>Ga0209390_10000233_pt1 | contig 103647 bp, 82 predicted proteins | sample BON01_FD_187212 | JGI IMG/M metagenome (GOLD analysis project Ga0209390, IMG submission 187212) | Freshwater microbial communities from Lake Bonney liftoff mats and glacier meltwater in Antarctica - BON-01 (SPAdes) (version 2) | ecosystem: Environmental > Aquatic > Freshwater > Ice > Glacier...
GTTCAATGAGTGCGTTTTGTGTCGGTTTACCCGGTTGAATATATTTAAACTCAATTTGATTCATTTCACTCCACTCTTGAGATAATTTTGCAATAAATTCAGGTCCATTATCCATTCTTATTCTTTTAGGCTTTCCATGTTTATTAATCAAATGTTTTAGTACCCAAACAACTCTATTGCTTTTGATTGAATAATCTGTTTCTATAAATAAGCCTTCTCTATTATAGTCATTTATAACATTGAATGGTCTAAATTTTCTTCCATTCTCTAATACATCATGCACAAAGTCAATGCTCCACGTTTGATTAAACTCTTCAGGAATGACTAACTTCTCTTTAATTCTTGCAGGCAGTCGCTTTTTAGCCTTTCGTCTTAATGGCAATCCCATTTACTTATAAACCCTTTGCAGTCGCTTATGATTTACCAAAACAGATTTATTGCGTAAACGGTTATAACATTTCCAAAAACCTTCTCTAGGATTAGCAACGCTTAACTCTGTTAATTGACTCATTAAAAGCAAATCATATTTTTTAATACTGCGATAGTTTAAACTACTTCGACTGGTCCTTAATAGCCGACACGCCTTGCTTGTGCCTTTTGGATAAACAGTCTTTAATTCATTCACAATTGCCTTTTTATGGCAAGGCTTAAAAGCTTTTTTTAATAATATATTTAGCCATATCAAGCTCTAAAGCAAGATCTGTGTACATCCGTTTTAGCTTCGAATTCTCTTCTTCAAGTTGCTTTACCTTTTTCAGTTCACTTGCTTCCATCCCGCCATAGCGTTGACGCCACTTATAAAATGTTGGCTTGGATACGCCATGATCTCGACATATTGTTTCTACATCTTTGCCTAAATCAAATTCTTTAAGAATCTTGGCAATTTACGTGGGCGAGTATTTGCTCTTTCTCATATTACAGTTTTTAAAATTAGAAATTCTACTTTTAATCTGTACTATTTTTTTGGGGGGGGGAGCTTACATCACCGTTTGATAACGTTGTTTCTACGTAAGTTCTTCCTTGTTTTTTTGCGCGTAAAATGGCTTGATTATCCTCATCAATAGCTTCCCATCTATATTTAATACGTACTTCTTGAACAGCCTCCGAAGCTAGTTTTTGAACGTGAAAACGGTCTGTAACTTGCTTGGCTAGTGGAAAGCATTCTTTTGCAATTTGCTTCATAGTTGAAGCCATGTCTAAGGTTATTTCTTCAACCATTCTTCGGTTAGATTCTGTGATTTTCTTCACGATGCGGACAACAACTGCTGATGCTGTTCCTTTAATTATGGCAACAATTGAACCTGCTCTACCTTTGGCTTTTTTATTGGTTATTATGGTATAAAGTTCTCCTTGAGAAAGCGCTACTTCATCTATAGACAAACGCTTACCTATATTTTTGGAAAAGATCAACCAGTCTTTAGCATGAGTTAGCTGTTCCCAATTTTTAAAATCACTCAAATAGTCCCGATACCGGCGCTGTAGCTTTTTACCATTGACACCGTAAATTTCGCCCAATGAATTGCAATCTAAATCCTTAGTATTGATTAATCTCTTTTAAAAAATCAGCGAAATCACTAGTCATTCGGCTGCCAATTGCTACTAAAGTCCAATCTCTTTGGACTATTTTCTTACTTATCTTATCTAACCATCTCCGGCGTTTAATGTGCAACAAAACAGTTTTGCCACGCAAAGGAAAGTCTTGAATAGTAATCTCATTATGAAAGCCATGGGCAATCAACTTTTTTTCTTTTACCTCTAAAGGAATGTCGCTTTTCTCTTCAAAACTCAAATGGACAACTTCATTTTCTATTCGAGAATTCAATAAATTGAAATGAGATAGTAGCAATTCAGGAAGCAATAAACTTAAGGTCTCTTTTGTTAGTTCCAAATCGTAAAGTTTTATTAAAAATTCCGATTCTTAATTCATTTCACACACAACTTTTGTTCTTGATCCGTTTACTGACAACCAATCTGACACCTAAAAAAGAAAAAGCCCTGTAAATAAGACATTTACAGGGCGTTTAGCGGAGAAAGAGGGATTCGAACCCCCGGTACCTTGCGGTACGCTAGTTTTCAAGACTAGTGCATTCAACCGCTCTGCCATTTCTCCGCCGCAAAAGTACCAAAGGTTTTTATTTTAAAAACAAATTATTGCAACATATTTCAAATAAAAGGTGTCTTCTATTCGTAATTTAGAACTATGAAAAAGATTTTACCCTTACTGCTAAGTATTTTGACATTTTCTGGACTCATCGCAAATGTCAACTTTTCAATAGATTATGCTAATTTTCAATCCGAAAACAAGCCTTATACCGAGTTTTATCTATCCATTAACGGAAATTCATTGGGCTATGCTTTAGTGAAACAAGAAGGTGACATGGAACTTTTTCAAGCTAATGTGGAAATGACATACCTTATTGAGAGGGGAACTGAAATAATAGCTTTCGAAAAATTCCAGATTAATACCCCTTTTTATACCGAAGAGGAAGTAAACAACAACCCCATAGATTTAATAGACTTGAAAAGGTTAAGTTTTCCTGCAGGTGAATACACGTACACAATAATAGCAAAAGATTTGGTAAATCAAAGTACCGCAGAGGCCACAGGAACAATTAGGCCCTTTACAACTATTCCCTCAGCAATACAGCTTTCTGAAATACAGTTGGGAAATGGTGTTAAACCTACGGTTAGCAAAAATCAATTCTCAAAGGTCGGCTATGACCTATTTCCAAACGTTTCTCACAACTACATCAGAGAAAACGATAAATTAACTGCCTATTTTGAAATCTACAATGCCGATAAATCATTAGGGGATAGTGCAGATTATTTTATAGACATTTCAATAAGGGATGCCGTAAACGAAAAACTTACTGGAAATTTAAGAGCTATAAAAAGACTTAAAGCAACAAGCATTACAGCGCACATACAACCATTTAACATTGATAAATTACCAACCGGCAGTTATGAGTTTGTAGTGGAATGTAAAAACAGAAACAATGAAGTCATTCAAAGTCAGAAAGTTCAATTTTTTAGACTCAACCCAGAGTTGAAAGACTTAAATGAACTGACCGTTGAAGGATCTTTTGTGGATACCATAAGAAATACAGCTTTACTAGCAGAATACATCAAATCTATTCGAGTAATTTCAAAGGAAAATGAAAAAACATGGGCGGACAACCAACTAAAATACGCTGAACTTGAGTTTATGCAGCGTTACTTTTTGAATTTCTGGAGAAACAGAAACCAAATTGACCCGGGGCATGAATGGCAAGAATACAAACAAAAATTAGCCTTAGTAGATGAGAAATTTGGGTATGGGGGCATCAAGGGGTACCAAACAGATAGAGGAAGAATTTACTTGCAATATGGAGCCCCTACGGATGTGCAAAATGTAACATACGATAGTGACAACCACCCCTATTCGATTTGGAGGTATTATAAATTAACAGAATGCTATAGAGCACCATTAAATGGTTTAACCGATCGAAAATTTATTTTTTATAGCAGCACAAATGAGATGTTGGGCTACGAAGTATTGCATTCCAACGTTCCGGGAGAAGTTCAAAACGACCAATGGGAATTTACCATTAACAAAAAATCAATCACGAAGAGACCGGGAACAAGAGAAGGTCAAAATATAGAAGGTCAAGACAGAGCAAGAGATTTATTCAACAACCCTAGATAGACTTCCTTATTTTTACCGCCTAAATTTTAAAGATGAGTCCGAGTGTTGCAGTAGTTATATTGAATTGGAATGGTAGAAAGCATTTGAAAACCTACCTCCCTTCTGTTGTTAAAAACTCGGGTAATGCAACAATTTATCTCGCAGATAATGCTTCAACAGATGATTCAATAGCCTTTACAAAAGAAAACTTCCCTTCAGTAAAGTTTATTCTCAATGAGAGCAATGGAGGGTTTGCCAAAGGCTACAATGACGCGCTCAAAGAATTGAACGAGGACTACTTTATTTTATTGAATTCAGACGTAGAGGTTACTCCCAATTGGATTCCTCCGGTAATAGAGTACCTAGAGACCAAAGAAAACGTTTGTATTGCTCAACCAAAAATTAAGGCGTATTTGAATAAAGATAAGTTTGAGTATGCAGGGGCTGCAGGTGGGTTTATAGATTTCTTGGGCTACCCTTTTTGTCAAGGTAGAATTTTTGACAGCATAGAAAAAGATTCAAGTCAATACGATACGAGTAGAGAAATTTTTTGGGCGACTGGGGCCTGTATGTTTATCAAGTCTTCCATCTTTAAGCAATTGGGAGGCTTCGACGAACGATATTTCGCTCATATGGAAGAAATCGATCTGTGTTGGAGGGCGAAAAACATAGGCTACTCCGTTTATTACGTTGCAGAAAGCACCGTTTACCATTTAGGCGGCGGCACTATGAAAAACACAAATCCGAGAAAAACTTTCTTAAACTTTCGGAATAGTCTAATGACGCTTTATAAAAATGATCAGTCAAATTACACAAGATTAAAAATACTACTACGATTAATCTTAGATGGCCTAGCTTTCGTCAAATTGTTAATATCTTCAGGTCCTCAGCATGCTTTTGCCATTCTACGAGCACACTTTTCCTTCTATAAAATGAAGAAATTCAAATCTTCAACAGAAAATCCAAATTTAAAAGGCATATTGAAATCAAGCATCGTTTGGTCCTACTACGCGCGAAGAATCAAGCATTTCTATCAGTTAAAGTAAACTCTGATTTTCTCAACGAAAGCTGCAGGAGGTCGACAAGCCCGCTTTGAGGTGTCGATAAAGAACAGTGTTGTTTGAGCATTTATTATTAACTCCTCTCCCCGGTGAATTTCATAATCGAATACAATCTTATTCGTTGGCATGTTTCGGACTTGGGTAGTAATAACTAATTCGTCATCATACAATGCAGCCTTATGATACCTTATATTCAAATCTTTAACTGGTAATCCATATCCAGATTCTTCCATACTTCGGTAGGATACTCCTACAGTTTTCAGGGCATCCACCCTTCCTATTTCTAAATATTGAGGATAATTTCCGTAGTAAACAAAGCCCATTTGGTCTGTTTCAGAATACCTTACCCTAAGTGTCGTTTTAGATTCAATCATGAGGTTAAATTTATTTAAAAAAATTCATCAAAACTTTTTTGTAACACAGAATAAAAAAGTTATAAATCAATACCACTTTCATTTTTTATTTCACTTTTTTCTGCAAATATTTGTCATGCGTTTAAAAACAAGACCAAATTCGTTCATTTTACTTTTAATCAACATGTTATGCTTTTTACCCCGCATTTGTAAAAAGTTGTCAAACTGTCAAAAAAATGTTGATTTAAAATATGAATTAAAACAAATTTTAGTTAAGTTATCGCAACTTTATTAACCAAAATAAAACCTAATAATATGAGTAATGATTTCAATCAAGTTTGGCAAAATTGTTTAGCAGTAATAAAAGACAATGTCAGCCTTCAAAGTTATAAAACTTGGTTCGATCCGATTGCTCCAGTTAAATTGGCAAACAATGTACTTACCATTCAAGTTCCTTCTCAATTTTTTTACGAGTGGTTAGAAGAGCATTATATTACTTTACTAAGAAAGACTATTAAAAAAGAGTTGGGAACCGAAGGTAAATTGGAATACAGCATTATCATGGAAAACGGGATTAATAACCCAAAGCCATATACAGTGAGAATTCCTACTACCAACCGTCAAGCGCTAAAGAATGATCCAGTTTCAGTTCCTATTGATGTTAATGGTGAAAAAGGCATCCGAAATCCTTTTATCATACCGGGACTTAAAAAAGTAAAAATTGACTCTCAATTAAACCCTAACTATTCATTTGAAAGTTTTATTGAAGGAGATTGTAACAGATTAGCTCGTTCAGCAGGATATGCAGTTTCAAAGAACCCGGGAGGAACAGCTTTTAACCCCCTACTTATTTATGGCGGTGTTGGTCTAGGGAAAACTCACTTGGTTCACTCCATTGGAATTGAAATTAAGAATAACCACCCGAGCAAAACTGTATTGTACGTTTCTTCAGAAAAATTTACACACCAGTTTATCGATGCAGTTCGGAACAATAACCAAAATGATTTTATCCACTTCTATCAAATGATAGATGTACTAATCATTGATGACGTACAATTCTTTAGCGGAAAAGAAAAAACACAAGATGTTTTCTTCCACATATTCAACCACTTGCACCAAACCGGAAAGCAGCTAATCCTAACTTCTGACAAGGCGCCTGTTGAGCTTCAAGGAATGGAACAACGATTACTTTCAAGATTTAAGTGGGGGCTTTCAGCCGACCTTCAAAATCCTGAATTGGAAACAAGAATTGCCATTTTGGAAACCAAAATGTACAATGAAGGCTTAGAACTGCCAAAGGAAGTGGTAGAATATTTAGCGTATAGCATTACGACTAACATTAGAGAACTAGAAGGAGCCTTAATTTCTTTATTGGCTCAATCATCACTAAACAAAAAAGCAATCACGCTTGATCTAGCGAAACAAATGATTGACAAGTTTGTAAAAAATACTGCTCGCGAAGTTTCCATCGACTACATTCAGAAAGTTGTTTGTGATTATTTTGACTTACCAATCGAACTGTTGAAATCGAAAACAAGAAAAAGAGAAGTGGTACAAGCGCGACAGATTGCAATGTATTTTGCGAAGAAAATGACAAAGTCAAGCTTGGCAAATATCGGAATGCACTGTGGAGGAAAAGACCATGCAACTGTTCTACATGCGTGCAAAACAGTTAATAATTTAATTGATACCGACAAAAGATTTAGAGGGTACGTTTCTGATTTAGAAAAGAAAATTAGTATCCAGTAAAAAATCGTCTTTTACTATTTTTTTAACTCTATTGTCGCGCTTCGTTTATCCTAGAAGACAGTAGAGTTTTTTTATTTTTACCACATGAAAGTATTAATGGTTTGTTTGGGAAATATTTGTCGCTCTCCTCTTGCGCAAGGAATTCTTGAAAAAAAAGTGGCCGAAAACGGTTTGCGTGTTCAGGTTGACTCTGCTGCAACCTCTGACTACCATATTGGACACGAACCCGATCAGCGTTCCATCTCAAAAGCGTTGGAATATGGTATCGATATCAGCAAGCAAAGAGGCAGACAATTACAACCGTCAGATTTTCTAGAATTTGATCGAATATTTGTCATGGACACCTCTAATTATTCCAATACTGTTGCACTCACTAGTCAACTCGAAGAACTAAATAAAGTTGAACTCATCTTAAATTTGATTAGCCCCGGAGCTAACCAGTCTGTTCCTGATCCTTATTTTGGAGGGGAAGAAGGTTTTGAAAATGTGTATCAGCTACTCGATGCAGCCTGTACTGTTATCATCAAACAAATCGAAAATGAGCAAAGCTAAAGTTTACCTTATTCCCAACTTTTTAGGGCCTGAAGTTTCAGAAACTCGCTCATTTCCTGCGGAGAATAAAGAAACAATTACTTCCCTGTCGCACTTTGCTGTAGAAAATTTGAAAGACACTAGACGCTTTTTAGTAAGACTTGGTTTAAAATCGAAAATTGATGGGAGTGAATTTTACCAGTTGGATAAAAAAAGTGGCTGGGATGAAATTCAACCTATGATCAGCGCCTTAAAAGAAGGAAATTCAATTGGAATTATTTCTGATGCGGGCTGCCCGGGAATTGCTGACCCAGGATCGTTATTGGTAAAACATGCTCACATGAATGGATTTCAAACAGTTCCGCTAATTGGTCCTTCCTCTATTTTTCTCGCCTTAATGGCCAGTGGGTTTAATGGTCAGTCATTCACTTTTAAAGGCTATTTGAACAGAGATAGTATTTTAAAAACCAAAGAGATACGAGAAATGGAAAGTATGGCTAACAAGTCATATCAAACCCAAATATTCATGGAAACTCCATACCGAAATGAGGCAATGTGGGAGGATTTAATGAAAACACTTCAAGGAGATACCAAACTTTGTGTTGCTGCAAATATTAGTTTGCCAAACGAATACATAAAGACAAAAACAGTTGCAGAATGGAAAAAAAGCAACAAACAAAACTTAGCTAAAATTCCAGCTATCTTTTTAATCGGATCCTAAGTCAGTATGGTACAAGGTTAGGCCTGAAATAGGCTTTTCTAATACATTACCAATCTGAACATTGAACTCCATTGCTATCTTTCGTAACACTTCTTGATAATAAAATGCAATTGAGCCCACCAAGTGTAGCGGCACCGTTTCATATTCATCATAGCGTAAAACCATATTTTGAAAATAGGCCCTGAAAGAATGTTGTAACAACTCAGAAATAAAAGGATTTTCGCGATTGTGATAAGCGAAGCGGCTAAAATTTGCAATGTATTTGTTTGGAAATGGTTTTCTATAGAGCCCCTCTAGAACTTCATCTACAGTGGTTTTATATCTTTTTAGAAAACGATTTTCGAGATCTTCGTCCATTCTCCCTTCAATGAAAGCTTTCAATATCCTTTTTCCAATATCCACTCCTCCTCCTTCATCACTCAGTATAAAGCCACCACTTCGAAACCCTTGAATTACTTGCTCGCCATCGTATAAGCAACAGTTACTTCCTGTTCCCAATATTCCTGCAACGCCTCTATTTCTTCCACAAGCAGCCCTTGCAGCGCCCAATAAATCATGATAAATATGAATTACTGACCTTGGAAAGACATCCTTAATTCCTTCGGAAATAACGTTACTTCGACTCGCAGATGAGCAACCAGAGCCATAGAAATGAATTTCTGTTACCCCTTCTATATTCAGGGTACTGAAGATATTGTTCAACTCTTTTGCAACCGAAATTTTATCGACAAAATCAGGATTTAATCCAATGCCAGAAAATTGAGATATGGTACTATTATCGATTAATCTCCAGTCCGTTTTAGAAGATCCACTGTCAGCTATTAAAATCATTTCAATGAGTCAATTTTTTTGAAATCCAAAATTAAGTTAAATAAGCATCCAAAATAGGCACCGTAAACCAAGATTTTACGTATTATGAGTATAGAGGAGTTCATTTTGATTAAATTTACTCTTGCTTGAACTGATCTATGAAAGTTAATCTACTAATCCTCTTATTTTTTATAACTTACGTTAACGTAAGCGCGCATGAACCGCTAGTAAATAATTCATTTTCATTCACCGAAAATAAAGGACAGTGGCAAGAAAATATAGTATTCCTCTCCGAACAGGAAGGAGCGGATGTCTATTTTGAAAAAGACCGATTTCATTATCAGTTTATTTATATCCCAAACTTTCATGCAGGAAATGAACCTATAATCAAAGAGACGAAGGGTCATATTTTCGATGCTCAATTTATAGGCTCCAATCCAAATGTTAGCGTATCCAAAGGCAATTCGTCACATTCCTATAAAAATTATTTTATAGGAAACGATAGAAGTAAATGGGCATCAAGAGTCTACAATTACGATTCCTTTGAATACAAAGAACTCTATAGTGGCATTGATTTATTCGTTTATACAACTAAGGGGCAAATCAAATACGACTATCTAATTTCTGCAGGAAGCTCTCCCAAGCAAATTCAAGTGCAATACAATGGAGTTGACCGGCCCATTGTAAAAGAGGGCAATCTAATCATTGCCCACACCATGGGCGAACTAATTGAGGAGAGACCGTATGCGTACCAGCTAATCGAAGGAGTTAGAAATAAAATTACGTGTAATTATGTAATTGATGAGGATGGTCTACTGCATTTTGAATTCCCTCAAGGGTACGATGAAACAAAAGAATTAATCATCGACCCAGTTCTAATCTTCTCAACCTATTCAGGATCATTTGATGACAATTGGGGAATGACTGCGACATATGATAAAGATGGAAATGGATTCATGGGTGGGTTGGTATTTGGTCCTAGATATGTAACCACGCTGGGAGCGTTGCAAACTAGCTTTGCAGGTGGAGTAGTAGATATCGCAATTGCTAAATCTTCTTCAAATGGAGACACTTTGAAATATGCGACTTTTTTAGGCGGGAGTGGCAATGAAACCGTTCACAGCATGGTGGCCGACTCATTGGGTAATTTGTACATCTTTGGGGTTTCTAGTTCATCGAATTTCCCAACGAGCTTGAATGCTTACGACAGAATAAAAGAAAACTCATCTAATATTTCAACGGAAATAATAAATGATAACCAAAATACATCTTCTGTCTTTGAGGGATTTGAAAATGGCACTGACATTATAATTGCAAGGTTAGATAAAGACGGTGACTCTTTGTGGTCCTCTACTTTCTTTGGGGGCAATGAGTCAGATGGAATTAACTTCGACCTAGGAACCTCAAATGGCAGGTACGATACCACTAACTTAAACTATAATTATGGCGATTCTCATCGAGGAGAAATCGTTTTAGACTCTTCGGGAAACTGCTATGTAGGAACATCTACCTTAAGCTCAAATTTGCAAAATACACTAGGTTCTTATTCCGGAGGTCAAGATGGCTTACTTATAAAACTCAAACCGGAGCTCGATTCAATTATTTGGGCGCGGTACATTGGAGGTACATCAAAAGACGCCATCTACTCTATTAAAGTAATTGACAGTAACAAAGTTATTATTGGCGGAGGCACAACTTCTAGCTCAATAACTGGAACACCAACAAGCTCATATCAAAACAGCAATGCAGGTGGGCGGTCAGATGGTTATATTTCTATTATCGCTTCGGACGGCTCTTACATTGAAAAAAGCACTTTTATTGGAACCAGTGATTATGACCAAGTATATTTTGTAGAATTCGATCGGTTTAACAATGTATATGCATTCGGACAAACTGGAGGTGGATCCTTTCCGAGAAAAAACGATCCAAAATCAGATATTGGTGCAGGGCAATTCATTGTAAAACTAGATAGAAACCTAGATTCTCTTGAATTCTCAACAACATTTGGAAGAGGTCTAGGGAGAGGAGCAATAAATATATCACCAACTGCTTTTTTAGTAGATAAATGCCAAAATATTTATACCTCCGGTTGGGGAGGAAGCCTAGCCGGTGATGGAGCAAAGACCCTCCCCAGCAGCATGCTTGTAGTAAATAACAACGATCCAACTATTCCTTCCTCTACTTCAAGTACTGCAAACGGTGATTTTTACTTATACGTCTTCAATCGAAGTGTGGATAGTGTTTTGTACGCTTCTTATTTTGGAGGAATTTCCACGAACGATCATGTAGATGGCGGTACTAGCCGTTTTGATAAAAATGGAATTATTTATCAATCTGTTTGCGGTTCATGCGGAGGCAATGGAACTGACTTCCCCACTACTCCCGGCGTATTTGGGCCAAGAAACAATAGCAGCAATTGCAACAATGCGCTATTCAAACTCGATTTTGAAATATTGATTAATGCTGCCTTTATTGCAAGTGCATATGAGTTGTGCCTTAAACCCGGAGAAACTGACAGTATTCGAATAACAAATACCAGTGTAGGATCTACCAATACCACTTGGAATTTTTACGGGGACACCATTGTTTCTGGCTTCCTAGATACAACTATTTACTTTTCGCAACCAGGAATATATACCATTAAGCAAGTTGTTTTTGACTCGATTTGTGCTACCGGAGATTTTCTTACCGAAACAATAAATGTTAGGCCAGACAATATTGAGTTAACAGCAGTTTACGACTCTATTGTTTGCTATTTAAATACAACAAACATCACATTTAAAACAAATGGATTTGCGAGTCGTTTCAAATATTCTACCTCATTAAACTTCGATAATCCGATAAATTCGAACCTTTCAGATTCCATCTATACCGTTAACTTAAGCCCAGGAATTAATTCAATTTATATAGAAGCAAGCAATCCAACTACAAATGCGTGTATAAAAATTGATTCAGTAGAAATCTTATACAACCCTACCTCTGTAAATGCAAGCGTATCAGCCACAACAGTTTGTGAAGGAACACCCATTCAATTCAATGCAACGGTTACAAACATAGATAGTTTTGCCTGGAAACTGGGGAATGGAGCGATTGATACCAACTTAAATACTCAGTTTTCTTATCTAACACCTGGTACGTATACTGCCTATTTTTTATATGAGAATTACCGATGCAAGTCCAAAGATTCCATTTCGTTTAACCTGCAAATTGTAACTAACGATTTAGAATTTTTAGCACCCGATGATACCCTTTATTGCGGCACAGGAAATTTTGATTTAAGTCTACCGGTATTAGGGAATGTGAATTTTTACCAATGGAGCTCAACCGATAAGTTTGTCGACCAGTTGAATACTGGTAATTCGAACTCCATACGAATAAACACCAACGACTCTGCCACCTATCACTTAAGAATTAGCAACCAATATTGCGAAGCAAAAGATAGCATAACAGCGCAGTACATTCAATACGGCCTGAGCTTAGAGCCCCTAATTGATTCTGCTTGCGTGGTCCACTTTCAACCTGTTCAGGCCAGTGTTATAGGAGCCGATTCGTTTCAAATTGTTAGCAGTAATGGAACCGTCTTTACCAACGATACAACCCCTTTATTTGTATTTACCCAGCAAGGTAACTACACCATTAAGCTGGTAACTTCTAACACTCGGTGCAACCGCAAAGATTCAATCATTAAAACTATTAGCATTCTTGAAACGGTTGATTTGAAAAGCATTCCCGACACCCTGCTGTGCAAGGGTGATTCTGTTATTTTAACAAGTAACAGCAAGGGTACTGCTGCAACCTATACTTGGTCAATAAACCCAGACTTTAGTTTCCCTTTTGCGACCGGTACCGATAGCTCAATTGCAGTTTCTCCAAGCGCGACAACCAACTATTACATACAAGGAAAAAATTCTATTTGTACTGATAATGATACCGTTGAAGTTACAATTGAGGACTTAATCATTGACGTTAACGATTTCGAAAGCTTTTGCATTTACGATACGATTTCATTGGACGCAATGGTAATCTCTGCTGCCAGTCTCCATTACGATACTCTTGGACGCCAACAGACAGCATTGTAAGTGGCCAAAATTTAATTTCTGCAATTATTGCTCCCTTAAGTAACCAATTTTACTACTTATATACCAAGAGTCTAACCGGTTGTGAAGATTTCGATACAGTAGAGGTTGAAGTAAATTTACCTGCTTTCAATGCTGCCTTTATAACTGCCGGAGATTCTCTTTTTAAAGGGCAACAAACACTGCTTACCACTAATCGAAATGGCAACAATTTGACGTATCAGTGGGAACCTGCTGATAATTTAGATGATGCTCAGAGTCCTAGTCCTACTGCAACCTTAAGTACAACAAAAACCTACCGAGTTACCATAACTGATTTAAATACAGGGTGCATTGTAATTGCACTAAAACGAATCCATGTTTTTGAAGTGAACTGCGGAGAACCAGATATCTTCATCCCTACTGCATTTTCTCCGAATGATGATTTAACAAATGATGTTTTATTTGTTCGAGGGGCAAATATTAGAGCATTGGAGTTTCAGCTTTTTAACCGCTGGGGTGAACTAGTTTTTGAAACTAGGGAGACAAACAGAGGTTGGAACGGAACATATAAAGGCAAGAAGGTGGATCCAGGAGTATTTGTATATCAAGTGAAAGCGATCTGTTTTGATGGACAAGAGTACATTGACAAAGGCAATATAACCTTGCTGAAATAATGAGAAAGCTCATTGGTTACATAGTATTCGTCTTTTTATCCTTCAGCTTGTTAGGGCAGGACATCCATTTCTCCCAATTTAACCGATCGTATCAAAACTTGAATCCTGCGTTAACCGGAAGCTTTGTTGGCGATTATCGTTTCAACGGCAATTTTAGGAATCAATGGGCTTCAATTTCGGAACCTTACAGGACATTTTCCGCCGCAGTTGATGCAAGCCATCCTTTTTTAAAAGTTCCTGAAATAAAAATTGGCTTGCTCTTTATTACGGATGAAGCAGGTGTCGGTGGTCTAAAAAGCACGACTGTGAACACTAACGTTGCCTATCATATCAAAATTAATAGTGATTCTACTTGGCTAATCAAAACTGGCCTACTGCTAGGTCTTTCAGCTCGATCAATAAATTTTAACCAATTTACCTACGACAATCAATACACCGGCAGGTTTTTTGACCCGAACTTGCCTAGCGGAGAAAATTTTGAACGAAATAGCTTAACTCATTTAAATCTAGGAACAGGTGTTGGATTAGAACATCGTCTTTCATCTACGGATAAAATTGAAATCGGCTTCTCTGCGTTTAACTTGAATCAGCCAAACCTAAGCTTTGCAAACCAGTCTGCTAATCTCGATATTCGTTCTAGTCTTTATGTGTTGTCCCAATTTCAATTGAACACTAAATTAAGCCTTCGCCCCTCTCTCCTGTGGACGAGACAAGTATCTTATAAAGAAATACTTATTGGTTCAGAAATACAATACCGATTTGAAGGACAAAGCGCAGTTAGTAACCTTTATGGAGGTATTTTCTTACGGAGGGGAGATGCTGTTATTTTTACTACTGGAATTGATTATGACAATTGGAACTTGGGCTTGAGTTATGATGTAAATTACTCAGCATTACGCACCGCCTCTAATCGACGTGGAGGTTTAGAAATTTCACTGACCTATATTTTTAAAAAATATGTACCTAACCTTAGACGATACAAAATATGTCCCAATTTCATGTAACAACATATTTTATCTTCCTTGCACTCTGCCTGAGTTTTATATCTAGTTTTGGACAAGCTTCCAATGCAACAGTAGAAGGTGCCGAGAAAAGATATAACCAAGGGGATTACTATGGTGCGTTGTACGAATACGAAAGAGCAATGCAACTAGACTCTACTAATTTAGAATTATTATTTGGCTATGGAAAGACATTGTTAGCGGTTAACAATCCTAAAGAAGCGAGTATCTATTTGAAAAAAGCCCGAGCATTAGATGAAAAAAAGAGCATTGAAAACTTAGGCTATTTGTTGGCCGAATCATATCGTCTAGCGGGAGATTACCGAAACGCTAAAAAGTTTTATAACTACGCATTAGCCCCCTATCGCAAGGATCGTAATGCTTACATGTATAAACGGGTAAACATAAGTAAAAAGGCCAACACGTGGGCAATAAAACAAAAAGAGCAAACGAGCAGCCTCAGCTCATTGAGCAATCTTGTAAACACCGAATTCTCGGAGTTTGGAGCTCAGGTATATGACACTAAAATTTATTTTTCATCTCTCGTTGCTGATAGTATGGGACCCGGAAATGTAGTCTTCGACAAACACTTCTTTGCTAAAATTTATTTTAAGAGCTTAGATAAGCAAGATGAAAAACAGGCGTTACAATTCAGTAACAAAGAGTCAGAGTTATTTCAAAACAAGCACATTTCAAATCCAAGTTTTATTGGGCACAACCTTTTCTTTACAGTTTGTGACACTAGCTTTACCTGTCAAATTTATCGAGGAAAAGTTAAAGGAAACAAAATTATACAGATCAAAAAACTAAATAAAAACATCAACAACCCCGAAAGCAACAACACTCAACCCCATGTAGTTATAGAGAAATACGACACTGTTATGTATTTTGTATCAGACCGAGATCAGGGCTTCGGAGGACGTGACATTTGGAGAGCTAAAAAAGAAAGTTTCGGTTTTGGACAACCAGTTAATTTGGGAAATACCGTAAACTCTCCAGACGATGAGATTACGCCCTATTTTGATGTAAAAAGTCATCAACTATTTTTTAGCTCTACTTGGCACATTGGCTATGGAGGATACGATATTTTTAAAAGTAAAAAACAGGGGATTCATTTTAAAACGCCTGAAAACTTAGGAAATAAAATAAACAGCAGTTATCATGAGTATTATTTCTTCCCATACCAAGGAATGGCCTTCCTTAGTTCCAATCGACCAGAAGGTAATTTAAACAGCGAAGCTAGTTGCTGCAATGATTTATATGAGCTAAAGTATGATCGAGAATTAATGGAGGAAGAGGATAAAGTTGATATGCTAAACTTGGCCGAAACAAAAATAAATGAAGAAGAACTAAACAAGTTTTTACCCCTATCTCTATACTTCCACAACGATAGTCCCAAAGCAAATTCGAGTGACACTAGCACCAATAGCAATTTCATTGACCTTGCAAATGGGTACATAGATTTGCAAAATGAATATGAAAAAAAGTACATCAACACCTTAAACGGAGCCGGCCAACAGATGGAAAGAGCCTCTCTCAATCGATTTTTTGAAGATAAAGTAACCTTCGGTTTAGAGCAGCTAGAAGAAATAACTCCTCTCTTGTTACAAGAGCTAGAAAAAGGAAATCAAATAGAATTAGCCGTTCGTGGATACGCAAGTTCTATCTCCAGCTCAGAGTATAATTTTAAACTAGCCGCCAGAAGAATTCAAAGTTTGATTAATTATTTAAATACAGCTGAAAATGGCACAATTCAGCAGTACCTCAATTCAGGAACACTCCTAATTAAAAAACTTCCTTTAGGCGACTATGCTGTTTCAAAAGTACAAGAAGAAGAAAACAAGCTTGCTGCTGTTTACAGCTCGGATGCAGCAATGGAAAGAAGAATTGAGATCATTGCATTGAAAAGTTCTAGCAACTCACCACTAAATAAAACTGAATTACCAAAGCTGGAAATACCCAAAGATAAATTTTTAGCAATCTACAGAAAAGGCTCAACAGTGAAGAGAGGTTTTTTATTAAAGAACACAGGTAACGATACCTTAAAAATTTATCAGATCATAGCAGATGAACAAATGGTAAGGACAAATTCAGTAAAGTATATTCAAAAAAACAGTTCAGAAATAATTGAAGTTGAAATACGCACAGATCAAGTTAAAGGCACAAAAACAATAGAATTGATACTAATCACGAACGACCCAAATAACAATATGAGAAAGATAGAGATTGAATTGCGTCCAACCGATTAATTCATGGCTACCAAAGTGGCAAGAGCGTTTACTATAACTCTGTTCGGAGCTTTGTGCATTTAGTATATATTTCTTTTTGGAATAAAATCAGTTATATATTTTTGTATTCTATAATTGAAATTTTTGAATTTAAATATTCTACCTCTTTATTGATCAGATAAACGTTAAGATCAAAATCTTTCACCTTTCCTTTTGTTGTTAATTACTCGTTTAGTAACAAACCCATTCATTTCAAACTCCAAGGTATAATGTTTGTTAGAAAAAACAGCTGCCGTAGATTTCTCCTTTCATCCGTTTACAGCTCTAAATAAGCGTGTTGAAATCGAAAAGATGAACTATAACACTATCCCTTTTGCCATATTTATAAAAATACTTTGCCAGAAAACGCAAAGAGTTTCGGCATGTTTGCCGTATTTATTTTGAGTGTTAAAAATGTCGTGCTAACTAAAAAAACGGTGAACAAGGTGTTAAAATTCCCCTTGCAAGTATGTTAGCTTATAATATAAAATAGACAAAATAAAAAAGGCGAAAACTTTCATTTTCGCCTTTTTGTAAGAGATAATTATTAGAAATTATTCATGCCCTAATTTGTATAACATTTTAGTATGCATTGCTAATGCGCCTCTTAACGAAGGAACATTATGATAAGGAATGTTAAATTCCCTAGCAGTTCTTTCAACAATTGGGGCTATTTTAGGATAGTGAACATGACTAATATTTGGAAACAAGTGGTGCTCTACTTGATAGTTCAAGCCTCCAACAAACCAAGAAAGTACTTTGTGCTTTCCTGCAAAGTTCAACGTGGTATTTAGTTGGTGAACAGCCCATTGATTTAAAACACTTCCTTCAGTTGGAACAGGATACTCTAATTCTTCCATAACATGTGCCAATTGAAAGATTGCAGCTAATGAAAATCCTGCAACAAAATGAACTGTTAAAAATCCGACAATTAGTTGGTACCATGCAATATCCATTATCATTAGTGGAACCGCTATCATGTAAATGAAATAAATAATTCGTGTAGCGATAATTAAAGTCATTTCTTTTTTCAAAGTCGTTTTTAATTGCTTTAACAAACCCATTTTCTCATATCGGATAACGTCACCGAAATCCTTTGAGAAGGTCCATGAAAGCGTCATCAAGCAATACATAAACCAAGCATATACATGCTGATACTTGTGCCTTTTCTTCTTTTCAGCATGTGGCGAAAATCGTAAAACATCACCTGGGTTAATATCTTCATCATGACCATCAATATTGGTGAATGAATGATGCATGATGTTGTGCTGAGCTTTCCAGTTATTAATGTTTCCGCCTAAAAAATTGATTGAGAAGCCTAAGAACTTATTCAACCATTTCTTGCGTGAAGCACTTCCGTGGTTTGCATCGTGCATAACACCAAAGCCAATGCCTGCCATTCCCAGTCCCATCATTAAACAAAGACCCCATTGAATGAAGCTACTTGTTACCACTCCTGAAAGAAGAACAAAATAAGGAGCAGTGTAAATGGCTAGCATAGCCACCGCTTTAATTTTAAATTTCAGACCTCCTGTCTTAGGAATGTCTTTTTCTTTGAAATAGTTGTCAACTCGTTTTCTAAGAGTTTTAACAAATTCAGATTGGCTTGGATTTTTAAATCGAATCGGTTTTACGTTTTCCATAATTGTAATTAATGTGCAAATTTACGCAGAAAGAGCTCCAATATTACCTTATTTACAGCTTGTTTCAACAGTACATTGGTTATAACGGTACATATGAAGGCAAACAAGCTCCGAATTCTGGCACTCTTTGTTACTAGTTTCTTACTGCAATGTAACACCCTACAGCATGATTATGTTCCGGATGATCGATCTGTTATCAAAGATAATTTTATTGTTAAAAAAGGTTATCACGGAATTCCAACAATTTGAAGAACACATTACCGTTTCGGTTACGGATACCAAGTAGGCTCATTGTATCAACCATTGAGCTTAACGTTGTTCGCTATTCAATGGGAATTGGCTCCTGACCAGCCTCAGTTCGCTAATTTAATCAATCTATTGTTATACAGCATTTTATATGCGCTAATTTTCGTTTTACTCCTTCAATTATTTGGGCAAAATAATTGGGTACTTGCATTTTTAGCTACTTTATTTTTTATCGCTCACCCCGTTCACACAGAAGTAGTAGCAAACTAAAAAGTGCAGATGATTTAATCGTTTTTAATTTATGCATTGGCGCTTACCTCCTGCTCTTTAAATACCTGTCTACTAAAAACAGTTGGTATTTCTTGTTAAGTGTTCTCTTGATTGGTTTGTCGTATTTCGCAAAAGAAAGCACGTTAACCTTAGTCATTTCCATTCCTTTTATCTTTGGTTATTTTCGAGATTTTTCATGGAAAAGAGCATTAATACTCAGTTCCATATACAGTATTCCCTCTGCTGTATATGGAATTGTCCGAATCAAAGTGTTAGGTAAATCGAGTAATTATGGGGCTATACCTTTATAAGCTAATCATACCCCACCCATTAATGAATGACTATATCGTGAATGAAATTGAATTAAATGGTCTAGACAATCCATTTACTTGGCTGAGTTTATTAATTTATATTACATTGATTTAAAGCGTTGTAATGTGGTGGAAACACAGCAAATTTCTATCGTTTGGCATTCTCTTTTTTTTTGATAAATTTTTCGTTGTATTCCAACCTACTTTTTACCATTGGTACTTCCTTTGGAGAACGTTTACTTTTTATTCCTTCACTCGGTTTTGCAATTTGTCTTACCCACATCACGCTGCAATTATTCCGCAATAAAACAGGCTCCCTTTCAGTGAAGAGCCAGCCAACATTAATTGCGATTATCGGGATAATTCTAGCGCTATATGCCTTTAAAACAGTTGACCGAAATAAAGAGTAGAAAAACAATTTAACACTTTATACAGCAGATGTTACCAAGTGTAGTAAAAGTGCTCGATGTCACTCCCATCATGGAATTTCAGTGGCAGAAAACCAAGCAATTACTGCAAAAACGCTGCAAGAAAAAAATCGCTATTTACTGCAAGCAATAGAGTCTCGTTTGAAAAGCAATTTCTATTTACCCTAACTATTCAGAAGCATATACCGATGCCGGCTTAGCCTATTTTAGGTTGAAAAACTTTCAAAAGGCAGAACAATATTACCTAAAGGCAACTCAGTTAAACTCGGCGAATGCTACCGCATTTTTAAATATTTGAAGTTTATACATTAACAATCAACGCTATAAATAAGAAAAACGTCCTATGAGCGTGCGCTTCGTGTTAATCCAAACCACATTGACGGTCTAGCAAATTATGCATCTACTTTAGGAACATTGGGTGATTTTCAGGGAGCAATTCGGTTTTTCAAAAAAGCCATTGAACTTAACCTAAATGAGCCTAAGTATTTAAAAATTTTAGGCATGACCTATCAAGACTTAGTCAAAACTGCTGAGGCAGATCAATATTTTCAACACGCAAAAAGACTCAGAAATTGATAAATATTACAGACCAACTCCTAGTCGAGCACTCTAAGAAGAACACATAGCGCATCCGAAAATATATGGGGCATCATTAAGTTAAATTCGATTTACTACTAGAGTATCTTTTCAAAGAGAGTATCGAGTTAGCCAAAGATCAGCCTTGGTAGTGTCCGCTGTTTATGACCACCCACCTTAACTAATTTATGCATAATTGAATAAGTTGATTAAAAATTTAAAGGAAGACCCGCACCATGTTGCTGTCAAAAGGAATAGTCTTAGACTACCGCAGTTTATTGAAATCCCCGAAGACAAAACTTCCTAACCATTAGACCACCAACTAACTAACCTCATTGAGATGCAGAAATCGATTACTGTTAGAGCTTTTAGCATAACCGTGTATTGTTAAATATTTGTAATACTTTTCCAGAAGTAGAACAAACAGTAACTCCGATACTATAAGTGGAACCTGAACGAAATAAAAGTGCTGGTGTGCTAAACCGCGGAAAAAGATGCTACAAAACTATAAAAAATCTCAAAAAATTGACCAAAACAGTTTAGAATGCACGAATTTTATACGCTATGATGAAATCTAAAGTCATTCTCCTTTTAATTTTTATAAACAGCAGTTGGTGTGCGCTTCAAGCTCAAGGGTATTGGGAGCATTATAGTGTTAATAATGGCCTAGTTCAAAATCAATTGACAGGCGCAGTTATTGAAGATGAAGCTAACATTTGGTTATTGTCCGATTTCCAATTGTCAAAATTCAATTCTATTACCAAGCAATTTGGTTCAACATGGAACTCAAGCAATTCAACTCTTGTTGGTCAGAATTATCAAAACCTAATCTACGCGAACAACCGAATTTGGTTTTCACATGACAACGGCCTAACTTCTATAGACAGTGGGATAATAGTCAATTATAGCATTTCAAACGGCTTGCTTAGTAACGACATTAGAGACCTAACGGTTGATACAAGTGGCAACTTATGGATTGCCGGCCCACGGGGAGTTTCCCATTTTAATGGCACTCAGTTTGTTCACGATACAACTGTTGCAGCATATCACATTGCAATAGACGATTCGAATCGAATCTTTATTATCGACAGAAGATTCAACCTTATTTTTAACAACAATGGCCCGTATCTGACGCATCAAGTATATGATGGCAGCAGTTGGTCAACACCCGCAGTTTCAGGCTTAGGAAGTTTTCCTGTGGGCTTATTGAATGTGCAATTTCATCAAACTACAGAAGGAATTTTTGTTACTTCAAAAGACTATGATAGTGGAGTCTATAAGCTCAAATACCCCTTTCAGTTAGATAGTGTTCCATTATTTTATCCTAGACACCAAGCAAACACGACCAGATTATTTAGAATTAATACCATTCACATTGATGAGAACGGCAGAAAATGGATAATCAGTGACCAAGACTTGGTTCTATTTTCGACGATAGATAGCACGTTAAATCCTCATCACCTTAATCCTGAAGTCGAAAAATATACCAATGCCTTTTACGGGAAGGAGATCATTACAAGCAAAGGTCGAATTACCTTATTTTCTTGTAATACAGGAATTTATTTAGGCTATAATATCCAAGAGCCCTCAGCCGTAACCAAAGAATTGAATAGCAATTTAATTCGTACGAGTATTTCTAGTCTTGGTCCGTTATTTCATGATTTAGATAATGGGAATGCTTTCTTTGAATTCCCTGCAGGAAGTGGTAAACACGGCATATATCAGGCACAATTCGTCCATGCACACAAGAAATCGAATCAGCGTTTTTACGAAACCAACTTGCTAGACATTTTTGAGCGTACCCACGAGATTGGGCCCGTCAGCACTAAAGCTTTAATCGATAGGGAATGGGTCCTTCGAATGACTAAAAGTGAAATTGACCAACACCTTGCCAATGTCAATAACCGAGGCTACAGTTCTCCTGCTGCTATTGCAAATTGGCCAACATCCGGCAGCGGAGCTTATGGAATGGGAATTGATCTTGCACCTTTTGTTGATGTAAATAACGATGGTTGCTATGATCCTGATATTGGCGATTACCCGTTTATTAAAGGCGACGAAGCGCTCTATTGGATCAATCATATCGATAAATTTGAATATCATGGAATGCTTTATGCATACAATGATTCTACTAATATGGATTTGCAACGAACTGTTTTTTTAGACTACACCATCTTTAATCGCGATACTACGAAGTACGATTCGATCCGACTGGGAATGTATGTCGATTTTAATTTAGGAAATGCGAGCGATGATTATCTTGGAGCCGATACTGCTCTGAATGGATTTTATGTGTACAATGCTGATGCCATTGATCAGGGAGGAAATGGATATGGAAGCAATCCACCAGCTTTAGGAGTTCGTTTTTTAAGCGAAAGCTTAGATGGCTTTGTAAGCTACTCCAACGGAAACAGTTTCAACGGAACCCCTCGAACCTCTCAAGATTATTATAATTACTTGCAAGGTAAATGGCGAGATGGGCTATCAGTTACCAATGGAGGAAATGGCCGTAATTCTGGAGGCGCTAATACTTCTATAATGTTTCCGGGGAATCCATCTACCCTCACAGGTTGGACAGAATTAGGACCTCCTGCCCAATTATTTGGAGACAGAAGAGGAATTGGTAGCGTTCCTTATTTTGGTTTGAACATTGGCGAAAAGAAAACCATTTCGCTAGCTATAAGTTACGGGCTAAATACAACTGCCAGTAACCTTGGCGCAGCCATACCTGCCTTAAGAAATACTTGGAATATTGCAAAACAACAATGGGATAGTTCTAATACAGTTTTACCAAGTTATATCACCCAATCCTGCACCCTACTTACAAACACAGAACACGTTGAGCTAAATAAGAAGGAGAGCTTCACACTGTTTCCTAATCCAAGCTCGGGAGTGCTAAACATCGTATCAAATAATATAACTACTGCAAGCCTATTACGAGTATTTAGTGGCAATGGTAGTTTGTTATATGAAAGCAAAATCAATATCGGAACAATTACACTAGACTTTAGTAATCTACCTGCAGGAATGTATTTTGTGCACTGTGGGGAGTTGAGTAAAAAGCTAATTTTATTGAGAGACTAGTTTCTTATGAAAGTAATTTATCCGTTTTAATCTGCGCGATTAGGGTTCGCAACTTGAAGATAAAAACACCCTTGATGGCTTTACAGCTCTGAATGCCGACCCATTTGTAATGTAATATTTTCCCAAGATGTTAACCACCATAGGTCAATATCGGTCCAATTCAAGTAATGAAAAAAACAGGAATGCACCAATCGCTAGGTTTTAAACACCCACAACTAGCAAAACACAAAAGCTTGGTAAGTTGCGTTTGCTACGAAATCAAGTAAACACTCCAAAATCACCTAACATCCATCTTTAATCTTGAGATGAACGACTAAAAATGAGTTTAAAATACCTACGAATATTAATATCTCAGTGCAAAAATGATTGAATTTGGATCCAGTAATTGGAGTGGAATATTTCAAGGTCAGCGCAGCATTGATTGATTATTTAACTTGTTATGAAAAGGTTAATGGAGGTTAAAAAACCAAATTCTAAGCAGTAAAAACATATTTTCGCGTCCAAACTTCAATTATGAAACGACTGTCTGTTTTCTGTGCCTCCTCGGAAGGTAACCATCACATATATATGGAAAAAGCTTTTGCCGTAGGAGCTGCATTGGCAAGAAACAATATAGGCTTAGTTTATGGCGGAGCCTCTGTAGGTTGCATGGGTGCAGTTGCTAAAGGAGCCCTCTCTGAAGGCGGGGAGGTAATTGGTGTACTTCCGCAATTTCTAAACAAAAGAGAAATTGCTGCGCTAGGCTTAACTGAACTGATAATGGTTGATTCAATGCATGATAGAAAGCTAAAAATGAATGAATTAAGTAATGGAAACATAACCCTCCCCGGCGGATTTGGAACATTTGAAGAACTATTTGAAATGGCAACATGGGGGCAGCTAGGATTGCATAAAAACCCTACGGCAATTCTAAATGTAAATGGTTACTACAATCACCTAATTGCACAAATGGAACACATGGTAAAAGAGGGTTTACTTAAAAAAGAGCACTTCGAGACACTTGTAATTGAAATAGATATTGACGCTCTTCTTCAAAAAATCGAGGAATACACCCCACCCCTACTAGAACGTTGGCTAACCGAAAAGACTACTTAATGCGCTATTTACTAACAACCGCTCTGCTTGTTCTCTTCACAACCCTATCCGCCCAATTTTCAATTAGCGGTTATTTAATGGACGAAAAGAATGAGGGGATGCCTTTCGCATCAGTTGTTTTACTGAATAAAAGAGATTCAGCTATCGTCGCTTTTGGCCTTTCCAACAACCAAGGAAAGTATTTAATTGAAGTAAAAGAGGCGGGAAATTACCTGTTACAATATTCATTCGTTGGATACCAAACCAAGTATCACCCTTTACAAAGCGATTGGCAAGAATACAAAATTATTCTAAAAAGCACAGCACTCAGTGTTAGCGAGGTAGAATTGGGAGAAGTTCAAGTAACTGCTGAACGAATCCCGATGAAAATGAAAGGCGATACCATACAATATGATGCCTCAGCTTTTAAAGTATCAGAAGGTTCGGATGTGGAGAAATTACTTTCACGAATGCCGGGTATTGAAATTGATATAGATGGAAACGTTACAGCTCATGGTAAGAAGGTGGAAAAAATAATGGTAGATGGAAAAGAATTTTTTGGGGATGATCCAAAAATGGCTACCAAAAATTTAGAAGCCAAAGCAATTGACAAAGTTGAAGTATTGGATAAAAAATCCAAAGAAGCGGAATTTACAGGTGTGGATGATGGTGAAGAAACTAAAACCATCAATCTTACTTTAAAAGAAGAGTATAAAAAAGGCTCTTTTGGAAGAATAAAAGCTGGGGTAGGAACAGAGGACACCTATAAAGGTAAAATCAATTACAACCGATTTAATACAAAAACCCAAATAAGTTTAATTGGCAACACCAATAACATCAACGAACAACCTTTCTCCTGGAAAGAGTTCAATGAATTTGCTCCGGGAAACGATTGGAACTCTGATTTAATTCGAGGAATTGGAGGAAATGAAGGAATCAATAGTGCATTGTCCATTGGGCTCAATGTAAATCACAAATTCAGTGAGAAATTCGAAGTACAAGGGTTTTACTATCTAACGCAAAATAATGGAGAATTGGACAAAATCATCAACACTGAAAATTTTGCCATAGACCAAACCTTTAAAACAAAACAGGTTGTCAATAATAAGGAAGATAAACTCAACCACTCCTTTAATTTAAAAGCCGAATGGAGGCCAGATAGTATGACTGAAATTAATCTTTGGTCGAATCTTTTTTTAAACAATGAGCGCTATGATAACAGCAACAGAACCGAATTTACACCTAGCTCCAAGACGACAAACTTTACGTTAAATGACAATGACAATGACGTTCAAAAGTCAAGTATGTACAACAGTGTTTCCTACAAGCGAAAATTTGAAAAGGATAGGAGAAATATAAATATGTACTTGAATCACTATGGTTTAAATCAAGAAAATACTACAAAAATCAACAATGAGCTTTTTGGAACTAAAATTGACCAATTGCAAGAGCTAGAGCAAACACAATCGAGATGGAGAGGCGGGGTAAGTTTTACCGAGCCTTTAGACAGTTTTTGGGTAGTTACAATCGGTTACTCTGCTGAGCACGAAAAACAAGAACCCAGGCGAGATTTTTTTAATCTGAGTAAAAACGGTAGTGAATCTGTTTTTGATGATAGTTTGAGCTCTTCTTTCGAAAGAATTGCTGTTGAGAATGAAGGTAGCCTTACTTTTAGAAGGAATAAGAACAAAGGAAACTTCTCATTTGGTTCTACTTTTAACCAAACTCAGCTACGAGTAACCAACATTAACCGCAACTTTCAGTACATACTCCCATTTGCCTCCTATAGAATTAGACTCAAGGGATCTCAAAGTTTAAATTTTAGATATTCAACTAGAACACAGTCCCCAAACCTGGAGCAAATGGTCACCATTCCTGACAATACTAACACCAACCGGTTATTTATTGGCAACCCAAATTTAGTTCCATCGTACAATCATCAATTCAATTTTAATTATTGGACCTATGATCCTGTTGAACAAATGAACATTTATACAGGCGCTTCATTTACCATCTCCAACAATAGAATTCTAAATCAGGTAATAGTAAATGAAGATTTCACTACAACAGTAACACCACAAAACTCTGGTTTCTACCAAGGAGCATATTTCTATGGAGGTATCAACAAACCTATAAAAAAGCTAAAAATTAAGTTAGGATTGAGCCCAAATGTCAACTTTACGAGAAGCGACGTATTTGTAAATACCACAGAAACAGAAGTATTGTCTGTTGATTATTCTGGTAGAATAACAATTGAAAGATTGAAAAAAGAAAAATGGAATGTGAAAGTTGGAATTAACTTAAGCTACAATGATAGACGATATGAGGCCAACAGTAACTTTAATCAAACAATAAGAAATTACAGCTGGTTTGGTGAGGGAGAATATGAAATTGGCAAAACCATGATTTTGAAAGTGGATTATACATACAATCGTTTTGCTTCCACTCGATTTGTGAGAGAACAAGACTTCCATTTAATTAGTGCTAGCTTCAGAAAGTCATTTAACGATGATAATTGGGCGATTAATTTAATTGCAAATGATATTCTGAATGAGAACATTGGCGTCCAACGAAGTGGAGATATAAATACCATTTACGAAGCAAACTACAATACTCGAGCTCAGTACTTTATGCTCATGTTGGAGAAAAAAATTGGAAAGATAGTAAAGGACCCTAATCGCAAGAAAGGGAACTCATGGTATTATTCAGATTAACATTGTCGATCACAAGTAAAGACTTGTTTCTGTAATTATTATCGCAGTATTTAGAGGCCTAATTTCCCTTTTACTAAATTTATATATTCCATCAGTGGAAATCATAGAAGGTTCAGTATTTTCTTGTAAAAACCTAATACCCCTTACTCCTTATAATTCACCTCAACATCCATTTCTCCAATAACCTTGAACTCCGTCCTTCTGTTCTTGGCTCGCCCTTCCTCATTGTCGCTGCCATCAGAGTTTTTATTCGGTACTCTTGGTTTACTTTCTCCATAGCCCTTTGGAGTCAATCGTTTTTTAGGAATTCCTTTTTTAATCAAATAATTCACGACACTCTCTGCCCTTCGTTGCGACAAATTTTCATTGTAGCCATCCGTTCCTTCACTATCTGTGTGAGAACTTAGTTCAATAATGATGTGGGGGTTTTCAATCAATATTTTATAAATGGTAGTATCAATTGTAATTTTTGAATCTTCCGTTAATGCAGCTTTGTCAAACTCGTAGTAAATGTTCTCTACCACTATACTTCGTCCAAAATAATACTTCAACGCAAAATTTTTGATGTATCGCCTGCTTCGCTCAATACCTGACGTAAGGATATCGTGCTCCCGGATCAAAAACCCTACCTGCTCAGTTTTCAAGGTATAAAACTGATCAGCCTCTAGCTGAAATTGATACTTCCCGTCTTCTTTCGTTTTCGCAGTTTGAACTAACGCTTCTTCTCCCGTTTTTGGATCTTTTCGATACAACCTAACCTGCACACCTTCGATATAACGTTCATCCCCAAATTTCAGGTTATCAATCATAGCTCCCGAAACCATGATTTGAATGCGATTAATATCTTTAAACTCATACAAATCATCACAGCAAAATTTATTTTCCCCTCCGGGTTTCAATCGGTTGCTTGCAAATATGCCTTCTCCACCTTTTTTGCTTTCAACATAATACAACTCATCTGCTGCAGAATTTATTTCATTACCAATGTTCTCCGGTTCTAACCATTTTGTTCTTGTCCCGCTTGATTTAAAAATATCCAAGCCTCCATAATTTGGATGACCATCGCTACTAAAAAATAAGGTGCGGTTTATTGGATTGTAGTAGGGAGTCAATTCATCGCCAACAGAATTAATTTTTGAGCCACAATTTCGCACTGACTTATAACTGTCCTTATCCTCATCGTAGGTAGTATACCAAATGTCTAAACCTCCCTTACCGTCTTTTCTGTCAGACACAAAATAAACGGTTTCTTTGTCTTTTTCATCTAGGCCTACAGTAACTTGCGTTTCTGTATAAATTGGAGAATTCACCACGTCTGGAAGCTTTTCGGCAGGCTTCCACTCCCCATTTTCCTGACCCATTACGTATATATCACAGGCCATTTTACCGATGCTATTCAATTCGCATGCAGAAAAATAAAACCGGTTCCCCGCAGGATTGAATGCACCATTTGCAATTTCGTATTGTAAATAAAGTTCCGTTTGACTCCATTCGCTTTTGTATTCCCAAGCCCCATAATTCTTCTCTGCAACATAAAATTTCCTTTTCGGTATCTCATCTTCATCGACATTAAATACTTTCTTGCCTTTGGCTTTTAGCGAATTGTAAACTATTGTTTCATCGTCTAAATAGATGGGTGATCCTTCGATGTGACTCCCGTTAATGTTATCTGGGAGTGGTTTAATTTCATATTTCGAAATGGTATTTGTATCCAAATTCTCACACGCTTCAGCGGTGAATTTCGCTAAACGAGTATAGGTTTTATCCTCTTTTTCACCTCGATAATCCTTCCTAAATTTCTTTAATATAGGTAATGCTTCCTTGCACTTTCCATTAGCGGCTAGCATTTTGGCATAATAAAACCCCGCTAAAGGATACTTATCATTTTCTCGTTCGTATACTGTTTGGTAATTGCCTTGTGCAGCAGAATAACTGCCTCCCTTCCGCTGTGCCTCCGCCAAACGATACAGCACCTTGTATTCGGGCGACTTCTTACCTAAATATAAATTATAATACTCTGCAGCACTCTCCCAGTCTTTTATGTACTCTGCTGCCTGAGCCAGCTTTTTTAATTTACCTGCAGAGTACTGTTCTTTCGTTTGGGAAAAACTGAGCTGACTGCAAAGGAGAGTGATTATTAATAAGATGCGTTTAGTAGCGTTCACAGGGAATTCTTATGTTTTTTAATTGCGGGTTTCTAGCCGTGAATATGAGTGATAATTCAAAGCCTCCTTGATAATTCGAAGCCAGTTCTAAGTCGGAAATATTAATGTCATAGGAAAGTCCGAGATCAAATTTGCCAAAACTGGCTCTACTTCCAAGTACAAAAGCATCTGTGGTCCTATCTATGCCGGTTCTCAAATACAAAAATGGCTTCAATTCCTCTATTTTCTTAACTCCATTTAACGGAAAGGAAACCGCTGAACCGATCAACATTTCAGAAGCTCCCCTTGCCCAATAATAACTTAAATAAGGATGAATATAGAGGCTTTTATTTATTTTTTTGTCTGCCAGAAATTGCCCACCAACTCCTCTATTTTTTCGATTTCCTTGATCAAAAAAGCTTTCTTTTGGCTCTATCAGATGATTTAAAGATACTCCTGATGTCATTTTCCAATTACTCCCAAGTTCAGTCTCCCAAGTGCCTCCAATGTTTAGGTCAAAATAGGATGTATTTTCCCCAGCGAAGGATTCCCCGCTGCTTAGCGTTTCATTAAACCCCCCAGTATTTCTATCGTATTGTGAAGGAAAGCTTAATCCACTCTGGCTAAAAGATTTTGCAATCCATCCGTTTTGAATGGCAAACGTAAATTTATGTTGTAGATAGCGATAAGATGCTCCTGCATTTATCTGAAATTGGCTCATTGTCAATTTTGCATCTCCACTTTTATCGTTCGCATAGGAAAATCCTGCAAACCATTCCAACACAGGAATTGCTGTTTTAAATTTCTTGGTAAAAAAAAGACTACCGGTAGTAAAAGGCACACCAACAGATTGCCATTGTTGTCGGTAAGCCGTAATTACTTGAAAATTGCCGTCGAATCGGTTGGTAAAACTGGGATTAAGCTGTCTATTACCAACCAACCTTTGTGAGAAATGGACGTCTTGTGTGTAGGAATCTTTTGCAAAACCAAAAAGAAACACTAAAAACCAAATGACTAACCTTATTTTTGACATCATTTGTAAAGTAAAAGAAAACAATTGAACCAAAAATCCGTGACTTTGAATTTCAACAAAATACTTGTCATTTTTATTTTTCTAGTCACTAGCATACCTGGTTCGGCTCAGTTAAATACAGACTTTACTGCAAACATCACCGAAGGTTGTGGTTCTCTTTCCAGAGTTCAATTTACCCCAACTGGCAATGCCTCAATTACCTCTTGGTCGTGGAGTTTTGGCAATGGAAATACATCCCCCTTGCAAAACCCCTCTGCCAGTTATACTTCCACCGGAAGGTATACTGTTACACTTGTTGTGAGTAACGGAACTTTAACTCAAACGATAACGAAAAACAACTACATCTCCGTTTACCGGAATCCATCAGCCAATTTCACCTTCACACCAACCGGGGGTTGTTCTCCGTTACCTGTTATTTTTAGTTCCACTTCCACCTTAGGAGATGGTCCTATTGTAAACTACAATTGGGATTTTAAAGATGGTAGTCAAGCTGCGGACACAGCGAAAGTGAATCACACGTATCAAGTTCAAGGTAGTTTTTCTCCGAGTTTGCAAATTACCGATACCAACGGTTGTACAAGTTCTATTTTGTTAGGGCCAGTCAATGTCACACCTTCTCCTATCGCCGCCTTTTCCGCACCGACTCCAAGAACTAGTTGCTCGGATTCTTTAACGGTAGATTTTATTGATGGTTCAAGTGGAGTTAACCTAACTTACTTTTGGGAGTTTGGAGATGGGGCAAACTCGAACCAACAAAACCCGACACACACGTATATCGGATATGGTGGCTATACCGTTTCATTAACTGTGAGTGATCCCAACTGCAGCAATAAAAAAACTGCAGGCAATTACATTCGCTTGCGACAGCCCTTGGCAAATTTTTCGTTAACCGATAGCATCTTTTGCGTGGGGCAACTTTTGCCGCTGACAAATACCTCATCGGACGTAGATACCTATTTATGGGACTTTGGAGATGGAACCGGCTCTACGGTTCGGTTACCTAAAAAATCATACAGTGATTCAGGTAACTACATAATTAAGTTAACGGTGTTTGCTCCTGGTTGCTCAGATTTCATTTCAGATACGGTAAGAATTCAAAAAATAATTGCAGACTTTTCCGTTATTGATACCTTTTCTTGTAATAAAGGTGACTCAGTGCGGTTTATTGACCAATCCTACAATGCTGTGCAATGGCAGTGGAGGATAGGCCTAACAAAGACTACGAGAAACACCCAATTATTTGCTAAAGACACGGTCCAAAACCCTGTTCATTACTATGCCAATACTGAAGGGCGCTATTCAGATTCATTGATGGTTACAAGTCCCGGAGGATGCATGGATACCTTATTTAAAGCTTCCCACAGAGTATTTGACACCACATTGATCTACATTACAGATGATAATAACGCGATATACGGTCCCCCGGTCACTGGTTGTTTTCCAAAGACCGTTGAACTAAATAGCTTTATTTCAGCTCCTATTCAAACCAGTAATTATGTATTTACGTGGACACTAATTGATAGTAGCACCTATATTGGCCCTAATCCTCCGCAAGATTTAACTATCATCAATGATAGTGTGCGAACGGTTAAATTATCTGTTCTAAGTGCTGACGGCTGCAAAGCGTCAAGCTCACTGGAAATTAGGTTAGGCTATAAAATCCCTCCCGTTGTCAATTTCTTCCCTACAACTGTATGTTATGCAGATTCTTTTTTTATTGCGAACATCAACCCAAATGATACGGTTCCAAATTTCATTGCTTACATCATAAAAAGCTTGTCAGGCAATACAAGAGACTCTATTTCCTCAGTTAAAATTACAGATACAGTTGCATTCACTTTATTCAGAGATACAGGATATCATAGCCTACAAATTAGGCAAGGGTACAACGGATGTGATTCAGTTCTATTTATTGACAGTGCCTTCTATGTGAACGGACCAGTTGTACAAACTGTTTTTTCGTCTGATTGCATCAATAGAAACTTAGTCAATTTTAAAGCTACCGCAACTGGAGCAACACGGTTTTCTTGGGACTTTGGCGATTCTACAGCACGTGATACGACAAGTTTAACTCCAAGTCACAGGTATGATTCTTTAAATACGTACGAATACATTTTTACGGCGTATAACGATACAAATGGTTGTGCGCCTGTGGCAGATACCCAATTTGTTGCTCTAGGTATTATTTCCACTCCAATTATTCGGCCGGACTACCCTAATTTTTGTCTGGGTGAGGAGAGTCTAATTTGGCAAAATAGTTTAACCACACTCGATAGCCTTCGATGGTTTATTGACGGACAATTAGTTAGCGAGGAGGATTCTTTCAGGTACACTTTTAATCAGCGAGGTAGCTATCAAATTAGTTACAAAGGGAAGGACTTAGTAGGTTGTGAATACGAACGAACAAAAGACTACTACATTTCAAAACCTCAAGCTAGTTTCAGTTATAATTTACTTAGCAACTGTTTACCGGTAGACATTAACATGATTAATACAAGTGTTTTCGATACTACCGTGGCTAAAAATTACTTTTTAATGGGAGGCAACGATACGTTATTTGCCCCGAACAACATTTATACCTATACCACAGGAGGAACAAAAACAATTAGTTTATATACGGAGAACCAATTGGGCTGCAGTGATACTGTTATAGCATCAAATCTGTTCAACATAATACCCTTAGATGTAGCAATAAGAACCATATCCAACCGCAACATTTGCCAAGGAAGAACCATTCTTTTTAGAAATATTTCTGTTGACCGTAACCACACTTTCGCTTGGGACTTTGGAGATGGATTTAGCCTGCAAAGTAATCAAGATTCCGTTTACCATACGTTTGATTCAGCAGGAGTTTTCAATGTAAAATTAAGGGGTGAAAATGCAAATGCTTGCATCAAATTTGACTCGGTTCTTTTTACAATAGAAGCTAACCCTGTGGCTGGTTTCACAGCAGACACTATGATTTCTAGTTGTTACCCTTTAGAGGTTCAATTTCAAGATACATCGAAAGGAAACATTGTAAAATGGTTTTGGCAAATTGGATCCAACTTCTCTGTTTTAGATACTCCTCGTTTTATTTTTGAAAACGTTGGCATGTTTGACGTATCCTTAAGTGTGGAAACAGCAAACGGTTGTACCGACAATGTCTTCAAATCACAATACATTCAAACCAATGGTCCGGAGGCGAGCTTTTCGCTTGATAAAAACACAGGGTGTGTTAATGAACCTTTTACATTTGCGTTAGACAGCCTGAAAAATGTCGGCAGTTACGTATGGGATTTTGGTGATGGAAATACGAAAAGTGGCGGAACTGTAGCAACTCATTCATATAAAACAGTTGGAAAAATCTATGTTAGCCTTATCTTAAGCGACGCTACTGGAGCTTGCAGTGTTTCTATTAGAGATTCGGTACAAATTTTTAATGTCTTAGCTGACTTCACCATGGCAAGTGATACCGGTTGTGCTCCTTTTTCTTCTACTTTTATTAGCACTTCTTTAAATGCAACTGGGTTAAGTTGGGATTTTGGACAAGGTGAAGGCTTCTCTGCAACACAATCTCAAGAAACAATTCAGTTTGGCACGCCCGGAGAGTACATCATTCGCCTTGCCATTACCTCGTCCATTGGTTGCGTAGATACTGCCATTAAATCGTTAGTTGTTTTTGAGAAACCACTTGCTGTGGTAAGCGGCGATACAGGTATTTGCATTGGCCAATCGGTTCAACTCTCTGCCTCTGGTGGAGATTTATATTTGTGGTCACCGGATACTTTTATTACAAATAACACCATTTCAAACCCCGTTGTAAACCCAAAAATAAATACCCGTTATAGTGTTAAAGTAAGTAATGTAAGTACTTGTTTTGATACGGCAAGTATATGGGTCGAAGTGATTCAAGAACCTACCCCTTTCTCACTGATTGACAGCAGCATTATCATAGGGGAGAATTACCAATTAAACGCACATGTAGGAAATGGTTATAATTACAGTTGGACACCGTCACACGGATTAGGCTGCTCCAACTGTTCGAACCCCTTGGCAATGCCCTTGCAAACCACAATTTATTACTTGGTAGTTTCAGACAAGTATGGGTGTTTTACAGTTAGGGATACCATGAAAATAGAAGTGGTAGAAAAATACTCGTTAGATGTTCCAAAAGCCTTTAGCCCGAATAATGATGGAATTAATGATGTTATTTTTGCGAAAGGTTGGGGATTGAAAGAATTAATTGCATTCAAAATATACAACCGTTTTGGGGAACTTGTATTTGAAAGTACAGATTTCACAGAGGGTTGGAACGGAGTGTACAAAGGGAAAAATCAAAATATAGAAACCTATATCTATACTGTTGAGGCGCTTACGTTTGGAAATAAAGTTCTCACAAAGACAGGCAACATTAGCTTGTTGAGATAGAAAAGAGAAAGCAATTTACTTTCCTATTTTGTTAGCCTTTTAAACCCATTACTCCTGCGAGATTGTGCAAGAAAATAGCTCCATTAAATCGAGGGTTCTTTTTATGGATCAAGCCATGAGAATATCGAAACTCCGGAGAAAGTATGAAGTTGTCAAACTTGCGTTCCAATCCTATGCCATAATCCGCAGTGAAGGTTGGGCCTGACAGATACTCAAAGCTATCTCCACCCGCTTGAGGCTGCAATGTAACTTGCACAACCTAAGATGAACAGTTTTAGATCTTTTCCTTCTTTGAATGTATACGCCAAGTTTATTTTCCTCTCGATACCTAAGGGCAGCATAGTTTCGGTCAAATTGACCCAATTCTGAGTATTCCAATGACCTTCTGTAGAAAGGCAATTCAACTTTTTGCGTAAAATAGAGTCCCGGAACAAATAAAAATCCTCGGATATCCCCAAACGAAAGCCCAATCGCTTTTGATTGTTGCGCAGGCTGCTGTTATCGTGATCTAAAATAGCCTATTGATTCCCGCAGAAAAACCATGCGTAGTTTCTTCTCCTACTGATCAAAACAGCGTAAACCAATGAGAAGTACACTAATTGCAAAGCTTACTTTCTTTAACATGATTTTCCAGATTATTGATAAGTTATTGTACAATACGTTTGAGCTCCTCCGCAAAACTATACCTATTTAGCATATTATAAAAATTTCTTGACAAGACAATTTTGCAAGAGCTTTATAGTTTTCAATTCTTAGCAAAAGTATTTACCTTCATCATCTAATTACCAACCATGAAATTACCTTCAATCCAATACCTTTCGATTCAAGCACGAAAGTCTTTTCTCCGCTTTCCGCTGAGTATTATAAGTTCTTTTATTGCTGTTTCTGTAGCCGTTTATGTCTTTGAACACCAAAACGAAATCACCAATAAACTAGCATATATAAATGTAATTCTGATTGCTGCTTTAGGAATTCCGACCTATTTCTGCGCTCAAATGTTGATTGAAAATCGAAATTATACTGTTTTAGGAAAACTGCTCAGCTTCCTCTTACCCACCCTTTTGCTATCTTTGATTTATTGGAGTTTTCCTAGCTCAGAACTTAGCGACAATATTTCAGTTCCTTACATTCGATACACCGTTTACAATATAATTGCGCATTTGCTTGTTTCCTTTATTCCTTATTGGAGAAGAGGAAACCTTACCGCCTTTTGGAAGTATAACAAGCTACTTTTTGTGCGCATATTAACATCGCTGCTCTACTCTAGTTTTCTTTATGCAGGCTTAGCTATGGCTTTAGGGGCTCTCGATATGTTATTCGACATTGACTTGCATTATGAGCTGTACATGGATCTTTTCATTGTTATTTTTGGCTTTTTCAATACCTGGTTTTTTGTGGCCGGAATTCCGAGTAATTTCAAAGAATTAGAAAGCAATACCCAATATCCAAAAGGACTCAAAATTTTCACCCAATACGTTTTACTCCCTCTATTAGCGCTGTATTTAATTATATTGTATAGCTACGGAGCAAAAATAGTTACTGAATGGATCTTACCAAAAGGAATCGTATCCTATTTAATTTCAGGAGTTTCCACCTTGGGGATTTTTACTTTTTTACTCATTTACCCCTTCGGTAAACTAAAAGAAAGCACCTGGATTAAAAAGTTCACTTTAGGGTACTATTACCTTCTCTTACCACTCATTGTGTTACTTTTTGTTGCCATACTTATTCGCCTACAAGAGTATGGCTTCACCATAAAAAGATACCTTGTTTTATTGTTGGGCATTTGGCTCACCATCAATGCCATTTACTTCATTATTAGAAGAAAAAACATCAAGTTTATTCCCATTTCCTTGGCCATAATATTGGGCCTAATGTCTTTCGGTCCTTGGGGAATGTTTCGCGTAAGTGAAACATCTCAAAGCAAACGACTAATTTCAATTTTAGAAACAAACGGGATAATTGTAGATGGAAAAATAAAAAACGAAGTCATCTGGAATCAAGATTCTCTTCCTAACTTCCATTCAACGGAAAAATTTAAGAACGATAGCTTGCTTAGTGATTCTTTACGTAACGAAGTTTATTCGATTATTGAATACTTAGACGATTACCACACCTTTGAAATGCTTAGCCCCTGCTTTGTGCAAGACATGAATGCTAGGATAAAACAGGCGAGAGATAGCAACAAATGGGTGTATGAGGAAGAGATTATGATGGAAAGCATGGGGTTGAAACATGAATACCGGTACGATTTCGATTGGGAGGGTGAATTTCACGGTATCAGAATAACTGCTATTCAGCGGGAAATCAAAGATATTAGAGATTACGACTACTTAAGAAGCTTCAACAAACAGTATTCTAACAAACAACAAGGAAACTTAGCCTATACTATAGAAGGGAAAGACTTGCAAGTAGGAATAAAAGACTCGACCTCTTGCATTCTTTTTGTCGCCTACGGTAAGGACACAGTTTTATTTAATGTTGGGGCAATGCAACAAAAGTTAATTGCCGAGGGAAGAAAAAAATCTTACCTGACATTTCCACAAGAGAAAATGACACTGATACAGGAGACGGATCGTATAAAAATAAAAATGGAATTAGACCAGGTAAGCCTTAAAATAAAAGAGGATACGACGAAGTATAATTATATCAATGGTGATATCTATTTAAAAATCAAATAAGCAGTTTCCACTATTCTGTAAGAGTTGAATTTAGTGCTAGAAAATACGACCAATGATTCCCTATCTTTAAGTTTATGCTACACGGAACACACAATGCAATTGAAGACCCTAGAAATGAAAATATTATCATTTCTATAAACGGAGAGTTTTTTAAGAGAAACGAGGCAAAAATTTCAGTCTTTGACAGCGGGTATTTAGTTGGAGATGGAATATGGGAAGGCTTTCGGCTAAAAAAAGGAAAGCTCATTTTTATAAAAGAGCATTTAAATCGTTTGTGGCAATCTGCAAAAGCCGTGCACATGAAGTTCCCCTTTACAAAAGAAGAGTTGGTGCAACAGGTGTGGGATGTATTGAGTGAGAATCAAATGAGCGACGGTGTTCACATTCGCTTGATGATTACAAGAGGCATCAAAAAAACACCTTCCCAAGATCCCAGATTAACAATTTCAGGACCGAATGTGGTCATTATTCCTGAATATAAAAAAGCTGACGAAAGCACCAAAAGCAAAGGAATTACCTTATTTACCTCTACGATTAGACGAGGTTCGCCTGACTATTTAGATCCAAGACTGAACTGCCATAGTAAATTGCACGAAGTACAAGCATTGATTCAAGCGATAGAGGCCGGTTACGATGAAGCGTTGATGTTGGATGTAAATGGATTTGTTTCCACTTGCAACGCCACTAACTTTTTCATGATTAAAAATGGGGAAGTCTGGACTTCTACCGGAGCATACTGCATGAATGGAATTACCAGAGCTAACATTATTCGAGTATGCACGGAAAGTGGAATTCCGGTATTTCAAAAGAATTTCTCCTTATTTGAAGTTTATGACGCAGACGAATGCTTTGTTACCGGATCATTTGGTGGCGTAACACCAGTTACTAAAATTGACGGAAGACGAATAGAGAATCGACAAGAATTGTCACTATCAGTGCGGTTATCTGAGCTATACAACGACCTAGTTCAAAAAGAAATAGAGGCGTAGTATGAAAGAGTTCACCCGAATTTGCATGTGGGCTGGTCCAAGAAATATATCCACCACCGTGATGTACTCTTTTGCTCAGCGAAAAGATACTACGGTGTTTGATGAACCACTGTATGCCCATTACCTTGCCAACACCAGCGCAAAGGAATATCATCCCGGAGTAGATGAAATTCTTAGAACCCAAGAAAATGATGGAGCGAAAGTAATTGAAGCAATGTTAAAGAATGAAGGATCTCCTGTTCAATTCTACAAGCAAATGACGCATCATTTACTCCGTTTAGATCGGCGTTTTATGTCCTCTGTTCACCACATTATACTGACAAGAGACCCAAGAGAGATGCTGCCCTCCTTTGCAGCAGTTATTCGACACCCGACTCTTGCTGATACGGGTTATGAACAGCACAATGAATTAGTCAATTACTTTGAAACCAACAATATTCCATGTACCGTTATTGACTCAAAAAAAGTCTTGTTACATCCAAGAGATCAACTTACAAAACTCTGCAACAACTTGAATATCGACTTTCAGGAATCAATGTTAACGTGGAAAAAAGGAACAAGAATAGAAGATGGGGTTTGGGCTAAGTATTGGTACAAAAGCATTCATGGTTCTACTGGTTTTATGGAGTACAAAGAGAAAATCGAGGAGTTCCCTGAAGAGTTAAAAACTCTTTTAAATGATTGCATGCCTTATTATGAAAGGTTGAAAGCGCTGGCTTTATAATATGCAACTAATGAAAGCCCCCGGGGTCTTTGGTCTCTTCTTTATTTTATTAATCTGCTTCATTATTTGGAATGAGTTTAAGATACCGACGTTTTTTTGGGAAAAAACCGAAACAACTAAAGGCTTCGTTGTAGCCAACAAACCTTTACCATTTATAGGAAGAAATTACCGGCAGATGATATGTTACCACTATTTAGTAGGAGTTACGGTTTACACGCACAACACCAAACTTGGAGGAAGGGAAAAGATAAGATTTGTTGGAACCAAGATTGACGTAAGGTTTGACACAGAAAACCCTGAGAAAAATAAAATTGAGACACTCTACAAACAAGCGTAACCCGTTGCAACAATAAATACATGGAATGACTCATTAGAATATGAAGAGTTATTATTTTACAATGACATTGTATTCGTTGAAAAACGAACCAGTGCGAATAAATCAATCTCTTCTGATGTATTCGAATATGTAATCGTTGACGACTATGTCATGCTTGTTCCCTTATATAATGCTGAGCGCAAACAGCAAAAGGTACTGCGCAGGTTTGATATTCTCTTTGACTCATCGAACACGGAAACGCTAATAGAAAGGGGCACTGGAAGAATTTTCAAGTAATATACCCGTATTGGGTTAACCTTTTTCCTTGGTACATCCTCCTAAATTAAAACAATACCAATCACTATTTCTTGTGTTGTTTCCTATATAGGCTTTCAACTCCTTCACAGCACCGCTTAATTTCTCGCTTTTTTAAAGCTTATTGTGTGTTAAATCTGAGCCAAAATTGGACAAACGGTAGAATAACGGGATAAATTTACTATGGAATTTACAAGAATATTAATAACTAACAATTTATTATTGAACTACTTAATTAGTATATGAATTATTTATTAAAACAATTGGTACTATGTATTGCATAATACCTTTTTAAAGACATATCTTTGCGGAGAATTAGTACTAAAAAATAAATTAAAATGAAAAAAATAACAAGCCTTATACTGATTACTGCCTTTAGTATTTTCATTGCTATGGCAGGAGAAGGAAATGAAAGCCTATACACTAAATTAAAAGCAAATCATACGGAAAGCTTTAGCATGAGTCTTTCTAAAAGCATGATTGACTTTTTCGACATGGATTTAGATTTTAATGGAAAAGAAAAACTAATTACTGGAGATTTTTACGAGGGAAAATTGATGGTACTAGAAGGTGTGAAATCAGTTGAAAGTATTGTGAAAATTTTTGAATCTGAGAAATACGAAATCATAGCAGACGAGCAAGGTAAAATGACTGTCGATGATGGGGAAGTATTTCTTTACGTTAAACGAAATGGTGCAAGTTTTTCAGAAGCTCATTTTGTAATCGTAAACGGGGACAGCAAAGTTACCGTGCTATCGGTTTTAGGTGACATTAAAGTAATAAATAATTAAACAACAACAAGCTCCTATGAAAATAGAAAACACAAAAGCGCAAATGCGCAAAGGGGTGCTTGAGTACTGTATTCTTTCTATTCTAGAATCGAATGAAGCTTATCCTTCAGAGATTATAGAGAAACTGAAAGAAGGAAAGTTGATTGTGGTAGAAGGAACCCTCTACCCGCTTTTAACCAGACTAAAAAATGCAGGACTTTTAAAGTACAGATGGGAAGAATCAAAGTCGGGCCCACCAAGAAAGTATTATTCATTAACTGAGGTTGGTGTAGAATTTTTAAAAGAATTAGAAAGCACCTGGAACGAACTGATGAATGCAGTAAATTTAACAAGAAAAAAGAACCCTAAACACTAAAACAAACCGCAATGAACAAGACAGTTACAGCCAACATTAGTGGTGTGGTTTTCCATATAGAAGCCGATGCATATGAAAAGCTACATCAGTACCTAAACACCATAAAAAACTACTTCAGAGACTCTGACGGCACAGATGAAATTATGGCCGACATTGAAGCCCGAATAGCCGAACTATTTAAAGAGAAATTAGGTCTAGCCAGAGATGTTATTACCATGGAGAATGTGAAGCAAGTGGCGGAAATCATGGGAGAACCAGAAGCCTACATGGATGAAGAAAACACAAGCAGCTACGACAATTCAAGTAAAAGTTTTTATACCGAAGACAGAGGTCCGCAGGCTAGTTTTTCTTCAAGAAAACTATACAGAGATGAAGAAGATAACGCCTTAGGTGGAGTTTGTTCTGGCTTAGGATACTATTTTGGAATCGACCGAATTTGGATTAGAATCGGTTTCTTGATCGCCCTTTTTGGTTTTGGAACAGGTTTTTTCCTCTATCTTATTCTTTGGGCTATTATTCCGAAAGCAAAAACAACATCGGAAAAATTGGAGATGAAAGGAGAGCCGATAAACGTTGAAAACATTGGAAATACTATCAAGGACGAATTTAACAATTTTAAAAAAAAAGTAGATAGCAACGATGCTCGGCAGTTCGTTGAAAGAACGGAAAGTGTTGCCATGAGGTTCTTTATCTTCTTGGGTAATGTATTGAGATTCTTATTCAAGTTTCTGAGTAAGATCTTAGGAGTGTCCTTCATTATAGCTGCTATAGCCGGAGTTATTGCACTGATAGTCTTTGTTTTTAGTGGTCCTTTCGATATGACGATTAACAACGCTAATTTCAACCACTTTTGGACAACAGACATTGCCCAGTTGTACTTTACCTCTAACAGTATGTTCTACATGGGATTAATTGGTGTGGTGTTAGTTGTTATTATACCATTAGCGGGCTTACTTTATGTCGGTGCGAGACTTTTATTCAATGTCCCTAATTCAAATCGAACAATCAATTTAAGTGCTGTTTCGCTGCTTATACTAGGAATTATTTTTATTAGTATTTCAGGTACAACAACTGCTTCTGATTATGCTATAGAACAACGAAAAACAGAAACCATTAACTTAACTGAATTACAAGGCGATACTATCTATTTGGAATCGATTGGAAATACCTACTCTGCCTACCGAGGGGGTGCAGAAGATGTTTTTATAGAAAACGATGAGATATTTATGGACGAAATTACGGTGAACGTTGTAAAAAGCAGAAGTGCCGGATACGAATTACGATTAAAAAAGTCGGCACAAGGAAGAAGTAGAAAACTGGCAGGTTTAAGAGCTGAAAATATAATGGTAGGATTTGAAGTGGAAGAAGATCAACTTAGAATTAGCCCTTTAATCTCTGTCCCATTTAAAGATAAAGTTAGAGATCAGGGGGTTCAAATGAGCATAGGGATACCGGTTGGAACTACCATTTATTTGCATGAATCCGCTAACGATATTATTTATGACATTGATAATGAAACCAACATGCGCGATAGAAATATGATTGGGCACTATTGGAAAATGACAGAAGATGGATTAATTTGTGCTGATTGTGTTAAAAGTGATTACCGTAAAAGTCGCGTACCAAGCAGGTTGATTCGGATAGAGTTAGACGGATTAAACTCTTTAGAAAGTTTAGTTGGTTTGGAAAAGCTATTGAAATTGAAAAATCTTGAAGGCATAGAAAAGCTTCAAGAATTAGAAAAAATGAGTAATCTCGAACAATTGATAGAGCTAAAAAGACTCGGTAAAATTCTAGAAGATGAGGACTTAGAAAACTTGGAGTTGAAGATTACCTCCAATGGATCAGAAATCAATATCAGCTTGTAACAAAACAATTATGTATATTCGAAAGATACTACCTTCTCTGATTTCAATGTTACTATTTGGTATTTTGCTATTAAGCATAAGGGCACATAATACTAAAATTGAGAAAAAAGAAGTTACAAAAAATTCACAAAAAGTACGTTACACGTTTAGTTTACAATTATTTCAAACCATTTAAACCAATCTACTGCTTTTTCCATCCTCTAAACTACAGGAAAACGTCTAGCCAGACGATGAGGATGTTCTATCCCGACTGTGTTGTAACAGTCGGGATTTTTTGTATTTATTAAGCAACTAACAAATTAGTCATTTGTAATTATCTCATCCACCAAGGCTACAATATCTTCTAAGTGATACCGATTCATTCCTGCTCCATAGCTACTCGCTCTAGTTTTCGCCAAACTTTGAATTGCCTTCAATTCAGCTCTGGCTGCAGCTTGAATGTCTGAACGTAACATAGATTCGTCATTCATTAACTCTCCCAACCGAATCACATGCGCCCGTTGAATGTTTCTGCGGTAACTATCTATTGGCTTAGCTGAACGAACCTCCGACCAGACACCATTACGTAGGTCGCTTAACATAGTGGTTAACGAATAAGCAGCAGTTCCATTTAGCGCTTCGTTGTCTATCATGCGTTGTAGGCGACTTTTACTGAGTACATTTCGCAATTGCCTCGCTTGCATTTTTTGAATTTGCTCTACACTTCCACTTGGGCTTATATTTTTTACAATATCAGATTGAATTAACCAGCTTGGAGAAGTAAATACATTTTCGTTTAACCACCTCACAGATTTTTGTTGCTCCGATTTTGCTAAGTGAGTATATACCTCCCCTTCTTGGTCGGTCGTCAAAAGTTCTTCATATACCCCTCCAATGTTGGTTACTACATGTCCACAATACCTCGACCATACTCCAATTAATTCTTCGTACAGCTCTCCCAAGTCTTCGTAACCTTCCTCAGGAGTTGCCGTCCATTCATTTAAGTTTTCAGCTACCACTTTTAAGTTACTCAAGCCATAGCTACTTGCTTTTATAGGATCGTCACCCACCGATTCAGTCTGCGAACTTGGGTCAAAACTATTACGCCCACCAAACAAGTACACCGGATCTCCTGCCTTTTCATTGATCCAATAATTTAAGGTAGGTTTTTCTGCATCGGCTGAAGTTACATTTGGAATATGCCGATATCCCCAATTAATTGCGTATAAATCATAGGGTCCCAACATTCTTACCCAGCGCACATCTCCGTCGCCTGGCTGAGCTACGTAGTTGTATCTTGTATAATCCATCAAGGTAGAAGCTAGTCCCCACTTGTTTGTAAACCTTGGCGAACGCAGCGAGTCTGTTGGATAGGCATAACTTGCTTTCATGTTGTGTGGCAGACCCAAAGCATGACCAATTTCATGAGAAATTACCATGCGCATCATTTCTCCAATTTCCGCTTCCGGTGTATTTAAAGTTCTCGCTTTGGGATTAGCTGCGCCTGTTTCTAATAAATAACGGTTTCTATAAGATCGCAAATGGTTGTGGTACCAAACAATGTCGCTCTCAATAATTTCTCCAGATCGCGGATCGCTAACACTCGGCCCCATTGCATTTCTTGTGGTAGTTGCCACATAGCGAACGGTTGAATACCTTGCATCTTCAGGACTCCAGTCTGGGTCTTCTTCTTTTGTAGGAGCATCTTTGGCTAGAATGGCATTTTTAAACCCAGCTGCTTCAAAAGCCCTTTGCCAGTCCTCAATTCCTTGTCTAAAATAGGGTCTCCACTTTTCTGGAGTGGCAGGATCTAAGTAATACACAATTGGCTTTACCGGTTCCACTAACTCCCCTCTAGCATACGCTTCAGGATCTTTAGGCTCTAATCTCCATCGACTGATGTAGGTCTTTTGATCGGCTTTTAAAGCTTCAGAGCCGTAATCGATTTGGCTGATGGTGAACCAACCTAATCGCTTATCAAACAACCTAGGTTGCATTGGTTTTTCAGGCAATGCATACAGCGATTGGCTCATTTGCATAGAAATGGTTCCCGAACGGTAATCACTTGGAGGTGCCGAAGCGGAATAAGTCATGTCGTGACGTATTTCTATATTTTCGGGATAACTCTGCATGCGATTAATGAAACTTCTCGTTTTATCTACGCCTTTAACTTTGTATCGTTTTCGTAACGAACTATTTAATCCGCTAAGGGCAGGAATATCTTTTAGAAACAATTCGTTCACCTCAATTACAGCAGCTGTAGAATCTTTGTTGAATGCCTTTATTTTGAAAGCTGCTAACACAGGTGCGTAATTATTATCTGAAACCGATTGAAAAATAGGCAAGGTATCATTTGCCACACTGTTAAAGGACATGGATTTTAAATAAATGCTGTTATTAACTCTCGACCAACGAACCACTTGCTCATTGGTTTTTGAGCCTGCATTCAAATACCCACCGCCTAAATCAGCAGGAATTTTGGCAATCCTACTTACCAACAACATGTCTTTTTCCAATGTAATAAAAGGAATTTCAAAGTAGTACGTCTCCCCTACTTGGTGTACCTGAAAAATACCATCGTCGCTTTTAGCCTTGGCAGTAATGACCTCGTTGTAAGGTTTTATTTCATCCTTTTTTTCAGGTTTTGTTGCTGCTGTTACAGTTTTACCTTTCTTTTTTTGTGCTTGTGCAGAGAAGGAAATAGAAGTGATTATCAGTAGTGTAAAAAGTAGCTTTAGAAATGTCATAATGCTTTTATTAGATGGGAAAACAATATTAAGCACAGAAAAATAAATGGACGTTCTTCGCACATTTTTGCCTTTTTATTATAGTTGAAACGATCTTAAAAGGAAATCCTGCTAAACGTGAAATTGGAGAGAGAACGAAGCCTACTATTTAGAGGGAGGCTTTTTTCATTGAATAGAGGAATTACCATTTCCACCTATGGACCAAAAGAAACGCACAAAAAACGGCGAATATTATTCAAAACCAATTTAATGAATTAAACAAGAGCTTGAATAGCGCAACAATAAAATTGGTAACCTTAGCCAAAAAGGTTCAAGATGCAGGTGGCCGTCGGATTGAAGGACAGAACTAATCGTTGATAACTGTCAATTAGAAATAGACGCTTAACTCAACGTTAAAAGATCGAGTTAAGTGTCTAATCAAGGAATACAAAACATGAAAAAAGTATCTCGTCTCTCGCTATAGACATGATAATTGCTATTAACCCATTGACCGTGCTACAGCCGTAAATAAAAAAATAAAATAGCAGCCTTGTTAAAAATTTAACTAAACCCCTTATTATCAGTAGTTATAAGACCCAAAAACAACAATATAACCCAAGAACAGGTATATACAGTTGTGTTTTTCTAGACTATTAAATGTAGTTTTAGTGACAATTATTTACTTCAAAAATTTAACTACTCCAAAAATAAATTTATGACTACGAAAACAAATTTAACCATTGCGCTGAGTATCATTCTACTTACATTTTCATGCAAGGAACAGGATGACACTGTAACAATAGAGCCAACTACTACAAATAGTGAACTAGCAACAAGCATCAATTTGATAGACCTTCCTACTGGAACTTTTACGATGGGAGGAACTACTAGGGCCGGAGATGCACCAACCGTTAGCATAACCTTAACAGCATTTAAAATTTCAGAAAAAGAAATTACCAACCAACAATACATTGACTTTTTAAACAGCGCTTATCTTGATGGTTGGATTACTGTTTCTTCACAATCAGCATCTGACCCTTGCGGAACAAATACCGAAGACATGGTAATTGGGGCAGGAAGTGCTCCAAACGCGGGAGAGGTTTTCTTGCAATTAGGACTCACAGGTGGATGCACAAGTGGCGGAGAAGCGGAACATATTGATAATAAAAGTTGGGTTTCATTTAATGCTTCAAATAGCACTTTTGAACTATTGGATGCTACAAAATCAAATTGGCCGATAAATTGGGTGAAATGGTTTGGAGCATATGCATTTGCACAATATTATGGTGTAAGCTTACCAACCGAAGCTCAGTGGGAGTATGCGGCAAGAGGGGGACAACAATTAGAATATCCAACGGATGACGGAACATTATCATCGTCAAAAGCGAATTACAATGGGGATACGCCAGGCGTTTACGATCCTAATGGACATTCATTAGAGGTTGGTTCTTATGCAGCAAATTCTTTTGGCTTATACGATATGGGAGGAAATGTTTGGGAATGGTGTCAAGACTATTATAGTGCTTCGTTCTACACAGATGCAACTACCGATCCTGTTAATACAACAGCAGGTACAGATTCAAAAAGGGTACGACGCGGTGGTTCTTGGAATTATCATTCGGAAACTTTACTAACCTATGCTAGAGCTTCGGATTTTCAAAATAGAGGAAACAATCATTTTGGATTTAGAATAGTTAAAAATTAAAAAACAGCACTCCTATGAGAATATAAACTAGCAGGTATATGATGAATAACCTAACTTATGGAACTAAGATGGGAAGTTTGCTTCAATCTTCTATTTCCAAACGACAATAATAGCGTTAAAAGAAATACACCTCATTGAATTTAAATTAGAGATGGTATTCGGTTCAAAGCATGCTGTTGGCCTGGGACAAAAACAATTAGAAGATCGATTCATTCTAAATTCCAACAAATTATCACTCATTAAAAACGGAGAACAGGTAAAAAATGGTTGATATTAACTACTCTTTGAGGGTTATTAGGCTATTGCTTAAATAGCCTTTAAGAGTAGTTAGTGGTTTTACTTCACTAAAGTACCCATAACTGCCAATACTTGATACGCTGCATTTTTCGCGTCGTATTTGGCAGTACTCCATGCTTGCTCGGCGTTCAATAAGTTCAGTTGCGCTTGGCGAAATTCTATGGAATTTATCTGTCCTAACCTATACGATTCTTCACTCCGTTTAAAGTTATCTTTTGCAGTTGCAACATTGTCTCTTTGGGCTTTCATAACAAACAACAAATTGTGATAGCTAGCACAGGCGTTCATTGCCTCAGACTTTATATTTTGCTCTAACGATTGCTGCTCAATTTGGCTGTTCTTAAGGCCCAACTTGGCATTTTTAACCTGCGTATTGGCACTGCCATTAAACAAGTTCCAACTCAAGGACAAACCTGCCTGTGGACCGAAATTTTGAGAGCCCAAAACAAAAGCTCCATTCGGGTCGTCTGTCCCTCGATAGTTGTATCCTGCATTTGCTCCTAAAGTTGGCAACCAAGACGATCTAGAAGCTCCAATGGCATATTCACTTAGGTTTTTATTGCTTTTAGCCAATCGAAGCTGTAGGTTATTTTGTTCCGCTGCCAATAACACTTCCGATTCAACAAACAATTGATACGCCCCGACAACAGTATCTAATAGCAAGTCTTGACCAATTTCTTGGCCCATAATAAAATTCAAATTGCGCTTCAAATTTTCCAACTCTTGATTGCCAGTCATTACAGCAATACTGTCGGCATTCAAATCTACTTTAGCATTTAAGACATCCAATTGTTTTGCTTGTCCATAATCGTAGGCATATTCAGCTCGTTTCATTCGGTCTTTAGAAATATCAAGTGCATTTTGCAAGGCAACAACACTTTCTTCTAAACGAGCTACTTCATGGTAAATTCGACTCAATTCCAATACTGTATTTTGAATGGTCAATTGCAACTGTAATTCGCTTAATTGATGACTTCCTTTCGCTTGAAGGTACCTAAATTGTCTACCCTGCCCATCCCATATAGTATAATTCAGCGTAGCTCCTAGGTTGTAATTGTAAGAATTATTAGGTACTAATTCTCTGGTTTCGGCTCTTGTTTCAAACCCACCACCTGACCTGTTCCAATTGTAAGCTCCTGTTCCGGTAAGCGTTGGTAAAAACCCATTATTGGCTTTACTAGCTGAATTCTCGGCAATTTCTTCGTTTACCTGAGCCATTAAAATGTCATAATTATTCTCCAACATCAGAGCTAACGCTTGCTCGAAGGTCAATTTATTTTGTGCTTTCAAATTCCCGAAGAGGACCAAAAACAAGGCTGCTATTAGTATGCTATATTTCATCTACTTCTCCTTCTGAGGTTATTTCTTTTATGGCTCGTTCTACTGATTCTTTACTTGGTTTCTCACCCTCCCAAAACCATTTTAGATACACTTTAATGGAATTGCTAATGGACAGTAACATCGGCAACATAATTAACGTTAAAACAGTTGCAATGGCAATTCCATAAGCAATGGAAATGGCCATTGGAATTAAGAATTGCGCTTGTCTACTGGTTTCAAAAATTAAGGGAGATAGTCCGGCAACAGTTGTAATGGAGGTCAGAAAGATGGCTCTAAATCTTGAAATTCCTGCTTTCAGAATTGCTTCATCGTACTGAAATCCCTCCTTTAAATACCCGTTAAATTTGGCAATGAACACTAGACCATCGTTGACGACAATTCCAATTAAAGCAATAATTCCTAACAGGGATAAAACGTTGACAGGGAAATCATGAATCCAGTGTCCCCAGCCTACACCAATAAATGCAAAGGGAACCATAAAAATCAACAACAATGGCTGACTATATGATCGGAAGGTAAAGGCTATAACGATGTAAATGAGCAGCAGTATAATCGGAAATACTTTACCTGCCGAAGCTTGAACTTTTCCTGCTTCGCGATTCTGACCTTCATAAGATGCCGTAATACTTGGATATTTTGCAATCAACTTGGGCATTACCTCTGTTCTTATTTCTTGAACAATATCAGCTGCGCTTTCCTTAGGATTTTTTAAGTCTGCGTCTACCTTAATTTCTCTTTTCCCATCTAAGTGATTGATAGAAATCTCTCCACGTTCAATGCTGTAATCTGCCAATTCTTTTAATGGAACTCTTGCTCCTTGCGGAGTAACGATGCGCATTTCTTCTAAATCTTGAATCGATGAACGACCTGCCCTATCGTAGCGCACCCAAACAATAACCTCATCCTCACCACGCTGAAAACGCTGTACTTGCAATCCATTAAACCCATTCCTAACCTGCGCCATTAACCCGCTTAAGGTTAACCCTAAACTATAGCCTGCGTCGTTCATGGTTAAGGTAATTTCCTTAATCCCTTGTGGGTCATTGTCCAAAATATCTCGAAGTAAAATATTTGCATTTAAAATCTCCTTCAGTTCTTCTTTGGCTGCTTTTAATTCTTGAATGTTATATCCTAACAAGGAAACGGAAACAGGTTTGCCACCAAAATTTGAATTCCCATCTATCACCAAGCTTTCTGCAGAAGGAAACCTCCCTACTTTTTCAAAAACTGCACCGGCAATATCAGACGCAGAAGCTTCTCTAAACTCCCCTGGTAATAAATTTAAAGTTAAGGAAGCACTTGCCGTTCCTGGACCAACATTTTTTATGATGTTTTCGATCACTTGGTCTCCGCCTTTTTGCCGCTCACTGTATTCTTTATTCACCGCCCAAGCTGCCGCTTCAACAATAGATATTAAAGAATCTGTCTCTTCAGGATTTACTCCTTGCGGCATGGTTAATTTTACTGAAACTTGATCGCTAGCGATGCTCGGAAAAAAGGTTCCTTTAATAATTCCACCTTGCATTGCTCCCAACGTGATTAACAGTAGGGAAACTAAAATAGAAAAAGAAATCGGCTTGTACTTTAAGGCCCAAGTTAAAGATGGAGTATACACCTTATCCCGCATGTAATCCATCATTCTGTCGCCCCATTTGTTAAATCTATACGTTTTTTGATTTGGGGTAAGTACTTTAGAATGGGCGATGTGAGCCGGAAGAATAATAAATGCCTCTAACAATGAAAAAGCGAGAGTAAGAATAACAACAATACTCACTTCCATGAAAAACTCCCCTACTCGACCATCCAAAAAGAAGAAGGTGCTGAAGGCAATAATGGTAGTTAAAATGGCGGAGGTAATGGCTGGAATTACTTCCATCGTTCCATCAATAGCTGCTTGAATTCGAGATTTTCCTTTTTCATAATGATGGAAAATATTCTCTGCTATCACAATTCCATCGTCTACCAAAATTCCAATAACGATAATCATTCCAAAAAGAGATAGTACGTTGATGGTTACATCTAAATAATTAACAACCATAAACATTCCCAAAAAGGAAATCGGCAATCCAAACGCGACCCATGCAGCAAGCCTTGGTCTAAGGAATAAGGAAAGAAAAAATAGAACGAGGACAACTCCCTGAATTCCGTTTCTCAGCAGTAATTCTGTTCGTTGAATAATGGTAATACTCCGATCACTTGTAACTGATAAAGTGGTATTTTGATTCTTCGCATTAAATTCTTTAACGTAAATTAGTGTGTTTTCTGCTGCTTTAATTAAATCTTCCTGATTAGTTGTGCTCACCTCTATGGTTACCGAGGGGTTGCCATTGAAGTACGAACGGTTTGGTGTTTCTGACCAGGTATCAGAAATAGCTGCTACGTCGAGTAATTTTACTTGCGCCCCATTTGGGAACGCTTTTACCACTATATTTTCTAACTCCTTGGCGTAATAGGACTTGTTCCTCAATCGAATTAAATACTCTTCTTCTTTGGTTTTCACCGAACCTCCTGTTATCAACAAATTAGCAGAAGAAACTGCTTTAGCAACATCTTGGAATCCTAAATTATACCTCCTAAGAACATCCTCCTTTACCGCAATTACAATTTCCTCATCTGGAAAACCGCTCACATCAACTTGAGAAATTCCATCAATCGCTCTTAATTCAGTTTCTACCTGACGCGCCATATTTTTCAACGTAATTAAGTCGATAGATTGACCGGCAATGACCATGGAGATGGCCTTATTAATGGTTTCTTGCTTGGCTACAACAGGCGGCTCCATTTCTGAGGGAAAAGAAGGAACCTTATCCACGGCGTTCTTCACATCGGCCAATAAAACATCTATATCGTATCCCTTTACTGCCTCAACACTAATCTTAGCAGCATTTTCGCTAGACGAAGAGGTAAAACGGTCAATACCCAATAACCCTCTCAGGTTGTTTTCAATTTTTAAGACCACTCCTTCCTCAATTTCTTGGGGAGACGCTCCGGGGTAAACCACATTAATGTTGATGAACTTAGATTCTTGAAGCGGGAAAAAACTAGAAGGCATGTTAGTCATGCCCATGTATCCTAAAATAAAAAAGGCCAATATGATGACATTCCCTGCAACAGGATATTTAATAAAATGGGTAATTAATTTCTTCATCCTATGGCTTTCCTTTATAAACGATTACTTTCATTCCTTCAAAAGCTGCTGGCGGCACTTTAGTAAGCACCACTTCTCCCTCTTTTAATCCGGAAACAATAGCTGTAGATTGATTGAAATAAGCCGTTTGCACAGGCCTTAAGACCAACATGCTATTTTCAACTGCATACACATGTTGGTTGTCAATTAAAGAAGCTCGAGAAATTTCAAATGCATTGGGAACGTCATTCGCCTTCACTTTGGCTTGTAAAAACATGCCTTCCTTTAAATCAGTTCCCTTAACAGAAACAAAAAAGGTACTCATTTGACTGCTTTTATCGATGGCTTTCACGAGCCTTGAAATTTTACCTTTCCATAGTTTATCAGGCATTCCCTGTAAACTTAACTCAACAGACTGACCAAGTGATAGTCGCTCGGCAGTTAAGGCTCCGGTAGAAGTTTCCAACTCATAATTTAGAGGTTGAATAAAAGTTCCTAGGGCTTGACCAGGTCGAATAACCGTTCCGGGGTTTACGCTGGCAGTAATTAAAACGCCACTGTAAGGGGCTGTTAAATTGTACTTCCCATTAATAATTTCTAGGTTCTTTAATGCATGGTACGAGCTGTATACAGCTCGACCCACTAAAAAAGACTCTAGTTTATCTGATTGTACCTTTGGTAAATTCTGAACAAATTTCTCAACTGAAAAAGATTTCATGTAATTATTCCAAGAATCAAATTCGTCGGGGTAATCTGCTTTTAAATCTGGCATTATTGCCATGAGTCCAGTTTGAAAAGAAGACCGCTGTGCGTATAACTGAGCTTGCTGATCGTTGGACCTTATTCGAATTAAAAGTTCCCCTTTTTGAAAAGAATTCCCGGCCTTAAACCTACCATTATCCGCTTCCATTATCCCTTGAACTTCACTGTAAAGCTCAATTCGTTTTTCTGCTTCTAAGATCCCTGTTGATTCAACATAGATTGGAATGGAATCATTTTTCACTATTGTTGTAAAAACAGTGGTTACCTTCTCTTTAATTTGACTAATAGACCGCTCTTTTGGAGTGGAAATGGCATTCTTCACTACTATTCCAATGGCCAAAATCGCAAGAGCAACGGCGATGATTATAAGTTGTCTTTTTTTCATTTCTTATTTCTTTGTCTCTTCTATTTTTTGAATTTCATTGATCGCATTTTGTTGCATTTTTTCTAACACCTGAGTTGCTAACTCCATTTCACTTTCCGAAATGCCTTGTTGCACCTTAGAAAAGAGTTTTTTCATTACTGGTTTCGTTTCTTCTAAAATCAATGATCCTTGAGATGTCAACTCTACCTCATTCACTCTGCTGTCCTTGTCAGAAATTGCACGTTTCACATAGCTCTTCTTTTCTAAAGATTGTATTAAGCGAGTTAGAGAACCTTTATCTCTTTCGGTAATGATGGCCAAAAAAGATTGTGATTTTCGTCCTGCCTCTAAGCAGAGTAATACAATGAATTGTTCCTTTGTTAATTTAATTTTATGCATTGCAAAATGCGATTTAATCATCATGCTAACAAACTTGGCCGTTCTACCGACTTTTGGAGCCATAACGCCCTTAACAAAGGTTGGAATATCTGAATTCACGTGGCAAAACTACCAATTAGTTGCACGTGCAACTAATTTAAAAGAAACAACCATTGTAAAAAAAAATTTATAAATAGTCGAACTATTCTATAGCTATTTGTTTGAGTAATTAGGAACTTCACAAACTACTTACATTTCTAACCTATGGCAATCCTTATTTTACTACTCGTTCTCTGGTATGGAGGGCTTTTCTTTCAAACTTTTTTCTTGCACAGATATGCTGCACATCAAACTTTTACCATGTCAAAAGGAATGGAAAAAGTAACCTATATTTTAACTTGGGTTTTCCAAGGCAGCAGCTACTTGAGTGCTTATGGTTATGGTGTGATGCATCGAATGCACCATGCTTATGCAGATACACCGGAAGATGTTCATTCTCCTAAATACGATGATAATTTATTTAAGATGATGTTTAAGACAAAAGACACCTATCAAAAAATTAATAAAATGAAGGTAGAAGTGGAAGAACGTTTTTTAACCAACGTGCCCCAATGGGTGAGCTTTGACAAATTTGCAAGCTCAATGCTTTCCAGAGTTCTCTGGGGAGTTGGATATACGGCCTTCTTTTATGCTTTTGCAACTGCATGGTGGCAATGGTTATTTCTACCGCTGACCTTCTTAATGGCGCCAATTCATGGTGCTATCATCAATTGGTTCGCTCACATTTACGGCTATGTAAACTTCAAGGTAAAAGACACTTCGAAAAATTTTCTACCGTTCGACTTTTTAATGATGGGTGAGTCGTACCACAACAATCACCACAAACGCAGCGGAAATCCGAACTTTGGCGGTGTTCGCTGGCATGAATTTGATCCAACCTTTTTCATCATGAGAGTACTGAATCGGTTGAATATTATTCAATTAAAGAATGTGAAAGCATAAAAATTTTAGCTCAATCTTACAAGTCACCAGCAGTAGTATTGGAATTTAAAGGTGGAGCAGCAGTGCCTTTTTAAACTCATATGCGATTTTTTCAAGTGGTTTAAGGAACCTGGTAAGAGGATTTCCACTCCGAATCAATTTTTATATACTGAGCTCTGATATGGTGGTCGCCGTCCAGTTGAAGGGCTTCTATTTTCGAAGGAAATATCTCCAAAATTACAAAATGGATATCATCGACAGAAGAAGACCAGCGGTAAGCTTCCTCTTTTTCCCCAATCAGTTTTCCTGGAGCAAGTTCTGTCGTGTAAGCTTTGTCATTCGATCCTTTTACACCGGGCCAATATTTCTTTGTCAATTCATTTTGTTTATGAATTGTTACTTTTCCCGTTACGTTGACTTGTAGTTTCTTTCGATCGTTGTAAAACAATAGGTTGGCAATATTACTCGATTGTAGCTCTTCCCGCTTCTAGCATCCGTATAAATTAAGAAGCTAGCCGTTTCGGTATACTTCCTTAACACCACCCAGCGGCTATTTGCATGCCCCTCATTTGCAGTGGAGAGCACCACATACCGAAACGGATGCCGCTTCGCACAACAGGCTTTTTGGAATTCTATCGTCAAGACTTTCCAAATTTCATCCAAACTATGGTTGGGTTTAATTAACGTCTTCAATGGCATTTTTTTTAAGCTCATCTAAACTAACGTAATTCAACGTTTTTTCATGCGTCGCCTCTAATTTTATCTTCGGCGCCTTCCCAGCACGTAAGGCTTCTTCCCATCTAACAGCGCACAAACACCAAAAATCTCCAGCAGCTAACCCCGGGAAGTTATAGGCTGGAATCGGTGTAGAAAGATCATTCCCTTGCAATTTAGTGTAGGTCAAAAACTCCTCCGTCATTTGGGCACAAACTGTATGCGACCCAGAATCTTCATCGCCTGTTTTACAACAGCCATCTCTGTAAAACCCGGTTAATGGTGAAATACTGCAAGCTATTAAAGCTCCACCCAATACATTTTTTATTTCATTCATATTCTTCTCAATTTTGTTTCTCAATTAACTTACTTTGAGTCAAACATTAAGAATTTTCGGCTTTTCCTCACGGATAACTCCATTTTTAAACCCGCTAGAAAATACATTGCCAAACGCTCCCCAATAATGAACTTCTATACTGCCAAATGTGTAAGTATAGGAACTGAATATCAATTGTGACCGGTACTTTGTAGTGCCCATATTTACCAAATCATCAGGGCTTAATTGAAAGTCAGGATGAATTTGAGAATAATCCCTTGCGATTTGATCTAAAAAATCTTGTTCACTCGGTGCGCTAAGCAGAAGTACAAGAGCACCAATGACTGAAGAAATAAGAAAGTATTTCAAAAATTTATTCATAATCAGTCCGTTTTTTAAGGTGGCATACTGTTCCAAACAGCTAACAAAAAATAACATCTAAAGTTTTGCTTTCTCCAACTTATCAGAACTCCTTTTCAACTCACACATGCCTAATTTTATCTTTTGGTATATTAATGCTTGGAAGCTACATTTTTATTTATCCAGATTGTTTTTTGAAATAAAATGTTGAAGCGGAAATAGTTCCTAAGTTCACTAGCATTGAACTTTTAATTGTTCTGAAAATAGTTTTTACCCAGTTGCAAAAAAGCAAAAAGGGCCGCTCCATTGAGCCACCCTTTTTTACAAAATTGATTTTCATTCACCCCCAATATTACTTGGGGTTTCAATTTATTTTAAGTCAATTCGTTTGCTTCAAATTTTTCAACACAAATATTAATACTCAAAAGCATTTCTACCAAATTCTTATAATGCGCCATTAAATCGAGGCATACACTATTCTCCGTATATCTCACGTTTCGAAGTAGGTTCAAATTATCTCGAATGGAGTAATAGGAAGATACAGGTCGAATTTTATTGCCAATACTAAATTGACCTTGACGTATTTTATTTTTTCCACGGACAACCGGAAGCGCATATTTGCTCCTTTTCATAGCGTATTGACAAATCATAATTTCCTAAAGAGAAGTCATCAATAGTGCTAGTTCGGTAATTCTAGAAGAGTAACCAAACTCATTATCGTACCATCCGACAACTTTTACCAAATTCCCATTGGCAGATGTTAACTGAGAGTCAATAATACACGAATGAGAATTCCCTACAATGTCAATGGAAACTAATGGATCTGTAGAGTATTGTAGTATCCCTTTCAATTGTTTTTCTGCCGCCGTTTTAAAGGCTTCATTTACTTGTTCCTTGGTCACTTCTTTATTCAATACTGCTGTAAAGTCAGTTAATGATCCATCAGGAATGGGAACCCTTAATGCAATCCCATCTAACCTCCCTAACATAGAAGGCAGAACCTTTGCGACTGCCGATGCAGCGCCGGTTGTAGTAGGAATAATTGACATTGCTGCTGCTCTTGCCCTGCGTAAATCTTTATGTGGTGCATCTTGCAGATTTTGGTCGGCAGTATAGGCGTGAATGGTAGAAATATATCCCTTCTCAATTCCAAAAGCCTCATCAAGCACCTTTACCATAGGAGCTAGGCAATTTGTGGTACACGATGCATTGGAAACGATTAAATCATCCTTTGTCAGTGAGGCTTCATTTACCCCTAAAACAATTGTTTTTATACCATCTTTTGCCGGTGCAGAAAGGAGCACCTTCCCTGCTCCTGCAGTTAAATGTTGTGAGGCTGATTCTTGCGTTAAAAATCTACCGGTACATTCAATAACTAAGTCTACTCCTAACTTGCTCCAAGATAATTTCGCTGGACTTGGCTCGCTAAATACTTGTATTTCTTTAGCATTAACGAACAATGAATTATTCTCAGTTCTAACTTCATGAGCCAATTTTCCGTGAACTGAGTCAAACTTAAGAAGATGTGCCAAGGTTTCTATATCAGTAAGATCATTAATCGCTACAACCTCCACTTTACCTTTTTCAATTAACTCTCTAAAAGCCAACCTCCCAATTCGTCCAAATCCATTTATGGCAATTCTAGTTTTCTGTTTCATCATTATATCTTTAAGTTTGCAATTATAATTTTTATAGATAGTAAGTTGAGTAAAAATTGTATTATTCGACAATTATCTAAGAATTATTCAATATTAGAGACTATTTCTATTAATAACGCAAAAAACACCTTCAGAAATAACTCAATTCTTTAGGATAACTCAAGAAACTAAACTTTAGCTTTCTTTTTGAAGTCTCAAAACGATAAAATTTATAGTTTCGTTCGACATATATACCTTATGAAAAGAAGTAAAATAATTGGAACAGGGAGTTACATTCCTAGCATAGTTCAACCAAACGAAAATTTTAGCTATCAACGCTTTTACACGGAGGAACAGGAGTTAATTGACAAACCAACGACAGAAATAACGGACAAATTCCGAGAAATTACCGGAATCAGAGAAAGAAGGTATGCCCCTGCAGACTTAAACACTTCAGACATGGGTTTTATTGCAGCTAAGCAAGCCATTGAGCAATCAGGTATTGATCCGGAGTCAATTGACCAGATTATTTTTGCACATAACTTTGGCGACGTTAAAAAGCACACCATGCAGACAGATGTTTTGCCGGCTCTTGCCTCCAGAGTGAAACATCTATTAAAAATAAAAAATCCAAAGTGCATTGCCTATGACTTGTTATTTGGCTGTCCGGGATGGGTTCAAGGTTTAATACAAGTAGATTCTTATTTTAAAGCAAAAACTGCTAAAACTGCCTTAGTTATTAGTGGCGAGACACTATCGAGGGTGGTAGATCCTTTTGACAGAGACAGCATGATTTTTTCTGACGGAGCGGGTGCAGCAATTTTGAGGTATGATGAAGGAGAAAGTGGAATTTTAGCTACCAATGCTTGTTCTCACACCTTAGATGAAGCGTATTATTTATACTTGGGCAAATCAAATTTTCCTGAATCTGATCCTAGAATAAGATACATTAAAATGAATGGGCGAAAAGTATATGAATATGCTTTAACCTATGTTCCACAAGCGATGAAAGAATGTTTAGACCTCGCAAAAGTGGGTATAGACGAGGTGAAAAAAGTTTTCATCCATCAAGCGAATGAAAAATTAGATGAAGGCGTTATAAAGCGATTTTTTAGATTGTATAACATCAGAGAAATTCCTAATAAAATAATGCCCATGAGCGTACATGAATTAGGAAATAGCTCTGTAGCTACCGTTCCGACTCTGCTAGATAGGGTGTTAAAAGGAAAATTAAGTGGCCACCAATTAGAGGAAGGGGATATTATCCTTTTAGCATCTGTAGGAGCTGGAATGAATATAAATGCGGTTTGTTATAGAGTTTAAGTAGCGAAAATAGATTTAAAGAGACGTTCTTTATCGTTAATAGATTCCTCTAAACTTATCATAGACTCGGTTCGCAAAACACCTTGAATATTGTTGATTTTGTAGATGATGTTTTTTGCATCCTTGGTATCTCTGCATCTTATTTTACACAAAATCCCATATTGCCCGGAAATTATTGAAGCGACTGTAATCTCAGGGATTTTTGTCATTTTTTCTATAATCTTTTCAGATTCAATGGTCCTTGCTAAAATAACACCCACGTACGCAGTAAAAGTGTACCCAACAACATCATAATTGACCCGTAAAGTCGCTCCAGTGATAATTCTTCTTTTTTCAAGCTTTTTAACCCTTCCATGAATGGTTCCTGCGGATACCTTCACTTTTTTGGCGATTTCCGTGTAGGGCATTCTAGCGTTCTCTATGAGACAGGCTAAAATTAATTTGTCAGTTTTATCAATATTTCTAATCAGGTCCATACGTAACAGCTTTAATTCACGAAAGTGTAGTTTTTAGATTAAATTACTACACTATTCGTAACAAATTTAAGATAAGTAAAATTTATATGTAGTAAATGTAGCTCAATTTCTATTTTTATCATTCATAAAACGACAAAATATTATCTATGAATTCCAATTCTCTTCCATCTAATACTCAAGAAGTGTTATTAACTACAATACATAACCAAGACAGTGTTGTAGAAGTTTACTTAAATGATGATCGTAAAATAATAACAGAACTTTTTCACCTCTCAGGTCTTCGAGTAAAAGTGTACCAATATGAGTTAGATAAATATATGGAACGTCCAGGCACTTTCAAGATCTTCGAAAATATTTAGTGCCCTACGATAAACTTCAACGTTTGATTCGATTCAGTTAATTGAATGAAATACATCCCCTTAGCCAATTGCAAATCAAATAGTAGAGCGGCTTTCCCATTTGTTTGACGTTCGGCTACTACCGCACCCAAACTATTTATGATAAGCAACCTAGAACCTACTAGCTTTTCTGAGAATTTGACCGTAAACTGACCCGTATTGGGATTTGGATACAAGCTAAATAACTCATACTCTTCCACCACATCGTTTAACGAAGTGGTGGAATTTCTTAAAAATACCTTGTAATCTTCTACCTCACCAAAAGCGTTGCCGCAAGGCGTTGGATCGCTCCAATACGACAATCGAACTCTTAGTGCAACTGTGTCGCCCACTTTGGCAGCGCTAGGAACCGTAAACGTGTTAATAGATCCACTTCCTGAATTTGGATCGTATAAAACTCTTTCTGCTACAGAAAAATCTGCATCCCCATCAAAATCAATCCAAGCTCCAAAATCGTTACTCCCCCAACCCGTATTGGCACTTAGGTCTAGTGTATAACTAGAATCAACATATAAATCAAGAACTGGAGAAGCATATGCCGTATATCCATTATTCCCTGTAGTGTTGTTTACATTCTCAATGGTTACATTGTTAAGGTATAAATTCCCTGAACTGGTGTTCCCTGTCGCAACACAATTTTCGAATGGAGTGACTGTATACATGAACTTGTATGTTTCAGTTGTGTCATTATTTATTCCCACCGCAAAAACCTTAAAGTACATTTTAGTTCCTACAGGGAAGTGTGGCAACGGACTGTTTGACACCCAAGTAGAATCAATTGTATTGGTCATGGTAATTGTATTGCCAAACACTGCAGAGTCTCTCGACCACTCAACATAGGCTGAAGTCAAGGCGACAGGATACTTAATTTTTGATGTGACGTATTGATCGACACCTAACTTTGGGTTATTATCTGTTGGAGGGTTTGAAATGGTGGTATAAACAATGGAAGGATAACTAATTCTACCTACCAAACCATACTCCCATAATCCTCTGCCCCAAGTGGCTGCTCGAATTGTATTGGTGGCATACATTACTTCGAGCTCCTTTACACTCATGTTTGGTAGTCCTGTATTGTAAAGTGACCAATTTGTTGAGCCCATTGGCATGGTATATACCCCAATTTCAGCTCCTAAATAAATATTAGAAGTATCCGTGTGATCGATTACAACTGATAATACTGGCATACTTCCTAAGTTGTGCGTTATATTTGTCCAAGAAGTTCCGCCATTGGTTGTCATCCAAACTTTAGAATTATCTGTTTGATACCTGGCATAGACGACTAGTATGACATCATCGTTCTTCGGATCAAAGGCAATGTCCCGAATGGAAGCATTGGGTAAATTTGCCCGAATACTAGAAAAACTAACTCCACCATCTGTCGATTTTTCAATAGAGCTTCCACTTGCAACAACCATAATGTCTGAATTAACTTGCGCAATTTCGGCATGTTGAATATCTCCATTGATCGTTGCAGGATCACTAAGTTGAGTGTAAGTAGTTGTAAAATCGTCTGATTTCCAAACTTCGTTCCTAAAGTCGAAAATCGTCATGTGGTGGTTTGGATCGAAGGCCAAAGGAGCTTCCCAATAGGCTTGTGTGCTTCCCGAGGGACTTGCCCCGGAAGAGTTAAATCCACCATTCTTAGACAATCTTCTATTGCCAAATTGCACACTTCCCATCATCCAATCCTGATTTAAAGGATGAATCAGTGCTTCCATGCCATCCGCTCCATACATTTCAACCCAGCCTTGCTCGGTCATTACACTAGTTCCATTGTCTTGAGAGCCTGAAATAGATCGGTAATGATTCGATTGAGAAACGCCTAACTTATAATTTTCTCTTATACCTGTTCCCTCGCTCAGAACGTTCCACGTAACGCCTCCATCGTTAGACTTACATAAAAACCCGTCAGTTGCTGCATAAAAATTACCATTCACGGATTTTAGATTTCGCACATCTGCATGAATGTAATTGGTACTGGTAGTATAACTTGTTGAAAGTGTGCTGGTGTTACCATTGGTATTTCCTAAGCTCCATCTTGTTCTATTTATAAAGTTATGTCCCCCGTCAGTTGAATTATCTAAATCCAAATAGCCATAAATCATATTGGAAGAATCTTGATCGTTTACCGCAAATCCTCCGCAAGTTTGTGTGGAATTTGAACGAAATGAAAAATTCGAACCTCGATCTGTTGAGATCCATACTCCGTTGTCCGATGCAAACCAAACACAATCGTCACATTGTGGTGAGGTGACTAATTCCACTGATCTGTTGCCGGAGTTTCCTTGAATAAGGTTAGACAAGCCCCAAGTGTTACCCAAGTCAGTTGAAATAAATATTTTATCTGACACATTTGAACCTGCATCGCTATAAAGGTATATAATACTGTCATTTGTCGGATGAAAAGCAATTTCTATAAAATCAAAATTGAACTGCGAGGCAGTCCAAGACGCTAGATTATCTGTAGACTTAAAAATCCCTCGGTTGGTTCCAACAAAAACTAAATCCTTTATTCTAGGATGGTAAGCTATCTCATCAATTTGAACGTTATTACCAAGCCCCAATTGAGAATAACTAGCTGGACTCAAACCTGATATCACCCAAGTTAAACCTCCATCGATACTTTTATAAACTCCATGAGAATTTCCATTTGAAGCATTGCGCACGTTGATTAAAACCGAATCTGAATTAGTCGGGGAAACCGCCAAGGTATTGACACCACTGGCAAATAAAAAGTCTGTGGTAGCATTCCAACTTGCACCGCCATTTATAGTTCTCCAAAAGCCGCCGCTTCTGCTGCCTAAATACATAATGTTTGAATCAATTGGAGAAACATATAAATCCTCGACTCTTCCTAATCCTGCAGAATAATGTCCTGTAATGCTATCCATCCTGTATGGACCCAGATCTCTCCATGTACTCCCAAACAAACTTTTGCTAACAGGCTTGCTTTTTAAAAATTTCTTGTATTCAACTTCCGCTAAGTATGGGTTAACATCTACTCTATTTCCGTCTGGATAAAATTTGTATTCATTGGCATTTATCCAACGCATAAAAGGTTTGTAACCTGACCCCTTTTCATTTTTGTCAACGGTTGAAAAATAGGCTTCACCGGCATCCACTACCTGGTAAAAGTTAACGGTGTTGTCATACATCAAGTCTTTCAATTGAGCCGTACTTGTAACTTCAAGGTCTTGCGCTGCTGCTGCTGCTGAGATAAATAGAAAGCTTAAAAAAATTAAAATATTCTTCATGAGTGGTTTTAAGGTAAGTAGATGGGATCTTTTATTAGAAATTCGGGAATTACTTGGCGGTAATTCTGTTTGTCTTTTTTGAAATATACAGTAGCTCTATCGACACATTCCTCTTCCATTTTAAGTGAGTTGTCTCTTACTTGTATTTCAAATTTTATAGAAGTCCTTGCTGTCATTTTAACTTCGCTGAACGTAGAAGAAATATAGACGATACTATCTAACAGAATTGTAGAGTCTGTAAAAGGTTCAATCAGTATGGTTGCATAAAATCTACTTTTTTCCCAGAGTGTTCCTGGTATTTCTTCTTGAATAAATGCCTGTTCAATCTTAAGTTCATTCGATTCGTTATAACACATAAAACCGTTGATTTTGTTAACATTACAAGACCAATGCACGGCAATAAGCAGAAATGAATTAATAATAATTCGCATATTTTAGGACTTTTGCTAAGATACTTAAACGCAATCTTTAAATTAGACCTTTATTTTATAAAACCATGATACAATACAACCCTCGCGATTGGTTCGGCCTCATCTTTAAATTTCACAAGAGCGATACATTTCGGCAAATGCTTTGGGTACTTATCTCGTTTGCTCTATTTTGTGGGATTGTAGTCTTTTTAGAACTGCGTTATGAGAACATGTATGTTTTTAGCAACACCATACAAATACACTCTCTTTTGGGGTTTGTAATTGGCTTACTGCTTGTTTTTAGAACAAATACAGCGTACGAGAGGTGGTGGGAAGGCAGAAAACATTGGGGCGCTTTGGTGAACAACAGTAGAAACTTTGCCCTGAAGATTAACGCGATGTTGCCTCGCTCGGATGCTGAAACTAGAGCGTTATACAAAACGCTAATTCCAAACTACGTTTATGCCATGAAGGAACATTTGCGAGAAGGAGTGAACCTAAATGAATTGGAGGATAACCAATTTCAAAGCAACAAGGAATTGGAGAAATTTGAACACATTCCCAATCAAATTGCACAAGCCATGTACCTCCGATTACATCAGGTATACAAAGAAGGTAAGATTAGTGGCGACCAGCTAATTACCATTGACCGAGAACTGAATGCGTTCACCGACATTATTGGCGCTTGTGAACGCATCAAAAAGACGCCCATCCCATTTTCTTACAACCTATTTTTAAAAAAATTCATATTTGCATACACCTTAACCCTTCCCTTCGGATTAGCGTATGATCTGCAGTATTGGACCATTCCAATTTGCACATTCATCCTATACATTTTTGGAAGTTTAGAACTATTGGCTGAAGAAATTGAAGACCCTTTTGGAACCGATGCTAACGATTTAAATACAGATGGGATTTCGGAAACCATACGAGATAATGTGAGAGAAATTTTTTACTGAATTAATAATAGATAATTCTCAAATAGTACGTCTAAAGGAACAGATTTTGTCAAACAATTAGATGCTATTGAATTAGCCTTTTTTGTTACCTATTCCCCTCCTACCAGCCTATTTGCGCAACAAAAGAAAAACTCACAACTGAGATTCGTTTATTGAACTTTGATTTGGTACGGTTGATCAAATTGTAGAAGACAATTAATACAGGTATTTAAAATTAGATGGGGGTATAAATTACCCTAATTGTAATTCTAATTTTCGATATAAAATCGAAAAAAGTTTATTATTATTTTTTCCTACCTCTTAGGTTGTTCCCAACGGTCACCTTACGGATATTCAAAAAAGAATCCTGAACGAGTTGCATTGTTTGTGGTTACAATGACAAACAAAGCTCTGACAAAAATTATTTTCAAAAATTATTCAGTTGGTTTCGCAAGAAAAAACAAGAATTGGCTTTCTTTACATCTTATTTCTAATTTGAATATATGGCCTCCGGATTTTTTGCTCTTTTAGATGACATTGCTGTTTTAATGGATGATGTGGCAGTGATGGGGAAGATTGCGACCAAAAAAACAGCGGGTATTTTAGGCGACGACTTGGCAGTAAATGCAGAGAAGGCTTCGGGCTTTGTTGCCTCCAGAGAAATTCCTGTACTTTGGGCCATTACGAAAGGTTCGTTTGTAAACAAGCTCATCATTCTGCCGCTTGCCTTTTTGCTAAGCGCCTTTGTTCCAGTTGCCATTCCTTTAATATTAATAGTTGGCGCGCTTTATTTAGCCTATGAAGGAGCTGAGAAAATTTACGAAATGGTGGTTCCTCATGTGCCCGATCAGCAAGAAGTTGTTTCCGCAGAAATGTCTGTGGAGGAAGTGCTGGCCATTGAAAAAACAAAAGTAAAATCAGCAATCGTTACTGACTTTATCCTCTCCTTAGAAATTATCATCATTGCCTTGGGAACGGTAATGGGAAAACCTATTTTGGAGCAAATATTGGTCGTTTCTTTTGTAGCAGTTATAGCTACTTTGGGGGTTTACGGTATTGTTGCGCTTATTGTTCGCATGGACGATACAGGGTTTAGATTGAAAGAAATGAGTAAAAATCCCGTTATTCAGGCGATTGGGAATGGCTTAGTGAAAGGCTTGCCAATTGTAATCAAGAGCTTAGGCTATATTGGAACAGTTGCCTTGCTGCTTGTTGCCGGCGGAATTTTTGTGCACTACATTGAATTTATTCACCATTTGGTGCACGACATTCAAATTCCAAGCATGGTTATAGAGTTCTGCGCAGGTTTAATTATTGGTTTTATCGTGTTAGCAGGAGTCATACTCCTCAAAAAATTCTTAAAAAACACTAAATAGTTCTCATTTTCAATGCTGAGAAAATCTTTAATTCTGTTAAAATAGCAGCTAAAAAAGAGAATAATCTTACCTTTGCACAAAGCATTTTATTATGAAATTAATTCTTTTAAGTATCGGCATGTTAGCCATCGGTTTTGCAGGAATTGCAATCAAAATATTACTAAAGAAAGACGGTAAATTTGCAGGTACCTGTGCCAGTAACAATCCAATGCTAAATGAAGAAGGCAAGCCCTGTGGTTTCTGCGGTGCAAAGCCCGAAGAAATGTGTCAGAAAGAGGACTAATCTTGTAACAGGTATTTTTCTAAATTCGAAGTAACATAGGTTTCAAATTCCCCATTCTCTGTAGACGAAATAAAGTAGGCTTGTATCGTGGGATGACTCTCTAGATAGTCAACACTCTTCTCTTTTCCCATTACCATAAAAGCTGTTGCTAGTGCATCTGCTGTTCCGCAATCGCTCGTGATAACAGTTGCACTTAATAGGCTATTTTCAGCCGGATATCCAGTTTGAGGGTTTAAGGTATGTGAATATCGTTTTCCATCAAGCTCGTAGAACTTCCTGTAATTACCCGAAGTGGCCATGGCTGAGTTTTCAAGTGAAATTCGCTGCGCTAATTTTCGTTCTAAATTTGTGCCGTCGGGGCGGTCAATCCCAATAACCCACCAATCACCAAACTTATTTCTACCCTTCACTTTTAATTCTCCCCCTAATTCAATGTAGTAGTTTTGAATTTTCATTTGTTCTAAAATTTGAGCCATCAAGTCCACTGAATAACCCTGAGCAACTGCATTGAAGTTTATTCTAGCACTTTTACCTTTGCTGTTCATGGCAGCTCCCCGCACCTCAAATTGATCAAAACCACTCTTCTCAAGCAACTCTCGCACCATCACCGAGTCCATTTTTTGTGGGTTGGCATAGTCAAATCCCCAAGCCTTTATCAGTGGACCAATGGTGGGATCAAATGCGCCATTTGTTTCTCGGTTGATGTTGTAGGACAGTTTGTATACGCTTAAAAACAAGTCATCCAATTGAATAGTATCCCCGTCATTTAAGCGCGATATTTTTGAAGTAGGAACATAGGTCGACATACTCATATCGATATCATGGAGCAACTTATCAAACTTTTCTTTTAAACCGTCTTCATATTCATCTGCCAAATACTTAATGGTATAAGTTGTTCCCTGCGCCTGCCCCTTAATGACAATTTCCGTTGCGGCTCCCTGATCTGATTGTGCTGTTTTTTCTGGCGCACTGGTACAAGCCATAAGGTAGACTAGCAGAACGAATAGGATAGAATTTTTCATTCGGTATATTGTGCTTCTACGTCTGTTTCTTTCTCTTGGTCGTTCTTTGCTTCAATATCCCAAGTATGGTCTCCCATCAGTCTCGCGGTTGCCACATAACGAGCATACTTGCAACCTCTCGCCCACTCATTTGGACCGATAATAGATATTATTTTAGCTCCATTTTCTTTTTCATACAAATGATACGTGTGCCCGGTAATTGGCTTAAATCCCATTTCCGCTTTATAAATCTCTTCAGACAATTCTACCCTCTCCTTTAGCTTATTGGCCTGACTGATGAGCAATTCCATTTGATCATAAATTTGCTTCATCTGCACATTCGTTTGCTCCACCATAGCTCCCATAGCCGTGGTTTTTATTCTGTCCTTGTCGTCAGGAATAATAATAGCACTGCCAACAGTATGGGCATAGGGCAAATTATGAGGATTGTGAGTAATCTTATCCTCATCAATGTGCATTCTTCTCTCGTAATCTGGTTGTACTTTCTCTTTCTTTTCAGTCATTATGCTTGATTTTCTTCCCTCGTAAACACCGGAATTCCGTTTTTGCTCAACTCTCCGTTAAATCTATATCCAGCAGTATCAAATCCTTCCAACTCTTTGGAATCTTCTATTTTATTTTCAATAATATAGCGACTCATATAGCCCCTTGCTTTTTTTGCATAGAAGGAAATTATTTTATACTTACCATTTTTCTCGTCCTTAAATTCTGGACTTACCAAGGTGCCATTCAACTTTTTTTTGTTAATGACTTTGAAGTATTCATTTGACGCCAAATTCACCACAATACTAGATGCTGATTCCGCTAACTTTTCATTCAAGAATTGAGTTGGCTTATCTTTCCAGAACTGGTATAAATTATCTGTATTCCCTAATTTTAACGAAGTTCCCATCTCTAAACGATAAGGTTCCATAATGTCCAACGGACGAAGAACTCCATACATTCCGGATAAAATCAACAAATGGTCTTGTGCGTAATTTAAATCCTCTTCTGTTAAGCTTTTTGCATCTAACCCCTGGTAAACATCCCCAGTAAAAGCCAACAGTGCTTGTCTACTTTTTTCCGTTGGCTCGATTAACCCCGACCAAGTTTGATAGCGTTCCGTATTCAAATTAGCCAAAGCATCGCTGATTGACATTAGGTCTTTCACTTTTTGCTTGGACGCTGATTTTAATTTTTTAACCAATATTTCCGCCTCAGCCATAAATTGCGGCTGGGTATACATTTTGGTTGAAATTTCTGAATCAAAATCGAGTGATTTTGCTGGAGAAAGTAAATGAATCATGGTTTGTTTTTGATAGTAACAATGCCGACAAAGTTATGTTTCCATTCTATTTTACGAAAGCATTAGATTTTTAAATCCTACACAGTCGGGTATTCTTCTTCCAAATGCCCATTAGACCAATTAAGAAAGCGCAAAGATTTGAAAATATACAAGACCAATTCCAATAAAGTAGTGTAAATACCAACAATATAACACCAGTAGTAGGAAAAAATAAATAACTCCAGTCGGAAAATCCCTTGTTTAGCAGTTCATTAGCGAAGGCATGAAAAAGCAAATTTAGTACTTATCACTGTACCTTAGAAATTAAATCGATTGTAAATACCTTCCCTATGATCACCGCATCAACGTAGCTTAAAATAATCAGCATGCTATTATTCTTCCTCCTGAATGTGCCAAGCATTGGGCAAAAAGGGATACTCGACCGCGAATTACCCCACACCGATTTCAACGTCACATTTGAAGATGAGAATAGAATTCCTCAAAATAAATACAACTCTCACCATAAAAAACGGTGCAATTAAAGTGACCGGCACAATTAAAAATGACAGAAGAATTGGTTCTTGGCAATTTTATGATAGTACGGGCGATTTGAAGGAAAGGAAATAGTTTATTCCTCCAGTTGGACGTAAGGTAGGAGTTTCTTCAAAAGATGAGCCAGACATTATTCAAGGGAAAGAAATTGATTGAATATTAATAGGAGATGACTGTTTCTTTGATTGGATGAGAGGTAAAATAGAATGCAGAGTACTATTTATAGCGCCCATGGCGAAACCTGAAAAAGAGCCCGACTCTTTCTTTATTATCCAAACTCAAGAGAACGATTAAAGCAATCTAATTTAAAATCGAACGAATCAAAATTGAATCTCAATGATTTACTGTTTTACAATAATTTTCAACGAAGCATTTTATTTGAAATAAAGCCACAAAGCTGTGTTGATTTGTTTAAGAGAAATGAAAGCCAAATCAGAAAAGAATCGCTGCATCATAAAATCGCTTTATTAGAAGCGGGACATGCTATCTGCATGTCACAAGGTATACGCCATAAAAAAAGGGAAAGAGCAATGCTCCTCCCCTTTCAAAATCAATTTCTTAATTTTTATTTTTTAGACCACTTTGCAATGTTGTCGGTGTTCATTTTAACGTAAGGCTGATACTCTGCTTTTGTCGCCATTTCTAACGATTTTTTAGCGGTAGCCAATGCTTCTTTCTTCATGCCCAATTTATTTTGAATCAAAGAAAGCGTGTATACATTCCAAAACTTCTCTTCCATTTCAACAGACATTTTTGACCACTCTAATGCTTTGTTTAAATCCAAATCATTGTCAAAATTGTATCTTGCACTGCTATTATAAACTCTAAAAGCGCCTTTTATTTCTTCTATAGCCGCTTCAATATTTTTAGAAGCTATTGTTTTAAAGTCTACTGCGATTGGAATAGACCAAGAGGTATTTTCCCATGCAAACATTAAATCCATAGAACCTGGCTTTACATTAGCAAACCAAAATGTCATAGATTCCACTTGGCCAGCAGTTTCCATCACTTCTACTTCTAATTCAGCTACATTGTTTTCAACTTTGTAAGAGTTCTCTTGAACATCCAGATCTGTGTTGATAAACACTTTCCAAGTTCCTTCTTCCATTGGAGTTGACATAATTGAATAGGTGCCAGCTTTCACCTCTTTCCCACCAATTGTTGCATCTGTTGAAATAACAATTTTTGTTGCAGAGTTTGCACCTGTTCTCCATACTGAACCAAATGGCTCTAACTCTCCAAAAATAACTCTGTCTTTTACTCCAGGTCTTGAATACTTTATGGTAACATCCGTTAAACCAACTCGCTGTGTTACTTCTGCAGATGGACTTGGTTGTGGCAATTCTTGTGCTTCAATGGTGAATACCATTAAAAAAAGAGCTAAAAAGCTTATTGATAATTTCTTAATCATAGTTTTCGTTTTATATTTAGGCAAACTTAACCTATTCGTGGTAGAAAAGGTTCTTAAAAATTCCCAAAAGCTTATTTAGCCATGTAGATGACCTTTTTCGTTTCAAAAAAATCATTGGAAAAAAATTCTTGAATATTAAAAGCAGTATATTTTTTTCGAACTTCCTGCATTTCTTCTTTTAAATCTCCCCCTTTAAGAAAAAGGTAGCCGTTCGGCGTGTCGTTGAAAGATTCCGTCGAAATTTTATCTTTTACCCAAGGCAAAAAATTAGCCGTTCTTGTTACTGCCCTGCTAATGACAAAATCAAATTTACCCTCAACCGTCTCGGCTCTTTGATGTTGCGCAACTAAATTGGTTAAACCGGAACTTTCTGCAATTGCGTTCACTACTTTTATTTTCTTACCAATGGAATCTACCGATAAAAAAGAAACCTCGGGAAATAAAATTGCCAAAGGAAGAGAAGGAAATCCGCCACCGGTTCCTACATCTAATAGCCTTGTTCCAGGTTTAAATTCCAACACCTTTGCGAGTGCAAGTGAATGTAATACATGACGTACATAAAATTCCTCTAAATCTTTTCTTGAAATAACATTGATTTGAGCATTCCACTCTTCATAAAATGCTTTTAACCCGTCGAATTGGCTTCGTTGTAGTTCCGTAAGCTGAGGGAAATAGTAATTAATTTCTTCCATCTAATTAAATCGATTTTTTACTTCTTCGCATTAAATCTGACAACCTCGCTTTAGCGCGAAACAATTGGGCTTTCACAGTTCCTAAAGGAATCCCTTTTTAAATTACTATTTCACGGTAGAACCACGCTTCAAAATAAAGAGGAATGACAAGTGGTATGAAGGGTTCTTCACGTTTGCCAGCATGCTCTCTCATCAATTCAATATTCCGTTGCTCAATATAGGTTTCTTCAGGGTATTTTAGTGTTCCTCGGGTTTGAATTCTCATATTCTCACTTTCTCCATCATCTGAGACCTCGTCATTGGCAGTTTATGTGTAGCTTCTCCTTTCAAATAAAGTAGGTGCAATGATTGGTGGCAATTCGAAATAATCTCGTGCTACATGCATCTTAATTAGTGTGCGTTCTAATTTATAAAATGCCTTCTCAAATACTTCATTAGAAATATCATCCGCACGTTTTCAGTGCAACCCATTTCCAGTGTCAAATTATCAATGAGCTCACGGTATCCAAGCATAATCGATCTAAAATCGATTTAGTTATAAATATTATCGGCTTCTACCAACTAAAAAGCCTCCTTCTCATTTTTTGAAAGATTCTTATTTACTTCCATTTTTTTACTTTCCATAACCATGTTGATACCCCAACAGCAGTCATGCTAAAAATATATAAAGGTTCTAGAAAAGAGATAATCGGTAATAAATCATCCACTTTTAACTTTTTTGCCATTCGCTTAAACATGAAGTATTCCACAGACTGCTTTAGAATAAAAACCAATAAAATCGTAAGCCTAAATGGAGATACAATCAAAAGGTTTACAAACAAGTAGTAGTATAACAGGCTGCTTGCTCCAAAAAAGGCCAAACGAACTTTATCTGATTTTTTGTAATACATCCCGGCACTCAATTGCCGCCGTTTTTGGAATAGAAATCGTTTCCAAGAAGACTCTGCTTCAGTAATTGTATGAGCGTCCTCGTCTAACTCAATAGATACGTTTACGGCCGTTGCCGCCATATTTACCAACAAATCATCATCCCCACTTAAAATAGTCTGGTGGTCATGAAACCCACCAATTGACTGGAAGGTAGATTTCCGGTAAGCCAAATTCCTGCCCACTCCCATATAGGCTTTACCTGCTTTTGCAAAACCGAAATACTGCATTGCCCCTATGAATCCCTCAAATCGAATTAGTTTATTCAGCAAAGTGTTCTCTTTCCGAAATGCTCCAAACCCCAAAACAATCTCTTTTTCAGATGAAAAATGTTGAACCATCTTCGAAATCCAATCCTCGGAAGCAGGAATGCAATCTGCATCCGTAAATAACAACAATTCATGCTTGGAAATTTCAATTCCTTGACTTAGAGCTGCCTTTTTACCAGGACTATTTTGATTGTTCAATACCAGTAAGGTTTCGGATTCTAGTTCTTGTAGAAGGGCCAACGTCTTATCTGAAGAATAATCATTCACCACGATAATTTCAAACTCCTTATGGTTTTGCTGTAACAGCCTATGAATACAATTTTGAATGTTTTTCTCCTCATTTTTAGCAGCAATAATTACTGAAACTCCTGCCGCAAAGGTTGGGTTAACGGATGGATGGGGTTTAGACAGAGGGTAGAAATAGTTGAAATAATAATACACTTGGATGCAACAAAACACTATAAATGCTCCTACTAACGGGAGCTCTGTAATTGGAACAGCTGTGAATTGAACATTCAAATTCATGTCGCTAAATTAAGCCCTATTTTTTCAGTTCACAGCGCGTTAACAGTAAAGAAACCGCTGTAAGTTGGTCCACTTTCTTTCCTACTGCTTTACTTACCTTTGCTTTCTTTTTTCAAAAAACAAACATGAAGTTTAGCTTACAGCACGAAGATGCCAACTCGAAGGCAAGAGCCGGAGAAATCACCACCGATCACGGAAAGATTGAGACACCAATTTTCATGCCCGTTGGTACTGCAGGCACGGTTAAGGCTGTCCATCAGAGAGAATTAAAAGAAGATACTGAAGCCCAGATTATTCTTGGAAACACCTATCATTTATACCTCAGACCAGGATTGGAGACGATGCAAAAAGCAGGAGGATTGCACAAATTCAATGGGTGGAATGGCCCAATTTTAACCGATAGCGGTGGCTATCAAGTGTACTCCCTTTCCGACAGAAGAAAAATTACTGAGGAAGGTGTGAAATTTTCGTCGCACATTGATGGAGCAAAACATTTTTTTACTCCTGAGAATGTCATGGATACGCAGCGAGTTATTGGAGCTGACATCATCATGGCTTTCGATGAATGCACTCCTTACCCTTGCGACTATGAATATGCAAAACGTTCTATGCAAATGACTCACCGTTGGTTAAAACGTTGTTGCGACCGTTTTGATACAACCACTCCTCTTTATGGTTACGATCAAACCTTGTTTCCAATTGTTCAAGGAAGTACCTATAAGGACCTTAGGATAGAATCTGCTGAAACCATTGCCTCGTTTGGAAGAGAAGGAAATGCAATTGGTGGCCTTTCAGTTGGGGAGCCCGCCGAACAGATGTACGAGATGTGCGAAATTGTTTGTGACATTTTGCCAAAAGATAAGCCTCGTTATTTAATGGGAGTTGGCACGCCAATCAATATTTTAGAGAACATTGCGCTCGGAGTTGACATGTTTGATTGTGTCATGCCAACCAGAAATGCAAGAAACGGCATGCTGTTTACTAAGAATGGCTTTATGAACATGAGAAATCAAAAATGGAAAGATGATTTCTCAATGCTAGATTCTGAAGGAGAAAGTTACGTAGACAGCTTTTATACCAAAGGTTACGTTCGTCACTTAATGATTTCTAAAGAAATTTTAGGTGCTCAAATTGCAACGTTACACAACTTGGCGTTCTATTTATGGTTAGTAAAAGAAGCTCGCAAAAGAATTATCGATGGCACATTTGTTGAATGGAAAAATACAATGGTAATTAACATGGCCCAACGTCTGTAAATGAAAATACTAGACCTCTATATTTTAAAGAAGTTTTTAGGCACCTTTTTCTTTTCAATTGCCCTTATTATTTCTATTTCCATTGTTTTCGATTTTTCGGAGAATGTGGATGAATTCATTGAAAAAAGCGCTCCCACAGAAGCCATTATTTTCGATTACTATTTGAATTTCATCCCCTACTTTGCTAATTTATTCAGTCCTCTCTTCATTTTTATCTCCGTCATTTTTTTTACTTCAAAAATGGCGAGCAACACAGAAATTGTATCCATTTTAGCCAGTGGAATTTCTTTTAGAAGAATGCTTCTACCTTACTTCATCGGGGCCCTACTCATTGGGTCTCTTTCGCTTTATCTAAATAATTTCCTAATCCCTAAGAGCAATGTTAAGATGCTCGAATTCAAGTATAAATACATTAAAAATCAATTTCGAAATAAAGATAAAAATATTCACATTCAACTTGCACCAAACAGCTTCGCCTACATTGGCAGTTATGCAGTACCAACCAATGTAGGGGTAAAGTTTAGCTTAGAGCAATTCAACAAAGAAGGGGAATTGACCTATAAACTAATGAGTGACTTTGTACGTTGGAATCCGACGAAACAAAAATGGACCATTCAAAATTATTACGAGAGAACAATAGATGGCAGGACTGAAACCATTACCAAAGGTTTGGAAAAAGACACTTCATTGAACATGCTACCCGAGTATTTTACGAGGAGAAGCACCGATGTTGAAATGTTAGATTATTTTCAGCTAAAAGATGAAATGGATGCTCTGATTTTCAAAGGATCAAAAGACGTTATCAACTTAAAAATTGAGCAACACAGACGTATCGCCTTTCCTTTTGCAACAATCATTTTAACTTTCATGGGGGTTGCTATTGCCAGCCGCAAAGTACGCGGTGGAATTGGGTTGCATTTAGGATTAGGATTGGCGTTGAGTTTCACCTTCATAATGTTCATGAAAGTAACTCAAACATTCTCAACAAACGGTGGCCTAGATCCTATGATTGCCATGTGGATCCCCAACATTGTCTACGGTATCTTAGCAATAATTTTGATTCAAAAAGCACCTAAATAATGATAAATAAATTTAAATGGCTGGCTCCTTTACTTATTGTCATGAGTTTGACTGCATGCACTGTTGGACGATTTTTTATTTACAATTTCGCAGACATTACAGACCATAAAAAATTCCCTTCCAGAGCACTAGTTAAAGCCGATACCCCATTCCAATTTTTCAAGCGAACAGAATTAAAAAAACCCAAAAGCTTCAAAATAAATGGCGAACAAGTTGATTTTGATGACTATTTGGAGCAAAATAAAACAGTGGCATTTCTCATTATAAAAAATGACACCATTCAATATGAAAAGTACTACAACAATTATGAGAAAAATTCTATAGTTACCTCTTTCTCCATGGCCAAATCAGTTACCTCCATGTTAATTGGCTTTGCGATTCAAGATGGCCTCATCTCTTCGGAAAATGATGTGGTAACCAAATATATCCCTGAACTCAAAGAAAACGGGTTTGACAAGGTAACCTTAAAACACTTACTTCAAATGACTTCAGCAATGGAGTTTAACGAGAGTTACTTTAACCCCTTTGGACACGCAGCGAAGTACTACTATGGAAGAAATTTGCGCAAGACAATTGCAAAAGCAAAATTAGAAGGCACGCCAGGGACCTATTACAATTATCAAAGTGGCCAAACTCAACTCTTGGGTTTAGCCTTAGAAAGAGCATTAAAAGGAAAACGAATTACGGAGTATTTACAAGAAAAAATTTGGACCCCACTAGGAATGGAATATGATGCCTCTTGGAGTTTAGATCGAAAAAAAGAGGGCTTGGAAAAAACGTTCTGTTGTATTAATGCACGAGCGCTAGATTTTGCTAAGTTGGGTAAGTTTTACTTAAACAAAGGGGTTTGGCAAGGAGACCAGTTATTGAATGAAGCATGGGTTACCGCCTCCACAAAAAGAGATACTACGGAGGGCTCTAGCCAAAACTATCAGTACCAGTGGTGGTTGTTGGGAAATCGAGGGGATTACATGGCGCAGGGTATTTTAGGACAGTACATTTATATTCATCCTGAAAAAAACCTCATTATTGTTAGGCTAGGCAAGGACTATGGCAAAACAAGTTGGACAAGTATTTTTAAAGCGCTTGCAACAGCCTATTAAATGAGGGCTTAGCTTGGAATTAAGCACCTTATAAGCAAGCCAGGCATGAAGCAAGCACTACTGTTGTTTTGAAGCCTTTAAAATTGCCTATCTACTAAAATATCGGTCGAAAGGATCCATTAAACCAACCCAATACATAACAATTGAATCGACATCCAGCAAAGGAGCGCACCTTCATGCTATGGAGATGGAAGAGGTATTTCCTGCGAAGGAAATTGACCGTATAACAAGAGGAGGAAGCGTTTTAGCAATAGAAACGAGAAGCTCTGCATCGCTTGTGGCTTAGATTTTAACAAACAAAAGCACCTGGAGTTGGAAATGATTATTTCCATTCAAATGATTAGACTGGGAGGGCATTTTATAGAAAGTGCCTCTCCATGCTAGACAAACTATCCACAACAAAAAAAGCCCTTCCGAGTTATCGAAAGGGCTTTTTGTATAATTGACAAAGAATTCTACATGAATCCTTTTGCTTTTGCTTCTTTAATACAAGCTGTTAAGCCATTTTTAGTAATATTTCTGATACCTGCAGCAGAAACTTTTAAAGTAACCCACTCTTTGTTATCTGGATTATAAAACTTTCTTGTAAACAAGTTAGGTGCAAATGTTCTTCTCGTTCTTCTCTTCGAGTGAGATACATTGTTACCTGTGATTACTTTCTTTCCTGTTAATTGACAAACCTTAGACATAATTCTTCACTAAAAAATTGAAATGCAAAATAAATACTTTTCCCGCTCTAAAACAACACTTACTTCAACAAAAATCGGTTTTTATTTTCGAATGAAGAAGGCTTACCTTCGCACAAAAAAGAAATGCGATTATTTTTGTTCCTTACAGTGGTATTTTTTACCACTTACTCGTTTGGTTTTTCGCAAGAGAGCCAAAGAACGAAGCACATAGAAAAAATAGATATTGGCAAAGAAAAACGAAATTTAACCATTGACTACACCCTAAAGCAAGGAAAGGAAAACAACTCGGTATTAGAGGTGAAATTTTTTAATAAAACGCGAGCTCATCTTAACGTAGATTTGGTAATAGGATTCTACAGCAATGGTATTTTATTAGAAAAAGCGACCATAGCAGATTGTTTAAAAAAATCATTTCTTAGCAATTTCTTTCGCCCGTATCATTTGGTAGAAACCCCCATTAAGGAAGTGCAAGAAGTCGAAATTCTAAATTTTAAATCAGAGCAAGTAGATGAATGTAGACAAACTCATTAGTAACGGTTCAGGTGCCTTAATTTCCATAGCGGCCTTGGGTGCAGCTGCACAACTTTCCATCAGCTTACCCGAAAGCGTATCGGTAGCTCCTATTACAGGGCAATCGCTAGCAGTATTGCTAATGGCACACTTATTAAGGGAAACATGGGCAACTATTGCCATCTCCATTTACCTGGCAATTGGAATTATAGGCGCACCGGTTTTTGGCGGATTTGAAGGTGGATGGGAAAAATTTTCAGGTCCAAGTCTCGGCTATTTTATTGGTTTTATTGTGGCTGCCATTGTCTGTGGCGTGCTCGCTAGAAAGCAAAAAGAACGATTCGGGTATTATCTCCTGCAGATGTTGATTGGAACAATTCTTATTCTTTTCTGCGGTTGGCTTGGCTTATTTCGATTTTTAGATGTGAAGACGGCCTTTGTAAAAGGAGTGCTTCCATTTCTTCCAGGTGCTCTGATTAAAATAACTATCGGGGCTTTACTTTTATCTGTGTTCCGCCGTTTTAAAATCTTGATGAAAACGGTTTGAACGGAATGAATACTTTTGGTTAAAAATGAGCCTACTTGATTAATCGCAAACTAAACGTTTTATTTTTACCGAAGTGGTACCCCAGTAAATTCGAAGAATTTGACGGTAACTTTATTGAACATCATGCTATAGCACTTTCTAAAAAATGCTGTTTGGGCGTTATTTTTGTGCACTCAGATGATTCTATTTTGGAAAATTATACCGTTGAAAAATCTGAACGTAACGGGTTCCCTGAGTACCGAGTGTATTACAAACGACCTCAATTTGGTTTCCACTTACTGAACCAACTGGTTTCATTTATCCGGTATAACAACGCTCAAAAAATTGGTTATCAAGCTTTTTTAAAGGATCTTGGCCAACCAGATATATGCCATGTCCACATCAACGGAAAGTCTGCTTTATTGGCTATTTTTTTAAAAAGAAAAGAAAAAATTCCTTTTCTAATTACCGAACATTGGTCAGGCTATACAGCAGAAAGTAATGCTTTTAAAGGTTATTTTAGAAAGAAATTTCATCAATACACAGCAAAAGAATCAAGTGGAATAACCTGTGTATCCAACTATTTAAGAAAGGCAATTGAAAGCCATAACATCAAAGCGGAATTTTCAGTTGTTCCAAATGTGGTTGACACTGACCTTTTTCAACCAAAGTTTGACAAAGCAAATGAACCTATCAAAATCGTCCACATTTCTAATTTAAGCAAATCGCCTAAAAACATTCACCTTATTGTAAGGGCTCTTGACCAAGCAGGGCTTCAACGAAACGACTTTGAAATAGATATTATAGGAACTGGTGCTGATGAAGCCTTTATGCTGGCAGCATTGAATAAAGGCAGCATGAAAAACCGCTTTACCTTTCACGGTGAAATAGAATTAAAGAAGGTAGCAACTATTCTTCAAAATGCTGACTTCTTATTGCTGTATAGTCAATTTGAAACCCAATCGGTAGTAATGATTGAGGCATTTGCCAGCGGCGTTCCTGTTTTGCTACCTCAAGTTGGCGGAATTCCTGAATACATGGATGACGAAAGAGGGATACTTTTACAACCCAACTCGACCCAAGCATTGGAAAAAGGAATACTGTACATGTTGAACAACTACAAGCAATACAATCAACGCAAGCTTCGTCAGTATGCCGTTGAAAATTTTAGTGAAGAACGAATTCAAGAGCAGTTTCTTCATTTATATCACAAAACACTAAAGAAAAATGCCTGAAATTAAAAAGCTTCGTTTTGCCGTTTTAGTAGATGGTCCTTTGCTCAAAAAGTGGCAAATAGATACGGTGCAACAGTTATTAAACTCTGAACTATCCGAACTAATTGGATTTATTAAAAATGAAGACTCTTCAAAAAATACCGCGTCTACCGTTTCATTAGTTTTTAGGTATTTATATAAAAAAGTGGACCATTTTGGACCACTTCAATTAGTCGATTGGGAAAAGCAGTTTCCAAATACGCCAAAGCATTCTTTTACCCCTGAGAAAAAAGGTATTTCAAACTATTTCAAAAAAAGTGACCTAGATTGTTTTAAAGAATTGGAATTAGATTTTGTCCTGCGCTTTGGTTTCGGCATTCTAAAAGGAGAAGCATTGACAGTTCCCACTTACGGGGTTTGGTCTTTTCATCATGGAAATCCCAATAAGTATAGAGGTGGTCCGGCAGCATTTTGGGAAATTTTTGAAGGTAATTATATAACCGGTAGCGTGCTTCAGCAGCTAACTGAAAAATTAGATCAAGGGCAAGTCATTCGAGAGGGCTTTTTTCAAACCATACACCACAGTTATAAAGCGAGCCTGCACCATATTTTGGAAGAAACGGCAGAATGGCCAACACTTGCTGTGAAATCGATTGTTCAGCATCCGCAACAAAAATTAGTATTAACAGCAGTTAAAGAAAAAGGGAAATTGTATAAAGTACCAGGAAACTTTACTTCCACTCGCTTTCTCTTTAAAGTGCTTTCCAATAAAGTGAAATTTCACGTTGACCGTCTTTTTAGAGCAGAAAAGTGGAATATAGGAAGGGTTTCTCAACCCATAGAAGAGTTAGTAAGCAATCCCCTTAAGCGCATAAAGTGGCTGAATGAAGCACCAAGCAGTAAATACTATGCAGACCCGTTTGCATGGAATAACAAGGAGATTCTGTTAGAATTATTCGATTACAAATCGGGAAAAGGAAGTTTAAAAAAACTAGACACTAATTCAGGAAAAATTACTGATTTCTTAGACGACCCTACTCACTTTTCCTACCCTTTCAGCATCAGCGAAAGTGGAAAGCGATACATTCTTCCTGAAAAGTACAAAAGCAAGCAACTTCACCTTTACGAAGTAGATAGTAAACTGAATATTATAGAGAAAAAATTGCTTCTCGAAGGTCCTTGGATTGACCCCACTCTTTTTGAAAAAGAGGGTACATGGTGGTTAACTTGCATGCACAAGAGCTCCCCAAAGGAGAACTTGTATCTGTTTTACGCCAGTTCAATTGAAGGCCCTTACACCCCCCATCTTTTAAACCCTGTTTTAACTGACATCCGCTCGGCACGCCCTGCTGGAACTCCCTTTTTGGTAAATGGAAAAATCATTCGCCCTACCCAAAATTGTTCCAAAACTTATGGGGGTAGCATCGTTTTAAAACAGATTGAAATACTAAGTCCAACTGAATTTGAAGAGTCTTTTGTAACGGAGATTCTTCCAGTAAAAGGAAGGTTTTCAGAAGGATTGCATACGCTAAGTAAGGCAAACGATGAAATATTGGTGGATGGCAAACGTTATCACTTTAGTTTTTGGAATTTTTGGAATCAACTAACAGCTAGCTTTAAGAACTAAATAACTTGATAGGCAACATTATAAATACCGTTTCTACTCGAATTAGCTTGGCAGTGCTTTCCATTGCGCTGCTCGTGCTGAATTCTAACGTACTAGGCAGTGAGGGTTTAGGCACAATAGGTATTATTGTATTAGAAATCACCATCTACTTGCTAATTAGCAATGTGGTTTGTGGTGGTAGTTTAGTCTACTTCACATCACGTAAAAGTCCTAATGCTCTGCTCCTAGCAGCCTACAGTTGGATTATCATCAGTGCTGCATTTTACTACCTACTGTTACTTTTGATTCCCCCACTTGATTCTGAACACTCAACGGCCATATTGGTCTTGGGATTTTTGCAATCAGCTATAGGAGCAAACTTAAGTTTACTAGCAGGGCAACAACGATTTAAAGCTTTTAATTTTGTTGCAATGATTCAAGCAGTTATGCAAATTATAGCACTTTGCATCTTTTACTTTGCACTTCAAGATCAAAGCATTCATGCGTTCATTCAAAGCACCTTCATTGCCTACTGTTTGGCATTTATTTTAAGTTTAGCACGATTAATTCCAACACTTGAAAAGCAGCATGTTTGGCCGAAAATTGGGCTATTCAAAGAATTAATTCACTACGGGTTTTACCTGCAAATAGCCAATATCACGCAATTATTAAATTACAGGCTCAACTATTTCTTATTGGATTATTTTAGCGGAAGAGCGTCGGTGGGTAAGTTCATGGCAGGTGTTCAACTTTCTGAAGGATTATTGCTACCGAGTAAAAGTATTGGTGCCGTGCAATATGCAAAAATATCGAGTCAAAATTCGAAGAGAAAAGCTGCTCGGTTGAGTGTTACACTTTTAAAATTTGTATTCCTACTCACCCTTCCATTAGTTATCCTTCTTATGCTCATTCCCGAAGTCGTTTATACGAATTTATTGGGTGCTGACTTTAAGGAAACGCCACTCGTAATTAGCTTTATGAGCTTGGGTATTATTGCCTTAGCCTGCGAAGTTATACTGAGTAGGTATTTTGCAGGAACTGGTCAGCAAAAAGTAAATGCGACTAGTTCTAGTATCGGTTTAGTTGTAACAATTATCGCAGGTTTTAGCTTAATTCCAACCTTAGGTCTTATAGGCGCTGCTGCCTGTGCCAGTCTATCTTACCTCAGTATTTTTCTTTTCTTATTCTATAAAATCATTCAAAATACAAACTTGCAAGCCAGTGATTTCAGGCTCCAAAAAAAAGATTTCACCTACCTCCAAAGGGTGATTCGAAAGGTTAGAAAGTCCTAATATAGATCGCTTAGGGAATCCACTCCTGCCGGTCTTTCAACCAAATAGCCTTCGGCATAATCCACTTGGATATACCGCCCCATATCAGCCATCCGAGCTCGAACATATTCAAAGAAATTTTTCATTGTTAAGGGCGACTCCGGTTCCTTTGAACCCGATATATAGAACTGCGACGAGAAAGCCTTGATTGATTCCATCTTTGTCTCTACAAATGGCGTTACGTCAACAACAAAGTCAGGCTCAATAAAACGATCTTGAATGTACTTGTAAATGGCTTTTGGACGCCAAGAATCTTGAACCTGACCGTTTAATTGTGTTTCTATTTTTCGAAGACCACTGTAAAAACAAGCATCAGAAATAAGTTTCGAAGCTCTTCCATGATCTGGATGACGATCATGGGGCGCATTTAATAACACAATATCCGGTTGGTATTTTCTCAGAATTTGAACAATTAGAAGAACATGCTCTTGGTCGTTCTTGAAAAATCCGTCGGCCATTCCAACATTTTCTCGACAAACTAAACCCAGTATTTTAGCTGATTCTTGAGCCTCTTTCAAGCGCAATGGACCAGAACCTCGAGTTCCTAACTCACCATGTGTTAAATCTAAAACACCTACTTTTTTACCCGCAGCTATTTCTTTTAAAATAGTACCGGCACAACTCAGCTCAATATCATCAGGATGAACTCCTATGGCAAGAATATCTAATTTCATTTTTCAATAAATTGTACAATGGTCTCACAAGCAGGTGACTCTTGAGGACTAACCATCGCAACGTAATTCCCATTTTGATCAATTAAATACTTTTGGAAATTCCACTCCACTTCACTGTTCTCTATTCCATTTTTAGCTTTCTGCGTTAACCACTGATACAATTCGTGCATGCCTTCTCCCTTAACAGATATTTTACCCATCATTGGGAAAGTTACTCCGAAATTCGCTTTACAAAAGCTCGCAATTTCTTTGTTTGAACCCGGCTCCTGCCCTCCAAAATTGTTAGCCGGAAAACCAATAATTACAAACTCCTTTTCTTTGTACATTTTATACAATTCTTCTAAGGTTTCATACTGAGGTGTCAGTCCACATTCTGATGCAGTATTCACCACCAAAATCTTTTTTCCTTTAAATTGGCTTAGTTTAATTTCTTCACCTGATATGGATTCCACTGAAAAATCGAAAAAGTTCATTTTTTGTGCGTTTAGTGCAAACGTTGCCATAAAGCAAACGCTGCTGATGAGTAATTTATATAAATTCATTCAAGGATATTTAATAAAAAAACAAATGAACGAAAAAAGAGTTTGTAAAAGGACAAAATTGAATAGCAAAACAAAGAATGGGCTTACTTTTAATGCATGGCAAGAGAAATAACAAGCAGGGAAGACATTCAACTGATGGTGAATGAATTCTACGGGAAAGTGAAAGAAGATGAACTACTTGGACCTATTTTTGAAAACGTGGTAAAAGGCAATTGGGATGCTCATTTAGAAAAAATGTACGGTTTTTGGGAAACCATTGTTTTTAATGTTAAAAAATATTCTGGTAGCCCGTTTCATAAACACCTCCCCTTGCCCATTGAGGGCAAACATTTTGAGCGCTGGTTGGCACTATTTCACGCCACCATTAATGAACACTTTGTTGGGAAACATGCAGAAGAAATTAAAAAAAGAAGTACCCAAATGGGAATCATGTTTGAGTATAAATTGAAGCATATAAAAGGAAGTTAATGATAGAGTTAATATCGCAAATAGTATACTTTTGAATGTAAATAACAAAAGTAAATACGGAAGAATTCCGATCGACTACCAGTCCACTATAGTCGCCCAAAATAGGAAATATGGTGGAGGATAAAGAAGAAACACAACACTTGAGAACATTAAATTTTGCTAACCTTGTATCAAATGCAAACAACCAAACTTAGTAATCAAAGTATTTTACCGCTCACTTGTTCTAGGTCTGGCACCTGCTGTTATGGTAAAGTTGTAAATCTTAACCCTTGGGAGTTATTAAATTTGAGCAAAGAGAAAAAAATCAGTCCAAAAGAGTTTCGTGATTTATATTGTGATTTTGGCGGTATTCGATTGCGATTTGATGGAAAATTAGATAAAAAAGGACAGCAATCGTGTAGTCAGTATACTGGTAATTTTGGCTGCAGTGTCCACTTGGGTCGCCCATTAGCATGTCGGTTATTTCCATTAGGCCGTCAAGTGCAAAATAATAAGGCACACTATATTTACCAAGGTGATCAATTTCCGTGCTTAACTGACTGCTCTGAAGTTTTGGAATTACCCAAACTTACTGTAGGGGAATACATTAGAGGCCAGGCAGCAGATCCATTCGAAAAAGCTCAAGATGAGTATTTAAAAGTAATGCAAAACATAGCTGACATTGCTTTTGAGTTACTACTCGACTCAGGATTAGCTGCATCGGGAGACAAGAAAACATTACTACTATGGAGGGAAATGGGCAACGAATTTCCTGAGTTACTGGCAGAAAGGATAGGCCAAGAGTGGATAGACAGTTTGATGCTTCCATCACTAAGCGATAAAATTCAAGATCCCGTTATTTTTGCTCAAAAACACAATGACTTACTACTGTTGAAGGCACAAGAAAAATTTGGAGCCTTAAAAACAAATCAAGAATTTCAAGAAGGCTCTGTTTTACTAATGGGTGTTGCATTGCTCCTAGCTAGAAGCTTGGGAGCAGATCAAAAATCGATTGCCGAACATTGGATTGCAACTGCAAAGAACCATGGGGCTCAGGAATAGCAGGTAAGATAATTGGCAGGCAAATCTTTACTAAAAGAGAGAGTAATCTATATCTCTTCTGAATGGGGTCCTTGTTGGCAAAATTTATTTTTTGAAGCCTTAACTTTTATTGGAAACAATAAAAAAGTGATTTTCCCGGTCCTAGATAGCATAAACAAAATGCTGCCTTATATCAGTCAACTTTTGAAAAGCGGAAAGTTCAACCCGGTAATAGATCGAAAATATTCTTTAGCGAATATTTCACAAGCATATGAATTTGTGATTACCAGAGAAAAACAGGAAGGGTAGTAATTAATGTTTAAAATTAAATAACGCCAGTACAACATTATATTTGGTGTTGGCTAGTACAGGAGAATACTGCTTCAGTTAACCACTAAGTTTTATTTATAAAACACGTAAATGATATGGCTGCCGAAAACTTTAACGTACACCCTAAAATGGAAGAGCAATTTATTTTTAATTTTAAAGCAGATTTATCAAAAATCACTATCTCTAAAAAACTGAACAATCCATTTGGTTCATCTATTTCAGAAATTGCTCGCATAGCCGCCAAAGAGTTTCAGCAATTCATTGGATTAGAATCTCAACAATGGAAGTATGACTTTAGCACCCAAAGAGGAAAAATGTTTGGAATCTTAGTGGTTCAAAGAAAAGACCATACGTATGGCTATTTAGGAACAGTTTCAGGAAAAATACCTGGAAATGCAAGGTGTAACAAATTTATTCCTTCTATATTTGATGATTCTGCAGATGACTTTTTCATTAATAAAGGGATGGAAGAGTTAACGGTACTCGGCAGTAAAATTAAAACGTCCAGCAATTCAGCTGAAATTATTTTACTGAAAGAAACGAGGAGACAAAAATCGTTTGCCTTGCAACAGCAACTCTTCGAAAATTATAAATTCTTAAATCTTCTTGGGGAAGAAAAAAATGTGCTTCAAATTTTTAAGAATTCATCACATGGAAATCCGCCATCAGCTGCCGGAGAATGTGCAGCTCCAAAATTGCTGCAGCATGCGATTCGGCAGCATTTAAGACCCGTTGCCCTAGCCGAATTTTGGTGGGGAAGTCTTCCAAAGAATGCAGATAGAACGCACCAAGTTTTCTATCCATCCTGCAAAAATAAATGTCGGCCAATTTTAGAATATATGCTGAACGATACAGAATTATTTAACCAAGCGAACAGAAACGATAGACAAATCTGATGTCCCGGCTTTTGCCGACTCGCTTTGCGAAACAACATGTTGATGCTACAAGATTATTTAGCAGCCCGTTGACTAGCAAATATGCAGCTTAGCATTATTTTTACAGCAGCTCTAAGGTCAACCTAAAAGAGTGTCGGCAACTTAGTGGTAGCTAGTATCTCTGTTTTAGTTAGAATAGCAAGTTCTAAATTTCTCCTGAGAAAACAAGTTTCGCAGGACCCACCAACCATATATCTTCAAAAAGGTTTTGAGATTTTCGCAACAGTTCAATCCTTAAATTCCCTCCTCTGGTAGCAATATTAACTGCAGGTTGCTTCGAATTCATCTGATGTAAAAAGCTAATAGCAACCGCGGTAACGCCGGTGCCACAAGACAAGGTTTCTGCTTCCACTCCCCTTTCGTAGGTTCTTACTTTTAAATGATCTTTGAAGACACTTACAAAGTTAACATTTGTTCCTTCTGCTCTAAAAGGCTCTGAATTTCGAATTGCTCTTCCTTCATTGTACACATCTACCTCATCCACATTTTTAACGTACCTAATAAAATGTGGTGATCCTGTTTGAATAACGTAATCAGTATCCACTTTTTCGATTTCGGAAACATTCCCCATTTTGGTAGCAAAAACTCCCTCCTCTATTCGTCCCTCATGCAGGCCATCGATCGCTTTAAAAAGTGAGTGTTTTTGAATTATTCCTAATTTTTGAGCAAATGCCTGAGCGCAGCGACTTCCATTTCCACAAAAGCTCTGCGTTCCATCTGCATTGTAGTAGTCCATTAAAAAGTCAACGCCTTTTTCTTCTTTCAAAATAATCAGGCCATCAGCACCAATTCCAAAACGGCGATCACACAATGACGAAATTTCAGCAGCTGAAAAATCAACCGTTTTTTGCCTTCCATCAATCATGATAAAATCGTTGCCGGTCCCCTGATATTTATAAAATTTTAGCCCCATATGTCCCTCTGTTTACAATTACTTCACGCTTAACATGTTTTAACACGGCCAATAGATCTTTCCAAATAAAATGGCGTTTAGCTTACAGTTCGCATGTGCGAAGTTAAACGCTATAATTTAAATCTTATGAAAAATTTATTTGGAGGCTTTTTAATGGCTTTATTAGGTGGAGTGGTGTCTGTTGGAATTTATAAATACACGGAAACTGAAAATGTAGTAGCACTAACAAAAGAAAAACAAGAAAGTACAACCTTAGTGCACCTTCTAGCTGCTGAACCCGGTGGAAGTATTGATTACACAACTGCTGCAGAGTTAACTATAAATGGCGTAGTTCATGTAAAAACCGAAGGAACGCTTGAATACAACTCACAAGGATTCGATCCATTCAAGCAATTTTTATACGGCAATGGGAATTACAGCCAAAAACAACGTCAACCTCTAAGGGGAGCTGGTTCAGGAGTTATTATTTCTGCTGATGGGTATATCGTTACCAACAACCATGTGATTGAAAAAGCAGATCAAATTAAAATAACCTTAAACAATAAAAAAACATATGTAGCTGAATTGGTTGGGACCGACCCCAACACAGATCTAGCGTTGTTGAAAATTGAAGAAGAGGGATTGCCTTATATTTCTCTCGGCAATTCGGACCTAATAAAAGTTGGCGAATGGGTTTTAGCGGTAGGCAATCCTTTCAATCTCACCTCCACTGTAACTGCAGGAATTGTCTCTGCAAAAGGCCGAGACATTGATATTCTGAGAAACGATCCTTTCACTGGGGCTTCTTCTATTGAATCATTTATTCAGACAGATGCCGCAGTGAACCCCGGAAATAGCGGTGGTGCTTTAGTAAATACAAAAGGCGAACTCATTGGGATCAATGCAGCTATAAAATCAAACACCGGTTCATTTGCAGGTTATTCCTTTGCAATACCAGCGAACATTGTGCGCAAAGTAGTTAGCGATTTAAAAGATTTTGGTTTGGTGCAACGCGCATACATTGGTGTTCAAATCAAAAATATTGATGAGCAACTAGCTGAAGAGATTGGAATAAATGACCTGAATGGGATTTATGTAGAAAAATTGATGGAGAAAGGATCGGCAAAAGATGCGGGAATCAAAGAAGGAGATGTTATCAGAGATGTGGATGGGTTGGAGGTAAATTCTGCCACTGAATTACAAGCCAAAATTGGAGAATATGGGCCCGGGGACCAAATAACAGTCAGCATTCAACGAGATGGAAAAACAATGGACTTAATAGTTACGTTGAAAAACATGGAAGGGAATACTTCAATTATTAGTAGTTCAAACAATTTATTAATGAAATCTCTAGGAGCAAAATTTATCGAGGTTGAAACGGAACTAAAAGAAAAGCTAGAAATATCAGGCGGTGCTCAAATTGAGTCTATCTTTCCCGGCAAACTTAAAGGTGCCAATATTGGTGAAAGCTTTATCATTACCAAAGTAGATAAAACCGTGGTAGAAGATGTAGCTCACTTACTCGATCTTCTTTCAAAAAAAGAAGACGGGGGCATATTACTACAAGGTATTTACCCGAATGGTAGAAAGGCTTATTACGGCGTAGGCTTATAGTATAATTAACCTTTAGTAAAGCGCTCTAATTGTAGAAATAGCCTGCAATTAGAGCGCTTTTTTGTTTGTCAATTCTCTTTTATTTAAGTTTTATTTTAACGAATTTTGCAAACCTAAAATAAACATTCTCTTAACCTAAAAAGACACATCACAGAAATGAAAAATGCTGTAGAATTTGAATCAGAGTTAAACAACTGGGTAGACCAAGAAAAAAAGGCAGTAGACCTTAACAATACCCTAGGTTTATTACTTTACGGAAGATCAATCGAATTGGTACTTTTTAGAAATCGCTTAGTAGATCGAAGTGTATCTGAAATTTTAAAGTTGCATAAAAATGTGCAAAATATTACAAACAAAGCTGTTAGTGTTTACGATACTGCAGATTTAGCCAAAGAATTATTAGACATTGAGCTCGCCCCTTCTAAAATTGACATAGGAAAATTAGCTGCCGAATGGGATAGTGAGAAAGGAAATTTCGAATCGAAAACAGCCTTTGTAAAGTCAAAACTTGGCGATATCATTGGTCATGGAAATATGAATCTTGCACCAAAAGATGTGATCCTTTATGGTTTTGGAAGAATTGGTAGAATTGCTGCTCGTGAATTAGTGAAACAAGCAGGGAAAGGACAGCAGTTGAGATTAAGAGCAATTGTTACCAGAGGTGACGATGCCAAAGCAATGGAAAAAAGAGCCTCCTTGTTGCGAAACGATTCTGTTCACGGCGCATTTAAAGGAACAGTAGAGGTTGATACCGAAAAGCGAACAATGACCATTAACGGTCAAACTGTTCAATTAATAAACGGGCAACAACCAGATGAAATTGATTATACAGCATATGGAATCAATGATGCTTTGGTAATTGATAACACAGGAGTTTTTACAAATAAAGAAGCGTTAGGACGGCACTTAAAATCAAAAGGCGTTTCTAAAGTAATTTTAACTGCTCCCGGCGCTGAGATACCAAACATTGTCTACGGTGTGAATCATAAAACGGATGTTGATTTAAGTTCTCACGATATTCTTTCAGCGGCATCTTGCACCACCAATGCAATCGTACCGATTTTAAAGGTGATCCATGATAACTTAGGCATAGAGAAAGGACACATCGAAACAGTGCATGCATATACCAACGATCAAAACTTGTTGGACAACATGCACAAAAAAACACGCAGAGGCCGTTCCGCCGCTATCAACATGGTAATTACTGAAACTGGAGCTGGCAAAGCAGTAACTAAGGTTATTCCGGATTTGGCAAATAAACTAACGGCAAATGCAGTTAGAGTTCCTACCCCTAATGGCTCTTTAGCCATTATGAATTTATCAGTTGAAAAGGAAACAAACATTGAAGAAGTAAATACTATTCTGCGAAAAGCAGCTTTAGAAGGAGAACTAGTGAACCAGATTTATTTTGGAACGGATGCCGAAACAGTTTCTAGTGATATCATTGGAAACTCTTGTTGTTCGGTATACGATAGTCCTGCAACGTTGATCTCTCCCGATAAAAAGAACGTAGTTCTCTATGTTTGGTACGACAACGAATTTGGGTATACAAAACAAGTTATTCGCTTAGCGAAGTATTTTGCTCAAGTTAGAAGATTGATTTATTACTAGCCTTCTTCGACTATCGCTCAGAATGATAAATAATAATTGAACAACCTGAGTGGTGAAGTTCACATGAAGAGAAGTCTTGTTCTGTTAAGGTCTAACAAAAAAAAGCCTCCCATTTCAGTTTGAAATGGGAGGCTTTTTTTTGCTCTTTTTTTACTTCAACCAAAGAATCACTCCGTTTTAATAAATAAAACGGTTTGCCTTTTGTTTTCACGAATGAGTTGAAAGAAATAGGTTCCTGTTCTTAAAAAACGAACATCTATGCCATTTGAAAAACTTATTCTTTCTTCTTTTAACAACTGGCCTTGCTGGTTAAAAATTTGAACAACATCTCCATTTTCAAACTCATCTGAGTAGATAAAATCCCGAGTAGGATTTGGATAAATAGCTACATTTCTACTCAACTCTTGTTCTCGAATGCTGGTTAAAATACCAATTGGAATCTTGGTGAGTTGAAGAAAAATGGAATCATCTGACCAAGCGTTGGAGAAGTAACTACTAATAATAATATTCTTGTCTTTGTCGACTTTCAAATCCCAAACATTATGATTTTTATGACCGTAAATACTAATGCTATCTAAAATCCCTGTGCTGTCTGCGACAATTAAAGGTACACTTCGGTATATTGCGCCATAAGCATAGTCATTGGTGGTATAGTTTGTTGTTCCTGTAAAATATTTAAAATTACCAACTTTCTCAAATGCAGTAATAACTTCATCAACCAAAGTATCTCCAAAAGAATTATAAAAAATAAGCGTGCTATCCCAACCCACTTTACAGGTAAAGTATTGCCGATCAAAGGGTGGGGAGAAACCACTACTCGAAGATACTGAACCGTCCATTTCAACACCAGTTGCATCAACAGTATATTCATAGGTTCTTGCCCCTCTATACCCCCTATTGTTTGCCAAAAATGCTATAATTGGCTGTGAAATGCCAACCAACGCATCTGTTTCCAAGGTAAATCGGTTTAGACGAACTAACTCAGCCCCCCCGTATAACTCTGATGTTATAAAACTGTCATTTGGCTGATATATTCGAACATACTGATGACGATTAATGTTGAAGTCTTTCGTCAGATCATAGTTATTAAAGTCAATTATTCTAGAATTAACTAGATTCCCACTTAGATTAAGTCTCTCTATTGTAGCGATAGAATTATTACCACTCAACAAATACAAATAGAGATTACCCCCGTATATATAAGGTGCAGACAGAACGCTCTCGGTGGTATAATTTTTTGTGAACATCAAAGTGCCCCTCGTAAAACTTGAATTAGCTTGAAAAAGTCTTAAGTCAAAGGTAGTGTCACCAGGAAACACCTCAGCTTCAATAATATAATTATTACCCGAGAAGCTATCGATTAATCTCGAGAATCCAAAACCAGCCTCTCCAAATTGATTTGTTCTTAAATGCTGATTTCCGCGATACCACGTTGTATCTAATTTCGAAATAGTAAAGCTTGGAATATTAATTTCAATTTCAGCTGTAGAAAATACTTTATTTAAAGTGTCACCAATTGTTAGCGTCGGAAAATACAAAGTAGAATCATCTTTAATCTCAATTCTGCCAATTAAGGGGGGGTATAAATTATTTACTTGATTTCCCTTAAACCCAGTAGGAATTGCTAATTCTTGAATCGATTGACCGAAACTGTGAAACGAAAAGCTGAACAATAAATAGCTCATCAGGAAAAAATTCCTGATGAGTCTTTTATTATTCTTATTAAATAAATAATTTTTCATAATTAACATGTTTCAATGCCATAAAACAAAACTGCTTCATGCCAATGAGTAAAATTAGTTCCAAATAGAGTCGTACTCCCACTTGGATTAAGAGTCATTGGACTGAACCCATCTACATAACCACTTACTAACACAGCAGAAACGTTCGGTTGTGTAGCATATTGTTGGTAATGATTTAGTGGCGCTGTGATCACACTTGTCCATTTTGAAAACCACGAATTCCAAATGGCATCGTTTGTTTGTACATTATTATCATCACCTATGCAGGCATTTGAATTGCCTTTCCATATGTTGTTTAAAACGTTGGGATGGTTTAGGCCATGTTGTTGAGCATCTCCTGGAAAACTTGAATTAAAGTTTCCTAAAATAACTAGCATTCTACCTGTACAGGCAGACCCTGTATTAGCAGATGCCGCATATGTTTGAACATGGTTGTGAAAAAGCCTAGAAGCATCGGTACTCCCACTATTGGTTGCACACCAACCTGTTAAATCTACTGCGTGCAGTGCTCCTCCTGGACTAGGATTAAACCATGGACTTACAGGAGGCGTAGTTACAAATGCCGTTACTTTAACAACTGCAGTATTCCCATTTACTGCAATCAGAGCCAAGTCTGTCATAGATAAATAGTCGCCATTACTTGGCTGAACTTGTGCAGTTAACGCAGTTGCCACTTCAGCATAGAATTGATTATAATCTGCAATTGAGATTAAGTAAACTCCATTTTCTTCATATACTTCTACATCCAATTCAACTGAGTACAACTCAGTTTCATGCTCTGGATCAGCTGTAGTTGTATATATTGAATTTATCACTCCTTCATGCAGAAAGAAGATATCTTCTAATGGCACCGGAGTTCCACTTTTGTCATTATATAATTTTCCGTTCACCTCTAATTGAGCTTTTAGTGGGGTAGCTTTATCAACCCAATCTTCTTTGGTAAAAGTGGCTAATTTAGCGTAAGACTGCGCTAATACATTGTCCGCAATTTGCTTTCCGTTTGCTTCACTAGTGCTAGATGCAGTTGAACTTGAAGATATTGGATTAGGATTTTCTTTTTCGCAAGAAATTGCAAATAATGCAATGGCTGCTATAGTAGTTATTTTAGTTATGTTTTTTAACATCGTTATTTGGTATTAAATTTTAAAGTATTTATTTAGTTTTTCTTTAAAATCGTGTCACCAAAAAGCACCTCTTCCTTTTGTTAAAAACCGAGAGTAAGTAAGTCATAAGTAGCTGTGATTATTTAGTTAAGATGCAATTGTACGTACGAATGTTTATTTTTCATTTATAATTAACATATCTTAACGTTTATTAACGTACCCATTATAAGTGTTTTACGCTAACAAATAATTCGAAAAGCTCAATACCAACAAGGATTCAAAGCATCAACTGTTCCGTTAAACCAGCCTATTTAAACGACCAAAAAATCCTGATTCAAATAATTGAATCGGGCTTTGTATTTGAATCAAAAAATATCCTATCTCCTTCTAGAAGTTCCGATCAAATAATACAAAATGGTTCCTAAAAAAGGAATCAAAACAATAACCGCAGTCCAAATCATTAAATCAAGATTGAACGACGCTCTTTTTCTGTATACATCTAACAATGCAAATACAGGAAATGCAACAGCAACGATGTACGTTATAATTTCAAAGGTGTTTGACATATCTTTAATTTAAATTCATTCGATTGCAACTTGGCGATTACAAGTTTACAATGCTAAGCTGTAATGGAATTGCACAAAACAAACATTTCGACTAGCCCTCAATGGGACAAAGGAACACGATGTTACTTAAATTGTCATGCTGAGCGATAGTCGAAGCATATGCAATTTAACCTTCCCAATCTTTGTCTCTTTTATAGCCTTTCGCTTTTGTCGAGCTTTCATTTTTGCAAATTGCATGCTCCTTTAAATCATCTAAATTATTTTTAATCATTGCTTCTTTTTTCTTCTTACTCCAACCTTTCACCTGCTTCTCAAAAGCAATGGCTTTGTCAATATATTTGAATTCATTTACAAATACCAACTCTACAGGCCTTCGAGAATGAGTGTAAGAGGTCAAATTTATCCCTTCATTATGCTGTTTAATTCGCAATTCAATATTATTGGTAACTCCCGTGTAATAAGAATTATCTGAACATTTTAAAATATAAACGTAAAAGCAATAATTTTTCGTCATGTTCTATTGTTAAAATTTTTCTGTGTCATTAAGAGTAGTTTACTACCCCATTTCGACTATCGCTCAATGGGACAAAACAAAATTTCGACTATCGCTCAATGGGACAAAACAAAATTTCGACTATCGCTCAATGGGACAAAACAAAATTTCTACTAGCCCTCGATGGGACAAAGGAACACGATGTTACTTAAATTGTCATGCTGAGCGATAGTCGAAGCACAGGCAATTTAACCATTGCGCTCTTTTACGCTTTAAATCCTACTTCTTAAATTCAGTAACCGTCTTTCTAATAATGCCAACACATTCGTGTAATTGTTCTTCCGTCATCACCAAAGGTGGCGCAAAACGAATAATGTTACCGTGCGTAGGTTTTGCCAATAAGCCATTATCTCTTAACTTCATGCACAAATCCCAAGCGGTTGAACTGTCTTCCGTGTCGTTAATTACAATGGCATTTAACAAGCCTTTTCCTCTTACTTTAACTAACAAGTCAGATTCATCCACTAATTTTTGAATTTCTGCTCTAAAAATAATTCCAAGGCTCTCTGCTCTTTCGGCTAGTCTCTCCTCTCTGACTACTTCCAATGCGGCAATAGCAACCTTAGCTGCAACTGGGTTTCCACCAAAAGTAGATCCATGCTGACCCGGCTTAATTACCATCATAATATCATCGTTCGCTAGTACAGCACTTACCGGATATACTCCTCCCGATAGGGCTTTCCCTAAAATCACAACATCTGGTTTAAACCCTGCTTTTGAATCACATTTTGGTGTTTCACACTCACAGCCTTTGCAAACCGCCAATAAACGCCCAGTTCGTGCAACTCCTGTTTGCACCTCATCCGCAATAAACAAGCCACCTGCAGCTTGTACCATCTTACAAGCACTTTCTATGTAGTCGTCGTCAGGAGTATAAACTCCTGCTTCACCTTGAATTGGCTCAACCAACATGCCCACTATGTTTGGCAATTTCAGTGCTTGTTCCAGTGCAGCTAAATCGTTATAAGGTATGCTTACAAAGCCAGGTGTAAATGGGCCGTAATTTTTCCGCGCATCCGCATCGTCTGAAAAAGAAACAATTGTTGTTGTTCTGCCGTGGAAATTTCCTCCGCAAACGATAATTGTTGCTTGATCTTCCGCTACTCCTTTTTTCTCATACGCATACTTTCTGCACAACTTAATGGCAGTTTCCACTGCTTCCGCTCCCGTATTCATGGGTAAAACTTTGTCGTAATCGAAGAAGTTGGTCACGTATTGCTCATACTCCCCCAACACATCGTTATAAAAAGCACGGGAAGTTAAGGTCAATGTCTCCGCCTGAGCTTTCATAGCGTCAATAATTTTTGGATGACAATGTCCTTGATTTACTGCCGAATACGCCGATAAAAAATCATAATAATGCTTTCCTTCAACATCCCAAACATGAACTCCTTCTCCTTTACTTAACACCACCGGCAATGGATGGTAGTTGTGCGCTCCGTGCTTCTCTTCAATAGCGATTAATTCTTCGCTCGACTTCTTAGTATTTGTCATCATAGTTGTGATTTTTTCAATGTAAATTCGACTATTAACAAAGATATTTAAAATAGAACGAAAGCTAAAGGTCATGCACAAGAAAGATGGTATTTTTGGAGCATGGGAAGAAAGAATAGAAATCGCAAGCCTCTTTTAGAAAATGTAACTATTTTAGATACTGCAGCAGAGGGAAAATCTTTGGCAAAAGTAGACGAAAAAGTAATCTTTGTTCCGCAAACCGTTCCAGGTGACGTAGTTGACATTCAAGTTACCAAAAAGAGAAAAAGCTACATGGAAGGAAGGGTAACTAAATTCCATTCCTATTCTGATAAAAGAGTAGTGCCTTTTTGCAAGCACTTTGGTGTTTGTGGTGGCTGCAAGTGGCAGTTTATCAGCTATGAAGATCAATTAGAGAACAAACAACGAACGGTTAGAGACGCGTTGACGAGATTGGCAAAAATTGAATTGCCAGAAATAGAGACAATCTTACCTTCAAAAGAAACAACATTTTATAGAAATAAGTTAGAGTTCACCTTTTCAAATAAGGAATGGTTAACGCAAGAACAAGTAGATTCTGGGGAGAGTTTTGACAGTAGAAATGCACTTGGTTTTCACGTTCCTGGTAGGTTCGACAAAGTACTAAATGTTGAAAAATGTTGGTTACAAGGAGAGCCATCGAATTCCATTAGAGATTGGGTAAAAAAATACGCCATTGATCATAATTTGGAATTCTTTGACTTGAGAGAGCAATTTGGATTCTTAAGGAACCTTACCATAAGAACATCCAGCAATGGAGAGGTTATGGTCATCTTTTCTCTTTTTGAAGCACAAGAAGAAATTCGAACAAAAATGCTAACCGAGTTTAAAGAAGCATTTCCAAAGATCACTTCTATTCTATATGTGATTAATGGGAAACGGAACGACACCATTGGAGATCTAGAAATTGAATGTTTCAGTGGAAGAGATCACATTTTTGAAGAAATGAAAGCCTTTGATAGCGAGCAAATTTTAAAATTTAAGATTGGCCCAAAATCATTTTACCAAACCAACTCAGCCCAAGCGGCAGAATTATATAGAATTACAGCAGAGCTTGCTAACATACAAGCCACTGAGACGGTTTACGATTTATACACTGGAACAGGAACCATTGCCAACTTTGTAGCTGGAAAAGCTAAAAAAGTTGTTGGAGTGGAATATGTTGAAGATGCAATTACAGATGCTAATTTAAATTCAGCTACAAACGAAATCGGCAATACCGTATTCTACGCTGGCGACATGAAAGATGTTTTCACAAAAGATTTTGTAGCGGCAAACGGTCAACCAGATGTTATTATTACCGATCCGCCTAGAGCTGGAATGCACACCGATGTAATTGATGTAATGTTAAAGTTAGAAGCGAACCGAATTGTTTATGTGAGCTGCAACCCGGCCACACAGGCAAGAGACTTACAATTGCTGGATGAAAAGTACAAGGTGACAAAAGTTCAGCCAGTTGACATGTTTCCGCACACCCATCACGTTGAAAATGTGGTCTTATTGGAATTAAAGTAGATGAGATTTCGCGACTTCTTCTCGAAAAAGAACTCGGACTTTTTAAAGGACGATGAAATTGAAGCTGCAAACCTATTGCAAAGTATTTGCAATGGATATGCCAATGGCAACCCGAACTATATACCGAACGGCCTTGCCAAATTGGCATTTGGCATTTACATGATGGCCTTTAACAGAACCGATGAAGACATAGTGCCATTAGAGGTTTTGAATAACTCAGCATTTTTAGAGAAACGCCCAAAACTAAAGTTGTACTTGGCCATGTTGGAAAAGATAAAACTGTTCTTAAAAAAGGTGGTAACTGACGAAAAAATTGTAACCAACCACAAAAATAAGACGCTTTTTAGAGATCTGATTTTAAAAATATTAAAGGCTTGTGTAGAAGACATTGAAGTACTAAAGCGGAAGTAATTGAGCATATAATTATGCTCGTATATTTATCTTTTCAATATAAGGTTAAATGAAGTTAAAATATAAAAAAAAGTCAATCCATGGTTATCTCATTATTGGACTTACTGCTTTAATTATTGGAATAGTTACTACAATTTTATTCGAAAAAAATGAGTGGACCTCTTCTCTTTTTGGAATAGGGATCGCATTTATAGGCACATATTTCTATAACCTAAAATTTCAATATATTGCTATTAAGAATGGTTTCATAAAAGAAAGCGGGCTTTTGGGCAGTAAATTGAAAATAGATAAAATCACTTCTTTCAAGAAATTTGCAGGAGATTACATTCTAACTGCAGGTAATAACGAGTTGCACATCAATATAGAGTTAATGGATTCAGATTCGTTAGTGGAGTTACAAGAGTTTATAAGCGGTTTGGAATTGAACTCCTCAAAAATTGAAACAAAAAAATAGGGCAAACTTTTGGCCTACCCTATTCATTTCATACAAATTGTATTTTTTAATTTCTATCAGTCGATAGCGCTTTTTCAATTCTTGCTACTAAATCCTGCAAGTGAGCCCTTGAAACTCCCGACTGTCGCACTGCTCCGCTTTTTGACTTAGACATAATACCCACCAAACTTGCTCTTGCCAAAGAGGGAATGTCAGAGTTCTGATACGCAGACTTTTCATCGTCTAACAATTCAATGAGTTCAGCGATATAGACTTTTTGCAAGTTTCTGCGATATAAGTCGATGCTCTTACCGGAGGTTAATTCACTGTAAATTCCTTTTTCCAAGTCATTCATTAAATCAGAAATAACATAGGCCGAACTTCCATTAACTGCTTCATTTTCAATCATCCTAAACAAACGTTTATCAGACAATAAACTACTTAATGTGCGCTCTTGTAAAGATTTAATTCTAGCCACATTCCCCTCTGCTTCAATTCTTGCTAGAATTTCAGGTGTGATAATCCATTCTGGTGTTGTGAATAATTGCTTATTTAAAAACTGTATCGCCCTTTTCTGATCTACTTTTGTCGTGTGAGCATAAACAACACCTTCTTGATCAGCTGTTTTGTTATCCCCCTCAATGCCCCCAACGTTCGCAGTTACATGGCCCATATACCTTCTGTACTGTCCAACCATTGCATTGTACAACTCATCTAAGTCATCATACTCCTCACCGTCAACCGTTGCCCATTCCAGCAATTTATTGTTTATTCTCTTTAAATTTTCAATTCCTAAAGCACTCGCATACATTGCGTCGTCACCAAGGTCTTCCGTTTGAGCTGTTGGGTCTGTCGGTAAACCTTGTTGTCTTCCAAAATGAAATTGTGGCTGGCCTGCTTTTGCGACAATCCATTTGTCAATTTCAGCTTCTTCTTGCTCGGCGGTTACGTCTTTACCCAATAACTTGTAGCCAAATTCAATGGACCAATTGTCGTACTCTCCAATTTGCGGAAAAAAGCTGGTTACGCCATCGCCCGGCTGAGCAATGTAATTGAAACGAGCATAATCCATAATTGAAGGAGCTGTTCCATGTGTTGAAGTGAAACTAGGCGACCTCAACGAATCAACGGGGTACGCCACACTAGATCCCATGTTATGGGGCAAGCCTAAGGTATGTCCTACTTCATGAGCTGCAACAAACCGAATAAGTTGGCCCATTACTGCATCGTCAAACTTAACTCCTCTTGCTTCGGGGTTAATTGCTGCAGTATGGATGAAATACCAATTGCGCAGTAAGTTCATTATGTTGTGGTACCATAGTATATCACTTTCTAATATTTCTCCTGATCTCGGATCGTGCACATGCGGCCCTTGGGCATTTTGAATATCAGTAGCAATGTATCTAATCACAGAATACCGAACATCTTCTGGCGACCAATCCGGATCTTCTTCAGCAGTTGGGGCATATTCACCACGAATAGCATTTTTAAACCCTGCACTTTCGAATGCTTTTGCCCAATCGTCCACTCCTTGTTTTATGTACTTTTTCCACTTTTCAGGAGTTGCAGCATCAATGTAATACACAATTGGTTTTACAGGCTCTACTAACTCACCACGATTGTACGCTTCCCAATCCTTTGGCTCCAATCTCCACCTAGTAATCAATTTTCTTGTTTTTGCTTTTTGCTCTTCCGAAGCATAGTCTACCTGTCGTAACGAGAAGAATCCCACTCTACTATCGGCATACCTGGGCTCCATTGGGACTTTTGGCAATAAAATAAACGACTGCGTCATTCCAATTGAAATGGTTCCGGTGGTTCGATTTGCGGGTAGATTGTCTCCTTTGTAGGTTAAGATGTGCTTTACTTGAACATTCTCTGGAAAGGCATCCATTCCTGTAATTAATGACCTGCTTTTATCTAGCCCTTTAATCTTAAAACGCTTCCGCTCTGAACTTCCTATAGCTCCAATCATCTCAACATCAGTCGTAAATAAACTTGTTACATCCATCACAATCGAGGAGGTGTCTTTTGAAAATGCTGCAATGTCAAATGTGCTAATAATAGGTTCAAAGTTATTGTTGATCACCGAGGTGTAGATAGGAGTTCCCTCTTCAGCTACGTTGTTATACGATACGGATCGCATTAAAATTTTATTATGCAGTTGCTGGAAACGAATAACTTGCTGCGGCCTTGATTTCATTCCCGCTCCGCCAAAGTTTAACCCTTTCACATGGCCGGAAATTCTACTTACTACCAAGATTTCCTTTTCCAGTAACCCGTTTGGCAGTTCAAAGAAATACTTATCCTCTACCCTGTGCACACTAAAAAGGCCAACCTCAGACTCTGCATCTTTGGTAATTACTTTAGCATAGGGCTTTGGCCCATCTTTTTTAGCTGGCACTTCTGCAGGTGTCGAACCTTTTTTTGATTTCTTTTTTTGTGCTTGGGCCGAAGGAGTTGCAAGCAAAAAAGAAAATAGAGTTGCAACGAGCAGTACACCTGTTCTAAGATTCAAAGTACTTTTCATATTAAAGGAAGGTAGATTAAAGTAATAAATTTAAAAATAAAGATAAAGAAACAAACAGTAAATTAAAGCTGGTCAAACTGCTATAGCACCGTTTATCAAAAAAGATAACCTCCCTTTTTTGATTCCTTCTCTTGATTTTTATAGGATATAAAAATATTTTCGTATTAATCTTTAACTTAAGTCCTTGAAAATAAATAAAGTACATTCAGTTAGCTCGGCATTGAACTGCACTTTTCTACCCGCAAAGATAATACACCTAGACAAGCTCACCACATGCAACAATCTTTTACTTTCTGCAGCTCGAGGTAACTATGCAGCACGAAAGATTTAGTTCGCCTGAGACAGACTAAAAGTTGGCCATTTACTCTTATTGACTTCCGGGACGTGCAAAACCCAACCACCGGTTAATTTGAACAAAAAAATAGGGCTGAAGAATAGTTCCCCAACCCTATTTCAACTAACCCATTCATTGGAATTACTCTCCTTGGCCTAAAGAAAATCCTCTTTTACCATCAAATTCATACAAGTTTTCCGTTTTAATTACTTCAAATCCATTTTTGAGTAATGCTGCCATTTGCTCTAAAATATGCTCGTAAGTAATTGCTTTATAAACCGGAGTTCCCTCTATAATTTCTGCACTAGTAGCAATAAATCTACATCTCCAATGATCTGTGCAATAGGTTTCATCCATTCCATTTGGAAAAACTTTAACTCCTCTGTTGGTAATCATTTTTAGTTTCAAACCAAGACCGGTCATCGCAGTTAAAGCATTCCCAATTTCATTGGGGTTTGTTCCGGTCCAATTGATAAACAGATCGACGCCCACTAGCTCCTGTTTCTTAACCTGTCTAACGTAAGCAGGAATGTTAATTTTACCTACTCCAACAGATAGCGTGCTTATTGGCAAGTGCGTCGGAATCTTTCCCAATCTTTCAATTACAGCATCCGCAAATTCGATTGTGTTCATTAATTGTTTGCTAACACCTTCTTTGAATATGTCTGCTGTATGGCAACCGTCTTCAATGGCACATAACCAGGCATTTTTTACCTTGTCTGCTACTTCGGTCATTCCCAAGTGAGAAAGCATCATCACAGCGGCATTCATCAACCCCGAGGGGTTGGCGATTTTCTTTCCTGTGATGTCGGGAGCAGAGCCATGAATGGCTTCAAACATAGCCACGTTTAACCCTATGTTTGCCGAACCTGCCATGCCCACTGAGCCAGCTATCTCAGCTGCGATATCAGAAATAATATCTCCGTATAAGTTGGAGGTAACAATTACATCATACCGTTCCGGACTTGCAGCTAGCCGAGCCGAGCCGATATCAATAATTTGCGACTCACTTTCTATGTCAGGATACTCGGCAGAAATTTCTTTGAACACATTGTGAAACAACCCGTCAGTCAATTTCATAATGTTATCTTTTACCATACAGGTTACTTTCTTGCGGTTATATGCTGTAGCGTATTCAAAAGCATATCGAACAATCTTCTCGCAACCAGGACGGGTTATTAACTTTAGGCATTGGACTACGTCTTGTGTTTGCTGGTGCTCAATACCTGCATATAAATCTTCTTCATTTTCACGAATAATAACCACGTCCATTTTAGGATAGTGAGTCGCTACATATGGATAGAGTGCCGTTACAGGACGAACATTTGAAAACAACCCAAGTGACTTCCTCAACGTCACATTCAAACTTTTATATCCTTTGCCTTGCGGAGTTGTAATTGGCGCCTTTAAAATCACCTTATTTTTATTGATAGACTCCCAAGCTTCCTTTTGAATACCAGAAGTATTTCCTGATAAATAAACTTGCTCCCCTATTTCAATGTACTCGGGCTCAATGTTTGCGCCTGCCGCTTTTAATACTCTCAACGTTGCATCCATTATTTCTGGACCAATGCCGTCACCTTTTGCTACTGCTATTTTAATTGCTGAATCTACTCTTATGGTATTTATTTCTTTTTCTAATGTTTCAGTAATCATCTTTTTAGGGTTTTAATTGGAAAGCAAAATTGTAGAATGAAAAGCATTAATAATAATTTATGTTTTTTATACTGATTATAAAACTTGCTTATAACTCAAAAAGTCTATTCTCAGAACAACGAAGGTTGCAATTACAACATATGACTTCCATAAAAGAATAATTTTAGTTTGGAAAGAACCTTTCAAAAGCTCAGCCGGACCTTCTTGAAATTCAATAAAGCACTGAACCATAGTACTATTTAATAGAAGTTGAAAAAAAATAAAAATAAAAATATTTTTTGCACTTCAAAATGAAAATTTATTATAAATTTGCCATCCCGTTGAAAAACAGGAAAGCTCATAAAAATATTGGTCCGGTAGTTCAGTTGGTTAGAATACCTGCCTGTCACGCAGGGGGTCGCGAGTTCGAGTCTCGTCCGGACCGCAAAGCCTTCCTCCTCTTTGGTGGAGGGCTTTGTTTTTTTACAGTACTAAGTAGAGCCGCTCTTTTAAATAATATTAGAAGAATAAGCGGTGTAATTTAGCATTTAAACACCAACAGCGAAGTCTTGATTAACAAGATGTCGTTACGAATTGAAATCATGGTCGAGTAGCTCAGTTGGATAGAGCATCTGCCTTCTAAGCAGACGGTCACAGGTTCGAATCCTGTCTCGATCACTTTGTAAAACAAAGGCTTACTTCACTTAGTTGAAGTAAGCCTTTGTTATTTATATACAATACTCTTTTATATTCTCTATTTCTGATTCAAAGAATCAAATAATTTTGTCTTGCTAATGCACGAAATTCGTCTAAGAGATTCAAGGGCCAATGTGTTCTTATTATCCTGTGAGAATTTATAATAATATTGAAAGAACTATAGAGCATTGCGAATAAAACATATTAAAATGATTCTTGCTATTGTCCTCTCTGGAATATTATTCTTGATGTACCGATTATTTTGGTTTTCAAGGATAAACAAAAGTGTAGAAATAATATTTCAAGAACTAGAAAATCATCTTATAAAGGGAGATTATACTATCAAAACCAATAGTTTTGATAGTATTAAATTATGTATATCCGCAATTGCCAATAATTGATTAACTTTAAAGCAAAGAATTGATTATGAATGTATTTAGCTTTACTGCCCAATTTGATACCGAATTATCGTGTAGAGAGCACTTTAAGTTTGAAAGAGATAAGATAGGGATTAACTGCCGCAGATGTCAGCATGATCAACATTA
>Ga0209390_10000235_pt1 | contig 103490 bp, 106 predicted proteins | sample BON01_FD_187212 | JGI IMG/M metagenome (GOLD analysis project Ga0209390, IMG submission 187212) | Freshwater microbial communities from Lake Bonney liftoff mats and glacier meltwater in Antarctica - BON-01 (SPAdes) (version 2) | ecosystem: Environmental > Aquatic > Freshwater > Ice > Glacier...
TAAGCCCACTTGTCAACGCCATGCTAACCGCATCGCGGCGGAACTCTTCACTCTTCTTTGCCATTCTCTATCTCCTTCATAGCAAATATTGCTCGAAAGAGACCGGAACTAAACCGGGACAAGACCACAATTGGCAGCGGTGCCATCGCCAATCGCCATCGCATTGGCCCCGTTCAAAACACTTGCCGGATCGGCCGATGACAAGGCTCCTGTGCTCAGTTTCACCCGTAACGCAGCACCCCTGTCCCATTGGCCCGCAGGAGCTGCGGCCAAGGCCGATTGGGTCACCCCAATGTTAGCCGGACGCGTCACCAAACGGTTGAGCGCATAGCCTGCATCTTGCGCCGCACTCCAGACCGCAACTGATTGTGGCCAGGGCCGGGCCGTCACCGCGATATGGGGCGCGTGGTCAACCTCATCCCCCCTCAGAAGTGGCAAATCCAGAAAAATCGGAAACACCGGCGCTGAGGGTACTGTCAATGTCGGTTGCCTGCGGCTTTCAACGGCATCAGACGCGGTATAAACCGACCGCTCAATTCGAACAGCCTCGACACTGACAGCCTCAGTTTGTTCAATGCGGTCAATGCGGTAGGCAAGCCCATCCAGATCAACAACATCCCCCGCCCCCAAACGCGCCAAGGACCGGGGCAAAGTGAACCGTGCCGTATCGCGCGCAACCCGCGCCTCAGCCAGCCAGCGTTCGGCAATGCTGCGGCCTTCGGCATCGGTCAGCACCAGCGCAAGGTCACTTTGTGACACGCCAAAGCTTTCTTCATCAGGAAAGATCGCTTCAACCTGACGCACCGCAAAATCCGCCTCTGCCTCAACAAAGTTCAGGCGCACCCGGCCTGCGGTCTCGGCCTCAGGCGCGCGCGTGGTCGCCAATGTGCCATCCTGACCACCCGCTTCCACAAGCTGCTCTTTGCCAACGACATTGGGCTTTTGAAAGCCCCGCATTTGGAAAATCAGCCTCCCTTCGCGTTCAATCGCCTCAAACCCATAGGCAAGCATCAATGGTTGCAAGGCCGCGCGCGCCGTGCCGATCCCCACAGGGGAATAGCCGCGCACAACCCCATAAAGGCCCGACACATCAAAATGCGCAGCTCCGGATCGTTCACAAATCTCGGCCACCACACTTGCCAAGGGTTGGTTCGCGCTGCGCCCCGTCAACCAATGCCCCCGCGCATAGTTCTCCCCATCCGACCAAACCGCCGTGTCATTGGGAAACTGCGGAAACGGGCGCGCGTCCCAAGCCCACACATGCGCACGCTCCATATCCAGCATCGACGCGCCGTAAACGGCGGAAACCGGGTTATTTTCAGCCTTCGACCATGTCAGCGCCATCGCCCGCAGATACTGCATCTGCATGACATCATCGCGCCGCCCATTTGAATATTTCGGCAAGCTGGATTCAGACGATTTCGGGTCCAGAAACTTGTTGGGCTGGTTCGCCCCTTTGTCGATCGCCGCACAGCCATATTCGGTAAAGCGGATAGGCTTGGATTGTGGCAGCCACGCGGTTGCGGCAGGCTGGCGAACGCCGCTAATCCGCTCATGGTGGCTGTTCAACCACCAGCTTTTCAAATCTTTGTAACGGTAGACCCAAGGCTCACCATAAGCGCCATCTTCAATCGGCAAGCGGCGCTGCGCGTCTTCACCCTCTAGGCTGTCATAGTACCAGTCATAGCCTTCGCCACCCAGCACATTGCCGCTCAAATAGTCCAGATCATAGATCGTCTTAAACCCTGCATCCGCATGGTCTTCACCGTCGCGCCAATCCGACAAGGGCATGTAATTGTCGATCCCGATGAAGTCGATATTCGGGTCGGCCCAGAGCGGATCAAGGTGAAAATACAGGTTCCCATCGGCCTGATAGCCGAAGTATTCGGACCAATCGGCGGCATAAGTAATCTTGGTTTGCGGCCCCAAAATGCTGCGCACATCGGCAGCAAGCTGGCGCAGTGCCACCACAGCCGGAAAGCTGTCAGCGGCCCCGCGAATTTGCGTCAGCCCCCGCATTTCCGACCCAATGCAAAACGCATCAACGCCGCCTGCCAGCGCGCACAGATGCGCATAATGCAGCACAAATCGCCGATAGCGCCATTCGTTCGGTCCGGCATAGCCCACTTGGCTACCAGCAGTCGAAAAATGCTGCACCGCCGCCGTGCCAAAAAACGCCGCAACCTCGGCTGCGGCGGTGGCACTGCGGTCCGGGCTGGCGGGCTGGCCAGGTGCCTTGGCCGTTGTTATCCGCCCGCGCCATGGCAGTTTGGGTTGCCCCAATGCACCCGAATACGGATCTGGCAGTGTGTTGCTATCCAATTGATCCATCAGGATGAACGGATAAAACATCACCTCTTGCCCACCCGCCCGCAAAACCTGAATAGACTCAATAACCGATGCATCCGACGGCGTCCCACCATAGACCGGGCGCCCCGCAATCTTGGCAATTTCAATCGCCGCGCCGCGCCCAATCCCACCCGCGCGCCACGCCATATTGGCCGCATCCTGCGTATTTTGCTCCACCTTCGGTTTGACCAAACAGGTGCCACAGCGCAGATCATCGCCAAACCACGAGACGATCAAAGACACTGATTTCACCTGCGGCAGCTCTCCGCGCATTTGTGCCAAGGACGTCACAAAATCGCTTTTGCCAGATGCCGAATGCACATTGGCCGTGCGGCTAACCCCCAGCCCATCATCATAATGCAGCGCGGTTGTGGCCAGCGCATATTCCCCGGTTCCGGGCATCATCGCCACCGACCGCACCACGCGTGTCATATCAAGCGTGCTGCTCGCAACCACCCCTTGTGCAGGGCGCACAACTTCGAACGTCATTTGTGGCACCCGGTTGCCAAAGCGTGCAATATCAAGGTCTTCGATCACCACATAGGCAATGCCGCGGTACGCAGGCGCATTGCCCGCCCCTTCCACAGCCGCGATTTTGGGGTCGGGCAATTGGCTACCCGTGCCACGGTAAACCCGCAGGTTCAACGTATCCGGTGCAACCTCGGCCCCGTCTGCCCAAATCCGGCCAATCGTCGAAATCTCGCCTTCGCACAAAGCCACGGCAAAGCTGACGGAATAGGCATAGCTGGTCACCACCGTCGTCTTTTGTTTCGGCGCACCTTTGCCGCCACCACTGCTGCCCCCGCCCGTGCTGGTGGTGCTTGAGGTTTCTTCAAACTGCGTCGCCCAAATCACATGGCCCGCCGTCCGCATCCGGCCATAGATATGCGGAATGGCCGCCCCTTCCGATGCACCAGTCAGGCGAAACCGCTCAATCCGGCCGGTTTCCACCGCCTCAGACCCGGCCCCCATCAAACGCTGGTCAATCACCCGGCCCAAAGTGGCCCCGATTGCCCGCCCAATAACAGCGCTCGACAGGCCCAAAACCGTGCCGCCAAACCCAGCCCCAGCAGCGGCCCCAACGGCCGAAAGCAGAATCGTCGCCATTTCACAGCACTCCTTGTGGAAGTTCAAACCGCGCAACCACGCGGCGCGCCCACGGCTCTGACAGCGGGCTTTCAATGACACCATGCCCGGTATAGGCATGGATAAAACTGGCATCCGGGCCAATGCCGCCCGCAATTCCCAGATGTTTGGCGACACTGCCGTCCCGCATACGAAACAACAAAATATCACCGGGCGCGCCCGCGCCACTCGCCACGGGCCGCAACCACCTCAGGGCCGCGCGCAGCAAAACCTCATCGCGCCCCGGTTCAGACCAATCATTGGTATAAGCAGGCACCGCTTCCGGCTCCGCCCCCCGCACCGCGCGCCAAACCCCGCGCAACAGACCCAGACAATCGGTGCCGGCGCCTTTGCAACTGGCCTGATGCACATAAGGCGTCCCAATCCAGCCGCGCGCCTCAGTCACGATGCGGGCTTGATGAGGCGTCATCGCACCAAGCTCCCACCCGCATTGGGACGGGATGAAACCGGATAAGACGTTAGCCAATCCTCGCCAAGAATATCCGGAAAGCCCCGAAAATTCAAAAAGTTATTGAACTTCAGGCGGCAGGTTTCCGCGCGCTTGTCGCAGCCCGCCTCCATCCGCACAATGTCGCCGACCTCCAGCTTTGGCTCCATCATTTGCCACAACTCAACCACGCGCCGATCGCCCGCAATCCGGTCATTTTTGATAATGCCAATCACGCCCTTAGCCGCCCCTGACTGCACAATCAGGCGGCCTTTTTCAAACCAACGATCTTCAAACGCACCAAGACCCACAAAGCCCAGCACCCGGTTTTTGGTCACGGCGTCAACGGCCAGCTCAACCGAAAACCTCGGTTGTGACAGGTTAAACCCGCATTTCGCATCGCCCAAAATCGCCGGGCAACTACGCTGAAACGCGCGGCCCTGTGGTTGGTTTAATCCTTCGGTCAGCCCCCGCAGCTCCGCTTGAAACGCGCCCGCCCCGCGCGTGATCTCGCCAATCGTGCCACGAAAGGTCAGCACGCGAGCGTCTGGATTGGCCCAGTTCACCTCCCACCCGGTCAGGCCCGCGCCATCAAACCATCCGGCCAGAATGTCATCCTCGGTCACCGCTAGGTCGGACAAAGCCCCAACCGCCTCGGTATTATCCACCGACAGCCCTGTGGTTTGCTGCAATGCCCGCGCCGTCAGCCCCGAATTGGCCTTATAGACCTGCCCACCAAAGGTCAGATCAGTATCGTGGTCGGTAAAACCAAACCACAGCCCATCCTTACGCAAAATCTCCCACGCGCGGCAAACCGTTGTCGCACCCGTTTCCAAATGCGCATAAAGCCCCTCAGCGCCCCCGGTCATAGCCGCAACTCCAGCACTGGCACATTCGGGACATCACCCGCCTTGAAAGACGCAACCGAGGTTTGGATACGGTCCGTATCAAACCGCGCCGGCACATCAAATTCAAAGCCCGCCGTGATGCGCACACCCGGATCGGGCGGCGTGGGAAAGGTGATCACCCCCGTGGTCGTATCAACTGAAAACTCCAGCGTCTCCACCTTCGCGTCCCCGTCAAGTGCCACCAAAACCGTCCCCAAAACCGGCTTCACAATCGGGCGGGTATAGGTTTGCTCGCCTGACCTATAGGTCTTGGCCAGCGAAAACGCCAACTGCGCCCCATCCCCTAACCCGATAATCTGGTCCAAAACCGAAGGCGCTTTTGACGGCAAACAGGATTTGAAATCCGACCAGTCCTTCCAGCGAAAGCCGAACAACTGCCCTTGCCGCGCCTCGTAAAACGCAATTAGCGCTTCGACATCATCCAAGCTGCGCAGGCTTACACCTGCATCATACCGCCTGCGCGAATGCGCCCATGGCGTGTTACGCTCTTCAAACCCGTTGGCCAGCGTCACAATCTCGGTGCGCCGCTCTGGCCCACCAACCGAACCGAAACTCAAATTCGCCGGAAACCGTATGTCATGAAATCCCATATTCCGCCCTTACCTATTCCGTTGCCCACGCCCCAAAGCGCGCGACGCCTGCGCCGCGATCTGGCTTTGGCTGCGTTGAAACCCTGCGACATCCGGGGTGGAAATATTCATTACCACCGTCACCGCACGCCCCCCGCCCGCCGCTTGCACGCCCAGCCGCCCATCAGCCCCGCGCGCCAAGGGCATAATCGCCTCCGGCCCCGCCTCACCCATCAAGCCCATCCCGCCGCGCATCGGAAAATTCGTCGGCTGTGCCACCACACCGCCCTTGGCAAAGGGCATCACCCGGCCTTGCGAAAAACTCGCGCCATCGGCAAAGGGCATCAAGCCGCTCAACAGCCCATTCATCCCGTTGCCGACCAATCCCCCCAGCGCGTTTTGCACCGGCTTCATCGCCACCGAATACACCGTGTCAATCATTGTCTGTGCCACACCCTTCAGCGCATCCGACAGCTTGACCCCGTCAAACACCAACCCGTCAAAGGCCCGCCGCAAGCCGCCGCCAATACTGTTGGACAACGTGTTCACCTCGCGCCCGGTAAAGACCAAGCTTTCGCGCATCCGCGACAGCTCACCCTCAAACGCGCCGACCATGCCACCGGCCCCGTCCAACGACACCTCCAACGCGGCAATCTGATCTTCTAAACCTGAAATATCAGCCATCTATCGGCCCTCTCTTTACATCTGGAAAGGCACGCGCCAGCTCATCAAGGCGCGTGCGGGTCAAAGGGGCCGTGCCTGCCTGCGCCCCCAGCTTGATGCGCAGTTCCACCGGGGTCAGCCGCCAAAACGCATCTGGCTGCATCCCCAATCCGTGCAGGCCAACCTGCATCAAGGCGGCCCAATCAATGCCTGTCATGTCTCGCCCGGCACCGAAAACGCACGCGCCAGCAACTCTGCCGCCGCCCGCGCCGCCTCGACCAAACCGCCCCCGATTTCCACTCATCGCAAGTCAGCAGCCGACCCTTGCCAACCGCCCCCGCGCAAACCTGCGACCAAAAGCGCCAGCACATCCCGCGTCGAAAAACGCCCCGTCTCAAACCGCTCGACCAGCTCAATCAACGACCCGGTTTCCAGCACCGCCTCCAACTCGGCCAGCGCCCCCAGCGTCAGCTTGGCCACATGGCGCGTACCGTCCAACGTCACCGCCACTTCGCCTGTCCAAGGGTTCGCCATCCACGCCCCCACTCTCAAAGCGCCGTAAAGGTCAAAGCACCCGCCGAGGCCATCGTCATCTCATAGGTCGCCTCACCATTATGGCTGCCCGCATACTCAATCGCCGACAGTTGAAACGGCCCTTCGATCACGCCAAAATCGGGGATAATCACCTGAAACAACGGGATTTCCCCGTTAAAGAAAATCTGGCGCGCCCGCTCATCCGTGCTTGCATCGCGAAACACCCCCGACCCGGAAATTGACGCGGTTTTCACCCCCGCACCCGCCAGCAATTCGCGCCAACCCCCCACGCTTTCCAAACTGGTCACATCCACCGTCTCGGCGTTGAAACTGATCCGCGAGGCGCGCAGGCCCGCAATCGTCTCAAAACTGCCATCGCCAACCATGTCCAGTTTGATCAACATATCCTTGCCGTTTTGAACAGCCATCACATCTCTCCATTTTCAAAGGTCACGGCCCCTCGGGGCCAAACATTAATCCTCAACCCGCGCCCGAAAGCTCAGGTCAATCCGGCGGGTGCCGCCTTCGTCCAGCCGCACCGCCTTGGCTCGCAAAAACCGCAGGCCCACCAAATGCCCTCGGGCCAGCGCCAAGGGCGCATCTATCAGCGCGTCCGACACCGCCACCGCCACATCCTTGGCCGCCAAAAACCCAGCCGCATCGCTGATCACGGCAATCGTCAACCGATGCTCGGCACCGCCGCCGGTTTTATCCGACTGGTCAATCACCTCTTCAGGGCCAAGCAGCACAAACGTCCCCGTCCCGCCCCCCGATGGGATCGCATCCATCACCGCCACCCCTGCAAGCGCCGGGGTTTCCGTCAATCGCGTATAAATCGCCGCCTGCAAGGCCGCCGCCGCTCCGTAACTCATGTCGGTGTCTCCTCTCGGACAAAGCAGACCAAATAGCGCCCGCCTTCATCCCGCTCGGTCACGGCCAAAATCGTGAACAGCCGGGTGCCATCCCGAAATCTCTGACCGCTAGTCGGGCGCGAGGCTGCTCCTTGCGGCGCACCGCGCACAGTAATGCGGTACGGCACGGTGGATAAAACCACTTCCTCGCCTGCCCTATCGCGCCCAGTGCCAGGCAAAACCTCGGCCCAAAGCGTGCCAAGCGTGGCCCAAGTAACCGTAATCCCACCCAACCCATCGGCAGCCTCTATCGCGCCTTCCAGAACCAACTTGCGTGACAAATGCACAGGTTTCATACGCCCCCCCCACCCAACACGCGCACCGTGCGCCAGCGCTCAATCAAGGTAACAACTCCAAAGGGCAGGCCTGCGTCCGCCCGCGCCCCGCCGTCATGGCGGCGCTCGTAATACTCGGCACTCAGCATCAACACGGCCTGCGCCAAATCGGCCGGCACATCGCCCCATGCCGGGCCAAATCCTGCGACAAAGGCAATCTCAATCGTCCCGCCCATCGGCACTTGTGGCAGCATAAACCCAAGCGCTTGCACTCGTGGCCGGTGCATATCTTGCACCAAGCGGTACATCGCGGGCGGCACCACCTCCGCCACACCATTCCGGTCCAGCAAAGACACAGCCGTAATGCTGCCCACGGGCGCCATCGGTAGCGCCTGCTCACCCGCCCCGCGCCAATCTTCCAGCCGCCACACGAAATCACGCGCAATCAGCGCCTTGCCAATCCGCCCTTCAATCGCCGACATCGCCGCACGCAAATAGCTTTCAATCAAGCCATCTTGCATCCCATCATCGGCAAACCCGGTGCCAAGCCGCAGATGGTTCTTTAGCGCCTGCACCGGCAAAGCCTGCGTAGGAACCGGTGTTTGCTCGATCAAAATCATTCTCATTCTCCGATAAATTCGCCGCCAAAACTTGCCAAACCCCTTGGACAAAAGCCTTGAACGCGCACCCCGCATCGCTCGGACGGAAGGAGCAGCTAGACGACCCGGGTCAGGGTCGAACCCAAGTGCGCGCCCAAAACCCGGCCCCAAAAAACGCGGGGCCGGGCCTTCGCCTTATCCGCTTAGGACACAGCGAATCTCAGCAGCTTGATCGCCGCAAAGTCAGACACATCCCCGCCCACACGCTTGGTCGCATAGAACAAAACATGCGGTTTCGCGCTAAAGGGGTCGCGCATCACGCGCAGATCGGGGCGCTCGGCAATGGTGTAACCGCTGGCAAAGTCACCAAAGGCAATCGCAAAGGCATTGGCGGCAATATCCGGCATATCCTCACAAATCAGCACGCCGTACCCCATCAGACGCGCAGGCTCACCCGCCGACAAACCGTCCGACCACAAGAAGCGCCCATCGGCATCCTTCATCTTACGGACCGCACCCGCGGTTTTGGAGTTCATCACAAAGGTGCCATTGGCGCGGTAGGTGGCCGACAAGGAATAGACCAGGTTAATGATCGCATCCGCCGCATTGGCCGCCGCAAAATCACCCGCAGCGCCGGTGGCCACATAGCCCAAACTGCCCCAAGCCCAGGCCGAGTTTGCCACTTTGGGCGGCAGCATAAAGCCCTTGGGCTTATCAATCCCGTCGCCAGCCACAAACGCCGCCGATTCCGCACGGATAAACCGCGTGGCAATTTTGCCCGCAAGCCAACCTTCCACGTCAAATGCGCTGTCATCCAACAACCGCTGGCTGGCCTTTGGCATCGCTGAAAGCTCATGCAAACGGATCGAAATCCGCTCAATCGTGGGGGTCGAAGTCTCGGCTTGCGCGCCCAGTTCGGTCGACCAACCGCTGCCCACTTCACTTCGGTCAATCAGCACGTCAAAGCTCGACGATTCCACATTCACCACATTGGCAATCGCTCGGATAGACGAGGTCGATACCAGCATCGACTTAATGGTATCGGCGGTTTGCGGATCCACCAAAAACCCACCATCGCCGCTCACAGCCGTGTTCAGCGCTTTGCCTTCCAGCACAAGCCCGCGCAAACCGTCATCATCGCCCGAACGCAAATAGGCATCAAACGCCTTAATATGCGGCACAGCCACCTCGGCCGTGGCCGAAAGCGCTGGTCGCCCGTAAGTCATGGTTTTCCGATCAAGCATGGTCATCCGCTCTTCCTGTTGTTGCAACGCTGTCTTCACTTCGGCCTGAAAGCCGCTGAATTCCTTCAAAAATCCGGTCATGGCGGTTTTCACCTCCACACCCGTATCGGTGGCCATACCTTGGGCTGCGGGAAAACCTTCCCCGGCCCGAGCCTTTGTCTCGGTCATTTCACTGTCCTTTTTTTGGGTTTCGTCGTGCAGGGCCGCCCTAGCGGTTGGCCAACTCTCGGCGCGCATCGTCAAAGATCTGCGCCATCGCGGCCCAGGTATCACCAAGCGCATCGCCCTTGGCCGCCACCCGCGCCTCTGCCAGCATTGGGAAGGTCACCAGCGACACCTCCCAAAGCTCCAGTTCCGACAAAAGCCGTTGGCCTTTGCCATCCTTTTCGGCGCGCAAGGTGCGATAGCCAATGGAAAGCCCATCAATCGCACCCGCCGCCAACAGGGCCGCCGCCTCGCGCCCCTTGTCCACATCGGTCAAAATCCGGCCCTTCACATACAGGCCCATACTGTCCTCGCGCACCTCGTCCCACACGCCGATGGGCTGCGCCGGGTCATGCTGCCACAGCATTTTCACCCGCCGTCCGACTCCCGCAAGCGCCTTCAAACTGCGGGAGTAAGCACCCTTTTGCACCACATCCCCGCCTTGATCGCGCTTGCCAAACAGGCTGGCATAGCCCTCAATCACCGTGCCATCGGTCACAATCAAACCGGCTTCCGGGGCATGATACTTGCGCTCAGGCGCGCCGTGATTATCCATATATCCCATAATCTTACCTCATCGCCGCATTCAAAACAGCCTCGGCCCCCTGCGCCAGCAGAAACGCCGCAACCCCGTAAACCCCCAGCCAGATCCGCCGCTCCAGCCGCTCTAGCGTGCCTTCAATCTGGCCCAGCCGATATTCCAGCCCCGTCCAACGCTCTTGGGCCACCCGCTCATTCGCCTCTATCCGCGCTTGGGCCGCATCAAAACTGTCGTATAAATAGCGCGAGCCGCCGGCCTCTTTGCCGCGCGGGCTCATGCATTGCCAGCCGAGGCGTAAGCGCCCGCAACCGTCCCATCCTCATTCAACGCAGGCAGGCCCAACAGCGCCCGCTTTTCCGCCGCCGTCAGAAAATCGGCACCGCTAACCCGCGCCCATTGCTGGTCACGTTCAGATGCCAGCGCCGGCACTTGGTCCAGATCGGGCTTCAGCTCCACTTCCTCACCGCTGAAACTCGACAACCAATGCGACAGGTTCGCCGCCACCTTGGTAACCAAAGGCAACACCGTAAGCCTGAAAAACGCCCGGTTTGCCTCTTGGTAATTGGCATAGGTCGCATCCCCCGGTATCCCCATCAGCATCGGCGGCACCCCAAAGGCGATAGAGATTTCCCGCGCCGCCGCCTCTTTGGTTTTCTGAAACTCCATGTCAGATGGGCTGAACCCCATCGGCTTCCAATCAAGCCCGCCTTCCAGCAACATCGGCCTACCTGCGTTCTTGGCACCCTGATGATGCGACGCCATCTCATCCAACAACCGCTCATATTGATCGGTCGACAGCTGCGATTGTCCATCCACCCCTTTGTAAACAATCGCCCCGCTGGGCCGTGCCGCATTGTCCAACAACGCTTTGGACCAATGCGAAGCCGCAACATGCACATCCAGCGCCACCGCCGCCGCTTGCATCGGCGAAAACCCGTAATGGTCATCTTGCGGGTGGAAATTGCGGATATGACAAATCGGGGTCAGCCCACCTGTCATATCAAACCGGTGTTTGCGGTTGCCTACGGTATAGTCATAGGCCACCGGCCAGCCATCCGCGCCGGGGATCAGGCTCATTCGGTCCGACCGCAGCACGTGCAATTCGGCGGGCAGCAATTCCGGCCCTTGCACCGCCTCAAGGTAGGCATTGCCTGACAACAACAACTGGCCATAAAGCGCCTCAAACAGCTCAGCCCGGCCTTGCATCAAGTTGGGCCTGCGCACCAGCGTCAGCAGCGGATGCACCTCATAGCGGCGCAGACAATCTTGCAAAACCAATGGCATCGAGGCCGCGGTTTCCGCAATCAGCTTCACCGCACGAAACCCGATCGGATTGCCAAGAAACCCGGTCTTGGTCAGGCTGACCGTGTCACGCGGGCTCCACGCCACCCGCCCCGAACCGGAATAATTGATCACCGGCCCCGCGGCCGATGCCTTTTGTTCCGGCACCGCAACCGGGCCGCGTTTCAGGAAATCGAAAACCATCTGGGTCAGCTCCTTTGTCTTTTTGTCGGGGTGTCTCGGTGGCCCCGTCCGAGAGGCGCCCTTGCCCCTCGGCTTGAAACCAAATCTGACGCAATTTGATTAAAAAGCGTTAAAGTGGGCGCACGGTGGGGCGTTGCCATGTGGCAGAGGCATCCAAAATCAAATCCGTCAGCGCCCAAACCAAGGCATCCACCCGGTCCGGGCTGCCCTTGCCCTGAAACCCCGTGCCGGTCATCAGGCACATTTGGTCCTCTAGCTTGCCAAGGTTCGGCAAATGCAGCACCCGGCCTTGCTCATAAAGTGCGGCCACAGGTTCGGCCCGCACGGTTTTGCCCCGCGTCGCCCGCACCGCGCGGTAGGCCACCAGCGGATCAATCTGGCGAATAATGCTTTCCACCATATCCCCGCCTTGGTTCACCTCGGCAACCACCCGGTCAGCCTGATGCCGGTTCGCGGCCGCAATCACCGCCCGCGCCCACGCATCGGGTGAGGCGGATTTGACACTCGCATCCTCCAGGACATAGGCGCGCCAGGTTTGCGGCGGCCCTTCGGTCACCGCCCCCACAACCATAATCCCGCACTCATCCGATCCCGCATGCCCCGTCACCGGCGGGTCCACCGCCACCACAATCCGGCTCAGGGCTGGCGCGCGCTCTACCCGCCCCCCCTCCAACTGCGCCAAAGACCACATCGCGCCCTCGGCCTCTTCCAGCAGCACGCCTTCCAGTTCCTGCCGCCCCGTCGCGGTGCCAGCATAGCGCCGCTCAACCTCCTCCAGAAACGACGCCGCCAGATTGGCCCGGTTCGCCTGCGTCGGCGCATGGGTCGACACGGTGGATGGGTTCTTTAACACCGCCTTCAACACCTCCACATTGCGCGGCGTCGTGGTAACCACCTGCTGCGGATGGTCCCCCAACCGCAGCGCAAATTGCAGCATGTCCCAAGTATTCTGCGCATTGGGCCATTTCGCTAGCTCATCAACCCAAGCTGCATCAAACTGTGGCCCCCGCAGCTTTTCGGGGTTACTGGCTGAATAGACCCGCGCCTCCGCCCCGTTCTCCCACACCAACCGCTCACGCCCTGCTTCCCATTTTGGGCGGCGGTCAGGGGGCGAGCAAGCCAAAATCCCGCTCTCGCCAAACACCATCACATCGCGCACTTGGTCCACCGTTTCCCCCACCAACGCCACACAGCGCGCGCGGCCCCCATCACAGGGCCGCGCCCCTTCCACCTGCGCGCGCACCCATTCGGCCCCGGCGCGGGTTTTGCCTGCCCCGCGCCCCCCCATAATCACCCAGCTTTTCCACGCCCCTTCAGGCGGCAACTGGTGCGGCAGCGCCCAAAACTCAAACATCCATGGCAAGGACAACAACGCATTGTCGCTTAACCCTGCCAAAAACTCAGTCACCCCCTCCGGCATCGCGGAGGCGAGCCAGCCTGCGCCCGATTTCATCCCGTGCGGCGTCAAGATCGAGGATGTCGCCCCCAATAGCGGCCGTTGTCTCTTTGCGGAGTCTTTCAATTTTATTCCCTTCTTCCATTGCCAGTTGAAACGCCGCCTTCAAATCGCGTACCGCCTGCAATGCGGCCTTAGCATCGCTTGGCACGCCCGATTTGGCCGCCTTCACCGCCCGCGCCAGCTCTACGCCTGCGTCGCGGTACATATCTTCTGTGGCCGCCAGCAATTCTGCTGCCTGCCCGTCTGCCCCTTGGAAATTAATTGTCATAGGTCGTATGCCATGCCTCTCTCGCTGCCCGTACGAGCGACATGAAAAAGCGGCGCTGGGGTTACCCCCACGCCGCTTGCCCACGTCTTCTAGCATGCAAAATATGTACCGCAGACCGCACGGTAAGTCAAGGAAATTATCGTTCTACATCAAAGCCTTACCAGAACGATACCTTCATAAACCGTTAAGGTTTCGCTCAATCCCCCTGAACGCCACCCTCTTCGGCCTTGCCTTGCTGCGCCTCAATCGCACGCCATTTCACCACATTGGCGTTATGCTCTTCCAGCGTCACGGCAAAGGCATGGCCGCCAGACCCATCCGCCACGAAAAAGATAAAGGGCGTGTCATCCGGGTTCAACGCGGCCTCAATGCTCAACCGGCCAGGGTTGGCAATCGGGGTCGGCGGCAAACCGTCAATGACATAGGTATTATACGGCGTCTCGCGGCGCAGCTCTGATTGCCGCAACCCCCGCCCCAAAATGCCCTCGCCATTGGTCACGCCGTAAATCACCGTCGGGTCGGTCTGCAACTTCATGCCCTTGCGCAAACGGTTCACAAACACGCTGGCAACCTGCTTGCGTTCCTCGGCAATCCCGGTTTCCTTCTCCACGATCGACGCCATGATCAGCGCTTCCTCAGGGCTGGCATAGGGCAAATCATCGGCCCGCTCGGCCCACAGTTCCGCCAAAACCTTGACCTGCTTATCCGCCATCGCGGCGATCAACGCGGCCCGGTCCCCGCCACGCACCAGCTCATAGCTGTCGGGCGCAAGGCTGCCCTCAGGTGGCACCGCCGCAATTGTGCCTTCCAAAAACTCAGCCCGGCGCAGCATTTCCACCACCTGCCACGCGGTCACACCTTCGGCCAGCGTCACGCGGTAGCGCAAATCCTTATCATCCACCGCATCCACATAGTCCTGCGGCAGCGCATCCACGGTCGGGTCAAATGACACCACCTCAACATAGCGGCTCGACACCGGGTCCAACTCACGCAAAATCACTTCCGCCGTGGCAATCCCAATCCGGAAATTGACCTCGCGGCCACAGGTCGATTGCCCGCCGGCCGTCACAATGGTCAATACATCCGCCATCGACGCACCCGCAGGCACCAAATAGCTACCAAACTTCAGCCCAGTTCCTTGCCCCGAATAATCCGCCCCAATCCGGAAAATCCGCGCGTCCGAAATCACGCCACTCGTCTCCAGCGTCCGGCTCACCGATGACAGCGACGCGCCCCGGTCCACCTTCACACAGGCCGCATCCACCAACGGCCCCGGCCCAGAATAGGCCTCACGCCCCCAAGCCAGCAGCCCAGCCGCAATAACCAGTATCACAATGAAAAATGTCAGCGCATTAGACGCAATAGCTTTCCACATTATGCGGTCACCTTCCCCATAATCAAACTGGCATTGGTGCCACCAAAACCGAATGAATTTGACAGCGCCACGTCAATTTTCCGATGCCGCGCCGCATTCGGCGCAAGGTCCAGCTTCGGCGTGATCGCAGGGTTATCAAGGTTAATCGTCGGCGGTGCCACCTGGTCACGAATGGCCAGAATGCAGAAAATCGCCTCAACCGCGCCCGCAGCCCCCAGCAAATGCCCAATCGCAGACTTGGTCGAACTCATCGTCGCCCCTGCCGCCGCATCGCCCATCAACCGCTCCACCGCGCCCAGCTCAATCGTATCGGCCATCGTGCTGGTGCCATGCGCGTTGATATAGTCAATATCCGCAGGCGTCAGCCCCGCACGCTTCAGCGCCATCGCCATGCTGCGATACCCACCATCGCCATCCTCAGACGGCGCGGTAATGTGATAGGCATCGCCCGACAGCCCGTATCCCAGCACTTCGGCGTAAATCTTGGCACCGCGTGCCTTTGCATGCTCATATTCTTCCAACACAACCACACCAGCGCCTTCGCCCATCACAAACCCATCCCGGTCTGCATCATAGGGGCGGCTGGCCTTGGTCGGGTCATCGGCACGCTTGGTCGACAGCGCTTTGCAGGCATTAAAACCCGCAATCCCAATCTCGGAAATAGGGCTTTCCGCCCCGCCGGCCACCATCACATCGGCATCATCAAAAGCAATCATCCGCGCCGCATCGCCAATCGCATGCGCCCCCGTCGAACAAGCTGTCACCACCGCATGGTTAGGCCCCTTAAAGCCAAAGCGAATCGACACCTGCCCCGACACCAAATTGATCAACGCTCCCGGAATAAAGAACGGGCTCACGCGCTTGGCACCGCGCTCCTTAATCAAAACCGCCGTCTCAGCAATTGACGACAAGCCGCCAATCCCCGACCCAATCATCACGCCCGTGCGGTGACGGTCTTCCTCCGTGGCAGGCTCCCAGCCCGAATCCCGCACCGCTTGCACCGCCGCCGTCATGCCATAAAGGATGAAATCATCCACCTTGCGGCGATCCTTGGGTTCCATCCAATCATCGGGGTTAAACGTGCCGTCCGTACCATCGCCCAGCGGAATTTCGCAGGCATATTGCGTGATAACCCCCGAAGGGTCAAAGCGCGTGATCGGCCCCGCCCCCGATTGCCCCGCAATCAGCCGCGCCCAGGTTTCTTCAACCCCGCAAGCCAGCGGCGTTACCATCCCAAGACCCGTGACAACCACTCGACGCATCGACGCCCCCCAAATTTTGTTCAGCCAAATCTATTCAAACTGCGGGCAGAGATACACGGCAAGTCCGCATGGCGCAACATAAGGTCACAGAAATCGGTGCTTTGGCAGCAGTGTTTCGCCAAATATTGGCCCGCCCGGCAAGCCCCCGCGCAAGCCCGCCCTTGCCCCGCACAAACAAAAACGGCACCCACGAAAGGGGTGCCGTTCTCGTTAATTCTCATTCAGGGCGGTCAAAGACCTCGTTCAATCAGCCTTGGCGGATCAAACTGCGCCCGTGATGAACTTGCAAGCATCGCCAAAGGTCTGAATGGTTTCTGCAGCGTCATCTGGAATCTCAATCCCAAACTCTTCTTCAAACGCCATGACCAGTTCAACGGTATCAAGGCTGTCCGCGCCCAGATCGTCAATAAACGAGGCATTTTCAATTACCTTGTCTTCTTCGACGCCCAGATGCTCGACGACGATCTTCTTAACGCGGTCAGCGATGTCGCTCATGTTCATTCCTCATGCAGTGACGGGACAAAGGGTCCCCGATCTTTTCTTATGCTCATACGAGCGGCTCATCCCTGAAACCACCGGGAAACCAAAACGCCTAACGGTGCTTTGGCCTTGTCAGCGCCGCCTATAGCACAGTCTTTGGCATTGGCAAACGCTTTCGGTTGATCAGATTTAGGCTGTTTCGACACGCATGCGCAAGGGGGCGGCTGAAATCTGCCTGATTTTCCCAACGCCCGCCCGCACCTTCGCGCCAAACACGCCCTTACAGCATCGCCATGCCACCATTAACATGCAGCGTGGCCCCGGTCACATAGCCTGCTTCCGGGCTTGCAAGGTACAAACAGGCCGCAGCAATCTCACTGGCCTCGCCCATCCGGCCCGCAGGCACTTGCGTCAAAATCTTGCCCTTCTGGTCGTCCGTCAGCTTTTCGGTCATCGCGGTGGTGATAAACCCCGGCGCCACACAATTCACCGTAATCCCCCGGCTCGCCACCTCATAGGCCAAGGATTTTGACATCCCCACCATCCCCGCCTTGCTGGCTGCATAGTTCGCCTGCCCAGGGTTGCCCGTGGCCCCAACAATGCTTGAGATATTGATGATCCGCCCCCAACGCGCCTTCATCATCCCGCGCAAAACCCCCCGGCACAAACGGAAGGTTGAGGTCAAATTGACCTCCAAAACCGACGCCCATTCATCATCCGACATGCGCATGAACAAATTATCCCGCGTGATGCCCGCATTATTGACCAACACATCCACCGACCCCATCGCCGCCACCGCCGCCTTGGGCAAAGCCTCCACCGATGCCGCATCTGACAAGTTGCAGGTCAACACATGCACACGGCTGCCCAATTCCGCCGCCAAGGCCTCCAACGGCGCCTCGCGCGTGCCAGACAGCGCAACCGTCGCCCCCGCGCCATGCAACGCACGCGCAATATAGCCACCAATCCCACCAGACGCACCGGTCACCAGCGCATTTTTTCCTGTCAGATCAAACATCTATCGCCCCTTTAGTTCTAAACTTCGAATTTCATCTTGGCAAAAACACCTGCGGGGGGAAAGCCCCTTTGCCCCGCAAAGGGGCTTGGGGGGAGGCAAAGCCCCCCGCCATCCTCCCCGCAAAAACGTCCTCCCCGCAAAAGCGATCACCCCTTCAACCCTGCCAAATCCTCCGGCACGCCCACATTGCGCTGTTCGGTCTCTTTCTCAATCCGCTTGATCATCCCAGACAACGCCTTGCCCGTCCCAATCTCCCAAAACTCACGCACCCCCGCCTGCGCCAACCACTGAACCGACGCGCGCCACCGCACCTCGCCCGTAACCTGCGCCACCAGCAAGCCCCGCAGCGCATCCGCATCCGTCACCGCCTCGGCCCGTACATTCACCACCACAGGCACGGCAGGCGCACGCATCTCCACCCCCGCCAGCGCATCGCGCATCACGGCCGCCGCAGGCTCCATCAACGCACAATGAAACGGTGCCGAAACCGGTAACATCAACGCCCGCTTGGCACCGCGCGCTTTGGCAATCTCACAGGCCCGCTCCACAGCCGCCTTATGCCCCGAAATCACCACCTGTGCCGGGTCATTATCATTGGCCACTTGGCATACGTCACCACCCGCCGCCTCAGCCGCAACCTCAACCACGGCGGCATAGTCCAAGCCCAAAATCGCAGCCATAGCCCCCACACCCACAGGCACCGCCGCTTGCATCGCCGCCCCGCGTATCCGCAACAACCGCGCCGTATCCGCCAGCCCAATCGACCCCACAGCACAAAGTGCGGAATATTCACCTAAACTATGCCCCGCCACAAAGGCCACATGCGCCATCCCAAGCCCTTCGGCCTCCAACGCGGCCAATGCGGCCATAGATGTCGCCATAATTGCAGGCTGCGCGTTCTGCGTCAGGGTCAAATCCTCAATCGCCCCCTCCCAAATCAGCGCCGACAGCTTCTCGCCCAAGGCCTCATCCACCGCCTCAAACACCGCGCGCGATGCAGGATAGGCCTCGGCCAAGGCCCGGCCCATGCCAATGGCCTGAGACCCTTGCCCAGGGAAAACGAATGCTCTGCTCATAGTTCCTCCGAAAATACGCTTTTAAAGGGAATAGCGCAGCATGCCCCACTGCGCAATCTTTCGCGGCACCCCCTAAAACCACCGCCGCACAGTCCCTGTGCATCCACGCCCATTACGGCCCCGCGCCCTTCAGGCTAAAGACCCTACAAGCCAGACCAAAACGGACACATCCCATGCCCCTCCAAAACACGACCACAAGCTTTGGCACCGTCACCCGCAGCCTGCATTGGCTGACTGCGCTCCTCATCCTCACTGCCATCCCGATGGGCGTCATTGCCAATGACATGGCCTATGATACCTCGGCGGCGCTGGCCCAAAAGGCGCAACTCTTCTCACTGCACAAAACCATCGGCATCGCGGCGTTTATCGTGGCAGCCCTGCGCATCCTCTGGGCCTTTACCCAAACCCACCCGGCCCCCATGCACCCTGAACGGCGGTTGGAAACCACCCTCGCGGGCGCAATCCATTGGCTGCTCTATATCTCAATGCTCGCCGTCCCCTTGTCGGGCTGGGTCCACCACGCGGCCACCGCAGGCTTTGCGCCGATCCTTTGGTCTTTTGGCCAAGACCTGCCCTTGGTGCCAAAATCCGAATCCCTCGCCGCATTGGCCGCCAGCCTGCATTGGGTGTTCACCAAACTCCTTATTGCCTCAATCCTGTTGCACATCGCAGGCGCGTTGAAGCACCACCTCATCGACAAAGACGCCACCTTGCGCCGCATGATGTCTGGCACCCCTGCCCCTGCCAAGCCCGCAACCGCCAAATCCCACGCCCGCCCGTTGGTCGCGGCCCTTGTGGTCTATGCGCTTGGCGCTGGCGTGGCCGTCAGCTTGACGCAACCCGAAACAACGCCTGTTCAAACCGTTGAGGCGACACAAACCGCCCCCACAACCGGCAACTGGCAGGTCCAAACCGGCACCCTCGCCCTGACCGTCCGCCAACTCGGGTCAGACGTCACTGGCCAATTCGCCACATGGCAAGCGGCTATCACCTTTGACGAAAACGCGCCCGAAGATGCCAAAGGCTCCGTCACAGTGACAATCGACACCACCAGCCTCACCCTCGGCTCTATTTCAGACCAAGCCAAAGGCCCCGATTTCCTGAACACCACCACGCACAGCACCGCAACCTTCACCGCAAACATCACAGGCCCAATAACGGGCGCAATAACGGGCACAGGCCCCGATTACACTGCCACAGGCACCCTGTCGCTGGCAGGCGCAGAACTCCCCCTAACCCTGCCCTTCACCCTGCAAATCAACGGTGACACAGCAACCATGCAAGGCCAAACCACCCTAGACCGCCGCGATTTCGCCATCGGCCCCAAATACCCGGATGAGGCGACAGTCGGCTTTGCTACCCAAATCACGGTCGATCTAACGGCGACCCGCAGTAACTAACCCCCAAAAATCAAAGCTTTGGCCCGCGCAATCCCGCGCGCGGGCCTTAAACCGCAAACCGCGCATCTTTCGTCAGCACCGCATCAAAAATCCCAAAGGCGGTGTTGGCCACAGGCGATCCCATCACATCATCCGGCCCCAAGGCAGCACCCACCAATGGGTTCTTGGCAATCTTGCGGCTGGCCGCATCAATCACCTGCACCCGCCGTGCCCCCGCCTCCTCGCCATAGCGCAGCGACACCGCCACCCGCTCATCCGCCCCCGTCCCAACGCCCCACGCGCCAACAATCATATCCATATGTGCCGCATGCTCGGCCAACGCCTTGCCTGGAATCCATGTCACAAAATAGCTGGCAACCGTCTCAGCGCTCGCCAAATGCACCACACCCCAAATCGCCCGGCGCGCCACCCCACAACACTCACAGGCGCCCATAGTCTCGCCCAACGGCTCTACCTCATATGTCTCAACCGTCATCCCAATCCCCTTTATGCGCCGCAAAACCCATACCAAACTCAAACCAAAACGCACATCAAAAAGGGCGCGAAAGGTTTCCCCAGCGCGCCCCAATCCTTAACTACCATCAGGCGATCACTCAGCCTTCATCGCCTTCGGCTGTCACTCAGCTTTCATCGCCTCAATCGAAATCATCACCTTCACCTCATCCGACACAAACGGCGCGAACTGCCCAAGGTTATAATCTGACCGCACCAGCGTGGTCGTCGCATCGAACCCGGCCCAAGGCTTGTTGGCCATCGGGTGGTCGCCCAACTGGTTCAACACAGCCTCCAGCACCACCGATTTGGTCACACCGTTCAGCTCCAGATCACCCGTGATCAGCGCGGTCTTTTCACCCGTCACTTCAATCGCGGTTGAGGTGAACGTCACCATCTCATCATCTGCCGCCCCAAAGAAATCGGCGGTCATGAAATGCTCAAACCGCGCTTCCCAACCGGACAACATCGTGCGCACGGGGAATGACACAACAACGCTTGATGCCGCTGGGTTCTCTTGGTCAAACATAATCTCGCCGTCAAAGCCCGAGAACATGCCGGTCGTGGTGGAAAACCCAAGATGGTTATAATCGAACACGATCTGGCTGTGGCTTGCATCCAAAACATACTTCACAGGCTCGGCCTGAACAGCACCGGCAACAAGGGCAAAAGCAGCGGCCGCAAACATGGTTTTCATAAACTTCTCCAATGGGTTGGCGCAAACGGCTCACCCGCTTGGCATCTTGTATCCATGCCTACCCCAGCCCCCTCCTCCACACTATTGTACAAAATCCCACAGCCTCTGCTCGCCCGCGCACATCACGCTTTCGTTGATATCGCGCTTGCACCGCCCAGCCCCCAACCTACACTGGACCAACCCTACACTGCGCCAACCCTACACTGCGCCAACCCTACACTGCGCCAACCCTGTACAAAGGCCGCCTAATATATGACCCTGACCGTCTTTTGCGCCGTCCTGATGGCCGCCCTACTGCACGCAAGCTGGAATGCCATGGTCAAAGGCGCGCGCGACAAACAGCTCAATATGATCGCGGTGGTCATCGGCCACCTACCTTTGGCACTGATCGCACTCGCACTCTCGCCCGCCCCCAATGCCGCCAGCCTGCCCTACCTTTTCACCGGCATGGCCCTGCATTTCGGCTACCAACTGGTTCTCCTGCGCGCCTATCACGCCGGCGATCTGACCCAAGTTTACCCGATCGCGCGCGGCTCAGCCCCAATGATCGTGGCCGCAATATCTGTGGCATTTCTGGGCGTTACCTTACAACCCATTGAAATCGCAGCCGTTCTAACCATTGGCATCGGCATCCTCTCCATCGCCCTCGTCCGCAGGTCTGATGGCCTGCGCAACCCCCAAGGCGCCAAACTGGCGCTGATCACAGGTTGCTTTATCGCGGCCTATTCGCTGGTTGACGGGTTGGGCGCGCGGGTTGCTGGCACCGCTTTGGGGTTTTACGGCTGGCTCGCCGTCGGCAACGCCGCGCTGATGATCGGCTTCACCGCCTTGCGCGCGCCCCACCAACTCCGCGCACTGCACACCACAGGCAAGCGCGTGTTCCTGCTCGGCGGCTCGGCCAGCTTTGCGGCCTATGCACTGGTCATTTGGGCCTTTACCCAAGCCCCCATCGCCCTTGTCACCGCCTTGCGCGAAACCTCAATCATCTTTGCGCTGATCATCGGCGTGGTCTTCCTGCGCGAAAAACTCGACCTCGCCAAAATCGCCTCAACCGCGATCACCTTGCTGGGCGTCGCCTTGCTGCGCTTGGCCAAATAGAAAGACCGCGCAAGGTTTACCCCTGCGCGGTCTATTTGTCGGAACAATATAGGTCGCTTAGTCGCGGCCCATATCCTCGCCATCTTCGTTAGCAGCGCCCATTTCGTCGAACAACTCGGCGATTTCGAACTCTGCTGCGGCTTCTGCTTCGGCTGCCAATTCCTGAATGGATTTGCCAGCGGCTTGCAATTCAGCCTCTTCAGGCGAACGGGCTACGTTCACTTGGAATTTGGCAGTCACTTCTGGGTGCAACACCACAGAAACCATGTGCAAACCAAGTTCCTTGATCGGGCGGTCCAGAACAACCTGGTTCCGATCTACGGTAAAGCCTGCCTCAGTCGCGGCGTCGGCTGCGTCACGGGTGGTGACGGAACCATAAAGCGCGCCTGCATCCGAAGCGGACCGGATGATGACAAAGATCTGACCATCAAGGGTCGCGGCAATAGCATCGGCCTCTTTTTTGGTCTCAAGGTTCTGCGCTTCCAGCTGAACTTTGCGGGCTTCAAACGATTTGATGTTCACATCGTTCGCACGCAAGGCTTTGCCTTGTGGCAACAGGTAGTTACGGCCGAAACCGTCCTTGACGTTTACGACTTCGCCCATTTGGCCCAATTTGGCCACGCGCTGCAAAAGGATCACTTTCATATCAGTTGCTCCTTATTTCACAGCATAGGGCAGCAAGGCGAGGAAGCGGGCGCGCTTAATCGCACGGGCCAGCTCACGCTGCTTTTTTGCCGAAACGGCAGTAATACGCGATGGCACGATCTTGCCGCGCTCAGATACGTAGCGCTGCAAAAGACGTGTGTCTTTGTAGTCAATCGCCGGTGCATTGTCGCCCGAGAAGGGGCAGACCTTGCGGCGACGGAAGAATGGTTTATTCGCCATTTGAATGGTCCTTTCCTAAGCTGCTGATCAACGACGCGGACGGTCGCCGCGGTCACCACGGTCGCCGCGATCAGGGCGGTCGCCCCGGTCACCACGGTCGCCGCGCTCACGGTCGTCACGCTTTTGCATCTGCACAGATGGGCCTTCTTCATGTGCATCAACCTTGATGGTCAGCACACGCATCACGTCATCGTGCAAGCGCATCAGGCGTTCCATTTCCTGTACGGCGGTCGCAGGTGCGTCCGAGCGCAGGAAGGCATAGTGGCCCTTGCGGTTTTTGTTGATCTTATAGGCCATCGTCTTCACGCCCCAGTACTCGTGCTCAACGACTTTGCCGCCGTTGTCCGCAAGTACGGTAGAGAAGTGTTCGATAAGCCCTTCGGCTTGCGTGTTGGAAAGATCCTGACGCGCGATCATGACATGCTCGTATAGCGGCATGCTGTCTCCGTTCATTAACTTATGGTGCATTTCATAGGTTGGGGTCACCACCTTGCCGCGTCCCAACCACGAGAGGCTGCACCGGATCAAAAGATAGGTGCGGCAAGATTTGGGCGGTGTATCCACACAGCCCCCCGATTGCAAGGGCAAATGGAGGCCCGTCCATCCTAAACCCAAACCCAGCAAGCTGCCAGCGATCCGCGTCGAACATCAAAACCCTAAAGCCGCAAGCTGTCTCAGGAACGAAGGCTATTGCAGACGACGAAACGCCCCCGCCAGCCCTACCCCTTCACATAATCCTGCCAACGGTGCTGTTCCTCAAACCCCAACACCTCACGAATTTTCGCATTTGAAAACAACGCCTCGCGCGGGTGCAACGCCCGCGTCACCGGCACCCCCGCAAAGAACCGCTCCAACAATGCCGCGTTGTCCAAATTCATCCCGTTTTCATCATTCCCGGCATTGAACACCTGATAGCCAAGCCCATCCACCTTCAAACAACGGTCCACAATCTGCCCCAAGTCCCGTGCGTCGATATAACAAAAGAAATTCCGCCGCCGCAGGCCCGGATCGGCAAAATAGCGCGGAAAATCCTGCGCATACTCATGCGGCTCCACCACATTGCCAATCCGCAGCGCATAAATATCCGCCCCCGACCGCTTGGCAAAGGCCCGCGCCGTCGCCTCATTCACCACCTTTGACAGCCCATAACTGTCCATCGGGCTCACATCATAATCCTCATCCAGCGGCAAATAATCAGGGTTGGCCACACCATCCGCAAAGCAAATTCCATAGGTCGTCTCTGAACTCGCAATCACTACCTTGCGAACGCCCAGCTTCACCGCCGCCTCAATCACATTATAGGTGCCAATGGTATTCACCCGAAACGTCTCATTATCCGGCGCAATCAAGATCCGCGCGATCGCCGCAAAATGCACCACCGCATCAAAACGCGGAACACCCGTGCCCGGCTCCAACTCATCAAACCCAGCATAGCTGGTCAGCGCATTAAACATCTGCCCGCTATCGGTAATATCGGCGATCAGATTATCCACCCCCGGCAGTTCCAGCGGCTTCAAATCCACATTCAACACCCGATGCCCCTGCCCGATCAAATAAGGGATCACATGCCGCCCCGCCTTGCCACTGCCACCCGTAAACAAAATCCGCATAACATCCCCCATTATCCACGCCAAACCCTAGCCACCCCTCCACCCCAACTCAACCCACCCCAATTTCATCTTTGCTAAAATACTCGCAAGGGGTGAATTTGCCGCGCGGCAAAGAGGGGACGCGCGCGGCCCCTCCCTTCCGTCCCCAAGCACGAACACCCCCAAGTCTTGCGCCCCCCGCCGTCAAATGGTCTACTCCTGCCTCAAAGACGCCCCACAAAGAATCGAGCAGCGCATGGCCAACGACCTCCTCTCCTCCATCCCAGAATCATATGATGCCGCCTCGATTGAGGTGCTGGAAGATATGGAGCACGTCCGCCTGCGCCCCGGCATGTATATCGGCGGCAAGGATGACCGCGCGCTGCATCACATGGTGGCCGAGATTATCGACAACTCGATGGATGAGGCGGTCGCAGGCCATGCCTCATGGATTGAGGTCGAACACCACGCCAACGGCCATGTTTCGGTGCGCGATAACGGGCGCGGCATCCCTGTCGGCATGCATCCGAAAATCCCAACCAAATCCGCTTTGGAAGTGATCTTTTGCACCCTAAACGCCGGCGGCAAGTTTTCGGGCGACAGCTATCAAACCTCGGGCGGGTTGCACGGGGTTGGCTCGTCCGTGGTCAACGCCCTCTCCGATCATCTGCGGGTTGAGGTCGCCCGCAACAAAGAACTCTTCGCGATGGAGTTTTCGCGCGGTGTGCCGCAAGGGCCATTGGCCAAAATCGGCGCAGCCCCCAACCGGCGCGGCACCTCTGTCACCTTCCACCCCGATCCACAAATCTTTGGTTCCTTGCAACTCAAACCCCACCGCCTGTTCAAAATGGCCCGTTCCAAGGCATACCTCTTTTCGGGCGTCGAAATCCGTTGGAAATCCGATATCCCCGATGGCGACACCCCGATGGAGGCGACGTTTCGCTTTCCCGGCGGCCTTGCCGATTACCTGAACGAAAACCTCATCGGTGCCACCACCTACGCCGACAAACCTTTCGCGGGCAAAGTCAGCTTTACCGAGAAATACAACATCCCCGGCTCCGTCGAATGGGCGATCAACTGGACCCCGTCCCGCGACGGCTTCATCCAATCTTACACCAACACCGTCCCCACCCCCGAAGGCGGCACGCACGAATCCGGCTTTTGGACCGCGATCCTCAAAGGCGTCAAAGCCTACGGCGATCTGGTCAAAAACCGCAAAGCTGAACTCATCACGCGTGACGACATGATGACAGGCGGCTGCGCCCTCATTTCCATCTTCATCCGCGAACCGCAATTCGTCGGCCAAACCAAAGACCGTCTGGCGACCGAAGAGGCTGCGAAATACGTCGAAGGGGCGGTGCGTGACCATTTCGACAATTGGCTCGCATCAGATACCAAATCCGCCGGCGCAATCCTCGACTTTCTAGTGCTGCGCGCCGAAGAACGCCTGAAGCGCCGCCAAGAAAAAGAAACCGCTCGTAAAACCGCGACCAAAAAGCTACGCCTGCCGGGCAAGCTCACCGATTGCACCGCCAAAAACCGCGAAGGCACGGAACTGTTTATCGTCGAAGGCGACAGCGCCGGCGGCTCAGCCAAAGGTGCGCGCAACCGCGAAAACCAAGCGCTTTTGCCGCTCAAAGGTAAAATCCTGAACGTGCTGGGCGCTGCGTCGAACAAGCTGCACGATAACTCAGAAATCCGCGATATCTGTGAGGCGTTGGGCGTCCAGATGGGGACCAAATTCAAGGTCGATGACCTGCGCTATGACAAAATCATCATCATGACCGATGCAGACGTGGACGGCGCACATATCGCCTCGCTGCTGATGACGTTTTTCTTCACCCAAATGCGCCCGCTGATCGACCAAGGCCACCTCTACCTCGCCTGCCCGCCCCTTTACCGCCTCACCCAAGGTGCCAAACGCCTCTATGTCGCCGATGATGCCGAAAAAGAGCTATGGCTGGCACGCGGCTTGGGCGGAAAGGGTAAAATCGACGTGCAGCGCTTCAAAGGTCTTGGCGAAATGGACGCCAAAGACCTGAAAGACACCACGATGCACCCCGACAGCCGCAAACTCATCCGCGTCAGCATTGATGAGGATGAGCCGGGCGAAACATCCGATTTGGTAGAGCGTTTGATGGGCAAAAAGCCCGAACTGCGCTATCAATATATTCAAGAAAACGCGCAGTTTGTCGAAGAGTTGGATGTGTAAGGACCGCTTTAAAAAGCGGCCTTAAAACCCTAGCCCAAAGGCGAACCGCAAAACGCTTTAAACCACCCCAAACCGCTCCGCCACCCGTGCGGCGTGTTCGGCTACAGGCATCTTGCCTCGGCTCCACAGTGCCAGCATATCCGTCCAAGCAATCGCCAAAAACGCCACCTCATCGCCTTCAACGCTTTCGCCAAACAGTTGAATATCGGCGCGGTGGGCGGCGATTTTGGCGGGGTCCACCTCGCGGCCATTGGCAAATGTCGCGGGTTCCGCATACAAATACAGCAAAACCGGGCGCAGCTTGCGGCGGTGTCCTTCGGTCCGCAACCCGTAGGCGTCTTTCACCAGTTGCACATCATCAAGGCAGGTAAAGCGGCGCGCGCCATTGGCGTTGGTGCGCCGAATGCGGGTATAGCCCTCCATCTTTTCGCCCCAAACCTTGCGGTCAAAGTTTTCCGAAAATGCGTTGGCCTTGGCGGGCCGAAACGGCTCATAGCGCGCGTGCTCAACCCCAATCAAATAGCGGTCAGTTTCAATCTCAACATCCAGCCAAGGGTGTTTGCCCCCCGCCCAAGGAAACTGCATCTCGGCCTCCAGCTTTACCGATTTCGCCTGCCCCAGCCCCCCCGGCAGCATCGGCATCATCTTTGCGCGATCCAAGAACCAGCCAAAAGCATTCGCAACCATTGCACTCGACGAATCAGGGCTGTCAAACTTGCCCGTCTTCAGCTCATTGCCCGGCGCGCGGCCAAGGGCGGCCAAAATCATGTCGGTCGGCAGATCAGGAAGAAAGTCGGGCATGGGCGGCTGGCCTTTTGTGACCGCGAACAGGTGCGAACGCAGGTTAAGATGGAGTTAAGAAAAAACGCAGTTTAGCGTGAAATCAAAGGGTTACATTTTTGTCCGCGCGCGATTCACGCAAGGTATAAAAAAGGGCCGCACCCACAGGCACGGCCCCAATTCTAGGTCTTGGAAAAGGCTTAGCCTTACATCTCGTCCAAGGCTTCAATCGCCTTTTGCAGGTCTTCTTTGCTAACCTCTTTGTCCGAAACTTTCGCCCCGGCCACGATATGATCAACCACTTTGTCTTCAAAAATCGGCGCGCGCAGCTGCTGCTGCATTTGCTGGTTTTTCTGGACATATTCAAAGAACTGACGCTCTTGTCCCGGATATTGGCGGGCCTGAGTCATCACTGCTTGGGTCATTTCCTGATCCGTGACAGTCACCTCAGCCTTGCGGCCCACTTCGGCCAAAACCAGCCCCAAACGCACCCGACGCTCGGCGAGCTTTTTATGCTCATCCGTGGTCTCAACAGCCCCGTGGTCGTGACCCTGAACCTCTGGGTTTTCTTCATGCCACAGCTGGTGCGCGATTTGGCCGGCCTCAGCTACTACCAACGATGGCGGCAGCTCAAACTTCACCAAAGCATCCAATTGGTCCAACAAAGACCGCTTCATCACCGCGCGGGCAGCGCCTTGATATTCAGCTTCCAAACGCTCAGAAATCTGGCCCTTCAACGCGGCCAAATCTTCGGCGCCGTATTTCTTGGCCAGCTCGTCGTTCACTTCGGCCGGAACAGCGCCTTTAACTGCCTTCACGGTGCATTCAAACACAGCCGCTTTGCCTGCCAAGTTTGCCGCGCCATATTCGGCCGGAAAGCTAACTTCAACCTTCACTTCATCGCCAGCTTTGGCACCAACAAGCTGCGCCTCAAAACCCGGAATGAACGAGTTCGAACCTAACACCAGCGGATAATCCTCGCCCGTGCCGCCTTCAAAATAGTCACCATCAACAGACCCTTTGAAGTCGATCACAACCTGATCGCGGTCCTTAGCCTTGGAACCCTTCTTACGGTCCTCAAAGTTCTGGGCAGATTCGGCCAAGTTCGCCAAGGCCTCATCAACTGCCGAACCTTCGGCCTTCACGATCAAACGCTCCAGCGTAACCTTCGACGCGTCCAGTTCTGGAATCTCTGGCAAGGCCTCATAGGTCATCTCGACCACAACGTCCGTGCCCTCTTTCCAGTCTTCGCCGTCGACCATTTTCACGTCAGGCTGCATCGCAGGGCGGTCGCCAGACTTGTCAAAATGCTCTTTCATCGCGCCATCAATGGCGTCCTGCATGGCTTCACCCATGATGCGCGGGCCAAATTGCTTGCGCATCATAGCCATAGGCACTTTCCCCTTACGGAAGCCCTTCATTTCGACTTCGGGCTGCGCCTCAACCAGCTTTTCTTGCACTTTCGCGTCAAGTTCTGCCGCAGTCACCGTGATGGTGTAACCGCGCTTAAGGCCTTCGTTCAGGGTCTCAGTGACCTGCATATAAATCCATCCTTCTCATATATCTGGTGCGGGTAGAGGGACTTGAACCCCCACGCCTTGCGGCGCCAGAACCTAAATCTGGTGCGTCTGCCAATTTCGCCATACCCGCATCTCATCCACGCACCCTTTGGCCTTGTGCCACCGGCTGCGATGAAATTCCGCGCCCTTCTAGCAAAGCCACGCGCAGGAAGCGAGAGGAAAAGATTGCCTTAAAATGGATTGATTCAAAATCCAAGTTTGACATTTCGTTGACTCATTGGTGCCACATTTAAAAGCGAACAAGGTATCAACCGCAAAGGAAAGTGAAACACATGACCCAAAGCACCGCCCATTTTGACGTTCTCATCGACCGTCCCGACGCGGCACTGTCCTCCGGGCTTGTGGCTGGCACCACGGTCATGACCCTCGCCGGGGAAATGCCGGTGGAATATTTGTCGGTTGGCGACCGTGTCATCACCCGGTCAGGTGCACGCGTTTTGCGCGCTATCGAAAGCCGTGTTTTGCCAACAGCAAAACTGATCTGCATTTCGGCCTCCGCCCTCGGTGTGGAAAAGCCAGAAGAAGATATGCGTGTCGCGCCAGACCAAGGCATCCACATCCGCGACTGGCGCGCGAAGGCGCTGAAAGGCGCGTCCAAAGCCGTGATCTCGGCCAAGGATTTGGCAGATGGTGAGTATATTCGTATGGAAACAGTTGTGGGCGCTTGCCTATTCACCCTTTCGTTTGACGCGGCCGAAGTGATCTATGCCAATGGCGTCGAACTGACATGCAGCGCGACCAACGTTACCGCCTAACCCGCTAAAAATATTACTACTTTTAAAACCCCAAGCCCGCCCCTGCACCGCACGGCGGGCTTTGCCATTTCCTGCTACATCCCAAGCGTGCGAAACACCTTAGGCAGTTCCTCTGGCAAATCCTCGGCAATCAACCCCGGCCCGAATGACCGCGCGCATTCCACATGCAACCAAGCCCCGGTTGTCGCTGCCTGCATCGGGTCAAACCCGCGCGCCAAAAGCCCAGTGATAAACCCCGCCAGCACATCGCCTGATCCAGCCGTCGCCAGCCAAGGGGCTGCGCGATCATAAACAGCCGCGTTAATCGAACAGCGCCCATCCGGCCCCGCGATCACCGTATCCGCACCCTTAAACAGCACCACACAGCCCGCGCGTTTTGCGGCCTCACGCGTGGCATCAACCTTGGAATAGGCGGGGCCACGGATTGCAGGTTCCGCCAAGCGCTCTGCAATATCCGGGAACAGCCGCGCAAATTCGCCCGCATGGGGGGTCAGGATGCATTCCGAATGCAGCGCCGCAAACAACCCCGCATCCCTTGCCAACACCGTCAGCGCATCCGCATCCAACACCATAGGTCGAGGTTCACCCCGACTCGGGGCAAGCGCTGCCGCCAACATCTCCGCCTCTCGCGCGCCCAAACCCTTCCCCGGCCCAAGACACAGCGCATTGATTCGCGCGTCCTCCAACACCCCCTCCAACGCCGCAGTATCGCGGATAGGCCGCACCATAACCGCATTCAATTGCGCCGCATTCACCATCAGCGCCGAAGGCGGGCAGCCCAGCGTCACTACCCCTGCCCCAATCCGCAACGCCCCGCGCGCGGCCAAACGTGCCGCGCCGCCTGTGGCGATGCCGCCGGAAAGGATTAGGGCGTGGCCGTGGGTGTATTTGTGACCGCTCAAGTCGGCCCCGCCCTTATCCAAAAAGCTTCGAAGATCCGAGAAACCGGGGCGCATAGCACTGGCAGTTTCTAGACTCACAATTGCCGAATAGTCCGCTTTTCGCTGTAGTTTCTTACTATAAGGCGCTCCCAACACTTTGCCGGGCGCGTTATTCGCTATGCCTATGTCGCAACAAACCACCTTCCCACAATACTCCGGCCCCTGCGCAAGGAAGTGCCCCCATTTCTTGAAAGCAAATGTGACCGTCAGATCTGCGTCAAGGCCTTGGCCAAGCGGACGCCCGCTATCGCTGCACAATCCGGACGGCAGATCGACAGCGACAAGTCGCCCCTTGTGGTTGCGTGCCGACGCTTCAAATTCCTTTGCCGCCGTCGCAGCTATCCCTTCCAATCGGCGCGTTAAACCCGTGCCGAAAAGTGCGTCGATATAAACATCGCCATCGGTATCCCAAGGCGCGAACATCTCTGCGCGTTGCACCTCCCCCATCCCGCACCACCGCTCATAGTTCACCCGCGCGTCTGTCGGCAGCTTTTCGGCATCTCCATACAGAAACACCTCCACTTCCCAGCCCCATTCCTTCAGCAACCGCGCCACAACAAACCCGTCGCCGCCGTTGTTTCCCGGCCCGCACAGCACCACGGCGCGGTGTGATGTGGCGCGCAGTTCCGGCCATTCTTCAAAAATCGCCTCAACCACACCCCGCCCAGCCCGCTCCATCAACTCTAGGCCTGTAACCTCACCAGATGAAATCGCAGCAGCCTCAATGGCGCGCATTTGGGCAGCGGTTAGAAGTTCGGTCATTTCTTCACCCTTAAAGTTTTCTTTCCGCATGAACTTCCACCTATTTGCACAAAAAATAGGCAATGCCCAAAAATCCCCAAGCCACACCCCTACCCACAGCTGCCTTGCAATTGTCCCCCCCACGCGAAAATGGTCAATACGCAACAGATGGAAATTGCTGCGGGGGGAGCCTGACGATGAAAAAGATCGAAGCGATCATTAAGCCATTCAAGTTGGATGAAGTGAAAGAGGCCTTGCAAGAGGCTGGCATCCAAGGGCTTTCCGTGACCGAGGTTAAAGGCTTTGGCCGCCAAAAGGGCCATACCGAACTCTACCGCGGCGCGGAATATGTTGTTGATTTCCTGCCCAAAGTGAAAATCGAAGTCGTGCTTGCAGATGATATGGTTGATGCCGCGATTGAGGCCATCGTGACCGCCGCGCGCACCGACAAAATCGGCGACGGCAAAATCTTTGTAAGCCCCGTCGAACAAGCTATTCGTATCCGCACCGGCGAAACCGGTGATGACGCGATATAAAACCCGCCGCCCATGACCAAATTCAGGTCCTGACCAAAGTCGGGGCGCAACCCTTGCCAAACCACGCTTAAGCAGAAGGAATGACCCTATGAAAACGGTCGCAGATGTTCTGAAACTGATAAAAGATGAGGATGTCGCTTATGTCGACGTTCGCTTCACCGATCCAAAAGGCAAATTGCAGCACGTTACGCTGGATGTTGACCTGGTGGACGAAGACTTCTTTGACGAAGGCTTTATGTTCGATGGCTCGTCCATCGCTGGCTGGAAGTCGATTGACCAGTCCGACATGATGTTGGTTCTGGATCCATCCTCGGTCTATCTTGACCCGTTTTATGCCGAAAAAACCCTCTGCGTGCATTGCAACGTGGTAGAGCCCGACACGCGCGAAGCCTATTCTCGTGACCCACGCGGCACCGCCTCCAAGGCTGAAGCCTACCTGAAATCAACAGGCATCGGCGACACATCTTATTTCGGCCCCGAGGCTGAATTCTTCTTGTTTGACGATGTGCGCTATTCCGTGACGCCACAAAAAGTGTCGTTCCAAATTGATGCCGAAGCAGCATCTTGGAACACCGATGCTGAGCTTGAAGGCGGCAACATGGGCCACCGCGCCCCGCACAAGGGCGGCTATTTCCCGGTTAACCCAATTGACGAAGCGCAAGATATCCGGGGCGAGATGCTCTCGACTATGAAGCGTATGGGCATCAAGGTCGACAAGCATCACCACGAAGTTGCGACCTGCCAGCACGAGCTTGGGATGATCTTTGGTGGCTTGGTCGAACAGGCCGACAACATCCAAAAGTACAAGTATGTGATCCACAATGTGGCCCACGCTTACGGCAAAACCGCCACCTTCATGCCAAAGCCTATGAAGGGCGACAACGGCTCGGGGATGCACGTCAACATGTCGATCTGGAAAGACGGCAAGCCGCTGTTTGCCGGCGACAAGTATGCCGATCTGTCCCAAGAGGCGCTGTATTTCATCGGTGGTATCCTCAAGCACGCCAAATCCTTGAACGCGCTGACCAATCCATCGACCAACAGCTACAAGCGTTTGATCCCCGGTTTTGAAGCGCCCGTTCTGCGCGCGTTTTCGGCCCGCAACCGCTCTGGCTGCGTCCGTATTCCGTGGACAGAATCGCCAAAGGCCAAACGCGTCGAGGCGCGTTTCCCCGATCCAGCAGCGAACCCCTACCTCGCGTTCTCGGCTTTGTTGATGGCCGGCCTTGATGGCATCAAGAACAAAATTGATCCGGGTCCAGCATCCGACAAAGACCTGTATGATCTGCCGCCAGAAGAACTGGCAGCAATCCCAACGGTTTGCGGCTCGCTTCGTGAGGCGCTGGAATCCTTGGAAGCCGATCATGAGTATCTGTTGGCCGGTGACGTGTTCACCAAAGACCAGCTAGAAGGTTACATGGCGCTGAAATGGGAAGAGGTTTATGCCTATGAGCATACCCCCCACCCAATCGAATACGCGATGTATTACTCCTGCTAAGGTGATTCGCATCCAGTCTAGATTGGCCTGGATGCAAACCAAGACATGCCAAGTTTGGTATGGTGTTCTTTGCCCCTGAGCCATTGGTTTTGGGAATAGCGCAAAGCACTTTGGGCAGCAAAATCAAAGAAATGGAAACAAAAGCCGCCTTTGGGCGGCTTTTTTCAATTGTGTTTAACAATGGGCGGAATGAACAACAATAACATCAATACTGCCTTATTAGCTTCAAAATTTAGCTTTGTTTTCCTCTTAGGTTGAAACATGCAACTTAAAGGGGATATCGAAATGTCTATTACAATAACCAGTACGATTGCCCTAGTAACCTGTGATGCAAATTCAAAAATCAATTTCGCCCATGTTGTGGGCGAAATGCGGCGTTCACTCGATAAATCGACGCTCAATACCTATACTCTGGCTTGGGATCATGACGATATTGCCACTTTCGATTTCGAAAGCACGCGCATCGTTTTGTCGCTTGAAAGCCAATCGCTGAACATAAACGAAGCAGACCCAGATCGCTTGTTTGTCAGCGTTGGGCCCCCCTCTTCGGGGCTTCTAAGTCGCGAGCCAGAAATCCCATATGAACAGCTCTGCAGCATGATTGTTGAACGCGTTTGTGCCTACTATGACACAAAGCCGGTCTATTGGCAGCAAGTCGAAGATTGCGTCACATCGGAGACGGTTGATCAGATTTTCGATGAAATAGCGTCGGCGCAACACAGGTCGCAAGCGATGGATCTAGCGGCCGCAGCGATTGTTGATGCACCCAAGTCGGGCGCACCTACAAATATCGTGCAGTTGCAGGCTCTTCCCAAGCGCGCGCCTCGGTCCCGGTCAAAAGGCGATACCCGGCAGCAGCCCTCGCGCGCCGACCGCCCCGCTCATGCAGCGCAGGTTGGCGTTGCAAATGACGTAGCTCTTGGGGTCGTCTATGACAGTGACCGGCTCCGCGCCATTCGCACGGCCCTTTATGAGGTCCAAGACGGGCCGAAGTCCGCCGAACCCGAAAGGAACTCACCCATTGCCCGCCTTTCAGCCACAGCAATGGATGCGACCTTGGTAATGGTCTGCCTTCCGGTTGGCGCGGCAATGATAACCTATCATGTTTTCCGAGGTGGCGAGATCAGGCACACGGCGCATATGATGACGATCACGGGTCTCTTCCTTGCATCGTCCAAAGTATTCTCAACGATGCCGCTGACGTCGTTTCTCTAAAGCGTTTTGCGTTTGATCTGAGCCATCAGATCAAACGCAAAACGCAATATGACCAAGCCTGTGCCTGCCAAGGCTTGGCACAGGGCCGCCCCCCAGTTCGCGGGGCCGCCTTATTTTCGTTGCGCCACGCCCGGCAACACACACAGCATTTCATACAGCAAATTCGCCCCAATCAAGGCCGTGTTTCCACTGGGATCATAGGGCGGCGATACTTCGACCAAATCCCCGCCAACAAGTGCCAACCCTGCACAACCCCGCACAATTTCAAGCGCTTGGATGGTGGTCAACCCACCCGGCTCAACCGTCCCGGTTCCGGGCGCAAAGGCCGGATCAAGGCTGTCGATGTCAAAGGTTAAATAACACGGTGCATCGCCAATCTTGCCCCGGATCTCGGCCATCAAAGGCGCTAGTGATTTGTGCCAGCACGCCTCGGCCTGCACCACGGTCCAGCCTTTGTCGCGCGCCCAATTGAAATCATCAGGGCCATAGCCCGTACCACGCAAACCAATTTGAAACACCTTGTGATTGATCAGGCAGCCATCTTCCCACGCACGGCGAAACGGGCAACCATGTGCCACTTTTTCGCCAAACATATGCTCATTAATATCGGCATGGGCATCAATATGGATCAAGGCCACAGGCCCATGCTTTTCCTTGATCGCCCGCAAAATCGGCCAAGACAACGTGTGATCCCCGCCCAACGTCAGCGGAATCGCCCCATGCCCCAAAATATTGCGGTAATGGGCAGTGATAATATCGACCGATTTTTTCAGATCAAAAGTGTTGATCGGCACATCGCCAATATCGGCCACCTGCAAATGGTCAAACGGAGCCGCGCCCGTAGCCATATTATAAGGCCGCAGCATCCGCGACTCATCCCTAATCTGGCGCGGCCCCAACCGTGTGCCGGGGCGGTTTGACGTGCCAATATCCATCGGAATACCAACAAAACAGGCATCCAGCCCCGCAGCCGTCGCTTGGGTCGGCAAACGCATCATCGTGTTTGGCCCACCAAAACGCGGCATCTCATTGCCGCCCAAGGGTTGGTTATAGCGTGGCTGGGTCATGCTCTGGCCTTTCCTTCAGGTGCTGACAGACTTCCCCAAGCCCGCCGTTTTGGCAAGGCCCAACGGCCCCAAACCCCTAACCAGAATGCGCGGCCTTCAGGCTTGCCAGCGCATCCGGCGCAAGTGCCTCAAGCGCCATCACATAAGTGTGGATGGTAAACAGCACCGCCCCCGTTTTAGGCAAACGCAGCAAGCATTGGCGTTCGGCCCGCACGTACTGCGGCACGGCATCAACGCGGGGGGCCGCCTCGGCGCGCGGATGGAACAGCTCGGCACTGGCATAAAGATTATGGTTCATCCGCCACATCGGCCGCCCCACCTGCACGCCCTCCAACACCCGCTGCACCCGCCGCGCGATGTTTTCATCATATTCCGGTACCGGCGCATGAATGCGCACCATCGCCCGCCCCAGCTTTTCCGCCAGCGTCCAACTGGCCGGAAAACACAAGATCGCCCCCCCAACACATGCTCACCTTGCCCATCCGACACCATCAGGCACAAATCTTCCTGCACCAGCCGCCCAAGGGTTTGCAGCGGCTGGCCCCGGTCAAGGCGCACCCTCACCCCATCCGGGCGGCGCGCAGCATCAGCCCCTATCGCATAGCCCGGATCACAGGCCAGCTTGGCCAACACCAAGTCATAAACCTCAACCGCCGCCTCCTTGGCTTGCGGCAGCAACCCTTGGACCGGGGCATCCCTTGCCAGCAACCTGTCGCGCTCGGCCATCTGCGCGCCAAACACCTCATCGCGCAGCAACCACGCGTCGCCTTCCACCGGCAACAATCCGGGCATCCGCGCTAGACGCGGATCGCACCACGGCAAGGCAGGCAAAGAACTGTGCAAAATTGCGGACATTCCGCAGCCATAGCGCAACCCCGCCGCGTGGCAAAGCCCCTTTGAAAACCGACATTCCTTCGTCGCAGATGGGCGCGCGCAAACCGCGTTTGGCCCGCAGGCTGACCCAAAGCCAAGAGGTGCGCCTATGGATATCCCCTATTCCGCCCGTCGCAAGATTGACCCCACGCGCGGCGAACGCCTTGCCGATGGCAGCCCCAATGATAATGACCGGGTCGAAATTGGCCCCACAATGCTGGCCTTCAACGAATGGGCTGCGGCAGGGCTGGTGCTGCCAAACTTGACCGCGATGCGCGCCTTTCGCCTGAACCGCCTTATCAAAGGCGTCGTTGATCGCGACTATGGCGGCGTTTTGATGTTTGACCCCCTGAACATCCGCTATGCGACCGACAGCACCAATATGCAGCTGTGGAACACCCATAACGCCTTTCGCGCCTGCCTTGTCTGCGCTGATGGCTATATGGTGGTCTGGGACTACAAACAGGCGATGTTTCTTAGCAAATTCAACCCCTTGGTGCGCGAACAACGCACGGGCGCCGATCTGTTCTACTTTGATCGCGGCGATAAGCTGGCCCCTGCCGCCGATAAATTCAGCCGTGAAGTGCGCGATGTGATTGCGGAACACGGCGGCGGCAATATGCGGCTGGGCGTAGATAAGGTCATGCTGCACGGCCTCCGCGCGCTTGAGGCTGTGGGGTTTGAGGTTATCCCCGGCGAGGAACTCACCGAAAAAGCCCGCAGCATCAAAGGCCCGGATGAGATTTTGGCGATGCGCTGCGCCTCCAACGCTTGTGAGGCCGCCTGTGCCGAGATGGAACGCGCCGCGCGCGCAGGCGTGCCGGGTGGCAACATGTCTGAAGATGATATTTGGGCCGTGCTGCACGCGGAAAACATCCGGCGCGGTGGCGAATGGATTGAGACGCGGCTTCTTTCCTCCGGTCCCCGCACCAACCCTTGGTTCCAAGAATGCGGCCAACGGATCGTGCAAAACAACGAAATCGTTGCCTTTGATACCGATCTGATTGGCGCCTACGGCATTTGCGTCGATATTTCGCGCACATGGTGGATAGGCGACAGCAAGCCTCGGCCCGATATGATTGACGCCATGAAAATCGGGGTAGAGCATATCGCGCAAAACATGGCGATGCTGAAACCCGGCGTGACCATCCCTGAATTGGTCGCAGGGTGCCATGTTTTGCCCGCCAATATGCAAGCGCTGAAATACGGCTGCATGATGCACGGCGTGGGCCTGTGCGATGAATGGCCGCTGGTCGCCTATCCCGACAACGCGGTCGATGGGGCCTTCGACTATGCACTAGAACCCGGTATGTGCCTGTGTGTCGAGGCGCTGATTTCGCCCGAAGGCGGTGATTTCTCGATCAAGCTAGAGGATCAGGTGCTGATCACCGAAACTGGCTACGAAAACCTAACGAAATACCCGTTTGATCCCCGTCTTATGGGGCAATAACCGCCCAAAAACACCCAAAACACCCTGCATCCGCTTGCCCTTGCGGCCAGCGCGGACTATGGCATGACGCAGCCCTTGCTGCCCTAATGAAAAGGCCCTGCCCCATGATCCCGCGTTATTCCCGCCCTGAAATGGTCGCCATCTGGTCACCGGAAACCAAGTTCAAAATCTGGTACGAGATTGAGGCCCACGCCTGCGACGCGATGGCCGATCTGGGCGTGATCCCGCGCGAAAACGCCGATGCCGTCTGGCGCGCCAAGGACGTGAAGTTTGACGTGGCCCGCATTGATGAGATTGAGGCCATAACCAAGCATGACGTGATCGCCTTCCTCACCCATCTGGCCGAACATGTGGGCGCCGAGGACGCACGCTTTGTCCATCAAGGCATGACCTCGTCTGATGTGCTGGATACTTGCCTCAACGTGCAAATGGTCCGCGCGTCTGATATTCTGATCGCCGATCTGGTAGCCTTGCTGGCCGCCTTAAAACGCCGCGCGATGGAACATAAAGATACCGTTCGCGTCGGCCGCAGCCACGGCATCCACGCCGAGCCCACCACCATGGGCCTAACCTTCGCGCGCTTTTACGCCGAAATGGACCGCAACCTTGCCCGCCTTAAAGCCGCACGCGCCGAGATTTCCACGGGCGCTATTTCCGGCGCGGTCGGCACCTTCGCCAATATCGACCCGCGGGTTGAAGAACATGTCTGTGCTAAACTTGGCCTGACGCCCGAACCAATCAGCACCCAAGTCATCCCCCGCGATCGCCATGCAATGTTCTTCGCCACACTTGGTGTGATCGCATCGTCCATCGAAAACGTCGCGATAGAAATCCGCCACATGCAGCGCACCGAAGTGCTGGAAGGCGCCGAGTTTTTCTCGATGGGCCAAAAAGGCTCAAGTGCTATGCCGCATAAAAAGAACCCGGTGCTGACCGAAAACCTAACCGGCCTTGCCCGCCTTGTGCGCATGTCGGTGATCCCCGCGATGGAAAACGTGGCGCTGTGGCACGAACGCGATATCTCGCATTCTTCCGTCGAACGCGCGATTGGCCCAGACAGCACCATCACGCTTGATTTCGCGTTGCACCGTTTAACAGGTGTCGTGGATAAAATGCTAATCTTCCCGCAAAACATGCTGGATAATATGAACAAATTCCCCGGCCTCGTGATGTCGCAACGCGTCCTCTTGGCCCTCACCCAAGCGGGCGTATCGCGTGAGGCGGCCTATGCAATGGTGCAACGCAACGCCATGCGCGTTTGGGAAGAGCGTCGCGACTTCCGTGAGGAACTCTTGGCCGATGCCGAAGTGGTAGCCGCCTTGGGCGTGGACGGGATCAATGAGAAATTCGATATGGCCTATCACACCAAACATGTAGACACGATTTTTGCCCGAGTCTTTGGCGCGTAGCCGCCCATAAACCAGCGAAAATCGCGTGCAAACAGAAATTCCTGCTTGCCCTTTATGATTTCGTGCTAACTTTGCAAGTAAAGAGGGTATCCCCATGCACAAACTCGCAGCCCTTCTCCTGTCCGCCGCCTTGCCCTTTGCCGCCTACGCTGCAGGCAGCGATGATACAGCGCCACCCACCCCAACCGAAACCACGACCACTTGCGCCAAGGGCGAGATTTACGATGCCGAGGCGAAAAAGTGCAAAAACCCACAAGATGCCAGCCTTGGCGATGACACCCGCTTTGGGGCCGTGCGCGAATTGGCCTATGCCGGCCGCTATAGTGACGCGCTGGCCAGCCTTGATGCAATGCAAGAAGGTGACAGCGACCGCGTCCTAACCTACCGCGGCTTTATCACCCGGAAATCCGGCGATATGGCAGGCGGCATGGCGTTTTACGCCCGCGCGCTGGCCGCAAACCCAGACAATATCCTCGCGCGGTCCTACATGGGCCAAGCGCTCGTAGAACAAGGCGACATCGCAGCCGCAGCCCGCCAACTGGACGAGATTCGCAGCCGCAATGCTACGGGAACTTGGGCCGAGGCCGCATTGGCCCACGCCGTCGGCACGGGGCAGACACTAAACTACTGAAACTGCAACAGAAAGGACGCCTTATGAAGACCAAGATTGCTTTCGTACTGCTTACTCTCGCTTTCACGCCAAGCTTTGCAATGGCCGCCTGTCAAGGCGACGCCCACGCGCAAACCACGATGAGCTGCGCAGATGGCAAGGTGCTGGATACGGCCACACACGCCTGCGTGCCTGTATCGGGCTGATTGTACAAAAAACACGGACTGCGCCGCATCTGGGTAAGCCCGTGTTAACCTGAACCTGCGAACCTTGTCCCCAGACGTCTGTCAGATGGGGACTTTATGGAAAACGGTACAACCGAACTTGCGCAACTTTCGGTGGGTCAGGCCTTTGTGCATAATAAAGAACGGCGCGCGGAACGGCGCAGCCTGACAAACCGTGAAAAAGCGGCCGTCATTGTGCGGCTTATGGTCGCCAAAGGTGCGCCAATCTCACTGTCTACTTTGCCCGAACACATCCAAGCCTCGCTTGCCGAACAGATGAGCAAAATGCGGTTGATCGACCGCAACACTTTGAACCGTGTAGTCACCGAGTTTGTCACCGAATTGGAAGAGGTCGGCCTGTCGTTTCCCGGCGGCATTGAAGGCGCATTGTCAATAATGGATGGGCATATATCCTCTACTGCGGCCAATCGGTTGCGCCGTTTGGCGGGTGCCTCGTCCAAGGCTGACCCGTGGGACCGTATTGCCGCCCTACCCTCCGAGCGGTTGTTGCCGGTGCTTGAAAACGAAAGCGTTGAAATCGCCGCCGTGATGCTGTCCAAACTGGCTGTCCCCAAAGCTGCTGAACTGCTGGGAAAACTGGCGGGTGAACGGGCGCGCCGCGTGGCGTTTGCCGTGTCGCTGACCGGAAATGTTGACCCCGAAACCGTGCGCCGCATTGGCATGTCCTTGGTGACAGAGCTTGAAAACCTGCCCCCGCGCGCCTTTGATACCGGCCCAGTTGAACGGGTTTGCGCGATCTTGAACCAAGCCCCGCAATCCATCCGCGATCAGGTGCTGGCCGGGCTTGACCAAGACGACAAGGAGTTTGCGGGCTTGGTGCGCAAGTCGATCTTTACCTTTGTTCACATACCCGAACGCATAAGCCCACGCGACGTGCCTAAAATCGTTCGAATCATTGACCAAACTGATCTGGTCACCGCCCTTACGGCGGCCACCGGCAGCCCAGAGCTTGAGAAAGCCACCGCATTTTTCCTTGGCAATTTGTCACAGCGCATGGCCCAATCCTTGCGCGAAGAGATTGCGGAGCGTGGCAAGGTAAAGGAAAAAGATGGTGAAGCAGCACAGTCCGCGGTCATCGCGGCAATCCGTGTGCTGGAAGGGTCGGGCGAATTGGCGCTGATCCAAGACGACGAGGTATAATCGCAAAGCAGCCTCCCATTTCCCAGACCAACACAAAGGTCTGCAACAGGTTTTGGACCCGCCAAGCCCCCGGGCGCTATCAAAACAAGATTTGGCGCACATAACTTCCCCAAACCATCACTTTTGCTCTCTGCATTTCGGCCATAAACCACTAGGGTCCAACGCAATGGGGTGCCGACCCTGCCCCCAACTGGATTGCCCCCATGCCGTTTCGTCTGCCCGCGTGGCCCAAATTCGGACCCAATGGGGCCGGCATCCTGTTCATGCTTTTGGCCATCTTTTGCTTCACTTTGATGGATGCCAATGTCAAAGGCTTGGTTGATCGTTACCCCGCCCCGATGCTGGTTTGGATCCGGTTTTTGGGGCAGTTGATCTTGGTCCTGATCTTGTTGCGCCATCGGTTTTTCACCCATCTGCGCAGCAAATACGTCAAGGTTCATTTTGCGCGGGCCGTCACCCAAATTGGGGCCACCGCCCTGTTTTTCACCAGCCTCGCCTATATCGGCTTGGCCGAGGCAACAGCGCTGATTGATGTAAACCCCGTCCTCATCACCCTTGGCGCAGCCGTGTTTTTGGGTGAGCGTTTGGGGCCGCGCCGCCTGTTTGGGGTGTTTGCAGCCCTCATCGGCGCGCTTATCATCATTCGGCCGGGGGCTGGCCTGTTCTCATTGGCCGCCCTTTTGCCGCTTGCGGGTGCGGTCAGCTATGCCGCAAATGCGCTTATCACCCGCTGGATCGGCCCAAAAGAAAGCGCCTGGACCTCGATGGTGTACACATCGGTCATTTGCACCGCCCTCGCCAGCCTGTCTCTCCCCTTTGTCTGGGTACCAATTGCAGCCTCCGATCTGCCAACCTTCGCACTGGTCGGCCTGCTTGGCACCACAGCCCAGCTTTGCATCATCCGCGCCTTTACCTTGGCCGAGGCATCGTCGGTCGCGCCCTTTGCCTATGTCGGTATTATTTTTGCCGCAGGTTGGGGGATTTTGTTCTTTGACACCTATCCAGACCGCTGGACCGTGCTGGGTGCGCTTGTGATCGTGGCGGCGGGGCTTTATGTCTGGCACCGGGAAACCCGCGCGGTGCGGGACAACACCCAGACAGGCTGATGGAACCAGACGGGCTGATGGCACAAAAAACCCCCTTCCAACGCTGGGCGAAACGGCGGCGCAACACGGTGCTACGCACTTTAATCGGGCTTTTGCTCGCCTTGCCCTACACATGGCGCGTGCCGCTGTGTGGTTGGGTCATGGCCTACGCCATCGCGCCCTTTGCCGGTTACACCAAGCGTGTGCGCGAAAACCTTGCCCTTATCTTGCCAGATCTGCCCGAGGCAGAAGTCAAACGCATGGTCCGCGCCGTGCCGCGCAATGTGGGCCGCACCTTGATAGAGATTTATTCCGGCGCAGAATTTGTCGCGCGCGCCACCGCCGAGCCGCTGAAAGGCGAAGGCCTTGCCGCCTTGGACGCGGCCCATGCCGCAGGTCGCCCGGTGATTTTGGTGACCGGCCATTTCGGCAATTATGATGCCAGCCGCGCCGCCCTAATTGCGCGGGGCTATAACGTCGGCGCGCTTTACCGCCCCATGGGCGACAAGAAATTCAACACCCATTATGTCGATGCCATCTCTCGCATCGGCACCCCGGTCTTTCCGCGGGGCCGTTCTGGGCTGGCCGATATGGTGCGGTTTTTGCGCTCGGGCGGGATGCTTGGCCTGCTTATTGATCAGCACATGGGCCACGGCGAAACCCTATCCTTCTTTGACCACCCGGCGATGACCGCGCTTTCTGCCGCTGATCTTGCTCTGAAATATGATGCGTTGGTGGTTCCCACCTATGCCGTGCGCCGCGCCAATGGCTTGGATTTTGAGATTATTATCGAGCCGCCCATCCCGCATGGCACAGCGCAAGAGATGACCCAAGCATTGAACGATTCGCTCGAACGCTTAGTCCGCAAGCATTTGGACCAATGGTTCTGGATTCACCGCCGCTGGAAATAACCCTTTAAAGCGGTTTGCAATTCATCTGATTCAGACTGATTGCAAACCAAGACAGGCATGGGGCTTGGTCATATTGCGCAACGTCACCGTCAGCGCAACGTCGCCGCCGCCAAAATCGCAGCCGGACCATCCGATTGCAAGATAACCGCCAAAGGGGCCGACCCCGTCACAGGGGTCTCCATCTTCAACGGCGTGGTGCCGTCCCATTTGCCAAGCACCTGCCAAGATGTCACAACATTATGGTAGGTCACGGTTTTTCCTGCATTCTCACCGCGTTCAATCACCACGTTTTCTGCAGGGGAAAACCGCACCAACTGCACCCGAATTGGCGCTTTGGCCCCTGCAACCGGTGCCGCAGCAATCATCAAAACATCACCCTTGCGGGTTAAAACCAACTGGGTTGGCCGAACGGCCGCCAATGCAGCCCCAATGGCGGCCTGCACCTCGCCTGCCTTGCTGCCGACCATCCGGTCGCGGCCTTGCACAACCATCTGCGGCGTATAGACCATTTTATCGCGCGCATGATGGGCATAGTCTTTTTGTCGTGCGGTGAACTTGGGGCTGGCGAATTTGTCCTTCCACCCCAGATAATCCCAATAATCCACGTGCAACGACAGGGCGATCAACCGCGGGTCCGCACTCAGCTTGCCCAAAAGCGCATCGGCGGGCGGGCAAGAGGAGCAGCCTTGCGAGGTAAACAACTCTACCACAACCCCGTCATTGGTCTGCGCCTGGGTTTGGCCCGCCAAGGCAAGCCATGCCGCGCAAACGGCTACAAAAGCCTTTGTCATAAAATCTATCCTGTTCCCCGTGTCTCACCCTGTCTAACCTCAACCGACGCATTGAACCAATCAAGGTTTTGCGAGCCAGCGTTACAAAGCCACAGCGCGCCACGCGCGCAACGCTTGTCCTAAATGCCGCATAAATTGGGGCTAGATTTTCGGCATACAATTGCATACAAAGCGGCGACTCCCTTGTCATACCGCTGCAAAACGGGCATTACCAAAGGGAAGCTCACGACATTCACGCCCCAGCCAGGAGGTTAGACATGACCGTAACCGTCGGACATGACAGCACCAAAACCCGCCGCACCCTTAAAGCGGGCGGATCGACCGTTTCCTATTACTCCATTCCCGCCGCACAAGAGGCAGGGCTTGGCGATTTTTCGCGCCTGCCCGCCGCCCTTAAGGTGGTTTTAGAAAACATGCTCCGCTTTGAAGATGGCAAGACCGTCTCGGTGGATGACATCCGCGCCTTTGCCGAATGGGGTGCCAATGGTGGCCAAAACCCGCGCGAAATCGCTTACCGCCCTGCCCGCGTTTTGATGCAAGATTTCACCGGCGTTCCAGCCGTGGTAGACCTTGCCGCCATGCGCGATGGCATCATCGGGCTTGGCGGAAACGCTCAACAAATCAACCCTTTGGCCCCGGTTGATCTGGTCATCGACCACTCAGTCATGATTGATGAATTTGGCAATCCCCGCGCGTTCCAGATGAACGTCGACCGTGAATATGAACGTAATATGGAGCGTTACACCTTCCTGAAATGGGGTCAAAACGCCTTTAACAATTTCCGCGTGGTTCCACCCGGCACCGGCATTTGCCATCAGGTAAACCTCGAATATCTCTCGCAAACCGTCTGGACCGATAAGGACCAGCACGGGAATGAGGTCGCCTATCCAGACACGCTGGTCGGCACTGACAGCCACACCACCATGGTCAACGGCCTGGCCGTTCTGGGCTGGGGCGTCGGCGGGATTGAGGCGGAGGCCGCGATGCTGGGCCAGCCCGTATCCATGCTGATCCCCGAAGTTGTTGGCTTCAAACTGACAGGCAGCATGGTCGAAGGCACCACCGCCACCGACCTCGTGCTGAAAGTCGTTCAAATGCTGCGCAAACATGGCGTTGTCAGCAAGTTTGTCGAATTCTACGGTGACGGGCTTGACCGTTTGCCATTGGCCGACCGTGCAACCATCGCCAACATGGCCCCCGAGTATGGCGCGACCTGTGGCTTCTTCCCGATTGATAATGAAACCATCCGCTACCTGCGCAACACTGGCCGGGATGAGGATCGCATCGCGCTGGTCGAAGCCTATGCCAAGGCCAACGGCATGTGGCGTGACGCAGATTATGCCCCAATCTACACCAGCACGCTTGAACTGGACATGGGCACCATCGTCCCTGCCATTTCCGGCCCCAAGCGCCCACAAGATTACCTTGCCCTCACCGCTTCCAAAGCGGCGTTCGCCAAGGAAATGGAGGCCACGTTCAAGCGCCCGATGGGCAAAGAAGTGGCCGTCGCTGGCGAAGATTACACCATGCATTCGGGCAAGGTCGTCATCGCCTCGATCACCTCGTGCACCAACACCTCCAACCCTTACGTCATGATCGGCGCTGGTTTGGTGGCACGCAAGGCCCGCGCTTTGGGCCTGAACCGCAAGCCTTGGGTGAAAACCTCGCTCGCCCCCGGCTCTCAGGTGGTCAGCGAATATCTTGAGGCTGCGAACCTGCAAGAAGACCTTGATGCCATTGGCTTCAACCTTGTCGGCTATGGCTGCACCACCTGCATCGGCAACTCGGGCCCGCTGCAACCCGAAATCTCGGCCGCTATTGCCGAAGGTGACCTTGTGGCCACCGCTGTTCTGTCGGGCAACCGCAACTTTGAAGGCCGGATCAGCCCGGATGTCCGCGCCAACTATCTGGCCTCGCCCCCCTTGGTCGTAGCTTACGCGCTGGCCGGCGACATGAACATTGACCTCACAACCGAACCTTTGGGTATCGGCTCCAACGGTCAACCCGTCTACCTCAAGGACATTTGGCCCACCAACCAAGAAATCGCAGAGCTTGTGGAAAGCACCGTCACCCGCGCCGCTTTCTTGAAGAAATACGCCGATGTGTTCAAAGGCGATGAAAAGTGGCAGGCCGTCAAAACCCCGGATTCGGAAACCTATGATTGGCCGTCCACCTCGACCTATATCCAAAACCCGCCCTATTTCCGCGGCATGTCCAAAACTCCGGGCGTGATTGCAGATATCAAAGGCGCGCGCATTTTGGCGCTTTTGGGCGATATGATCACCACCGACCACATCTCGCCTGCAGGTTCGTTCAAAGACACCTCGCCTGCTGGTAAATACCTTGTGGAACGCCAAGTCGCCCCCAAAGACTTCAACTCTTACGGCTCGCGGCGTGGCAACCACGAAGTGATGATGCGCGGCACTTTCGCCAATATCCGCATCAAAAACGAGATGCTAGCCAATGACAAAGGTGGCGTTGAAGGCGGCTACACCAAAGGCCCGGATGGCGTGCAAACGTCTATCTTTGATGCCTCGATGGCCTATCAAGACGCAGGCACCCCGCTGGTCATCTTTGGCGGCATCGAATACGGCGCAGGCTCCAGCCGTGACTGGGCGGCCAAAGGTACAGCACTTTTGGGCGTCAAGGCGGTGATCGCTGAATCGTTTGAACGCATCCACCGCTCCAACCTCGTTGGCATGGGCGTGATACCGTTCGAATTTACGGCTGGCGACACGCGTAAATCCTTGGGTCTGACTGGGGATGAGATTGTCAACATTGACGGGCTGGCGGGCGACCTAAAGCCGCTGTCCGAGGTGGCGTGCCACATCACCTACGCCGATGGCAAAACCAAAACCATCCAAATCAAGTGCCGGATCGATACGGCGATTGAAAAGGAATATGTCGAACATGGCGGCGTGCTGCATTACGTGCTGCGCGACTTGGCAAAAGCCTCGTAAACCCTACTTCCGACCTGAAAACAGCGCAAGCGCCCCAAACCGGGGCGCTTGTTGCATTTTAGGAAGGTGTGCTACCCCAAATTGGGACCCTCACCCCCTATAAGTGTCTGAAAATTATCGGTTTATTAAGCAAGTTCACCGAAGCTGTGGAGGTCACACAGCAAAGAGGCGCTCGATGCAGTTTCCAAAACTGAACTCTCAAAGCGACATAGACAAACAATTGCAACGCGCTAAGCCGCGCGAGGCGCATTTACCGGGCTTGCCTTGGGCGCCTGCGGTGTTTGGCCTTGTCATGATCGTAGCAATTCAAACCCTGCTTTAGCGGGGCCGCGCTGGCCTATTCCTTGGATGCCTCGGCAATCGCAGGCCGAATACGCCGCTCTAACTCTTGCGCCGTGATCGGCCCAGCAAAGCGCAAAACGATCGCCCCTTCGCCATTGATCACATAGGTTTCCGGCACACCGTACACCCCCCAATCCAAGGCCATGCGGCCTTGATCCTGTCCAATCGCGGCATAAGGGTTGCCAAGCTCCGCCAAAAACCCCAGCGCATCCTCTGACCTGTCTTTGTAGTTCACACCGTAAATGGTGATCCCTTCAGCCGCCAACTGCTCTAAAATCGGGTGTTCAACCCGGCAAGGCGCGCACCAGCTGGCAAAGAAATTCACCAGTTTTACGCCCGGCAGCCGCAAATCAGCGTCCCCAAACATCGGTCCATCGCCCAAAGGCGTGACCTGCACCAAGGGTGCTGCTTTGCCCGCCAAGGCCGATGGCAAGCTGTCGGGGTTTTCGCGGTTCATCCCCACAATGAACAAGGCCGCCAACCCCGCGAACAGCACAGGCGGCAAGAACATCAATACCTTAGCCATTCCTTGATGCCCCCGCCCGCGCTTCAACAACCGCCAAGGCACGCCGCACCTTTGCGGCCCGCCACAGGCTCCAGCCCACCACAACCACGATCAACGCAATTGAAACGGCATAAGATCCCAGCACCGCACCCGCATATTTCCCAAGCTCTGGCATCATCCCATCCGCTCCCGCGCAAGCAGCGCATTCATCCGCCGCAACCGAATTTCCGTGCGCGTGCGCAGCAGCACAAGTGCTACAAACATCAGCACAAACCCCGCAATGCACACCAGCAGCGGAAACCAAAACACATCCGCCACGTTTTCCTTTTTATCCAAAGACAGCGACGCGCCTTGGTGCAGCCCTTGGTTCCAAAAATTCACCGCATAGCGTGACAGAAGCGCAAACACCGACCCGACAATGCACAAAACACCAGTCAAATCTGCCGCCGTGTCAGGGTCATCCACCGCTTGCCACAACGCGATATAGCCCAAATAAAACAGCGCCAAAATCAAAAAGCTGGTCAATCGCGGGTCCCAGGCCCACCACGTCCCCCACATCGGTTGGCCCCATAGCGCGCCTGTGCCCAATGCGATCAGCGTGAAGGTTAGCCCCACAGGTGCTGCCGCCTTGGCCGCCAAAGCTGATACATGATGCCGCCGAATCAGCCACACCAGTGACGCAATCAGCATCATCACCCAAGCATTGATCGCCATCATCGCGGCAGGCACATGCAGGTAAATGATTTTAACCGTGGATCCTTGTTTATAATCATCGGGCGTTCCGAAAAACCCCCAGATCAAGCCGCCAACAAGGCACAGAACAGATACCCCCGCCACCCAAGGCAAGGCCCAGCGCGACAGTTGCATAAACTTTTGCGGATTTGAATATTCCCAAAGTGACATGATGGTTAGCTAGACTTTCCTATGTGTGGCGACAAGTAGTAACACATCTTGTTCACCGCAGATTGATACGGATTGCCGCAGCCGACGCAAAAGGCAACAATGCCGCCGCCCCCGCCGTGATCCCTGCAAGCAAGGCCAGCGGTGTGCCTGTGGCCATTCCTTCGGCCCCACGCTTCACCACTTCGGCCCCAAAAATAAGCGTCGGCACATAGAGCGGCAAGACCAACAGCGACAGCAAAAGCCCCCCGCGTTTCAGCCCCACCGTCAGCGCCGCCCCAAACGCACCGATCACCGACAGCGCGGGCGTGCCAACGGCCAACGATACCACCAGCCAAACATACCCCTCTGCTGGCAGGTTCAAAAGCACCCCCAACACGGGGGCCACCAGCGTCAAAGGCAGGCCCGTCACGGTCCAATGCGCCAGCGCCTTGATCGCCACGACACCTTCCAGCGGGATCGGGGCGGTGACCAACAGGTCCAAAGACCCATCCTCAAAATCGAGTGCAAACACCCGATCAAGGCTTAACAAACAGGCCAGCAGCGCGCCCACCCACAAAATTCCCGGTGCAATCAGTGCCAAAACCGTGCTGTTTGGCCCAACGCCCAAAGGCACCAAAACCGCGACCAACAAGAAAAACGCAAGGCCAAGGCCAAAGCCGCCCCCCGCCCGCATCGCCAGCCGCATATCTCGGATCAGCAGCGCAATCATGCAAAATCCCCGCCAAAGGCTGCGTCAAACGCGCCACTTGTGCCACCCTCACGCGGGCCACGCGCCTTGAACGGCCCCAACTCTAGCACCTCAGCCTCTAGCCCAAGGTCAATATGGGTTGCGATCAGCACAGACCCGCCCGCACCCAAATGCCCTCGCACCACATCCCCAAATAACTGCACCGATGCGCGGTCCAACGAGACCGTCGGCTCATCCAGCACCCAAATGGGCCGCCCCGCAACCAACAGCCGCGCCAGCCCCAACCGCCGCTTTTGCCCTGCCGAAAGGTTGGCCGCTTGACGGTCGCACAGCTCAGTCAGGTTCATCCGCGCCAGCGCATCCGCCACCCCGCGCGTGCCATAAACATCCGCCCAAAAGGTCAAATTCTCGGCCACCGTCAGCGTCGCTTTCAACCCATCAGCATGGGCGGCATAGGCAATCGCATCAGGCGACACCGAAACCGCGCCCGCCGCGGCAGGCTGCAACCCCGCCACCGTGCGCAGCAACGTGGTCTTGCCAATCCCGTTAGGTCCGCGCAGCACCAAGCCTTGCCCGGCGGCCAGCGCAAAGCTGACCCCCTCCAGCACGGTCACGCCCCCACGGGCCACGGCAAGCTGATCAACGCGCAAATCCATCGGCTACAGCTCTACCCCAAGCCCGGGCCTGCGAAAAGGGTGCAGCACAACCCGGCCCCGTTACAAAGGTTCAATATCGCCCCCCGCGCGGCCTGCATGAAACGCGGCCACAAAATCGGCCAACCGGCCCGCCCCAATCGCCGCCCGCAGTCCTGCCATAAGGTCTTGATAATACAGTAAATTATGCCACGTCAGTAGCATCGACCCGATAATCTCATCCGATTTGATAACATGGTGCAAATAGGCGCGCGAATATTGGCGGCACGCCGGGCATTCACACGCCTCATCCAAGGGGCGCGGGTCATCCTTGTGGCGCGCATTGCGCAGATTAACCTGTCCGTGACGCGTCCAGCCTTGCCCCGTGCGGCCTGAGCGCGACGGCAAAACGCAATCCATCATATCAATCCCGCGCTCCACCGCGCCCACAATATCATCGGGCTTGCCCACCCCCATCAAATAGCGCGGCTTATCCTCGGGCAGCATTTCCGGCGCATAATCGAGCACGCCAAACATCGCCTCTTGCCCTTCGCCCACCGCCAAACCGCCCACGGCATAGCCATCAAAGCCAATCGCCCGCAACGCCTCGGCGCTTTGCCCCCGCAAACCTTGGTTCACGCCGCCTTGCTGAATGCCAAACAGCGCATGCCCCGGCCTGTCGCCAAAAGCATCGCGCGACCGTTGCGCCCAACGCATCGACAGCGCCATCGACTTTGCAACTTCCGCATCCGTCGCAGGCAGCGCCGGGCATTCGTCAAAGCACATCACAATGTCTGATCCCAGCAGCTTTTGAATCTCCATACTGCGTTCGGGCGACAGCATGTGCTTTGATCCGTCGATATGGCTGGAAAACTGCACACCTTCCTCGGTCAGCTTGCGCAGGCTCGCAAGGCTCATCACCTGAAACCCACCCGAATCCGTCAAAATTGGGCGATCCCAATTCATAAATTTGTGCAACCCACCAAGGGCCGCAATCCGCTCGGCCGTCGGGCGCAACATCAAATGATAGGTATTGCCCAGCAAAATATCGGCACCCGTGGCGCGCACCGATTCTGGCAGCATTGCCTTAACCGTGGCCGCCGTACCCACAGGCATAAACGCAGGCGTGCGCACATCGCCGCGCGGGGTGGAAATTACCCCTTGCCGCGCGCGCCCATCGCGTGCCGAAACTTCAAAGCTGAACCGTTTTACCATTGTCGCCGCCTCTGTTTTGCTGGCCCCTTTTGGGCAAACCTCAACCAAAAGCCAAGCCCCCCAAAACCTGCCCCCTCAAACGCCCCCTTGCCCCGGCGCGCCCACGCGGCAATATTCGGACTAACTGCTCTGAAAGGCCCAAAATGCTGCGACTTGCCGCCTTGTTATGCGCCATCACCTTGCCCGCACTCCCTCAATCGGCGCTGGCTGAAACCGCACTGGCCGCCGTGGCCGCCAATTTTGCCAATGCGGCCCAAACCCTTGCGGCGCAGTTTCAGGCTGAAACCGGGCATCTCGTGCAAATCACCACAGGCTCCACCGGCAAACTTTACGCCCAAATCACCCAAGGCGCGCCCTATGACCTTTTGCTGTCGGCCGATGCTGCAACCCCCGCCCGCCTGCACGCCGATGGCCATGGCCAACCCCAACCCTACGCCATTGGAATCTTGACCCTTTGGGCGCCAACACAAGCCCCCAACGCAGACCCGAAAGCCTTGCTGCAAAGCGACCAAATCCGCCACATCGCCATCGCCAACCCCGATCTCGCCCCTTACGGGCAGGCCACAATGGCCGCTCTCACCGCTATGGGCCTCACCAAAACCACCAAAGCTAAAATCGTCATGGGCCAAAATATCGGCCAAACCTTTGCCTTGGTTGACAGTGGCGCGGCCGAGGCGGGCTTTGTTGCCCGCTCCGCTCTCACCACCCCCAAAGGCTATGTCTGGGATGTCACCCCCTCCCTTTACCCCCCCATCCAACAAGACGCGATCTTGCTGAAGCATGGCGCAGACAACCCTGCCGCATCCGCTTTCCTCGCCTACCTCACCACCCCTGCCGCCCGCGCGATCATCGCCCAAAGCGGCTATGGCCTACCATGACCTTACCCGATCTCGGCCCCCTCTGGCTCACCCTCCACCTCGCGGCCATCACCACGGTATTGCTCCTCATCCTCGGCACGCCGCTCGCATGGTGGCTTTCCCAAACCAAATCCCGCGCCAAACCGGTGGTGGAGGCGCTGACCGCCCTCCCCCTTGTCTTGCCCCCCACCGTCCTTGGCTTTTACCTGCTGGTCCTGTTCAGCCCCAACTCCACTTTCGGCGCGTTTTGGGTGCAGGTCACCGGCGAAACCCTCACCTTTTCCTTCACCGGCCTCGTCATCGCCTCCATGCTTTACTCGCTGCCCTTCACCGTCCAACCCCTGCAATCGGCGTTCGAATCCATCGGCCCAAAACCGCTAGAAGCCGCAGCCATGCTCCGCGCCTCCCCTATAGACAGCTTTGCAACCGTTGCGGCCCCCATGGCCAAACGCGGGTTTCTCACCGCAACCGTCCTCAGCTTTACCCATACTTTGGGCGAATTTGGCGTGGTGCTGATGGTTGGCGGCAATATTCCGGGCAAAACCAAGGTCATCTCCATCGCGATTTATGAACATGTGGAAACCATAAATTACGCCGATGCCCATGTGCTCTCCGCGATCCTACTAATATTTTCCTTCGTCACCTTGCTGCTGGTCTACAGCCTAAACCGCCAATTCCCGACCGGGGGGCGCCCCTAATGCTGTCGCTCAATTTCACCCTCGCCTATCCCGGCTTTGATATGGCGATCCAGCACAGCCTGCCGACATCGGGGCTCACAGCGCTTTTCGGGCGCTCAGGCTCGGGCAAATCAACGCTGCTGCGGGTGATTGCGGGCTTGGAACCCAAAGCCCAAGGCCGCATCGCGTGGCACAATACGGTCTGGCAAAACGGCGCGCAGTTCACCCCGCCCCACAAACGCGGGCTGGGCTATGTCTTCCAAGACACCCGGCTTTTTCCGCATCTGACCGTGGCGCAAAACCTCGCCTATGCCGACAAGCGCGCGCGTGGCCTGCCCGGCCCCAGCCTGGATGACATCATCACAGCCCTAGACCTTGCCCCCCTGCTCGCCCGCCATCCCAGCGGCTTGTCAGGGGGTGAGGCATCGCGCGCCGCCATCGGCCGCGCCATGCTGACCCGGCCCCAAATGCTGCTAATGGATGAACCCCTTGCCGCACTGGATGAGGCCCGCAAGGCCGAGATTTTGCCCTACCTCGAACGCCTGCGTAACGATATCGGCACGCCCATCCTCTATGTCAGCCATAACATGGCCGAGGTGGCGCGCCTTGCGACCCATCTGTTGCTGATCGACGCTGGCCGCATCACCCATCACGGCCCAATAGAGACACTTTTGTCTGACCCCAAAGTCGCCCCCGCCCTTGGCTTGCGCGAAGCGGGCGCGGTAATTTCCGCCACCCTAACCCAGCACGAAGACGATGGGCTAAGCCAACTGGCCACCACCGCAGGCCCCTTGTTGCTGCCACGGGTCGATGCCCCCATCGGCAGCCGCATCCGCATCCGTATCATGGCCCAAGATGTAATCTTGTCCCGCACCCATCCAACGGGCCTTTCGGCGCTAAACATACTCCCCGCAACAGTCACCGACCTGCGCGAAGGCCACGGCCCCGGTGCCTTGGTCCAATTGCGCATTGGCACCGACCTTATTTTGGCCCGCATCACCCGTCGCTCTGCCACTGCCTTGGCGCTAACACCCGGCACCGACTGTTTTGCGATTCTAAAATCCGTCTCGGTCGCACAAGCCAATATTGGGGCCACATCGGTTAAAAAACCGTAAGTCCAGCTTGTGACAGGTACAAAACTTATCGCCCTTTCCCTTGCACCCTTTTGCGTTATGTTCCATCACTCGCATACGCATGGCATACGCATGGCATACGCATGGCATACGCAAAACATACACTAACATGACACTGGGCCATCCCGTAACGCGGCGCGCCCGGCATACGTAAGGAACGGGCAAACCTATGGCTGACGCGATGATGAAACCGACCGAAGATATCTCTGTACGTGAGGTTTTCGGGATCGACACCGACATGAAGGTCAAAGGCTTTGCCGAAGCAACCGACCGCGTGCCCGCAATCGATTCGACCTACAAGTTTGATCCCGACACGACTTTGGCGATCCTTGCAGGTTACGCCTATAACCGCCGCGTCATGATCCAAGGCTATCACGGCACAGGCAAATCGACCCATATTGAACAGGTCGGCGCGCGGCTGAACTGGCCCACCGTCCGCGTCAACCTCGACAGCCACATCAGCCGGATTGACCTGATCGGCAAAGACGCGATCAAACTACGCGATGGCAAGCAAGTCACGGAATTTCATGAAGGAATTCTTCCGTGGGCGCTGCGCAATCCTGTGGCAATCGTGTTTGATGAATATGACGCGGGCCGCGCCGACGTGATGTTCGTCATCCAGCGCGTGCTGGAACATGACGGCAAACTGACCCTGCTGGACCAGAACGAGATTATCACCCCCCACCCGTCCTTCCGCCTGTTTGCAACCGCCAACACAGTCGGTTTGGGCGATACCACGGGCCTCTATCACGGCACCCAGCAGATCAACCAAGCCCAGATGGACCGTTGGTCGTTGGTGGCCACGCTGAACTACCTCAGCCATGACGCCGAGGCCGCAATCGTTCTGGCCAAAAACCCCCATTACAACACCGAAAAAGGCCGCAAAGACATCAGCCAAATGGTGACCGTTGCCGACCTAACCCGCACCGCCTTTATGAACGGTGACCTGTCGACCGTTATGTCACCGCGTACAGTGATCACATGGGCCGAAAATGCGCGTATTTTCAAAAATATAGGCTATGCTTTCCGCCTGACATTCTTGAACAAATGCGACGAGTTGGAGCGCCAAACAGTGGCCGAATTCTACCAACGCTGCTTTGATGAGGAGCTGCCAGAAAGCGCGGCCAGCATGGCGATGAAGTGATGGACCTGCGAACCATATTAATCTTAATTGCGTTTTGTTTACCAGAAAATGCTATCGCGGAGGAGATGGTGCCGCTCCGTAAATTAATTGGTATGGGAGCAGAAAATAGTTACCCTTTGGTTCGCTGCGGTGGCCTATATCTTTCCGGGCTCACATGGGCTGGTGAAGACGCGTTTGGTCTCGAAGCTACTGATAGCATAAAGAAAACCATTGCATATATTGTCGGTTTTGCGACTGACCTTCGAACACCAGCACTTGGAAGTGACGCGCACCAATCAGTCTTGAGAGACGTCAAGAATATGTCTGATGCTTACTTAAAAAGATATGAGAGTAACTACACAACTTCAGGTCAAGCCTGGGGCGGTGATGCGCTTTGGGCTAGCGATACAGAAACTTGCAGTCTTCTTGTAGGTGGTGGCCAATGACCAAACCAACCGACAACCCCGCCGATCCGTTCAAAAAAGCCCTCGCCGAGGCGACCAAAGTCATGGCCGATGATCCGGATATGACCGTCACCTATTCGGTGGACCCGTCGGGCATGACCAAAGAAGGCGTGCGATTACCGCAGGTTAGCCGACGCATGACGCGTGATGAGGTGCTGCTCGCCCGTGGCACCGCCGATGCGTTTGCGCTGCGCCGCAAGTTTCACAATGATGCCACAGCCGCCAAATACGCCCCCACAGGCACCCTCGCCCGTGAGATTTATGAGGCGATGGAAACCGCGCGCTGCGAGGCCCTTGGCGCGCGCGACATGCCCGGCACCGCAGGCAATATCGACGCCAAAATCGGGCATGAAGCCACCCGCAAAGGCTACGCCGAAATCACCGAATCCTCCGACGCGCCCTTGCCCATTGCCGCAGGCTACCTTGTGCGCCACCTCGCCACCGGGCGCGACTTGCCACCCGGTGCTGCCAATGTGATGAATCTGTGGCGCGGGTTTATGGAGCAAACTGCGGGGGAAACCTTGCAAAATATTGACCATGTGCTGGCCGACCAAGCCGCCTTTGCCCGTCTTGCCCGCAAGGTGATTTCAGACCTCGGCTATGGCGATCAGTTGGGCGACGACCCAGATGCGCAGGATGAGGATGAAGAGGCGGGCGACGAGGCCCAACAAGACGACGAACAGCAAGAAAGCACTGGCGACGATGACAGCGAAGAGGACGAAACCGAAGCCTCCGCCGAGCAAAGCCAAGAGGAACAGCAAGACGCGTCGCAGGCCCAAATGTCCGAAGACGATATGTCGGATATGGAGGAAGGCGAAGAGGCTGAAATGCCCGAGGGCGACGCCCCGATGGAGCCGCCGCCGCCCGCCGCCCATTCCGATGCGGACCCGAACTACGCCGTTTATACTACTGATTTTGATGAAGAAATCCGCGCCGAAGATTTGGCCGAGGCCGTCGAGCTTGAACGCCTGCGCGCCTATCTGGACCAACAGCTTGATCCCTTGAAAGGTGCGGTGTCGCGGCTTGCAAACAAGTTGCAGCGCCGCCTTCAGGCACAGCAAAACCGCAGTTGGTTGTTCGACCTTGAGGAAGGCACGCTGGACGCAGGCCGCCTTGCTCGCGTCATCGCAAACCCCACAACGCCCCTCTCGTTCAAGCAAGAAAAAGACACCGAATTTCGCGACACTTGCGTGACGTTGTTGCTGGATAACTCTGGCTCGATGCGTGGTCGTCCCATTTCCATCGCTGCGATTTGTGCTGATGTTCTCGCCCGCACGTTGGAGCGGTGCAGCGTAAAAGTTGAGATTTTGGGCTTTACCACGCGCGCCTGGAAAGGTGGCCAAAGCCGCGAGCGTTGGTTGGGTGCAGGGCGTGTCCAGCAGCCCGGCCGTCTGAATGACCTGCGCCATATCATCTACAAATCCGCCGACGCCCCGTGGCGTCGCGCGCGCGCAAACCTCGGCCTAATGATGAAGGAAGGTTTGCTGAAAGAGAACATTGACGGCGAGGCGCTGGAATGGGCGCACCGCCGCATGATGGCGCGACAAGAGCAGCGCAAAATCTTGATGGTTATTTCCGATGGCGCACCGGTGGACGACTCAACTTTGTCGGTTAACCCCGCGAATTACTTGGAAAAACACCTGCGCGATGTGATCGCCATGGTTGAAAAGAAAAAGGCCGTGGAGCTGATCGCCATCGGTATCGGCCATGATGTGACACGCTATTACAACCGCGCCGTCACGATCACCGATGTGGAACAATTGGCGGGTGCCATGACCGAACAGCTTGCTGGGTTGTTCGATACCGATCCCCGCAAACGCGCGCGGGTTTTGGGCATGCGAAAGGTCGGCTAAATGCACCAAACGTTCAACGCGACTGCCAACCCGGCCCAAGGCCCTGCCCGGCTTGCGCAGCTGCGCAAAACCCTTTTTGTTCAAGGACTTACGGGCTTTATCATCCCCCGCGCCGATGCGCACCAAGGCGAATATGTCGCAACTCGGGATGAACGGTTGCAATGGTTGACAGGCTTTACCGGCTCTGCCGGATTTTGCGTCGTTTTGCCCGATATCGCCGGTATTTTCATTGATGGCCGCTACCGCACGCAGGTCAAAACCCAAGTGGATCTGGCTCATTTCATCCCAGTGGCTTGGCCCGAGGTAAAGCCCGGCCCTTGGATCGTCGATCATTTGGCCCAAGGCATAATTGGGTTTGACCCGTGGCTGCACAGTGCCGAAGAGATTACGACACTTGAGAAAGCACTTGAAGATACGAGCATAACCCTTTGCGCTACAACAAATTTAGTTGATACCATCTGGCCCGATCAGCCCAACGCCCCGATGGGCAAAGCCTTCATCCAGCCTGATGCGCTGGCAGGCATGACCAGCGCGGACAAACGCGCAAAGCTTGCCGCCGAGTTGCGCAAGGCCAGCCAAACCGCGATGATCATCACCCTGCCAGACTCGCTTTGCTGGCTTTTGAACATTCGCGGCGCAGATGTGCCGCGCAACCCTATCCTGCACGGCTTTGCCATTTTGCATGATGATGCCCGCCTAACCCTGTTTGCCGAACCAGAAAAGTTTGACGATGAAACACGCGCCCACCTTGGACGCGAGGTCAAAATCCGCCCGCCAACTGCGTTCATTCCAGCCTTGCACACCTTGCAAGGCCCGGTGCGCGTGGACCGCACAACCGCCCCCTTGGCCGTATCGCTAGAGCTGACCGAAGCCGACGTAGACAGCGTTTGGGGCGAAGATTTGTGCCGCCTGCCAAAGGCTTGCAAGACCGAGGCCGAGATTGAGGCAACCCGCACCGCCCATCTGCGCGATGGTGCTGCGATGGTCGAATTTCTGTGCTGGCTGGACGATCACGCCCCCAAAGGCGGCTTGACCGAAATTGACGTGGTCACCGCACTTGAAGGCTTCCGCCGCGCCACAAACCAGCTGCATGACATCAGCTTTGATACAATTTGCGGGTCTGGGCCACACGGGGCCATCATGCACTACCGCGTGACCGAAAGCAGCAACCGCGCGGTCACCCCCGGTGAATTGCTGCTGGTCGATAGTGGCGCGCAATATGTCGATGGCACCACCGATATCACCCGCACCATGGCGATTGGCCCGGTACCCAATGGGGCGGCGGCCGCCTATACCCGCGTGCTGCAAGGCATGATTGCCATTTCCCGCGTGCGCTGGCCGCGTGGCCTTGCCGGGCGCGATCTGGACCCGCTGGCGCGCTATCCTTTGTGGCTCGCGGGCATGGATTTTGACCATGGCACAGGCCACGGGGTGGGGGCGTTTTTGTCGGTGCATGAAGGCCCACAGCGGATCAGTAAAGTGTCGGATGTGCCGCTGATGCCGGGTATGATCTTGTCGAATGAGCCGGGCTATTACCGTGAAGGCGCGTTTGGGATCAGGCTGGAAAACCTGATCGTCGTGACCCAAGCCCCCAAGCTGGGTGATGACCGTGATCAATTGTGCTTTGAAACATTGACCTTTGTACCCTTGGACCGTCACCTGATTGATGTAGCGATGCTGTCGGTGGGGGAACGCACGTGGCTCGATGCCTATCACGCAGAGGTCGCAGCCAAACTGGCGCCGCGCGTGTCTGACCCGGCAAAACTGTGGCTGATCGCCGCCACAGCCCCGCTTTAACGCAGTCGGTTACCCTTACGCCAACTCGGACGCTGCAGTTTCACGGATACGCTCAACCATCGCGCGTACACCGTTGGACCGCTGCGACGACAGATGCTCATCCAACCCCAACCGAGCCAGTTCTGCGGGGGCATCAATCGCCATAACCTCGGCCACCGTGGAACCAGCATAAAGCGCATGCAGCACCGCGATAAGCCCGCGCACGATCATCGCGTCACTTTCACCTTCGAAGTCGAACACCGCCGTCTGCCCTTGCCCTTCAACCTTTGGGCGCAGCCAAACCTGGCTGGCACAGCCTTCGACCTTTAGCGCAGGCACTTTGAACGCATCGGCAAGGGGCGGCATTTCCTTGCCCAAGGCGATGACATGGCGATACCGCTCTTCCCAATCCTCAAGGAACTCAAAAGTCTCGGCAATATCTTCAAAGGCGGCACTGGCCATTCCGTCTGCTCCGGTTGGTATTTTTACCATAGCTAGTGCCTTGGCGGGTCAAGGTCCAGCAATTGGCAACATTTCCGCGCAGCAAGTGCTTTTCAAACGCTCTCGTTTGGGCTACCCAAGAGACAGAGTTGAACGGGAAAAACCGCAATGAACACACCGCTGGTCGCAACACTTTGCGCAACATTGGCCCTTGGGGCATGTTCCGCTATCGGCGGGTCACGCCTGAACCCGTTCAATTGGTTCGGCGGATCCGAAGAAACCGTAGTCCTGTTGGCCGAGAAACCTGCCGACAAACGCTTGCTTGTCACCCAAGTCACCGACCTTAAGCTCGAAAAAATGCCGGGCGGCGTGATTGTCCGCGCAACTGGCCTGCCACCCACCCAAGGCTATTGGGAAGCAGAGCTTGTCGCCCGCCCCATTGAGGATGGCGTGATCGTCTATGACTTCCGCGTTTTCCCACCGATCACCGCGCAAATCGCGTCAACAACCCGCTCACGCGAAGTGACGGTTGCGACCTATTTGTCGAATGTGAAACTTGACAGTATTCGCCAGATCACGGTGCAAGGTTCTGCCAACGCCCGCACCAGCCGCCGTTAAACGGATAATGCCCGCTTACGGGCGATCCATGCGCAACGGCAAGGTCACGCGAAACGCAGTCCCCCATTGCCCCGGCAAATAAGCGATTGTACCGCCCAAATTCGCCATAACCTCACGGCAAATCGCAAGGCCAAGCCCCGCCCCGCCCGCTTTGGTCTGGTCGGTCAACCGCGCGAATTTCTCAAAAATCAGCGCTTGCTTGTCCTTTGCAATCCCGCTGCCGTTGTCGATGAAATCCACCGTCACCCGCCCGCCTTTGCGCCGCACCGAAATATGCAGTTCGGGGGCATCGGAATCGCAGTATTTCCGCGCATTTGAAATCAAGTTGATAAACACTTGGGTCAAACGGTCGCTGTCGGTGCGCAAAAATACATCCTCACCCGGCAGGTCGCGGTGAATAACAAAACTGCGTTCAGGCCGCGTATGCCCGGCCAATTGCAGCGCGCCATCAATCATGGTCCGCAGGTTGTGCAAGTCAAGGTTCAGCTGCACTGTACCACTTTCCAACACGCTTAAATCCAGCAAATCATCCAAAAGCCGCGTCAGGCGTTTGGTTTCATCATGAATAATCCGGCCGTATTTCGTGACCATTTCCTGCGGCAAATCCCCCATGGTCAAAATCTCGGAAAACGCGCGGATCGAGGTCATGGGGGTGCGCAGTTCATGACTGATCTGGCTTAGGAAGGCGTCTTTTTGGACCGAAAGCTGGGTCAGCTTGTCATTGGCATCACGCAATTGCCGCGCGGTACGGGACAATTCATCTTGCTGTTCCTCCAGCTTGTTTGAGTATTCCATGATCTGGGCTGCCTCATTCGCCACGGCCATCAAATCCTCTACCGATACGGCGGCGCGCCCTGCGATTTGTGAAATCATCGCATGGGCCGTGGCCGCCCCCACTGACCCTGCAAGCCGCCGCTCTAACTGCTCCATAAACAACGGCGTCGGGTCGGGCAAATAGCCGCTTTTACCTTGGGCGCCGGCTTGGGCTTCAAAAAATCCAAGCGCCTCATCGTCACCCAAAATGCGCTGTGCCATCACCAGCAAATCCTCGGCCCCGGCGGCCCCTTGCTCAGACCAGCCGCGCGCATTGGCCGGCGCTGCGTCAAACACATTCACAAAGGCCGCGCCTTGCACACGCTCCACCGGGTTGGGAAAGGTCAGCAAAGACCCTGCGCAAAAGGCCACTGTGTTCAGCGATACCGACCAGAACAGGGCATGGATCAGCGGGTCCATGCCTTGCACGCCAAACAGCGCTTGCGGGCGCAGCCACGCAATCCCGAACGGCCCATCTGCCATGACTTGCGCTGACAACATCGCATCCGGGCCAAAAGACGGGAAGAACAGCGTGTAGGCCCAAATGGCAAAGCCAAGGCATAGGCCCCAAATCGCCCCGGTTCGCGTGGCCCCGCGCCAAAAGATGCCACCCATCATCGCAGGCAAAATCTGCGCCACACCGACAAAGGAAATAAGGCCAATCGCCGCCAAAGCCGCCGACCCGCCAGACCCACGATAATAGGCATAGCCCAAGGCCAAAATAGCCGCGATCGACAGGCGCCGCGACAGCAAAACCAACCGCCGCACATCGCCCGGAACCGCCCGCGCAGGGCGCAGAGACAACCAAAACGGCATCACGATATGGTTCGACACCATCGTCGCCAGCGCAATCGACGCCACGATGACCATAGATGTCGCACTGGAAAACCCGCCCAAAAACGCCAGCATGGCAAGGCTGCCTTGCCCTTGGCTCAAAGGCAGGGTCAGCACAAACAAATCCGGGTTCGCGCCCGCAGGCATCAATTCCAGCCCGACCACTGCAATCGGCACCACAAACAGGCTCATCATCAGCACATAGAGCGGAAAGGCCCAGCTTGCGGTCGCCAAATGCCGCTCATCACTGTTTTCAACGACCAGAACCTGAAACATCCGCGGCAAACAAATCACGGCCGCTGCCGACAGAAAAATCAACCCCGTCCAGCGCGAAGGCTTCATATGCCAATTGGCCATGTCGCTGGCGTCAATGCGCGCCAAAATATCGCGCGGCCCGTCCGCAATGCCCCAAACGACGAACACCCCCACCGCGACAAGCGCCACCAGTTTCACCACCGCCTCAATCGCAATCGCAGTCACCACGCCCGTGTGCTGTTCATTTGCATCCAAATTGCGGGTGCCGAACAAAATGGTAAACACCGCCAAGCCGGCCGCCACCCAAATCGCGGTTACATCCCCATCCGGCTTGGCCCAGCCATCGGCGGTCGCACTGGCGAACACACCAAATGACAGGGTAACTGATTGTAATTGCAGTGCAATATATGGAGTAGCCGCAGTGACGCACATCACAGTCACAATCACCCCCAAAAGGTTTGATTTGCCATAGCGGCTAGAAATCAGGTCCGCGATGGACGTGACACGGTGTTGCCGCCCAATCCGCACCAGCTTGCGCAGCACCCACCACCAACCGATGAACACGATCGTGGGGCCAAGGTAAATCGTCAAAAACTCTAGGCCTGATCGCGCCGCATAGCCGACAGCGCCGTAAAACGTCCAAGCCGTGCAATAGACCGACAGGGACAGCGTATAAACCAAGGGCGATCGCAGCCACCCCGCAGCCCCCCGCGCCGCCCGCCGCTCTACGAAAAAGGCCACGCCAAACAGAATGGACACATAGGCGAGTGAGGCAAAAACAAGCAGGTTAAACGGCATCTTACGCTTTGTCCTTGGCAGGATTGGCGGGCGGACTGGGCAGCGTCACATCCGCTGAACCGGACAAACGGCGCGCCAAAAGGGCCGCTGCGATGATCAAAACCAGCCACACCGTAAACAGATAAATCCCATCACTGCCAGTGCGGCGCAAATCGCTTGCCTCTTCGCCCCAAAGCATTGGCAAAATAAACAAAAACCCGGCCAAGATCGGCAGTAACCGCGCAGCATCGCGCAACCGGCGCTGGCGATAACCTTGCGGGGGCAGGAACAGCGGTCGTTTCATACGGCCCCCTTTAGGTTGGTTCCGGCACCCAGCGATCGTACAGCCGCCACAATCTCGGCATTAGAAAACGGTTTGGCCATGAACATATTCGCCCCTCCTTGCATAGCCATCTCGCGGTCGCGGCCTTGGCCTTTGGCCGTCAGCATCAACACTGGCAAATGCGCAAAATCCGGCATTGCGCGCAGCTCGGCCAAAATATCATGCCCGCTTTGCCCCGGCAGCATCACATCCAAAACCAAAACATCGGGGCACAGCGCTTGCACCTGCGCCACCGCCGCCAAGCCGCCGCCATAGGTGCTAACCTGCCAGCCGTCCCTGCTCAGGATAAAGCGGATCGCCTCGGCGATATTTGGCTCGTCTTCAATCAGCAACACATGTCTGCCAGTCATTGCACAGCCCTCTTTTTCGGCAACTATCATCCCTTCGGCCCCAGCTGTCAAAATACCATCACACTGCCCCATCACACAGCCTGTGCGATAATCGACGGCTCACGCCGCGCAACACAACCTTTGCGCGCGCAAATCCGGCACGAACTGCCCACCGGCACAAAGGCCTCATCCGTCTTCGGCACACTGTGTTTTGCTATCAACATCGCAGCAGTGCGCAGCTCTGGCCCGCCAAAGCCTTGCGGATAGGTCACGGAACAATGGGCGCGCACATAAAAATGCCGCCGCGTCAGCCCCGGCATTTCCACCAAAGCAGCAACTGGTTGCGAGGGCCGCGACAAGGCCGAATAGAGCGGCCAAAGCGGACACGCCGCATCATGGCGCGGCAGCGTAAAGCCCTCAACTGGTTTGCGCACCGTCAGCGCGCCCGCGCCGTCACAGATCACCAAGCCCTCTTTGGCCCGTTTGCGAAAGGCCAGCCGGCGAAACACCGTCAAAACATCGCAGCCAAAGGCCTGCGCCAAACGTAGCGGGTCGCCGCCTTGCGGGTCCTTGGCCAATGCCGCCTCAAACGCGGCAAGCGGCAGCGCCTTGGCGTCATGTGCCGCTTGCACCAGCCAATCTTGCGCCAAAACCCGCGCCGCCGCTGATGCAAGCCCTGCCACGCCACGCGCCATGGCCTCAGGCCCACCACCGCCAACCTCCAGCGCGTCAAAATGCCAGTCATGCTCAGCCAACCACGCCTCTAGCTCTTCTTGCGGCGCGGCGGCACCGGTATCGGCCTCTTGTTCGGACCCATCCAAATAAGCAACCAACACCTCCGCCCCGATGGCCAAACGTTCGCTATCCACATGCAAATTGCCATGAAACCGCGCGCGCCAGTCCGGATCAATATCTTCCGTCTCGGCCAAGATCGCCGCCGTGGACCGCACGGAGCTGACCGCCGACAACACCTCATGCAGCGCCAGCGACAAATGCGGATCATGGCTGATCCGGTCATTCAAGGCGGCGACCATCCGTTCCAAATGCCCAATCCGGCGGTATTGTTCGGCAACCAGATCGGCCCAGCCGGGAAATCGGCCCAAGAACTCATCCATCCGGTCCAACTCGGGTGTGCTGCCACCGCCCAACACCGCCGCGGCCCGCACATCTTGCGCCGCACCGCCCGCAGCCCCTTCCGCCAAAATCGCAGGCTCCACCCCCAAAACCGTGGCAAGTTTGGCCAGTACGGCGTCACTAATCCGCCGCCGGTTATGTTCGATCAAGTTTAGGTAGGATGCGGAAATACCCACCGCCCGCGCCAAATCAGCCTGCGAAATGCTTGCTGCCAGCCGCCGCTCGCGCACTCGGCTGCCTGTGAGTCCCGTCAGTGCCATCGCAATACCCTTTGGCCAAAACGTTTTACCCTCAAACGCTTGGGTTCGCCGCAAATTTACACCAACCCGCCCAATTTACAAAGCCAGTAAATGCGCGGCCCACATGCACCACAAAAAAGGGCGCGCCAACCCAATGGCGCGCCCCAAAATTTTCAATACCAAAAAGGCTTTAGTTCAGCGCTTTGTCGGTGATCGCGGTTGTATAAGCCCCTTCTGGCGCCTTTGAGATGACCGGGTCCGACCCGCCACCCAACAGAGTCGCAACGGTGCGGTCATAGTCGGCCACATCCAGCGCGCCATTCGACCCTGCGGTCAGCTTGGCCACTTCGCCCATCATCCGCTTTTGATGAGCCTCGGTTTGCGCACCTGTCTCATCATTGTCCAAAACGATCATCGCGGCCTCATCCGGGTTCGCCTCGGCGTATTTCCAACCCTTCATAGACGCCCGCACAAAGCGGACCATCTTATCCTCAAACGCTGGGTCTGCCAGATTGGCCTCAAGCACATAAAGCCCGTCTTCCAGTGTTGAGACACCTTCATCCTCATACTTGAACGTCACCAAGTCATCCGCCGCAATCCCTGCGTCAATCACCTGCCAATATTCATTATAAGTCATGGTCGAAATGCAGGCCGCTTGCTTTTGCAACAACGGGTCTACGTTAAACCCTTGCTTCAACACCTCAACACCATCTGCGCCGCCTGTGGTTGGAATGCCCAATGTGCTCATCCAGCTCAGGAACGGATATTCATTGCCAAAGAACCAAACGCCCAGCGTTTTACCTTTGAAATCGGTAGGTGACGTGATCCCGGTTTCCTTCAAACAGGTCAGCATCATGCCCGATGATTTGAACGGCTGTGCGATGTTCACCACCGGCGCGCCTTGCTCGCGTGCGGCCAAGGCCGATGGCATCCAATCCACCATCACGTCTGCACCGCCGCCCATCAACACCTGAACAGGTGCCACATCCGGGCCACCCGGCTTGATGGTAACATTCAAGCCTTCTTCTTCGTAAAACCCTTTTTCCAGGGCGACATAATAGCCACCAAACTGCGCTTGTGTGACCCATTTCAACTGCAAGGTCACATCATCCGCCGCCTGTGCCGCACCCGTCATGGCAAGCGCTGCAAACGCCCCTGTGAGTATCTTTTTCATCTTCATCCTCCGTGTTCGGGCCTCATCGGCCTCTCTGTGAAGGGTGCCAAAATGTCACCCCTTTTTCTAGCATCGCAACGACACCGTAAAACGCCGATCCCGCCATGGCCGCCACCGCAATCTCGGCCCAAACCATATCAAGGCCAAGCCGCCCGACCTCGGTGCTAATGCGAAACCCCATACCTTGCGTAGGACTGCCGAAAAATTCAGCAACAATCGCGCCGATCATAGCCAAAGTGGTCGCAATCTTAAGCCCGTTAAAAATGAACGGCATCGCGGCAGGCAGGCGCAGCTTGAACAGCCCTTGCCAATAACTTGCCGAATAGGTGGCCATCAGGTCACGCTGCATCGCATCCGTGGCGCGCAAGCCCGCAACCGTGTTCACCAAAACTGGGAAAAACACCATCACCACGACCACCGCCGCCTTGGATTGCCAGTCAAACCCGAACCACATCACCAAAATCGGCGCGATGCCAACCACGGGCAAAGCCGCCACAAAATTCCCCACCGGCAACAACCCTCGCTGCAAAAACGCGGATCGGTCCACTGCCACCGCGGTCAGCACCGCCGCCCCGCAGCCCATCGCATAGCCACTCAGCGCGCCCTTTACAAATGTCTGCACAAAATCGCCCCACAGCACATCCATACTGCTGCCAAACCGCGCGGCGATCGCCAATGGTCCCGGCAAAATGACGGATGGCACAGCAAACATCGTCACCGTCATTTCCCACAGCACCAAAAGCGTGGCGCCAAAAATCACAGGTACCAAGCGCATCCGCCAGCGCCCGCCCATCTGCGACAAACCATGGTTCACCGCCCATGCGCCCAACCACGCGCCCAAAAGCAGCGTCACTCGCCAATCCCAGGCCAGCACGGCCAAGCCGCCACCCATCAAGGCAATCAACCCTTCAAGGCCCAAAAACCGAGGCGCCCCCGTGCGCGCGATGCCTGCAGAACTGCTCATGCGCCCATCCCCATCCGCGCCAAAACACGGGTTTGAATACTATTGACCACCGCCACCATACTGGCCGCCAGCACGCTTGCCACAACCAATGTCGCCCAGATTTGAATGGTCTGCCCATAGTAAGACCCAGCCAGCAACCGCGTCCCCAACCCCGCCCCACCCAAAGGCAGTTCCGCCACAATCGTCCCAACAAAAGAGGCCGCAACCCCAACCTTAAGCGAGGCAAACAAATACGGCATCGACGCAGGCAAGCGCAGCTTCCAAAGCCCTTGCGCGGAACTCGCATTATAAGTGCGCAGCAAATCCAACTGCATCCCATCGGGGCTACGAAGGCCCTTCACCATCCCCACAACAACCGGGAAAAAGCTAAGATACGCCGCGATAATCGCCTTGGGGATCAGCCCTGCCACGCCAACTGAGTTCAAAACCACAATGATCATCGGCGCAATTGCCACAATCGGAATGGTCTGGCTGGCAATCGCCCAAGGCATCACCGAAGCATCCATCGCCCGGTTGTTCACAATCCCCACGGCCAGCAAAATCCCAAAGCCAGACCCGATGGCAAACCCCAACATCGTCGCCGAAAACGTGACCCACGCATGCAACACCAACCCGCGGTTCGACAAGCTGCCCGATTGCACAATCCCCCGCCGCCCTGACACTTCCTCGCCCCAAGTCAACTGCCACAGCTCCGCCGCCACTTGGTGCGGCGCAGGCAAAACCGGCCGCTCTTGCGCCATCGTTGCAGGCACAATCTGCGTCCATCCAATCTCAACCCCTGCACGACCAGCTTGGTCCCGCTCCCACTGCGCATTCATCAATACCGCCGCCGCGTACCAAAGCGCCACAATCACCCCGACCACACCCAAAACTGGCCCTGCGGACTTCATGCCAAGCCCCCCTGCCCAGATTTCATCTTGGCAAAAATACCTTCAAACGGCAGTAAAACGGCCAAAACATCAATCATCATAGGAATGCCCCGCCCGCAAACCGTCGCGCACCCGGTGCGCCACCGCAATAAACTCCGGGCTGTCGCGAATGTCCAAGGGGCGCACGCGGGGCAGCGGGCTTTCGATTACATCCGCAATCCGCCCCGGCCTTGGGCTCATCACTACAATCTTTGTACTCAGATACACCGCCTCAGGGATTGAATGGGTGACAAAGCAAATCGTCTTTTCCGTCCGCGCCCAAAGTGCGAGCAACTGCTCATTCAAATGGTCGCGCACAATTTCATCCAGCGCACCAAAAGGTTCGTCCATCAGCAAAATATCGGCATCAAAGGCCAGCGCCCGCGCGATGCTCGCGCGTTGCTGCATCCCGCCCGAAAGCTGCCAAGGGAATTTCTTATCAAACCCCGCAAGGTCCACCAACTCCAAAACCCGCGCCACGCGCTCGTCCTGCTCGGCTTTGGAAAACCCCATAATCTCCAACGGCAATCGCACATTGCCCCCAATCGTGCGCCACGGATAAAGCCCCGCAGCCTGAAACACATAGCCGTAAGCCCGCGCTTGCCGTGCTTCTTCCGCGCTCATCCCGTTCACGGTCAAGCTGCCCGCCGTCGGTGTTTCCAACGCCGCCATGCAGCGCAAAAACGTGGTCTTGCCACACCCCGACGGCCCGATGAAGGACACAAAGTCCCCCTTCTCGACCACCAAATCCACACCCGACAGCGCATGCACCGGCCCGTCACCCGTCTGGAATGTTAGGCCAACGCCTTTGGCTTCAATCACCGTATCCGGCATAAATTGCTCATATCTTTCTGATTGCCTGAACCTTGAACCTTTGCGCGCACCGGTTCTAAACCCCACTCGCGGGAATACCCGACCGCTGCACTGGCCTTGGTGCGGTCAATTCTTTCCATGTACTCAAGGCCCGGTTCACCGCGCCATTCGGCTCGCGTGCCACAAATTCCCCGTGGCCTTCCTCCGTGCGGATCTCGCCATCATGCACGGCCACTTGCCCGCGTGTCAGCGTGAAACGCGGCAGGCCTTTAACAGCCTTGCCTTCAAACACGTTGTAATCAATGGCAGATTGCTGCGCGTCCGCCGAAATCACTTTCTCCTTCAACGGGTCCCACACCACCAAATCAGCGTCCGACCCCACAGCAACCGCCCCTTTCTTCGGATACATCCCAAAGATCTTGGCCGCATTGGTCGATGTCACGGCCACAAACTCATTCATGGTAATGCGACCCGTGTTCACCCCATTGGTCCACAGCATCGGCATACGGTCTTCCAGCCCGCCCGTCCCATTCGGGATTTTGGTAAAATCCCCGATCCCTGAGCGTTTTTGCGCCGTGGTAAACGCACAGTGATCCGTCGCCACAACCGACAATGACCCCGCTGCAAGACCGGCCCAAAGGCTATCTTGATGGGCTTTATTTCGGAACGGCGGCGACATCACGCGCCGCGCCGCATGGTCCCAATCGGCGTTGAAATACTCACTCTCGTCCAGCGTCAGGTGCTGGATCAACGGCTCCCCCCACACCCGCTTGCCTTGAGCGCGCGCTCGTCGAATGGCCTCGTGACTATCCTCACACGACGTATGCACCACGTACAAAGGCGCGCCTGCCATATCGGCAATCATGATCGCGCGGTTGGTCGCCTCACCTTCCACCTGTGGCGGTCGCGAATAGGCATGCGCCTCTGGCCCGGTATTGCCCTCGCGCAGCAATTTCGCCGAAAGCTCTGCCACCACATCGCCGTTTTCCGCATGCACCATGGCAATCGCGCCCAAATCCCGCACGCGCTGAAAGCTGGAATACAGCTCATCATCATTCACCATCAGCGCGCCTTTATAGGCGAGGAAGTGCTTGAAACTGGTGATGCCCTTGTCCACGACCTTTGCCATGTCATCAAAGACCTTCTCACCCCACCATGTGATCGCCATATGGTAAGAATAGTCGCAATTGGCCCGCCCTGATTTGTTGTGCCACATGTCCAACGCGTCCAGCAGCCCTTGCCCCGGTGCGGGCAGCGCAAAATCAATCACCATCGTCGTGCCACCCGCGAGCGCCGCCCGCGTCCCGGATTCGAAATCATCCGACGAATAGGTGCCCATAAACGGCATTTCCAAATGGGTATGCGGATCAATCCCGCCGGGCATGATGTAGCACCCCGTGGCATCCAGCACCGTATCGCCCGACAGGTTCGGCCCAATCGCCGCAATCCGCCCTCCCTCAATCAACACATCCGCCTTATAGGTCAGATCATGGGTCAGAACCGTACCGTTTTTGATCACTGTGGTCATGGGATATCTCCGTATGGAATGAAATCTAAGCGGCTGAAACTACAGGCAAACCTGCCCGCCCGTGTTTGAGGTAAGCGGGTTAATCGTTGCCCCCGCCACGTAATAATAGCACCGATCATTACCGAGCCTAATCGCCGACGCGGCCACTCCTTGCGGCAACAACCCAGCATACTCGGCCCGCACCTCACGGCTGGCGACCGAATAATCGGTGGCTTGGCCTTGCGCACTTACGGGGGCCGCCGCCATCGGCGCCGCCGCAGGCCCAGACCCACAAGCTGCAAGGAAACCCAGCGCGCACAGTGCCGCCGTTGCTTGCCCCCTCATGCCACCACCCCCGCCACTTCCAGCACAGCATGAAACATCACATCCGTCCCCGCCGCCGCCCATTCTGGCGATATCTCCTCCGCCTCATTATGCGAAAGGCCATCCACACAAGGGCACATAATCATCACCGTCGGTGCCACCCGGTTTATCCAGCAGGCATCATGCCCCGCGCCTGAGATAATATCCATATGGCTATACCCCAACCGTTCAGCCGCCTCGCGCACCACTGTGACCAGCCCCGGATCAAACGTAACCGGGTCAAAATGCCCAACATCCTCAATCTCAATCCCAAGGCCCAGCTCGGCGGCCACGGCATGTGCTGCACGCTCCACTTCGGCCTTCATCGCATCCAGCTTACCTTGATCAGGCGTGCGAATATCAACCGTAAACACCGCCTTACCAGGGATCACATTGCGCGAGTTGGGGTAGACATTGGCATGCCCCACCGCCCCCACCGCACCGGGCTGGTGGCTCATGGCAATTTGATGCACCCGCTCGGTAATCCGCGCCATGCCAAGCCCTGCATTCACCCGCATCGCCATTGGCGTGCTGCCAGTATGCGCATCCTTGCCGGTCAAGGTAATCTGCAACCACCACAAGCCTTGCCCGTGCGTGACCACCCCGACATCACGGCCTTCAGCCTCTAAAATCGGGCCTTGTTCGATATGCAACTCTATCATCGCATGCATCTTGCGGCTGCCCACGGGTTCATCGCCAACCCAGCCAACCCGCTTAATCTCATCGCCAAAAGTTTTGCCCTCAGCATCCTTGCGGCTATAGGCATAGTCTTGGGTATGCATCCCCACAAAAACCCCACTCGCCAGCATTGCGGGCGCAAAGCGCGTGCCTTCCTCATTCGTCCAATTCGTCACCACAATCGGATGCTTGGTCTTAATGCCAGCGTCGTTCATGCTGCGCACCACCTCCAACGCGCCCAAAACGCCTAAGACCCCGTCATATTTGCCACCCGTGGGCTGCGTGTCCAAATGGCTGCCCATATAAACAGGCAGTGCATTTGCATCCGCCCCCGCCCGCGTGGCAAACATGGTTCCCATCGTATCCACGCCCATCGTCATCCCCGCCGCCTTGCACCACTCGGCAAACAGTGCGCGGCCCTTGGCATCATCATCGGTCAGCGTTTGGCGGTTGTTGCCCCCCGCCACGCCGGGGCCAATTTTCGCCATCTCCATCAGGCTGTCCCACAACCGTTCCCCATTGATCCGCAGATTTTCAGCCCGTGCTGCCATGGTCATCACTCCCTTTTGCGCGGGGCATAAAACCCCTTGCCGCGAGTCTGTTCGCGGTCCTATGCTTTTGCAACAGCGCAACACAACCTGACCAACCGGTCAAGATAATTCGGAGGCGCACGCATGTCTCAAGACCCCCGCCCTTCAAAACGCATCGAGGCCCGCCAAGAAAATGAGCGGCTGATCCTTTCGGCTGCGGAAAAAGTATTCGCCGAGGCCGGGTTTGGCGGGGCCACCATGCAGTTGATCGCCGATGTCGCAGGTCTGCCCAAGGCCAATCTGCACTATTATTTCACCACCAAAGAGGAACTGTACCGCCGTGTTGTCCAGGATATCTTTGAAATCTGGCTGCGTGCCGCGGACAGTTTTGACAACGCACCCGACCCGGCCTCTGGCATCGGCGCCTATATCGACGCCAAAATGGAAATTTCACGCAGCCACCCCAACGGCTCCAAGGTTTGGGCGTCCGAGGTGATGCACGGCGCGCCAGTGATCCAAGATTACCTAGAAGGCACGCTGCGCGCGTGGACCGACGGGCGGATTGCGGCGATCCAAGGCTGGATTGATGCCGGTAAAATGGCCCCGATCGACCCGCGCCACCTGCTTTATATGCTATGGGCCACAACCCAGCATTACGCCGATTTTGGCCATCAGGTCGAAACCCTGAACAACGGCCAACCCTTGTCTGAAGCCGATTGGCAGCTGGCCAAAGACAATATCAAAACCATCATCTTGCGCGGCATTGGTGCTGCTTAACCCCAAAAGGCCATTTATGGATATCGAAACCCTCCGCGCCCAAGAAACCTTGCTTGTCTATCCCAGCTTTGGCCCGGCAGATGCGCTGACCCTCGGGCTGATTTTACTGGACATGGCGCGCGCAGATACCCTGCCCATTGTGATCAACATCCGCACGCCCAACCAAACCCTGTTTCACGCGGCCTTGCCCGGCGCGACGCCCTTGAACGACCTTTGGGCCCAGCGCAAATCCAACGCTGTGCTAACCTATCACATCTCGTCACTACATTTGGGCGAGCAAATGCGCGCAGGCGGCAAAACATTCGCGGGTGACGCCCTGCCCGATGCCGACTATGCCTCCCACGGTGGCAGTATGCCCATTCGGCTCGCCTCCGGCCAAGTCATTGCCGCAGTCACCGTATCCGGCCTGCCGCAACGCGACGACCACGCGCTGGTTATCGCGGCGCTAAAACAGGCTCTAAGTCTGTAGGAACCAGCGAAAAGACGCCGCAAACTTTCGGCCTAACCTCTCAAAACAAACCTTTGGACAATAGCATCCACCCGCAAATTCGGGGTGTCCAGCCGCGCAGAGCTGATATCGGCAATGGTCGAAAAGCATATCTTGGGGCTAGGCTCTGCTTCGACCGCCAAACCTGGAAAAGCTTTGTCTTTTCTTTTCGGGACAAGGCCTTGCCAAACGTCGCGGTCTCCCTATCTTTAACTCGTACGCATCCAATAACCCCTTGTTTTGCAAAGGAACCGCTATGTTTAAAGGTCTTACCCGCAGCCTCACCCTTATCATGGGAATGATTGTTGGCGTCCCTTACATGATCTTGCTGGCCGTCGAATAATAGATAGCCCCGGCCGCAAAATTGCGCCGGGGCATCTTTTTAACGCCCAAAAATCATACAGAAAACGCACGCCTTGCGAATTGTTTGACCCGACTTGTAACCCGGTCTAATATTGGCGTTCGCCGGGATATGCCCGGCTTATCAGCAGGACATCCTATGATCCGCACGCGCACGCGCATCCAAGTCAAAAACTCTGAAACCATCCTTGATGCCGCTCTTGATGTCTTTTCGGCGCATGGGTTTCGCGGTGCCACCCTTGACCAAATTGCAGAGGTCGCGGGCCTTTCTAAACCCAACCTCCTCTATTATTTTGCCTCCAAAGAGGCGATCCACCTAGAGCTGCTGAACAAGCTTTTGGTAACATGGCTCGACCCTTTGCGTGCCATGGATCCAGACGGCGACCCTTTACGCGAGATCATGGCCTATTTGCGCAAAAAGCTGGAAATCAGCCGCGATTATCCTCGTGAAAGCCGCCTGTTTGCCAATGAAATTCTGCAAGGCGCACCGCATATGCGCCACGCAATCGAAGGTGAGCTGAAGACCTTGGTGGAGGAGAAAACCGTGGTCTTGCAGGCCTGGATGGACCAAGGCAAAATCGCCCCTTTGCCGCCCGTCCATCTGATCTTTTCAATTTGGGCGCTCACCCAGCATTACGCTGATTTTGACGTGCAGGTCCGCGCCGTGCTTGGCCCCGACCACGATCCTTTTACTGAGGCCGAGGCGTTTTTGGAAATCCTGTTCACGAGACTTCTAACCGTTTGAAATTAAGATAAATCCTTCGGATTTTTCGCACGAAACCCATACTCATCCCTGCTATAGTAAGGGTCAGGCGGGGGCCTAACCGTAAGCGGAACATAAAGATGGACTTCTCAGTTTCACCACGGGTCACCGTGCCTACACCAACGGCAGTTGAGGTTCAAAAACCCATCGCCTCAACATCCGAAAAAACCGTACTCCCCGCTCCGCTCAGCGTGGATGAAGCGCGCATCGCTGCCCGCACCGCAATGGAACCGCGCGAAAAGAGTGCGATCATCCGCGCACTTTTGGCCAATCCGCCGGCCTCTTCGGCAGCGCTAAACCTTGCCACACAAATCGCAGCACAGGCACAGCAGGCTATGGCTGGCTACACATCAGCACGGCCCACCATCGACACTGGCGCAGCAAACCCAAAAACCGCGTGACCCAGCGCTACTCTGCCGCGGTCACGCTGGGGTTGTTGGGGTGGGTCGTCCAGTTGGCATAATCGCCAACTTTTTTGCCGGTGCGCTTGTCCAGCGCCCCTTTAGGCAGTTCAACCATCGTGATGCAATCCTCTACGGGGCAGACGTTTACGCATAGGTTACAGGCGACACATTCATCGTCCATCACCTCAAACACGCGCGCATCGCTCATAGAAATCGCTTGGTGGCTGGTGTCCTCACAGGCCGCAAAACAGCGCCCGCAGCCAATGCAGGCGTCTTGGTCAATCCGCGCCTTGGTCACATAATTCAGGTTCAAGAACTGCCAATCCGTAACATTCGGCACCGCTTTGCCCACCAGATCGGCCGTGCTCGTCATCCCCTTTTCATCCAGATACTGCGACAGGCCCGAAATCATTTCCTCAACGATTTTAAAGCCATAGGTCATCACAGCCGTGCAAACCTGCACATTGCCCGCCCCCAGCGCCATAAACTCTGCCGCATCGCGCCAAGTCGTCACCCCGCCAATCCCTGAAATCGGCAAGCCGCGCGTCGCCTCACTGCGTGCAATCTCGGCCACCATATTCAGCGCAATCGGCTTAACCGCAGGCCCGCAAAAGCCGCCATGCGTGCCTTTGCCGTCGATCATCGGCTCAGGGCTGAAACTATCAAGGTTCACCGATGTAATTGAATTTATTGTGTTAATCAAAGACACCGCATCCGCCCCACCGCGCTTTGCCGCCTCGGCGGGTTTGCGAATATCGGAAATATTCGGCGTCAGTTTCACGATGCAGGGCATGCGTGAATGCTGTTTCACCCAGCGCGTCACCATCTCAATATATTCCGGCACCTGCCCAACGGCGCTGCCCATCCCACGCTCGGCCATCCCATGTGGACAGCCAAAGTTCAGCTCGACCCCGTCGGCTTCGGTGTCTTCAATCCGCTTCAAGATGTCTATCCACGACTCTTCATCGCAAGGCACCATCAGCGAGATAATCATCGCGCGGTCTTTCCAATCGCGCTTCACCGCCTTGATCTCGCGCAGGTTAATCTCCAGCGGGCGGTCGGTGATCAGCTCAATGTTGTTCAACCCCAGCAAGCGCCGGTCCGCGCCCCAAACAGCACCATAGCGCGGGCCGTTCACGTTCACTACGGGTGGCCCCTCCGAGCCCAAGGTTTTCCAAACCACCCCACCCCAGCCCGCTTCAAACGCGCGGCGCACGTTGTATTCTTTATCGGTTGGCGGCGCGCTGGCCAGCCAAAACGGGTTGGGGGATTTGATGCCGATGAAATTGCTTGTCAGATCTGCCATGATATCCCCCTACGCCCCAAAACTTGCATGAATGGCCTCGGCCGCATCACGCCCCTCGGCCACCGCCGTGACGGTCAAATCTTCGCCGCCCATCGCACAATCGCCCCCCGTCCAAACCCGCGCCATCGGTGTGGCATCCAGCTTTGGCCCGGCGAAACCTTCGGGTGCGGTCAACGTCTGCCCAATCGCCTTAAACACCTGATCGGCTTTCAAGGTAAACGTATCAGCCAACAGCTTCAAACCCTCCGGCCCATCCTCAGTATAAGCAAACTCCACGGCGCTCACCGCCCCACTAACGCCAACCACCTCCACCGGGGCAGCATTACAAATAATCCGCACACCCACCTGCTGCGCGTGGTCTTGTTCATAGCTAGACGCGCTCATCTTTTCCTGACCGCGCCGATAGACGATGGTCACGTTCTGCGCGCCCAGCAATCGCGACTGCACGGCGGCATCTACCGCCGTCATCCCGCCGCCAATCACCACAACATCGCGGCCAATGCCCAGCTTGGATTTATCGGGCTGCTGCCGCAACTCTTCAATAAACTCAACCGCATCGCGCACGCCGCGCAAATCCTCTCCGGCCGCCCGCAGCGCGTTCACACCGCCAAGGCCAATGCCCAAAAACACCGCGTCATACTCAGCCCGCAAAGCGTCCAAAGTCACATCGCGGCCCAATTCCACCCCGGTTTGCACCGTAATGCCACCGATTTTCAGCAACCATTCCACTTCACTTTGCGCAAAATCATGCGGCGTCTTGTAGCTGGCAATCCCATATTCGTTCAGCCCGCCTGGTTTGGCGCGGCGGTCCATCATCACCACATCATGCCCGTGCATGGCCAAGCGGTGCGCGCAGGCAAGCCCCGCAGGCCCCGCCCCCACCACGGCCACACGCTTGCCCGAGGCAACTGCCCGCGTAAACGGATGCACGCCCTTGGCCATCACGCGGTCGGTCGCAAAACGCTGCAAACGCCCAATCTCGACCGGCTTGCCCTCGGCGGCCTCTCGCACGCAGGCCTCCTCACACAACTGCTCCGTCGGGCAAACACGCGCACACATGCCGCCCAGAATGTTCTGATCCCAAATGGTTTTCGCCGCCGCATCCGCCGTGCCAGTAGCGATTTGGCGAATGAACAAAGGGATATCAATGCTGGTCGGGCAGGCCGTTATACAGGGCGCATCATGGCAAAAATAGCAGCGATCCGCCGCCACATGCGCCTCATGCGCGTCGAGCACAGGGTCCAGATCATCAAAGTTATGGGCATATGCCTCAGGCACAAGGCGACCCGGAACGATGCCGGGTGTCAGCGGGGTGTTGGACAAGGGTGGATCCTCCGGCTGGTGTGGTTTTCAAAAGGCTGCCACAAGTTCGTGATTTTATCAAATGGTAAATTTTATAAACCACCAGAATTTTGCAACGCCCCCCGACACATCACACCATTGTGCAACTCGTGCTTTTCACCAAAGCTTCCCTAGCGTATAACCTCCCCACATCAGTCGGGGGCAGACACGGGATATCTGCCATACACCCCCTAAAATAAGCCAATCGAGGACGGTAATGAGCAAACAATCAACAGACGCCGACGTCGCCTTTATCAAGGCTCTGGCCGAAATTCTGAACACAAATGAGCTGACCGAATTGTCGGTAAAGCGCGACTATGCCGAGGATGACAGCCTTGATGTGCGGGTCGTAAAGCAGGCCACTGTGGTTACGCTGGCCCATGCAGCCCCCGCCATGCAAATGGCTGCCCCGGCGCAAATGGCGGCAGCAGCGCCCGCCGCCGCAATCGAAGACCCGGCCCAACACCCCGGCGCGCTGACCTCACCGATGGTTGGCACGGCTTATATGTCGGCTGAACCGGGTGCCAAAGCTTTTGTCGCCATCGGTGACAAGGTTGCCGAAGGGGATACTGTCCTGATCATCGAAGCGATGAAAACCATGAACCACATTCCCGCCACCCGCGCAGGCACCGTCAAACGGATCTTGTTTGAGGATGGCAGCGCTGTCGAATATGGCGCGCCCTTGATGATCATCGAATAAGGGGTAAGCCATGTTTGACAAGATCCTAATCGCCAACCGGGGCGAAATTGCGCTTCGCGTCATTCGCGCTTGCCGTGAAATGGGGATCGCTTCGGTCGCCGTCCACTCCACCGCCGATAGTGACGCGATGCATGTCCGCATGGCCGATGAGAGCATCTGCATCGGCCCCGCCTCCTCAACCGACAGCTATCTGAACAAGGCCGCGATCATTTCCGCCTGTGAAATCACCGGCGCCCAAGCGGTCCACCCCGGCTACGGTTTCCTGTCGGAAAATGAGGCGTTTGCTCAGGCGCTTGAGGATCACGACATCACCTTTATCGGCCCATCCGCGGAACATATCCGCATCATGGGCGATAAAATCACCGCCAAAGAAACTGCAAAAGCGCTTGGTATCCCGGTCGTTCCGGGGTCCGAGGGTGGCGTGGCCAGCTATGAAGACGCGATTGGTGCCGCCGAAAGCATCGGCTTTCCGGTTATCATCAAGGCCACAGCGGGTGGCGGCGGGCGCGGCATGAAGGTTGCCAAAAACGCTAAGGAACTTGAGGTCGCTTTCCGCACCGCGCGGAGCGAGGCGAAAGCCGCCTTTGGCAATGACGAAGTCTATATCGAAAAATACCTGCAAACGCCGCGCCATATCGAGATTCAGGTCTTTGGCGATGGCAAAGGCAACGCGGTCCATTTGGGCGAGCGTGACTGCTCGCTTCAGCGCCGCCACCAAAAAGTGTTTGAAGAGGCACCCGGCCCCGCCATCACCCCGGCCTTGCGCGCCAAAATCGGCAAGGTCTGCGCGGATGCCGTAGCCAAGATCAACTATATCGGCGCAGGCACGGTTGAATTTCTGTATGAAGACGGCGAGTTTTTCTTCATCGAGATGAACACCCGCCTGCAAGTTGAACACCCGGTGACCGAGGCTATTTTCGGCGTTGACCTCGTGCGCGAACAAATCCGAGTCGCGGCGGGTATGGGCATGTCCTTTACCCAAGACGATCTGGAAATCAACGGCCACGCGATTGAGGTGCGGATCAACGCAGAAAAGCTGCCCAATTTCTCACCCTGCCCCGGCAAAGTGCGCACGTTCCACGCGCCCGGCGGTTTGGGTGTGCGGATGGATTCTGCGCTTTACGGCGGCTATTCGATCCCGCCCTATTACGACAGTCTGATCGGCAAACTGATCGTGCATGGCCGCGACCGCCCCGAGGCGCTGGCCCGTTTGCGCCGCGCTTTGGGTGAGTTGATCATTGATGGCATCGACACAACCGTGCCGCTGTTCCATGCGCTTTTGGCCGAACCCGATGTCCAGAATGGTGAGTATAACATCCATTGGTTGGAAAAATGGCTCGAAACCCAGTTTGGCAAGCCTTAACACTTTGGGGGGCAGCCTTGCCCCCCAAAGCCCGCAGCTCTCATGCCTGAACGTATAACCCCACAGCTCTTGCTCTCCGCCTATGCGGCTGGCGTTTTCCCGATGGCGGAAAGTGCCATCTCTGCGGGTATGAAATGGGTTGATCCGCACCACCGTGGCATCTTTGATTTAGACAAATTCCACATTTCACGCAGCCTTTCGCACAGAATTGTCCATTGGAATTGCACTATTCGAACAAATTCCGATTTCGCCGCCACTGTCACCGCTTGCGCGGACCGCGATGAGACTTGGATCAACGATGAGATTTTCAGCCTCTACCAAGCCCTGCACGCGGCAGGCTTTGCACATAGCCTAGAGGTTTGGGAAGGTGACGAACTGGTCGGCGGTGTTTACGGCGTGACACTTGGGGCGGCGTTTTTCGGCGAAAGCATGTTTTCGCGCCGTACCGATGCCTCCAAGGTGGCACTAGCATGGTTGGTGCACCGTTTGCGCGCAGGCGGGTTTACGCTGTTTGACACGCAGTTCATCACGCCCCACCTCGCCTCGCTGGGCGCCACAGAGATTTCCCGCAATGACTATCACACCCGGCTAAAAGCGGCCCTAAGTCGCACCGCCAGCTTTAACCCAAAAGGCTATGCGCCAACCCCTCAGTTGGTCAGGCAGCGCAACACCCAGACGTCATAGCGCGAATGGTCCATCGCCGACAGCGCCGGGCTGCTCGCAATCATCCAACCCGTAAAGGCCGGTTTATCCATCAATTTGTCCAGAATGGTCAGATGTGCATAGGCTTCGGTCGGGGCATCATCTTTCGGATAGCGGCACTCATCCAACTGAATCGTCAGCCGCCCGTTTTGCGCCGATTGCCCGCGTGAAAGCTCCAAATCGCCGGTTTCGCCCGATACCTTGTCCAGCCAGCGCACCACGCCACCCGATGCGCTTATGGCCGTTTCGGCCTGCATCGGCGCCGCACACAGCGTCGCCAAAAAAATCGCAAGAATACGGGTCATGTCACTCTTTCCCGGCGCCAGATTACTCTGGCTGCCATGCCTCATAATCCGTGCGCGCGGCAGGGGCCGGGCGACGAATGGACCCTGTGGGCGCATAGGCCGCGTCCGTCCCGGTCAGGTTTTCCTGATGCGGCTTTTCCCACGCCTTGTGCGCCAAAGGCTTGTCGCTTGGGGTTTCGTCCCAAGTGAAATGCAGCCAGCCGTGCCAATCCGCATCGACCCGCGTTGCTTCAATCTCGCCGTTGTAAATCACCCAACGGCGTTTGCCATCGGCGTTCTTGTAATAGATGTTGCCCTGCGCGTCCTCACCCACTTTGATGCCGTTGCGCCACGTGAAAATCTGGGTGCCGATCGTTTGGCTGTTCCACCACGTCAGCAAGCGCTTAAGGAAATACATCACAAGACTCCCGTCATCTATTAGCCTAGGTTCCGTCACAGGCACCTATGGCGCAAGGCGCAGGCAAGGTCCAGCCTCATCCCGCGCCCCATTTTCAAAAGAAAAGGCGGGCCAATCGGCCCGCCCCCCTATCAGCCCGCGGTTGCAGGCGCTTTTTTCTTGCGCTCGGTATGGACAAGCAGCGGCTTGCCCCCTGAATTCACCGCCTCTTCGTTCACGACAACCTCTTGCACGTCATCAAGGCCCGGCAGTTCGAACATGGTATCCAGCAAGATATCTTCCATGATCGACCGCAACCCACGCGCCCCGGTTTTCCGCTTGATCGCGCGTTTTGCAATCGCAGTCAGCGCGTCGGTGGTAAAGGTCAGCTGCGTGCCTTCAATATCAAACAACCGCTGATATTGTTTGACCAAAGCATTCTTGGGCTTGGTCAAAATCGTGATCAGCGCCGCCTCATCCAGATCGGTCAGTGTGGCCAGAACCGGCAAACGCCCCACAAATTCCGGGATCAGCCCGAATTTCAACAGATCTTCTGGCTCCAACTCTTGGAACATCTCACCGACACCGCGCGCATCGGGGTCTTTGACCTCGGCACCAAAGCCGATGCCCGACCCTTTATTGCGCTGCGCGATAATCTTTTCCAGCCCCGAAAACGCCCCGCCACAGATGAACAGGATGTTGGTGGTGTCAACCTGCAGGAATTCCTGCTGTGGATGCTTGCGCCCCCCTTGTGGCGGCACCGATGCCACGGTGCCTTCCATAATCTTCAACAGCGCTTGCTGCACGCCTTCACCCGATACATCGCGGGTAATCGACGGGTTGTCCGATTTGCGCGTAATTTTATCAACTTCGTCAATATAGACGATGCCGCGCTGCGCCCGCTCCACGTTATACTCAGATGCCTGCAGCAGTTTCAGGATGATGTTTTCCACATCCTCGCCCACATAACCGGCCTCGGTCAGCGTGGTTGCATCGGCCATTGTGAACGGCACATCCAAAATCCGTGCCAGCGTTTGCGCCAGCAAAGTTTTGCCGCAACCCGTTGGGCCAATCAGCAAAATGTTGGATTTCGCCAGTTCAATATCCGACTTTGACGAATGATTCAGGCGTTTATAGTGGTTATGCACCGCCACCGCCAAAACCCGCTTCGCATGCTCTTGCCCGATGACATAATCATCCAATACCTTGGCAATATCACGCGGCGTCGGCACGCCTTCTGATGATTTTAGCCCGCTGGATTTGGTTTCCTCGCGGATGATGTCCATGCACAGCTCAACGCATTCATCACAGATGAACACTGTCGGCCCTGCGATAAGCTTGCGCACCTCATGCTGGCTCTTGCCGCAAAACGAACAATAGAGGGTGTTTTTGCTGTCGCTGCCCGAATTCGTCGCCATTATGATCCTCTGCTCCGCGTAACCTAAAAGTTAGTGAACGAAGTCTAGGCCAAGCCCCCAGCCTTCACAATGTCAAATCGCCCCCAAGTGCGTGCGCGATTGGGGGCGCTTGTTTTACTTCGCTTCAGGCTCTGCCTTGCCGCGATTCGCCAAAATCTCATCAATCAGGCCCCAGGCCTTGGCATCTTCGGCTGACATAAAGTTGTCACGTTCCAGCGCCGCTTCAACTGTTTCATAGTCATTGCCGGTATGGCGCACATAAATTTCATTCAACCGGCGCTTCAACTTTTCGGTTTCGCGCGCGTGGATCATGATGTCGGTCGCTTGGCCCTGATAGCCGCCCGAAGGCTGGTGAACCATCACGCGAGAATTGGGCAACGAAAACCGCATGCCCTTTTCGCCCGCAGTCAACAGCAGGCTGCCCATCGACGCCGCCTGCCCAATCACCAAGGTCGAAACCTTGGGTTTGATATATTGCATCGTGTCATAAATCGACAAACCGCTGGTCACAACACCGCCTGGGCTGTTGATATACATAGAGATTTCTTTGGACGGGTTTTCCGCTTCCAAAAACAGCAACTGCGCACAGATCAGGCTCGACATGCCGTCATGCACTGGGCCAGACATAAAAATGATCCGCTCCTTCAGCATCCGGCTAAAGATGTCATAGGCGCGTTCGCCGCGACTTGTTTGTTCCACAACCATGGGAACGAGGGTGTTCATATAGTGGTCAATTGGATCTTGCATCTGCGCCTGCCTGTTTATCTAAAGTAACGTAATCGCCAAAGGATTGCCTAAGTCTTAGTAGTGCGTGCCGCCCCCTGCAAGGGCATCCGCCAAATCAAACACAGATCCGCCAAACCCAAACGCCACACGACCTGCCATGTGGGCAGGTTTATGCTTGTCCTTGTCATGCCAAATCAGGGTTAGAAAAAGCTTAACACCTCTCATTATTTAGCTTTTCCCACCCCGCTTTCCATCCTTTGGCCAAAAATCCTTGGCCTTCTGCGCGCCAGCCCATAAAATGGCGCAACCACACCCAAAAGGGCTTTGCCATGAAAACCTTGACCGCAGTTTGCCTCGCCCTTGGCCTTGCAACCGCAGCCCCAGCTTTGGCCGATTGCGCCCGCCCCGGCGACGCCGCCGCCCGCATGGGCCAAACCTTAACCCAAATTAACACCTACCGCCGCAGCGCAGGCCTGCCCAGCTTGACCACAAACGCAAAATTGACCAGCGCCGCCGCAGCCCATGCCTGCGACTTGGTCAAAATGCGTAAACTCTCGCATAGCGGGTCCAACGGCTCAAGTTTGGCTGACCGGGTCAAGGCGCAAGGCTACCGTTACCGCATCGTCAACGAAAACATCGCAGACACCACGCCGTCCAGTCCGGTGGCCCCGTTGTGGTACAATTCCCCCGGCCATCGCCGCAATATGCTGGAACCGGGCATCACCGATATAGGGCTTGCCCTCGCGTTGGGGGCCGGCAACCGGCAGTTTTGGGTTATGGTTGGCGGTCGGTCACAATAACGCAAACCTCAGCAGGCAATCACCAAATCCGCCCGCAGCCCACCCAAATCCTCGCTTTGCGACAGCACAAGCTTGCCACCATGATTGCGCGCAATGTCTTGAGTAATCGCAAGGCCCAAGCCAACGCCGCCGCCTTTGTTAGGGTCGCGCGCGGCGTCCAGCCGCGCAAACGGCATCATCGCCTCTTCGCGAAGTTCGGCCGGAATGCCCGGCCCATCGTCTTCAATCACAAAACGCAAGCTGCACCCGGTAAAGGTAAAGCCCACGCGCACATGGCTGCCAAAGCGCACACCATTGCTGATAAGGTTTTCCAGCGCTCGGGTCACCGACGCCGGGCGCAGCATCACCTCGCCTGCCCCCTCAACCGCGCCCAGCGCCACGGGCATCCCGGCCCGCACCGCATTGCCAACAACCCGCTGCACCAATTCCTTTGGATTTGTCAGCTCAGCTTCCTCAATCGCATCGCCCCGCGCAAAAGACAGAAACCCGTCGATCAAGCGGTCCATATCGTCCACATCGCCCAGCAAAGCCAGCGTTTCCTCATCCTCAGGCAGCAAGGACAGGCCCAAGCGCAGCCGCGTCAAAGGCGTGCGCAGATCATGGCTGATACCCGACAGCATCATCGTACGCTGTTCAATTTGCCGTTCAATCCGCGCCCGCATGTCCAAAAAGGCCTTGCCCGCCGCCCGCACTTCCAACGCCCCGCGCGGCTGATACCGAATGGTTTGTCCCTTGCCAAAGGCAGCCGCCGCATCGGCCAATTTGGTGATGGGTCGTAACTGGTTGCGCAAAAAACCATAAGCGACCAACGTCATCAGCACTGACGTTACCAGCATCATGACCAACAGTTGATGCGGGTTTGACGCCGATACCCGCCCCCGATCAACCCTCAACCACAATGGCCCTTGCGGCGTATCAATCAGCATCTCCACCCGGCCCGGCGCATTCAGCAACGCAACCTGCCGCACCCCCGGCACGTCTTCGCGCAGCGTGGCAATCACCTCTTTTCCAGCCAGATCAATGCCTTCGCGGCTGTCGCCTTCGCCGGTTTTGGCGGTCGGAAATTCGACCCGGAACCCCAACGCCTGCGCCATCTGATTCAATCGCACCCGTGCTGCGGCCTCATTCGGGGCCATCTCCAGCTGCGACAGCATATAGGTAATCTCAATCGCGACACCTTGGGTCATCTGCTGCGTCACACGTTCAAAATGCCGCTGAATGAACAGGATCGACACGACCAATTGGATCGTCACCACTGGCACGATCAAAATAAGCGCTGCCCGCCCGAAAAGGCTGCGAGGCACCAGGTATTTCAGCTTGCTAAACATCGGTGCAGACTATCCAAGCGCGCGCGATTACAAAAGCCCTCGATTCTGAAAGCTTCAAACGAAGCGCCCTACGCCACCCTAAACAACCCCACAAAAGGACCATACGAGATGCCCAATCCTCCAACCCCCGGCCTGTGTGAGACTTTAGGCATCGCCGTCCGCCGCATTCTCGCCCCCAATCCTTCGCCCATGACCCAGCACGGAACCAACAGCTATCTGATAGGCACTGGCGATGTCGCCCTCATAGACCCCGGCCCCAATATCCCCGCCCATGCCACCGCAATTCTGGCCGCCTTGAAGCCGGGCGAGCGGATCAGCCATATCTTCGTCACCCACAGCCATATCGACCACTCCCCCCTTGCACGCCCCATGGCGCAGGCCTTGGGCGCGCAGGTCTATGCGTTCGGCAATGCCACCGCAGGCCGCAGCCCGCAAATGCAAGCACTGGCCGATGCCGGGCTGGTTGCAGGCGGCGAAGGCGTGGACGCCAGCTTTACCCCCGATGTCACACTGGCTGACACTGAGACCCTTTCCCATGGCGATTGGTCCCTCACCGCGATCCATACGCCGGGCCACCTCAGCAACCACCTGTGCTTCGCCCTCGGCGATGTGCTGTTTTCGGGCGATCACGTCATGGGCTGGGCCTCATCGCTTGTCTCCCCCCCCGATGGCGATATGGCGGCCTACATGGCCTCAACCCACAAACTGGCGGCCCAAAACTGGTCTATCATCCATTCAGGCCACGGCGCGCCGATCACTGACCCCACCGCCCGCCTCGCCTTTCTCATCAACCACCGCATGGCCCGCGAGGCGTCAATCCTTGCCCAACTCACCCACGGCCCCGCCACCATCCCCACCCTCACCCAAACCCTCTACACCGACACCCCCCCCGCCTTGCACCCAGCAGCAAGGCGCAACGTCTTGGCCCATCTCCTCGATCTCATCGGCCAAAACCGCGTCACCGCCCACCCCGCCCCCAGCCTTTCAGCACAGTATACCTTGGCCTAAACCGCACCCTTGCGCCCCCGCCCCCCCGGCCCTATATTGAACCTGTTCGGGCTTGCTCGGAATATGGCGATAAACGCACCTGTAATACACGGCTCGGACCCGGGGGCGGTACCCGGCGACTCCACCATTCCACCCGCTCATTTCGGGGGTTAGGGGTCGAAATAGGATCGACGAACGTCTAAAGAGGCCAGCTTTTGCTCGGTGAGGTACCACCGTTATCGGTCCGAAACGTACAGTTGCAAATGACAACCGTGCTCCGATGGCAATGGCCGCGTAAGCGACCGGAACTATCGAAAACTAAGCCCTTGCGCCTAGCAGCGTAAGGCGGGGCCCGGAGGAGCCTGGCAACAGAATCCTCCACTTTCCCCCAACCCGCGCCTCAAGTCGCAAGGTCGGTTATGGCTCCGACAAAACACCTAAAACGCAGGTACCTGGCAACAGAAACCTCCACTTTCTCCCAAACTCCCCGCTTGTCTTCCGCCCCATTCCGCGCCACCCTTTGCGGATGCTGCGCACCCTCGCCCTCACCCTTATCCTCGCCACCCCAGCCGCCCCGGCCCGCGCCTGCGATACGGCTTTATTGCTGGCGATTGATGTCTCTGGCTCCATCGACCGCGGCGAATACGCCCTGCAAATCGCAGGCCTCTATGAGGCCCTGCGCGACCCTGAAGTCGCCGATACCTTGCTCCAAGGCCAAACAGCACTTGCTGTGGTGCAATGGTCCGGCCTTGACCGCCAAGCGCTGGTGCTTCCGTGGCAACGCATGCTGACCCCCCAAGCCATTGCCCGCTTTGCAGGTAGCGCCCGCGCCCTGCCCCGCAGCTTTGAAGGCTCAGACACTGCCGTGGGCCAAGCCCTCACCTTCTCCATCGCGCAATTCGCCGATGTTCCCGATTGCAAACGCCGCGTCATCGACATTTCCGGCGATGGCCCCGAAAACGCAGGCAACACTGTGGCCAAGGCCCGCCGCGCCGCCATCGCCCAAAACATAGAGATCAACGCCATCGCGATTGAAGATATGGGCCTCTCCGCCCCCACCTCAAACTTCTACAAAAACTGGGTCATCACCCCCAAAGGCTTCGTGATGACCGCCCGCGGGCTAGAAGATTACGCCCGCACGCTGCGCGCCAAACTCTTGCGCGAATTGATAAAACCAATCGGCTAACCTAAGGGCTAACCCGCCGCTTGACCCGCCCGCCCCACACCGCTAAGCATATCAAATGGGGCCCGCGAACGCCCCGTGAGGCTTCATGCCCAAGCATCGCATCCCCACTCCACCAAAGGATGCACAAAATGCCCGGCCCAAACCAAATCACCCCCACCCAACTCGCCCGCCTCATCGGCACCCCCGATGCTCCCACCATCATTGACGTCCGCATAGATGAGGATTTCGCGCTTGATCCTCGCGTCATCCCAACCGCGCAACGCATGGCCCACACCGCCGTCACAAACATCACAAACCGCTGCATCATCCTGTGCCAAAAGGGCAAAAAACTCTCCCATGGTGCTGCCGCCCTCCTTCGCGCCCACGGCACTCCGGCCGAAACCTTGGAGGGCGGGTTTGAAGCATGGGTAGCGGCAAACCTTCCCCTCACCCCCGCAGCCATCCTGCCGGGAACTGACCGCTGGGTCACCCGCCACCGCCCCAAAATTGACCGCATCGCCTGCCCGTGGCTGATCCGCCGCTTCGTCAACCCAAACGCAGAATTCCTCTACGTTCCCCCATCCGAGGTGCTGGACGTGGCTGACCGTTTCAACGCCTTACCTTTTGATATCCCAAACACCTTCTGGTCGCACCGTGATGACCGCTGCAGCTTTGACACGATGATCACTGAATTCGGCCTCGCCTCCCCCGCCCTAGACCGTTTGGCCCTCGTCATCCGCGCCGCCGATACCGACCGCCACCACCTGTCGCCCCAAGCCGCAGGCCTGCTTGCACTCTCAGTCGGCCTCTCGCGCCAATACAAAGACGACATTGACCAGCTCAACGCCGCCCTGCCGCTTTATGATGCGCTTTACCGCTGGGCGCGCGACGGCTTCGACGAAGCCCATGATTGGCCCACCCCCTAACGCCACGACCGTCCGTCCCCCCCGCATCATCTGTTCACAAATATCCATAACACTTTGCACGCCAAGCGCCCCCCTCACAGACCAAGAGCCAAAACCACATGCCCTCCCTCACAGAATTCACCCAGGTTTTCGCCCGCATCGGCCTCCTGTCTTTCGGCGGCCCTGCCGCACAAATCGCCCTTATGCACCGCGAATTGGTCGAGCAGCGCGCGTGGCTGACCGAATCCGAATACCTCCGCGCGCTGTCGTTTTGCATGATGCTGCCGGGGCCAGAGGCGATGCAGCTTGCCACCTATTGCGGATGGCGCTTGCGCGGCACTATGGGCGGGCTGATCGCGGGGCTGTTGTTCGTCGGGCCGGGGGCGCTCATAATCCTCATCCTCGCCATGCTCTACGCAGCCTATGGCGATCTGCCGCTGATGGCAGCCTTGCTGCGCGGTGTGCAGGCGGCGGTGCTTGCAATCGTGCTGCATGCGCTGTGGAAAGTTGCCAAACGCGCGCTCAAGGGGCGGCTGCACTGGGCGCTGGCCATCGCCGCCTTTACCGCCTTGTTTGTCTTCAACCTGCCGTTCCCGCTGGTCGTGCTCGGCGCAGGCCTGATTGGGTTCTTCACAAGCCACGCGACCGCCCCACAAACCCCACAGCCCCCCATCCAATGGGGCCAAAGCCTGCGCCCCGCAGCCCTCTGGGCCGCAATCTGGCTGGTCCCACTCGCCGCCCTTTGGCTCTTCAACACAGGCTTTCTCTTTGAAATCGCATTCCTATTTTCCAAACTCGCCGTCCTCACCTTTGGTGGCGCTTACGCCGTGCTGGCATGGCTCACCCAAGCCATTGTGCATGATAAATCCTGGCTAACCTTGCCGCAAATGATTGATGCGCTGGGGCTGGCCGAAACCACCCCCGGCCCGCTTATCCTAGTGACCCAATTTGTGGCCTACCTCGCAGGCCACGGGTTAGGCGGCATCCCCTTAGGCCTCGCCGCCGCAGCCATCGCCCTTTGGATGACCTTCGCACCTTGCTTTTTATGGATCTTTGCCGGCGCCCCCCTAATCGAACGCTTAGAACACGCCCCCCGCCTATCGGGGGCGCTGGCCGCCATCACCGCAGCCGTCGTCGGCGTCATCGCCAACCTGTCACTCTGGTTCGCCCTCCACGTCTTGTTTGCCCAGCTCTCAACCTGGACCATCGGCCCTGCCCGCCTCATCGCCCCCGAACTCAGCAGCCTCGATCCCATCGCCGCCACGCTAGCCCTTCTGGCCACTGGGCTTATCTTTGCCCGCCACTGGGGCCTGACCGCGACCCTCGCACTTTGCGCGGCTTTAGGCGCAGTCCCAACCCTATTCTAGCCCCCCACAAATTCACCGCCCACGCCCCTTCCCTTCAAACCCAAATCCCCTATGCTAACCGGAATCGACGAAAGGACAGCGGCATGGCACGCAGCATTGAATACGGCCACCTCATGCACAACGCGATGCGCGGGCTGATCCAGTCTGTGCTGACCGATGTGTCCTTGCATGGCCTGCCCGGCAACCACCATTTCTTCATCACCTTCGACACGACTCACCCCGATGTCATCATCGCCGATTGGCTGCGCGACCGGTATCCATCCGAAATGACCATCGTCATCCAAAACTGGTTTGAAAATCTTGATGTCACCAACACAGGCTTTTCCATCACGCTCAACTTCGGCAACAACCCCGAACCAATGGTCGTCCCTTTCGACGCCCTGCGCACCTTTGTCGACCCTTCCGTCGAATTCGGCCTGCGGTTTGAACAGCAAGACGATGATGAAGGCGAGGATGACGACGACAGCTTCGACGAAGACGACGACACGCCCGAAAAGCCAACCCATCAGGCCGAGGTTGTTTCGCTCGATAAATTCCGCAAATAGCGGCCGCTTTCGGGGGGACCCCATGTTTTCTGACCTCGCTTTCTTTCTAAAACAAGCGGTTTTGCAACCCAAACAAACCTCCTCTCTGGTCCCATCCTCGCGCGCGCTAGCCGCCGCGATGGCCGCCCATGTTGGCCCAGATACCGGCCCCGTGGTTGAATTCGGCCCCGGTACCGGCATCATAACCGAGGCAATCTTGAACCGCGGCGTGGCCTCTTCAAACCTCACCTTGTTTGAAATGAACACCGCCTTTGCCGACGCGCTGGCCACCCGCTTTCCCGGCGTCACCCTGCATGTCACCGGCGCGCAAGAGGCGCCAAACCTCATGCCCCACACCGCAGGCGCGGTCGTCTCCGGCCTGCCGCTCCTCTCCATGCCCCGCAGCTTGCGCCGCGAAATCGTCGCGGCCGCCTTCAAGGTCATGCGCCCCGACGGTATCTTCATCCAATTCACTTACGGCCATAACACACCACTCACTGCCGAAGGTCTCGCCGCCTTGGGCCTCACCGCCACACGCGCCAAAAAGGTCTGGGGCAATTTCCCCCCCGCACAGGTCTACATCGTCAAACGCGCTCAAACCTGACACAAATTGCGGCGGTATACAGCAGTATACCGATTGATTTCCTGCCTCACCCGCCCTACAAGGGGCCAAATTTTGCAGGAGCTTCCCATGACCGCAACGCGCACCGAAACCGACAGCTTTGGCCCCCTAGAGGTTCCCGCAGATAAGTATTGGGGCGCTCAAACCCAGCGGTCCATCATCAACTTCCCCATCGGCTGGGAACGCCAACCCGTGGCCATCATCCGCGCCTTGGGCGTCATCAAACAGGCCTGCGCCACCGTCAACGTCACCCAAGGCGACATGCCCGCCGACCTTGGCAAAACCATCGCCGCCGCAGCCCAAGAGGTGATTGACGGCAAGTTTGATGACAATTTCCCGCTGGTCGTCTGGCAAACCGGCTCTGGCACCCAATCCAACATGAATGCGAATGAAGTGATCTCAAACCGCGCAATTGAAATGCTGGGCGGCGTTATGGGCAGCAAAAAACCGGTCCACCCCAATGATCACTGCAACATGGGCCAGTCGTCAAATGACACGTTCCCCACCGCAATGCATGTGGCCACAGGCATGATGGCGCGCGATGTTTTGCTGCCGGGCTTGCACAAGCTGCACGCAGCCTTGGTCGCAAAATCCATTGAATTCAAAGACATCATCAAAATCGGCCGCACCCATACCCAAGACGCCACCCCCTTGACCTTGGGGCAGGAATTTGGCGGCTACGCCCATCAGGTGGCCAAAGGCATCCAGCGCGTCAACGCCTGCCTGCCCGATATTTATGAGCTGGCCCAAGGCGGCACCGCCGTTGGTACCGGCCTCAACACCCGCGTCGGCTGGGACACCCGCGTCGCGGCTGAAATTGCGGCCATCACGGACCTGCCCTTCGTGACCGCCCCCAACAAATTCGAATCCCTCGCTGCCCATGACGCGATGGTGATGTTCTCTGGCGCTCTCAAAACCGTCGCAGGCAGCTTGTTTAAAATCGCCAATGACATGCGCCTCCTCGGCTCTGGTCCGCGCTCTGGCCTTGGCGAATTGATCCTGCCCGAAAATGAACCGGGCTCGTCCATCATGCCGGGCAAAGTGAACCCCACGCAGGCCGAAGCGCTGACCATGGTCTGCGCCCATGTCATGGGCAACGATGCCGCCATCGGCTTTGCAGGCTCGCAAGGCCACTTTGAGCTAAACGTCTATAACCCAATGATGTCTTATAACCTCTTGCAATCCATGCAGCTTTTGGGCGACGCCGCAGGCTCTTTCACCGATAACATGGTTGTTGGCACGCAAGCCAACATCCCCCGTATCGACAAGCTGATGAAAGAATCGCTGATGCTGGTCACAGCTTTGGCCCCAACAATCGGCTATGACAACGCCACAAAAGTCGCCAAAACCGCGCATAAAAACGGCACGACCCTGCGCGAAGAAGCGATTGCCTTGGGCTTTGTGGACGGCGAAACCTTTGACCGCGTGGTCCGCCCCGAAGATATGATCGGCCCAAAAGGCTGATAAAACGCAGATCAAAGGACATTGGCGAAATGGCCGAAATCATCAACCTGCGCGCTGTCAAAAAGGCTCGGTCAAGAACCGAGACCCGCGCGCAGGCCGATGCCAACGCCGCCAAATTTGGCCGCACCAAGGCCGAACGCGCCATCGAGAAAACCCATAGCGACAAGGCCCGCCAAGCCCTCGACGCCCATAAGCGCGAAACGGATGACGGGCAAAGCGAATGACCAACCGCCCCGAAAAACACTCCCTCACCTTACGCGGCCACCGCACCTCTGTGTCGCTCGAAGCCGAGTTCTGGCAAGCCTTCCGCCAAATCGCGCAAGATACGGACAAAACCATCAACGCCCTCGCAATCGAGATTGATGAAGCCCGCACAAATGACGCAGGCCTCGCCTCCGCCATCCGCGTCTATGTCCTCAACCACCACCGCAAAACGCCCTAAACCGTTGCCAATTCATCTTGGCAAAAATACCTAATGACGCCCCGCGCGCCAAGTCCCGCCCCTCCCAAAAAATCGCCACTCAGACGCATCCAGCCCGACCCTAACCAACCTCATCTTTGCGAAAATACTCAAAACCTTCCCCAAAAACCACCCGCAATCGCAGGTTAACAAAGCTTTAAGAAAAATCAAAAATTTTAGCGTTATCAGATGTTTAAAAAATCATCCGCGCGCGATTCAAGTGCGGATTCTCACCCTCTCACACTAACCTTCACCCAAATCCCGTCCTTGGCCCGCACCGTCAAATGGGCCACCGGAACCGGCTCTTTTCCAGCCACCGTTTCAAACCGAAACGCCCGCACCAGCATCGCTACCAAAAGCGGCCCCTCAACCATCGCAAACCCGGCCCCCGGACACACCCGCGCCCCCGCTGAAAACGGGATAAATGCCTCCCTCGCACAGGCCCGACCTTCCTCCGTTTGCCAGCGATCCGGGTCGAATTCATCCGCCCGCGGCCAAAGCCTTTCATGACGATGAAGATGCCACGGGCTCAAAACCACCTGCGCCCCCGGCGCGATCTTGCGCCCCCGAAACACTTCCGGGCAGCTGTTTTCTCGCACCATCATCGGCACCGGCGGATAAAGCCGCAAAGCTTCCCGAAACACATCACGGGCCAATTTCAACTGCCCCATCACTGCAAAGTCAGGTGCCTCCCCCAGCGCTTCCGCCTCCGCCGCAACCCGGTCTTGAACCTCAGGATACATGGCCAGTAAATACAAAGCCCAACCCAAAGCTGACGCGCTGGTTTCATGCCCCGCGAGGAAAAAGATCGCGACCTGATCAACCATTTCTTCCGTCTCAAACCGCTGCCCTGTTACCGGATCAGGCGTGGTCATAATCTTGGTCGCAAGATCATCCGGCGCCGTCCCCGCCGCAATCGCCGCCGCCCGGTTTTCGGTCAGCTTTCGGATCAACCCCCTGATCCGCGCCGCCGCTTGCTTCGTCCGCCCCGAATGAAACCGCGGAAACCAACGCGGCAACGGCAAAAACGCCGCAAGGTTCAGAATGGGCTGCGCCCGTTGATAGGCCCGGAACTGGTCAAACACCTCGCCCGCGATTTCATGTTCAATCGGGATGGAAAACAACGTGCGAAAAATTACATCCGCCGCCGCGTGGCTCATCTCTGGCTCAATTTCTTGCACCCCTGGCCGCATCCGCGCCACTGCCGCTTGGCCTGCAGCAACCATGGCGGGAAAAGTCTCACGGATCCGCCCGCCTTCAAAGGCCGGGTCAATAATGCGGCGTTGGCGTCGCCAAACCTCGCCGTTCGTAACAAAAACCGAATTTCCAAGCACGGGCCGCAGCCCTTCGCTGATCCGATTGGACTTGCGGAAATCATCCGGGCGCGTGTTCAGAACCAACCGGATCAAGGCGGGATCATTGCACATATAGCTGCGAAAGAACGGCGTACGAAACTCAGCCATCCAAGCGCGATACAACCGCGCAGGCTGGGCCGAGAGAATGTCTTGCCGGAACAGTTTTAGATAGCGCCACAGCGATACCTTATTGGGCCGGGGTTGCGGCTTGGGCGGGGTCATGGGGCCACCGAGGTATATTTGTTCACCGCCGCCTCAATCCGCGACTGAGAAGGCTGCCGCCCGGCATAGCGTGCGCCAAGCGTTCTTGGGCCTGCTGTTATTTGAAAATAGTCATAATCGCGGGGCCGATCAAAGGCGCAGAGATATTGAAAATGCAGCCGAAAGAACCGCCAGCGCAAGGCTTTCCACCGCTCAGGCGAGAGCGATTGCGTGAAAGCTGCTGAAAATACCAACGGCCACCGCTTGTCGGCCTGCGCCACGCCTGTGACCGAAACAGGGTCACAAAGCGCAAAGGCGCAGCCATCACCGGGGGCGGTGACATCCACCCAAGCCAACGCGTCACTAGTACAAAGATAGGCCAGATCAGCCCGCAACCGATGCGCTTTTGGCAAAAACGATACCATCGGCACAACCTGCCCCAAGGTCAGCAATGACAGCGCGGGGCCATTGCTTGGCAGCCGCTCTGCGCGGATAAGATCGCTGAGAATTGACACCGCCAAATGCGCGCCAGAGGAATGGCCAACCACCAAAACCTCATCGACATCATCGGTCATCGCAGCCGCAATACTATCGCCAAAACGGGCCATCCGCGCCTCCAATTCAGGCGGGTTAGCCCCTTGAAACTGGGCCGAGTAGGCGTAGTCATGCATCAGGTAATACGCAAAAAGCTTGTTATCGATGCGCCGAAACCAATGCAGCAAAAAGGCCGCAGTCCCGATGCCAAGGCCAAGGCCTACGGCCTGACCAAAGCCACCCAAAAACGGCGCCAAAAGGGCGGCACCTGCCTGTGCCACCAGCCCTAGCGCCAAACCCGCAAGAACCGCCTGAGCAAGCAAAAACACGACTGGATAGAGCGCAGCAATCACCGGGCCTTTGCGCAGGCGCATCAACCGCCAAAGCGTGCCGGACTGAATGTAGATCCAAGCAGTCTGCAGCATCTGGCGGTAAGTGCCAATGATCCCAGTCTCCATCGACCCTTTTACAATATCTGACCAGACCAACACGTCCACTTGGGCTTGCACATCCGTGCTGTCGATGGTCGCGGCTACCTCCCAACCATACGCCCCGCCTGATTTTTTGGGGGTCAACGCAAGGGAATAGCCGGATATTGCGGCCTGTGCGGCCGCTTCTTTGCGGTACAATTCGCGGTAGCGGCGGGGGTGAAACGGGTCATAGCCGGGGATGTAAAACACGCGGCGGCGCAGGACTTGGCCTTTGCTTGCGGTTTTGAGACTGGCATGGTCTGGCATCCGGCGTCCTTCATGGGCTTGCGCCACTATGCCGATAAATCACGGCAAAACTATGGGGCCGCGCGCGAAAATTATCCCAATGCGCTGAGCGCCGGGAAAGTCTCCAAAAGCCAGAAGGAAAAGGCGGAGAACGCCCCTGTGAGCAATGCCAATCCAACGATAATCAGCAAAACGCCCATCGCGCGCTCAATGGTTTTCATATGGCGTTTCAGGCGTTGCATGACCCCTACGGCGCGTTCGATAAAGATCGCTGCCAAGATGAACGGCAAGCCAAGACCCAAGGCATAAACACCCAGCAAAGCGGTGCCGCGCGTCAGGCTTGCCTCACTGGCCGCAAGGGACAAGATTGCGCCCAGTTGCGGGCCGATGCAGGGCGTCCAGCCAAAGGCGAACGCCAAGCCCAAAAGATAGGCACCAAAGGCCGACCCACCCCGATCACCTGCATCTAACCGCGCCTCACGGTCAAGAATGCCAATGCGGAAAACTCCCAGGAAATGCAGGCCAAAGACAATGACAACCACGCCGGATATTTTGGACAGAATATCTTGATATTGCAGAAAGAATGTTCCGAAAATTGAGGCCGTAAAGCCCAAGAACAGGAACACCGTCGACAGGCCAAAGACAAAGAAAATTGCAGGAATTAACACGCGATGACGGGACTTACCGCCTTGCATCTCAGTCATGCTGATCCCGCCCATATAGGCCAGATAGGGCGGCACAATTGGCAAAACGCACGGCGATAGAAAGGACAAAATACCCGCCGCAAGCGCCACGAACATCGCGGGCAAGAGGGCTGCGTCGATGAGATCAATGCCGATCATATGTCTTCCTTTGATTGCCCTTTGGTCTTAGCGCGTTCGGCGCGGGGTTGTCACCACGCCATTTGGTCACGTTCGCGTGGTTTTCGGGTGGTAATGCAAAAGGGCGCAGGAATGACCCTGCGCCCTTGATGTTTTATCGCTTGAAATCAGCGTCCCAAATTCCACCAACCACGCCGCTTTGGCTTGGCATCATCTGCTGCGGTTTCTGCCGGAGCTGCAATAGGTTCCGCGGCGACCACCTCAACAGGTTTGGTTACAACCTCAACAGGCGCTGGCGCTGGTGCCTCGATCTTGGCCTTCGGCTCGGCTGTTAGAGGCGCTTCGACCTGAGCGTCAGCCTCTGCCTTTGGCGCGGCTTTGGGTTTGCGCGTGCGACGGGCCTTTGGCTTTTCTGCAACCGCTTCAGGCGCGGCTGGCGCGGCTTCGGCACCCGTTGCCTCGGCGTTCACGGCATCTGCTGCAGCCTCGGCTGTGACCTTAGGCTTGCGGGTGCGCGACCGGGTGCGCTTTTTCGGCGCCTCATCGGTTGCAGCATCAGCTGCCTCGGGCTCCGCCGCAGCCTTGGCCGCGACAGGCAGATCATCGCTGTCGTCGTCAGACCCATCCTGATCATTGTAATCCGACCCGTTATCATCCGACCCGCCATTGCCGCGACGACGCCGACGACGCCGACGCTTTTTACGGCCATTTCCGTCTTTTGGCTCCTCCTCGCTCGAAGTTGATGGCACGTCAGCAGTGCTGTCGGCGTTTTCTTCTTCTTCGGTCGGGATATCGGGGTCTTCGATGTCATCGGCAACTGCCACGCCCATAAGCGAGGAGTTGCCCGAGATTGCCGAAGACACCTCAACCACCACGCGCGTGGCGGTTTTGAACTTTTCGATGGTGTAATCAGGGCTGATCATCATCGGGTCGCATTCAATGCGCACCGACATGCCATAGCGGGCCTCGATCATCGCGATATGTTCGCGCTTTTGGTTCATCAAGAAATTGACAACCGCAATGGGTGCGCGCAGCAAAACCTCACGCGACCGCTTGCGCGTGCCTTCCTCTTCCAGCGCGCGCAGAATTTGCAGCGCCATGCTGTCGTCAGACCGGATCAGGCCCGTGCCGTGGCAATGCGCACAAGGCTGGGTGGTGGATTCGAGCATACCAGGGCGCAAGCGCTGGCGGCTCATCTCCAACAGGCCAAAGCCCGAAATGCGACCAACCTGAATACGCGCGCGGTCGGTTTTCAGCTTGTCTTTCAGCTTCTTTTCCACGGCCGCGTTGTTGCGGCGGTCTTCCATGTCGATAAAGTCGATCACGATCAGACCGGCCAAATCGCGCAGGCGCAGCTGGCGGGCAACCTCTTCGGCGGCCTCTAGGTTGGTCTTGGTCGCCGTGTCCTCGATTGAGCCTTCTTTGGTGGCACGGCCAGAGTTTACGTCAATCGCAACCAGCGCCTCAGTGATACCAATGACGATATAACCGCCCGATTTCAGCTGCACCGTTGGGTTGAACATGCCGCCCAAATAGCTTTCAACCTGAAAGCGCGCGAACAACGGCGTCGGGTCATTATAGGGCTGCACCGCCTTGGCGTGGCTTGGCATGATCATGCGCATAAAGTCTTTGGCGACGCGGTAGCCTTCGGCACCTTCCACCAGCACTTCGTCAATCTCGCGGCTATACAGATCGCGGATCGAACGTTTGATCAGGTTGCCTTCTTCATAGATCGCAGCGGGCGCAATAGATTTCATCGTCAGCTCGCGGATTTGTTCCCACAGGCGCATCAGATATTCGTAATCGCGCTTGATTTCCGGCTTGGTGCGTTTTGCACCTGCAGTACGGATAATCAGGCCTGCACCTTCGGGTACTGTGATTTCCGAGGCGATTTCTTTTAGCTTTTTGCGGTCATTGGCTTGGGTAATCTTGCGGCTAATGCCACCCCCACGCGCGGTGTTGGGCATAAGCACGCAATAGCGGCCTGCCAGAGACAGATAGGTGGTCAGGGCTGCACCCTTATTGCCACGCTCTTCTTTGACCACTTGCACCAGCAAAATCTGGCGCACTTTGACCACTTCTTGGATCTTGTAGCGGCGCGCACGAGGGCGGCGCGGGGCGCGAATTTCTTCAGACACATCCTCATCCGCAACCGATTCAATATCATCATCGGTTTCAGATGCCGTGTTCATGGCGCGGTACGGCTCTTCTTGGTCGTCGTCAGAGTCCGGCGCGCTTTCAGGCTGGGCCTGTGGCTCTGCTACCGCATCCTTAACTGCGGGTGCCACGTCGGCACCACTATCATTGTCAGAAGCGTCAGTATTGGCGTCCTCATCGTCAAGGTCGACGACATCCATAGATCCAACATCAGCCGTTTTCACAGCATCATTGGATTGAGAAGATTGCGCCCGTGGTGCGCGGCGACGACGGCCTTTGCCGCTGTCTTTTTCCTTCTCATCCTCATCCTCGGCCCGTGCCAAGGCGGGCTCTTCGTCAAGCAGCGCCTTACGGTCGGCCATTGGGATTTGATAATAATCGGGGTGAATTTCGGCAAAGGCAAGGAAGCCATGGCGATTGCCACCATAGTCCACAAACGCTGCCTGCAGCGATGGTTCGACCCGCGTTACTTTTGCGAGGTATATATTGCCAGCCAGCTGGCGGCGATTGATGGTTTCAAAGTCAAATTCCTCAACCTTGTTTCCATCCACCACGACAACCCGAGTTTCCTCGGCATGCGTGGCGTCGATAAGCATTTTCTTGGCCATTTTGTTCCATAGCACCCAGCCGCATGCCCCGCGCCGGAGAGAGTCCGGACGGGCGGTTCACGCGCAAGTGGTGACTTGTATAGGCGAGGCTGCGCATCAAAACTGGCGGGGTCGGCCTTTGCGGCCCCCCGTCACTTTTGGTTTTTATCTCAGCGCGGCTCATCGCGGTTTATCCCGAACGCATTACTGCATCCATATGAAAACCCGTAATGTCAGTGACTTGACGGGCAAATAAGGGGCCTTGCGGCCAGTGATCCAGCTTTGGCCTGCATCGGCGAACGACCTGTCCACCCAATGCGCCGCGGCGTAAATGTGTCGCGCGTGTCCTGTTTGGTAAAAACTCGGATACGCGTGTTCTGACCATAAAGGCAGGATACGCTAGAAGACAATGGTCAATTTGCGCAGACTGCGCTTTAGGGGCAAGCCTTGGCGCGGACTTGGCGGTTTAGGCTGGTCTTGTTAGGCAAGCGCGATAAGCTTTGCAAATGCCCGATACACGAAAGAACCCGAATGTCAGATCAAGCAAGCTTGGTACCAAACCTACAGATCGTCATTCTGGCCGCAGGCGCATCCACGCGAATGCGCGGGGCGGACAAGTTGTTAGAGCCGGTTTACGGCCAACCGCTGGTGCGCCATGTAGCCCTGCTTGCGATTGCCACGGGGCTACGTGTTGTCGTGACACTTTCCGCCCACCACCCCGCACGCACGGCGGTTTTGGAAGGGTTGGGCATAAACCGCATACAGGTTGAAAATGCCCCCGATGGGATGGGCGCGTCATTGCGTGCGGGCGTGTCAGGCGTGACTGCGGGCCATGCCATTATGGTTTTTCTTGCCGATATGCCCGATATTGATGCCGCCGATTTGGCCGCGATGTTGGCGGCCTATCGGGCACAGCCGATGGCCATTCACCGTGCCACGAATGCGCAGGGTGTTCCGGGCCATCCGGTGATCTTTCCGCCGTGGGCGCGGGCGGCCTTGATGGCATTGAGCGGCGACACGGGCGCAAAGCCAGTTTTGCAGGCCCATGCGCAGGCCATAAGGCCCGTTACCCTTGCCGACGACCACGCCACAACAGACCTTGATACGCCTGAAGATTGGGCGCGGTGGCGGGCACGTTTTAAAACCGCCTAAAAGGTCGGCGGCCTAGGGTTTGGGCCAAACATTACTGGTCCAACAGCACCTTTGCTTCGAACGATTTCAACAATCTACGCGCAGCTGGGTAGGTTTCGCCCAGCTCTAACTCAGGGAACAAGGCCAGCACTTCCTCGCGCTGCGGGCTGTCCATACTGTTCAATGTTTGCTCGGCGGGCTGAAAGCTCTCGGTCCATGTTCCATCGCCCAGAATGATTTCATGTCGACCAAATAGCAGATGAATATAGGTCACCGATTGCGGCACAACCCGGCGGATCGTGCGGTCATTGACCAGATGCAGGGCTGCCACCAACACCTCACCTTCGCCAAACAGCATTTGCGCGCGGGGGCCTGTGATCAACATGCGGTGCTGCGGGGAGACTGTCATATCGCGGTCAGGGATGCCTGCGCCCAGCGCGTCTTTTGCGATGCAGACCGGGCTGAAATTGGGCTGTGCGGCCAGATCGCCTTGCGACAAGGTGCGCGTGCCAATCCAGCGAATGGGCTGATAGCCGGTGTCGCGGGTCAAAACCTTGTCGCCAAGAGTCAAATCCTCCACCCGCTTTTCGCCGGTGTTGGTTTGGATAATTGTGCCGGGCGTGAAGCAGGGAATGACGGCTTCAATATTGGAAAAAGTAAAGCTGCCAACGACATTGCCTGCGCTATCAAGCACTTGGACCGTGCCAGATTCGTTATTGCCGCCACCATAGATCACATTGGTCATGGCCGCGCCGCCAACACTAGCAAGGTTCAGGGTGTCAAAGTCATCGCCCCCTTCGCCGCCATCTATAACATCGCCGATACCGCCAAAGAACAGATCCCGGTCGTCGCCGCCAAACATTTGGTCCGCGCCGTCGCCGCCTGTCAGCCGATCTGCACCCGTGCCGCCATAAAGCACATCAGCGCCCGCGCCGCCCGCCAAAGCATCATCACCTTGATCGCCTGACGAGGTGTCGTCACCGTCGCCACCGTAAAGGCTGTCGTTGTCGATGCCACCAAACAAGCTGTCGGTGCCCGCATCACCGTAGAGGTGGTCGGCGTCATCCATCCCATGGATCGTATCATCGCCATCACCGCCGTAAATCGTATCGACGCCGTTATTTGGCAAAAGATCTGTGGCATCTGGGATCGACAATACATCTGCCACGCCCAACGTAAGGCCGCCATAGATCAGGTCGTTGTCAGCGCCGCCTTCAATCAGATCATTGCCTTCGCCGCCAATGATCGTATCAGCACCTGTACCGCCGTAAACGGTGTCATCATCAAAGCCCGCATCGATCGAGTCGTTGCCACTGCCACCATAGACGAGATCATCATCATCGCCGGTCAGAATGGTGTCATTGCCCAAGCCGCCAAAAATGGTGTCATCGCCAGCTTCGCCGCGCAAAGTATCGCCTGCGCTGCTGCCAATAATGCTGTCATCCCCGGCTCCAGCCAGAACATTCAAGGCTGCCGAACTTGCTGCACCGTTCAACGTGTCATTGTTGTCCGTCAGCGTAAAACCTTCGATCTCTGCGAAACGAGCGGTCGCGGCACCGTCGGTGATCGTCCCAGCCTCATTGCCGCTGTAGGTAACGGTAACACCGCTGGAAACCCCAGCCAAAGTGACCGTGTCAAAATCGCCGCCCTCATCGCCACCGACCAACGTGTCAGACGTAAGTGAGCCAGACATGACAAGCTGATCGCTGCCAGCCCCGCCATAGATCAGGTCAGCCCCTTCGCCGCCGTCAATATGGTCATTATCCGCCCCACCATAAACCGTGTCATTGCCGAGGCCCGATTGGATTGTGTCAGCACCACCATATCCAAAGATGGTATCGTTCAGACCATCCGCGCCATCAATTTTATCGCCTTGCGCATCAACATAGCCTGCCTGCATCAAGTCTGCAGCGGCCGTGCCATCCACGGGGCCTGCCCCAACAATGGGGGATTCAGGAATGCCGATTGCCGCGAGTTCGGCAGGCGTATCAAGCTGGCTTGCCAAAACGCCAACCAGCGTGATGCTTTCGCCCCGAGGAAACGTCAGGATCGCATCCCCCGTGCCATCGCCATTGGTATCCGAGACGACAACATCATCTGTCGTCACTGGCGTTGTCCCGTCTGCGGTCAGGTCAGACACATCCAACTGGTCACGCCCCGTATAGGTGCCATCACCGTTGTCGATGGGCGCTTCAAACGCGCTTATAGTGTCATTGCCATCGCCGTCTGCCATGACCACATGGTCCACGGCACCGTCTGCGGCCCCAAGATCAAAGCGGTCATTGCCCGCCCCGCCATTGACCGTATCGGCCCCTGCGCCCGTGGCCACGATATCATCGCCGCCGGAACCGATAACGCTGTCATTACCGGACCCAAGCGCAAAGCGTTCAATCTCGGAAAAATTGGCGATCTGGATGGGGGCGGTAAAGTTTGTATAGTCAAATTGCCCGCCAGCATCTTGCATCCCTGTGCTGGTGGCCGTGCCGGTGGGCTCTGCCCCGCCTGCATCGCCAACAATCAGGTAGGTGGTCGCCGGAACGCCGGTTGCACCGTCATAAACATCGCATAGGTGTCCCATCCCGGACGTTTGCATTGACGAACGCCGTCTGCCACTCTTCATCGCACGGGCTACGCTGCGCGAGCTGATCGCGGGGCTGGAAGCGCGTGCTTTTGGTGGGGCCACGCGATGATGTTATC
>Ga0209390_10000236_pt1 | contig 103390 bp, 98 predicted proteins | sample BON01_FD_187212 | JGI IMG/M metagenome (GOLD analysis project Ga0209390, IMG submission 187212) | Freshwater microbial communities from Lake Bonney liftoff mats and glacier meltwater in Antarctica - BON-01 (SPAdes) (version 2) | ecosystem: Environmental > Aquatic > Freshwater > Ice > Glacier...
CAACGCAGCAGCGATGCTTTGAGACCCCGTGCGGCATTACACGAATGTAGTGCCATACACGCCAAAAATATCCCCTACGCTGTTGATTCCATTGGGATTTGTAGTGCCTGATGACAAAGATGGGCTAAGAACCCGAGGATGGCGCCGATGACCACAACCAGGCCGACGATGTAGATGATGGTATTCATGACTGTTCTCCGTGTGTTGAGGGGAACTGCAGCCTATCGCGGCCCCGGCAGCAGCAACAGAGGCGATCAGGACTACACCATGTAGGACAACGGTATTTGCAGGCACGCGCGGCCGGCACGCCACCGCCATCCGACCGTCAGCTTGCAAAAGCAGGTCACCGCCACATTGATCCGATGGCCGTGGCGACGGGGCCATGTATAAACTGCCGATGGACATCTACCTGATCATCGGCAACTCCAACACCCGCAAGGCCTCTGTAATCCGAAGCCTGACGGGTTGCTTCAACCGCAGTGTGCGCGACATCCTGATCCAGGGCGCCCGCGCCCCGCTGCGCTGCTACGCGCGTGTCGGCGCGCTGCAGGACACCTCCACGACGTTGGACGACTTCATTGCCGAGGTGGCGCGCTCGCGCTGCCAGGCCGTCATCTGCTGTCTGGTGCCATCAGCGATGCACAAGAACGGATTTGACCAGAGCGATGCGCAAACTTATGTGGAGGGATTCCGGGCCGCAGGCTGGCGCATCAAGGCCGTTGCCGTGCTCGGCCAGGACGGTGGCGGCGTGCGGGCCACCAACCTGCGCCAGTATCCGCAGGCGCCCAGCGCACCCATCAACGTGACGGCGCGCGAAGTACGTGCGCAGTTTGGCTGGCTGTAGCCACGCCGACGTCGCCCGCCGACCAGGGTTGGCGCCTGTCAAATCTCGATCTTCGAACCCAGTTCCACCACCGCGTTGTTCGGCAGCTTGAGGAAGTCGGCGGCCGCACCGGCGTTGCGGTGCATCTGGGCAAACAGCTTTTCGCGCCACTGCGCCATGCCGCTGCCGATGGTGGGCACCACGGTGTCGCGCGACAGGAAATAACTGGTGGTCATCGGATCGAGGTCACAGCCCCGGCCGCGAATTTGTTGCAAGGCCTTGGGCAGGTCGGGGTCGTTCTTGAATCCGTAATGGACCAGCACCTGCCAGCAATGGTGACCCAGCGATTCGATCTCGATACGCCGGTCCATGCCGATCCACGGCACTTCATGGGTGCGCACTGTGACGAACAGGTTGTTGTCATGCAGCACCTTGTTGTGCTTGAGATTGTGCAGCAACGCATTCGGAACGGTTCCGGTATCGGCGGTCAGGAACACCGCCGTGCCGGGAACGCGGATCGGCGGTCCGACGAACACCGCTTCCAGAAAACTCTTGAGATCGATCGCATCGGCACGCAAGGCATCGTTGAGCAGGCGCCGGCCGTCCTTCCAGGTGATCATCAATGTGAACACGACGCCGCCAATGGCCAGTGGGAACCAGCCGCCCTCAAGCAGCTTCATCAGGTTGGAGGCGAAGAACGCGAAGTCCACGACAAAAAACACGCCGGTGGATGCGATGCACAGGGCCAACGGGTAGTTCCACTTGTAGCGGATCACGTAGAACGTCAGGATGGTCGTGATCAGCATGTCGGTGCACACCGCAATGCCATAGGCCGACGCCAGGTTGCTGGACGAGCGGAACAACACCACCGCCAGCACGATGACGGCGAACAGGCCCCAGTTCACCAGCGGTATGTAGATCTGGCCGGTGTCGCGCACGCTGGTGTGGTGGATGTCGAGCCGCGGCAGGTAGCCCAGTTGAATAACCTGCTTGGTAACGCTGAACGCGCCGGTGATCAGCGCCTGTGACGCGATCACAGTGGCCATCGTGGCCAGTATCACCAGTGGAATCAATGCCCAGTCGGGCGCCATCAGGTAGAACGGGTTCTTCACCGCCTCCGGGTTGCGCAGCAACAGCGCACCCTGGCCGAAATAGTTCAGTGTCAGCGCCGGCATCACGACCGAGAACCAGGCCAGCCGGATCGGCTTCTTGCCAAAATGGCCCAGGTCGGCGTATAGCGCCTCGGCACCGGTCACGCACAACACGACGGCGCCCAGGATGATGAAGGTCACCAGCGTGTTATCGAACATGAAGGCCAGCGCGTAATGCGGACTCAAGGCCTTGAGGATTTGCGGATCGTGCGCGATATGCATCACGCCCAGCAGGGCGATGACAGCGAACCAGACGATCGTGATCGGCCCGAAGAATTTACCAATGCCGCCAGTGCCGCGTTTTTGCACCGCGAACAACATGAACAGGACCACCAGCGTCAACGGGATGACCATGGACTTGAACCTCGGCGAGACGACCTCCAGGCCTTCGACCGCCGACAACACCGAGATCGCCGGCGTGATGACACCATCGCCATAAAACAGCGCGGTGCCAAAAATGCCGATCGTCAGCAGCGTACTGCGCAGGCGTGGACTGCCTTTGACCGCCTGCGAGGCCAGCGCCAGCATGGCCACCAGGCCTCCCTCGCCGTTGTTGTCGGCGCGCAGCACCAGCACCACATATTTGGTCGAAACAATGGTGGTCAGCGTCCAGAAGAAAATCGACAGGATGCCGTAGATGTTCTCGGGCGTAAAAGGAACGTGCCCGGAATTGAACACCTCCTTCATCGCGTACAGCACGCTGGTGCCGATATCGCCGTAGACAACGCCAATGGCGCCCACGGTCAGCGCAGCAAGAGAGGATTTTGTTGGGGACACAAATTGTCCGGGCAATTACGTAGGCCCGGCGTTCAGCTGTCGAAGCCTGCGATTGTGCGCCTGCGCAGGTTGATTCAGGTCAAGCGGACAACTCTAGAAAAGCAATTCCAGCGCAAATTGTTGCAATGCAGCAACTGGCGCCGCTGCAGACGTGCTCAATCGTAGACCTCAGCATCCGGATCGGTCGCCTCCAACTCGTAACTGGACGCCAGCATTGCCAGTCTGCCGATGACGCCGTACATATAAAAGCGATTCGGCGCACTGGCCCCCGGTCGTACACCTGGCTGAGGTAAGTGCGCGCTTTCAGCGAACGCCAACGGAACGTAGCTTGAACCCGGCGCATTAAGCGTCTCGTCGCTGGCCCGGCCAGCGTGAACGCGGTAGAACCCGCCCACGACATACCGATCGACCATGTAGACCACGGGCTCGGCCATGGCGTCGTTCATACGCTCGTTGGTCAACACGCCTTCCTGCACGATGACCTCCAGCGGAGCCGGTGTCTTGGCCTTACCGTCGATACGCACACGCGCAAGGTCCTTCACGTCGCGCACGGTCATCACGCCAAAACCGGTGCTGCTGTCGTCAGCCTTGACCACCACGAACGGCTTTTCGTTGATGCCGTATTCCTTGTATTTGCGCCGGACCTTCGTCAGCAGCGCATCCACATTGGTGTTCAGGCACTCCATGCCGGCGTCGGTACCCAGGTCGACCTGGCCGCACTTGTTGAACATCGGGTTGATCAGCCATGGATCGACACCGAGCAACTTGCCAAAGCGTTTGGACACCTCTTCGTAGCTTTGAAAATGCCGGCTCTTGCGCCGGGTGAACCACCCGGCGTGCAGCGGCGGCAGCAGGTATTGCTCATGGAGGTCTTCCAGGATGCCCGGCACACCGGCGCTGAGGTCGTTGTTGAGCAAAATGGTGCAGGGATCGAAATCCTTCACGCCCAGCCGCCGCTTGCTGCGCACTACCGGTTCGAGCTTGATACGCTCGCCGGTCGGCAACTCGATGGTGGTGACCTTCTTGATCTCCGGGTTGATCGACCCGATGCGTACATTCATGCCCGCCATGTGGAAGATGCGCTGCAACTGCGCAATGCCGGCCAGGTAAAACGTGTCCTTGGTCGCATTTTCCGGCACGATGAGCAGGTTGCGCGCCTCCGGGCAGATCTTCTCGATGGCCGCCATCGCAGCCTGCACCGCCAACGGCATCATGGCCGGCGTCAGGTTCTGCCAGCCGCTGGGATACAGGTTGGTGTCGACCGGTGCCAGCTTGAAGCCGGCGTTGCGGATGTCGACGGAGCTGTAGAACGGGGGCGTGTGCTCCATCCATTCCAGCCGGAACCAACGTTCGATTGCCGGCATGGAGTCGAGGACGCGTTGCTCCAGTTCGTTAATCGGGCCGGTCAGCGCGGTGACGAGGTGTGGGACCATGGGTATCGAGGGTAGGTTTCGGAGTCGGATCAGGGCACCGTGACAACGGCCCGCCTATTCTAGAACCTGCGGCCGGGCGGCCAAGTTCCAAGACATGCGCGGCGCATGGGCGGTCGTTTATGTAAGATTGGCCTTACCACCAGACCAAAGTGACCCCACCATGATTTACCGCAATCTCGGCAAAAGCAATCTGCGCGTGTCCGCCCTGTGCCTGGGCACGATGATGTTCGGCGACCAGACGGTGCAGGAGGATGCGGCCAAAATCGTCGCCCACGCACACGCCAACGGCGTCAACTTCATCGATACCGCCGACGTCTACACCAAAGGCGCATCGGAGGAAATGACCGGCGCACTGATCAAGGCACAGCGCCACGACTGGGTGTTGGCAACCAAGCTTGGCAACCCGATGGCGCCGGGCCCCAATGAAGGGCACTACTCACGCAGCTGGATCATGCGCGAGGCCGATGCCAGCCTGCGCCGGCTGCAGACCGACCATATCGACATCTACTACCTGCACCGCGACTACGACGGCATGGACCTGGAAGAGGCCATTCGGGCACTGGGCGACCTGGTGCGCAGCGGCAAGATCCGTTATTGGGGGGTGTCGAATTTCCGCGGCTGGCGCATCGCCGAGATGGCGCGCATCGCCGCACAACTGGGCGTGCCGCAGCCGGTGGTCTGCCAGCCCTACTACAACCTGCTCAACCGCATGCCGGAGGTCGAGATATTGCCGGCCTGCCGCCACTACGGCATCGGTGTGGCCTCGTACAGCCCGATTGCGCGCGGCGTGTTGACTGGCAAATACGCGCCAGGCACGGCCCCCGACCCCACGACCCGGGCCGGGCGCTCCGACAAACGCATGGTGGAGACCGAGTTCCGCCAGGAATCGCTGGTCATCGCGCAGACACTGGCCAAACATGCACAGGCGCGCGGCGTAACGCTGGCGCAGTTCGCCACCGCGTGGGTGCTGGCCAATGGCATCGTCAGCTCGGTGATCGCCGGCCCGCGCACGCTGGTGCAGTGGCAGGACTACTTTCCGGCTGTCGACTTCCAGCTCGATACCGATGACGAGGCTCTGGTCGATTCACTGGTGCCATCGGGTCATCCGTCCACACCCGGATTCACCGACCCGGCCTATCCATTGATCGGCCGCAAGGCTCCCAACCACGCATGATGGCTGCCGTGCACCGGAGGTGAAAGTTTTCTACGGCTGGCGCATGGCCGGCGCCGCCGGCGTGCTGCAGTTCCTGCAGTCGGCGCTGCTGATGCAGTCGTTCGGCGCCTATGTGGCGGTGCTGGCCGATCAACGCGGCTGGAGCAAGACCGCGCTGTCCGGCGGCGCGGCGCTGCAGTCGGTCGAAACCGCCATTCTCGGGCCTGCGCTGGGCTGGTTGCTGGACCGTTTTGGCCCGCGCACCATGGTGCAGATCGGCATGCTGGTGTTCGGCAGCGGTTTCCTGGTGCTGAGCCAGATCGACACATTGGCCGGCTTTTACGTCAGTGCGGTGTTGATGGCCATCGGCGTCAGCCTGGGCGGGTATTTTCCGCTCACCGTGGCATTGATCCAGTGGTTCGAGGTCTACCGTGCGCGCGCGCTGTCGATCATGAGCATGGGACTGGCGCTCGGGGGCGTCATGGTGCCGATCGTCGCCTGGTGCATGACAACCTATGGCTGGCGTGCCACCGCGTTCGGCTCCGGCATCATCATCATGACGCTGGGCCTGCCGCTGGCACGCATGATCCGCTGGCGGCCGCAGGATCAGGGCGAAACCGTGGACGGCCTGCCGGAGGCGCCGACCCAGACTGCGGGTGACGTGACCGGTCCCCGCACGGGGCGGGTCGAATTCACCGCACGCCAAGCCCTGCGCACCCGTGCCTTCTGGTTGCTGGCGCTCGGCCACGGCTTTGCCCTGCTGGTGGTCACCGCAGTGAACGTGCATGCGATCACCCACATGAAGGAAGGCCTGGGCTATTCGGTCACCCAGGCCGCGTTTTTCATCATGATCCTGACCTTTGGCCAGGCAGGTGGCGTCATTCTCAGCGCCACCATCGGTGACCGGTTCGAAAAGCGGCTGCTGGCAGCCGGCTGCATGTTCGGTCACATGATCGGGATGCTGTTGCTGACCTATGCCACGCATCCGCTGCAGGTGGCCGCGTTCGCTATCGTGCACGGCGTGGCCTGGGGCCTGCGCGGCCCGCTGATGCAGTCGATCCGGGCCGACTATTTCGGCCGCAATGCGATCGGCATGATCCTCGGCTTGTCATCGGTGATCATCGCGATGGGGCAGATCGGCGGGCCGATGGTGGCCGGCATACTGGCCGACGCAACCGGCAACTACCGCACCGGCTTCACCGCGCTGGCGTTGACGGCCGGTTGCGGCTCCATGCTGTTCGTCTTCGCCGTCCGCCCGCAGCGTCCGGCGCTCACCTGAATCGTTGTTGCACATTAACCTACGGAATCCACCACTATGCCAAGCTCCATCACCCCCACCATCGTCGGCCTGGGCCGCATGGGAGCCAACATGGCGCGCCGGTTGGCACGCGGCGGCATCACCGTGCACGGCTTCGACCCGTCGCCCGAGGCCCGCGCAGCGCTGTCGGGTGAGGCCGGCGTGCGGCTCCATGCCGACCTGGCCGCCAGTGTGCAGGCGCAGACCGGACAACGGCTGGTCTGGCTGATGTTGCCGGCCGGCGCCATCACCGAGCAGGCAATGGCCACGCTCGAGGGCCTGCTTGCGCCCGGCGACGTACTGGTCGACGGCGGCAACGCCAACTACCTCGACTCGCAGGCCCGTGCGCAGCAATGGGCAACCCGCGGCGTCGACTTCGTCGATTGCGGCGTGTCCGGCGGCGTCTGGGGTCTGGCCGAAGGTTATTGCCTGATGGCCGGCGGCGAGAGCCGCGCTGTGGCCGCGCTGGAGCCGCTGTTCAAGGCACTGGCGCCGTCACCCGATCGCGGCTGGTTGCATTGCGGCCCCAGCGGCGCCGGCCATTTCGCCAAGATGATTCACAACGGCATCGAATACGGAATGATGCAGGCCTATGCGGAAGGCTTTGCATTGATGGCCGGCCGGCCCGAACTTAACGCCGACCTGGGCGCCGTTGCCGAACTCTGGCGCCACGGCAGCGTGGTGCGCTCCTGGCTGCTTGACCTGACCACCACCGCGCTGCAGCAGCCTGGCGCGATCGACGCGGTGGCGCCGGTGGTCGCCGACTCCGGCGAAGGCCGCTGGACGGTCGACGAGTCCATCCGTCAGGGAACCCCGGTGCCGGTCATCGCCGCGGCGCTGATGGCGCGGTTCAGCTCGCAAGGCAAAGCTGACACCGGCAACAAGCTGCTCTCATTGATGCGCAAGGGGTTTGGCGGGCATGCGACGGTGGCGAAGGACTGAGCCCACGCCACCTGCCCGGGCGTCCGCCGCAGGCGACCCGGCTGGCTTGCAGCCGGTGATCAGCTTGCGTTTGTCGCGCGCCGCGAGGCCCGGTCCTTGGACCCGTAACGCCCGTTGCGCCCGTACCGCCACAGCAGCACGGCCAGGCCTCCCAGCAACAGGGCATATTCCTGCGGCTCCGGCACGGCTGTGGCAATCAGCCGGACGTCGTCGAAGTCGACTTCCCGCGCCCGCTCGCTGAGGTTGCCGGTCGCATTCAGGTTAATGAGGCGCACACCCAGCACACTGCCGGCCATCGGATGGCTGGCACCCACCGTGAAATCGACGCTGGACGTCTGGAAAGACTGTTCGGCAATGTTTGCGCCCAGGCTGTTGTCATCGAATGCGATCACCTGGCCGCCCGCCAGCAGTTCGACCCGGTAACCCGGGAAGCCGGACAGATCGGCAAAGCCGAAACCGGCGCTTGCGCCGAGCCCCGTGCCTGAGCCGATGTTGCCAACACCGACCGACAACGTGTACCGGGTATGCGCCAGCAACACACCGGCAAACGACTGCGCCAGCCCCACCAGGCTGCCGGCGGTCGTCGTTCCCGCTTGCTGCTCCAGGTAGATCAGCGCCACGTTGCTACCGTCCGGTACCGATCCCGGCATGAAGAAACTGGTGTCCGTCGGGTTGAGCACCCCCACCGCATTGATGCCGCTGCCGGGGATGCCTGGCTGCACCAGGCCGTCCGGATCGTACAGGGCCCAGCCGGCAGGCTGGGGCCCCGAGAACTCTCCGTCGGGAACGAAGTTGTCTTCAAAGCTGGCGTTGCCGTTGGCCAGTGGCACCACTACCTGTGCCTGGGCGCCCGGCAGCACCCAGCATGCCGTCGCGAGCACGGCGACGGCACCATAAAGTTTCGACATGATCAATCCTCCCTTGGCAGTGCAGAGGCACGGATCCGCGCCGGATCCGAGCTGGAAGGGTCAAACTAGCACAACGTCACGCCGGGCGCATAGGAAAAATGCCCGGAATCCGGCAGGAAAAAACTCGACGCGGTTACGCAGGGTGGTTCAGTTGCAGACCCGCGACCGGCCAATCATCGATCGCGATCAGCCGCCCGCTGCCCGACAAGGTCACGAACGCAGTGCGCATGTCCTTGCCGCCAAAACAGATGTTGGTGGTGTAGAGGTCCGGCAGCGCGATGTGTTCGCTGGCCGAGCCGTCGGCCGCGATGATGGTGATACCGCCATGGATCAGCGTCGCCACGCAGAGTCGGCCCTGGGCATCAAGCGCCATCGAATCAAAGCGCTGGTAGTGCCCGCCGGGCGCGGCCACCACCATGCGCCCGCCATGCGGTGACGGCCATGCGTCCTTGTGCACCTGCCCTGGCGCGGTAATGTCGAAAGCCCAGATGCGGGCGCCTTCGGTCTCGGCGTAATACAGCGTCTTGCCGTCCGGCGACAGACCCACGCCGTTGGGCGTCACGGCCGGCCGCGCAATGGCATGCGCCGGACCTGCATCGGCACGGCCGTAGAACACGCCGCCGCGGTCCATGTCGGTGGCGCGGGTCTTGCCCAGATCAGTGAAATAGAAACCGCCATGGGTGTCGAACACGATGTCGTTCGGGCCCCGCAGCGCCAGTCCGTCCACAGCATCGTAGAGCCGATCGGTTTTTCCGGTTGCCAGACTTACCCGTTCGATGCGCCCGCCGGAGTAGTTGTCGGCTTGCGCCACCGGGCGAAAACAACCGTCTTGCTCGGTGTGAAAGTTGAATCCCCCGTTGTTGCACACGTAGACGGCACCGTCCGGTCCGATCGCCGCACCGTTGGGCCCCCCGCCCAGGTCGGCCAGCACCTGGATGCGTCCGTCAGTGGTGACGCGGCTCAGCGTACCGCGCGCGATCTCGACCAGGATGACGGAGCCGTCGTCCATGGCAATGGGGCCCTCGGGGAACTGCAATCCAGATGCCATTTCACGAATCTTCATGCGACTTCTCCCGGTGCGTTCGTTGACGCCATGGCCTCATCAACCGTGCCCTTTTGCGCCAGAAACACGATCAGCACGAACCACCAGTATTCGGGTCGTGACGCGCGGCCGGTGAAGTCGGCGTATTTGGTCAGGCAGACCTTGACCGACTGCTGGAAGTTCATGCCATCTCCTGTGGATTCATAAGCCACTATTGTGCATGGCGATACCGTTGCAAGCGCGATGCGACGCGACAACACCTGCGGTGCCTGGCGCCATCGCTGGAACGGATCGGGCCAGCAGACGCGGGCACATCCACGCCGCATGGGCGGACCGTTCGGCGCAAGACCGCACCGGGCAAAGGCGGTCATGCGCAGGTCCATTGCGTCGGCGTCCGGCGGGGCGCACCGAAGAGGCCGGCGCGTTTCCTACAATCGGGGATGCCAGATACCGACAAACCCCGGCGCCAGCTGCGTCGCGCAAGCCAACCGGCATCGCCGGTCAGGCACCGCATCGCCGCCGCTCCATGGGTTGCATGACCCAAAGCAAACAGTCAGGTGAGGCCGAAGGGCGCAGCGCAACTGCGGCACCACCCGCATATGCGCGCAGGGCGATGAAGCGCAATGCTGCCAGCGCCGTGCCTATGCCCGTGCCTATGCCCGTGCCCGTGCCCGCTGATCTGCCACGAGCCGCCGGGCCGCTCCCAAGGCGAATTGCGCCGTGCGGCGGCTAGCCCGGTGAGCCGGATCGCCCGACTGTCTTTGCGCACCCTGTTGACGGTGCCGTACGTGTTGCTGGTGCTGGCGCTGGCGGCAATCATCGGTGCACTGTCTTACGGCGCCGGGCGCGACGCCGTGAACACCTGGTCCGATCAATTGCTGGTCGAAACAGTAAACCGCATCGAGCAGGCCGTGGACCGCCATGTGGCAGGCTCGGCCGCAGTGCTGGAGGCCGCTTTTCCGCACGGAGTATCGGCGCCACAATCGGTGCGGGGCGATATGGCAGCGCTGCGCACGCGCTTCTGGCTGGCGACCTCGGTGCACCGCGATCCGAACAACTATGCCTACTACGGCGACCGCCAGGGCCGCTTTTTCGGCATGTGGCGCCATTCCAAGAACGAGGCCGAATTGCGGCTGCGCACACAGGGTAAAGGGCCCCGCAGCATTTACCGTTTCAGCGGCATCTCCGGGCCACTGGGACCGCCGGTCGTGGAACGGCGCATCTTCGAGCCACGGGACCGGCCCTGGTTCAAGGCCGGGCAGACCACCACCTTGCACACCTGGACCTCGATCTATCTTGACTTCAAGACCCACGAGCTGGTGGCAACACGCGCGCGCCAGGTGAACAACAGCGCCGGCGACTTCGAAGGCGTCGTGGCGACCGACCTGTCACTGCGCCAGGTCAACAAATTCCTGCAGCGGCTGGCCCTGAGCGCCAACGGCGTGGCGATGGTGGTGGAAAACGACGGTCAGTTGATCGGCGTCTCGCGCGGATCGAACCTGGCCACCACGTCCGACGGGAGCAACGCACGCCTGAACGCTGCAGACAGCAGTGACGCATTCGTTGCTGCCACCTACCGCGCCGTCTCAGGCATGCTAACTGCAGACCAGCGCCATACCGACACCCCGCGCACGCAGGTGTTCGATGGCCCTGACGGAGCGCCCGTGCAGGTGGGCTATTCGCGCCTGCGCGACGATGCCGGGCTCGACTGGCTCGTGATGGTGGCCGTGCCGCGCAGCGATTTCCTGCACAAGGTCGAGGTCAGCTTTCAACTTGCCATCGGTATGGCGGCACTGGCCGCGATATGCGTATTGCTGCTTGGCTCGTGGATCCTAGGCACCGTGACAAACGAGCTTCGCGCATTGGCCGATGCAGCGCAAAGGGTCGGGGACGGAGACCTGGAAACCCCGCTGGTTTCCCTGCGCACCGACGAGCTGGGGCAATTGGCACGCAGCTTCTCGAACATGCAATCGCGCCTGCTGACCGATCAGCTGACCGGCCTGTCCAACCGCACGGCGGTGATCCGGCGCATCGAGGAGCGCATCGCGCAGCACCGCCGACGCGGTGACGCGCGGCCGTTCGTGGTGCTGTTCGTCGACTTCAACCGTTTCAAGCAGATCAACGACGCCTACGGCCACGATGTCGGCGATCTGGTCCTGCAGGAGCTGGCGCAGCGGCTGCGCCAGGGTGCACGGGCGCTGGACATCGCAGCCCGCTACGCTGGCGACGAGTTCGTGATCCTGCTCGACACCGTGGAGCATCGGCGCGAGGGCGAGGTCGCGCGCCAGCATCTGGAAGCCACGTTGCGCGAGCCGCTGGCAACGCTCATCGCGATGGACAAGCCCCATGCGTCAGCGGGCGCGGCCATCGGCATGGCGATCTACCCGGATGATGGCCAGGACGTCGACACGCTCATCAGGAGGGCCGACGCCGACATGTACCGACGCAAGGCTGGCCACGACACGCCTGTGTAGCGCAGGGCTGGTGGCAGCCAACACGGATACCCAGCTGCGATGGACCGGGATCTTTGCTGGGAATGGCACATGTTGGCGGCGACGGCGCACCATTGCGTAGGGGGTGGTTGCCAACACTGTCACAGGCGGCTCTCGCGGTCGTTTCCTGCCAAAGCAACTGGAACGCTGTGTTCGCCATCGCGTGCAAACGTGCGTTGCACGCATCCGCCACAATGGCACCTCGCCAGCCCCGGCCCGACCCTGCCCTGCGCAATCACCCTCGACCGCCTGACGTGATTTGACCTGACTCCAACGTGACCCATCAACAACCGCATCCTGGCCCGAGCCCGTGGCTGATCGCCAACCTGCTTGGACAGATCACCTACGGCCTGCTGGCCATGACCATCTGCCTGCCGTCAATGCAGGAATGGGGCGCAATCTTCGGCGCCGACCAGGCCAGCGTCCAGCTGACGTTCAGCGCGTTTGTCGTTGCCTTCGGTGGCTTCCAGATGGTCTACGGCCCGCTGTCGGATCGCCATGGCCGCAAGCCGGCCCTGATGATCGGCCTGGTGCTGGCCACGGCCGGCTCGCTGCTGGCGGCGCTGGCCACGACCCTGCCGGCGTTGACCGCGGCGCGGGTGCTGCAGGGAGCGGGATGCGCCGCAGGCATGGTTGTGGGGCGCTCCATGGTGCAGGACATCTTCCGGGGGCCGCAACGCACCCGGTTCCTGGCCTATGTCGGCATGACGATGGGTTTGACGCCGCCACTGGGCACGCTCATCGGTGGCCAGTTGCATGTGCGTCTGGGCTGGCAATCGAATTTCCTGCTGATCGCCGTGATCACCGCGACGCTGCTGATCGCCACGTGGCGGGGAATGCCGACCGACCGAAAAACGCAGCCCAAGGAAACCCATTGGTTCGTCGAGATGCGCACCGCCTATGCACGGCTGATCCGCGAACCGACATTTCTGCTGTACGTGGCGATCCTGGCGTTCACGACTGCGGCATTTTTCGCCTTCCTTGCAGGCGCACCCGTCGTACTGGGCAGCTACGGCGTGGGCCCACAAGGTGTGGGCCTGTACATCATGCTGGTGCCGATGTCCTACATCACTGGCAACTTCCTCACCAGCGCACTCATACACCGCCAGGGGGAGCGCAGGTTGATGCTGGTCGGACAACTGCTGGCGTTGACCGGCGTCAGCATCATGCTCGCCCTGGCCATCGCCGGCCTGCATTCACCGTTGGCGTTCGCCGTGCCCCTGATGCTGCTGGGCGCCGGCCATGGTCTGTTGACGCCGACCTGTTTGTCGGGCACGGTCGGCGTGGTGCCCGGGCTGGCCGGCTCAGCCGCTGCGGTGGCAGGTCTGATGCAACAACTGATGGGCGCTGGCGCCGGTTTTGCCGTCGGCCTGCTGCCGCTGGACGGGTCGCTGTATCTGGGTTGGTTGATGCTCGGTTTCACGTTGCTCGCGACGGTGGCGCAGTTGTTGTTGCGCCGGCGCAGTAGGTCAAGCGTCAACCCCGCAGAAGTCGCCGGCTGACGCTTCGGGCCAGGCTTGCCCCACCAGGCAGCACGCCAGCGACAGCGCGCTTCGCATCAGGCGGGACCAGGGGGACATGTCACCGTGTCGGACAGGACCGCCGGTGTGCGGCTGCCGTTAGCTGTGGTCTGTTGAACATGGCTTGACGTTCGACAGCCTGGCATCAAGCCGGGACGGCTTGCGTGCCAAGATGGGCGCACGCTCGAAGATCTGTTCCGCCCCCCACCGTTAGGTGTGGCACCTGCGCAATATCGGCGAGTTTCAGTCATGACCTTAGTGAGGGTAATAGCGGGGGTTAACCCTCTAACAGGTATTGAATGAGCGGGCGAAACTGTTTTTAACAACGGTAAGCAAGCCCTTGCGGGGCAAGCAAGCCCTTATTCGTTGACAACAGAGGTACACATCATGGACATCAAATCCCGACGGGGCGTCATCAAGGCAGGGGTCCTCGGATCGCTGGCAGCCCCTTTCGTAGGTAATGCGCAAGCAGCAGCCGGGCAAACCTGGAAAGTGCAGTCCACATGGGATGCCGGTACGACGGGCTACAGGTTGTTCGAGGCCTGGTGCAATGGTTTCAAGGAAAAGTCAGGTGGCGAACTAACGATTCTTCCTTTCGCGGCGAAGTCCGTGGCTGCCGACAACAACGCGTTGTTCGAAGCCGTGAAAACCGGCGTGCTGCAGGGAATGAACCCCTGGACCTTGTATTGGGCCGGCAAGATCCCTGCGACCGTATTCCTGTCCAGCTACCCTTCGGGTCCTGACCAGCCTTCGCAGTGGGACACCATGTTCTACGGCCTGGGCATGTTGGAGATGGCGCGGGAAATCTACGCCAAGCAGGGGCTGTATTTCGTCGGCACCATCCAGCACGACGCCAACGTGATCCATTCGAAGGTGCCAATCACCTCGCTGGAAGAGATGAAAGGCAAGAAAATCCGGTTGCCGGGTGGCATGGTGTCCGAAGTGTTCCAGCAATTTGGCGTCGCTACTGTCGCATTGCCGGGTTCGGATATCTTCCCGGCGCTGGAAAAAGGCACTATCGATGCGGCCGACTTCGTGGGCCCGGCGGTCAACTACGACCTTGGTTTCCAACAGGTCACCAAGTACATCCTGATGGGCCCACCGGGAACCATGAGCGTCTATCAGCCGGTCGATCTGATGGACCTGACGGTCAACATGGGCGCATGGAAGCGCTTGTCTCCAAAGATGCAGGCGTTCGTCGAGGAACAGGTCAGGGCCTATTCATTGACCCAGTATGTCGCGATCCAGAAGGCCAACGTCGATGCGATGGTCAAGTTCGCCGCCGCAGGCACCCAGGTGTCACGCCTGAGTGTGTCCGACGTGGACAAATTCCGCCGCGCCGCCATTCCGATCTGGTTCAACTGGGCGCGCAAGGATGCCGATGCTGCCCGCGTGTTCAAGCTGCATCTCGATTACATGAAGAGCGGGGTGCTGGGGTATGTGACTGACGCCGACCTCAAAGGCCAGAAGCTCTAACGGAGCCTGGATCTCACTGTCCGTGCCAGTTGCGTTTCGCGCAGTTGGCCTTTTCCAGAGCGGCTCAACCTGAGCCGCTCGTTTTGTTTGGAATCCTTCCGTCATGCCATCAGAAAGCATTGGACTCGTATTGCCCCATTGGGTCTACTGGGGCTGGTTGGCCGTCGTACCCCTGATATTGACGCTCATCGCGCGTCAGCGCGGCATCTTGCCGCCCGTGCCCTACGATCCCGATGCGGGCCGGTTCGAACGCATGCTGGACTGGATCAGCGACCGCAGCGGCTTGTTCGTGTCATTGTGGAGCGTCAGCGCGGTACTCGCCTACTCCTACGAAGTGGCTGCGCGCTACCTGTTCAACATGCCCACCATCTGGGTGCATGAAGCCAGTTTCCTGCTGTTCGGCATGCAATACATGATGGCCGGCGCGTATGGCCTGCTGCACGGCTCGCATGTGCGCGTAGACGTGCTCTACACCAAGCTCTCGGGGCGTCACCAGGCGGCGGTGTCGGTATTCACCTCGGTCTTCTTCTTTATTTTCATATTGGCAATGATCAGCACCGCATACCGGTTTTTCGTGGGCAGCCTGGCCGTGGACGAGCGGTCGGTCGAAACCTGGCAGATCCAGTATTGGCCGGTCAAGGGCTTCATGCTGCTGGGCGCGTGCCTGATCCTGCTGGCTGGAATCTCTCGCCTGATCAAGGATGTCCGCACCTATGAAACCCTGCTGAAAAAAGAGGTGTCCGCATGAGCCGCCGGGCCGTTCCCAAGGCGGAGGGCGCCGCAGTGAGCGCCGCCGCGCAACGTGTCGCGACCCGCTCGCGCCAGCTGACTTACGGGCTCTCGATTCTGGTGTTGCTGGTGGTGTTGGTCGAGGCCGTCAATATCGGCTTCTACGATCCCTGGGGCGACGACTATTTTCTGTTCCGCCTGCAGGGTGTACTGGCCAATGTATCGATGTCGACCCTGACATGGGTGATGTTCGGATCGCTTTTCGTATTGCTGATGGCGGGCCTGCCGCTGGCCTTCGTGGCCGGCGGCCTGGGCGTCGTGTTCCTGTATCTGCTTGGCGATGCGGCGATGCTCAACATCATCCCCAGCCGCATCTTCCCGATGATGACCAACCCGGATCTGGCCGCCATACCATTGTTCATCTTCATGGCCACGATGCTCGAGCGTGCCGGATTGATCGAGGAGCTCTTCGACGCGGTCTACCAGTGGATGGGTGGCCTGCATGGTGGCCTGGCCGTTGCGACCATCCTGGCCTCGACCATTCTGGCGGCAATGGTCGGCGTCGTCGGCGCGGCCATCGTCACCATGGGAATCATTGCGTTGCCGGCCATGCTCAAGCGCAAATACGACCCGGGAATTGCGATCGGCTCGATCATGGCTGGTGGCACCCTGGGCGTGCTGATTCCACCGTCCATTCTGGCCATCCTTTATGCCGTGGTGGCGCAGCAATCGGTGGGGGAACTGTATCTGGGCAGCGTACTGCCGGGATTGATGCTTTCCAGCCTCTACGTCCTGTACGTGGTCATGCGCACCACGCTCAAGCCTGAACTCGGCCCACCGGTCCCGATGGAGGAACGCCTGAGCATGGCCGGCAAGCTGCGGTTGCTGCGGGGCCTGATCGCGCCCATCGCGCTGGTGGCGATGGTGCTCGGCCTGCTGTTTGCCGGAATCGCGACGCCGGTGGAAGCCGCCGGGCTGGGCAGTCTGGGGGCCATGGGCGTTGCCGCGCTGCACAAGCGGCTGTCGCTCAAGGCCTTGATTGGTGCCAGCACCGATACGCTCAAGGCGACGTCGATGGTGTTGTGGATCATCTTCGGTGCATCGATATTCGTGGGTCTGTATATCCTGCAAGGTGGCCAGACGTTCATTACCGAGACCATCCTGAGCACAGGGCTTAGCGCTTACGGCATCCTGTTCCTGATGATGTTCCTGCTCGTGATCCTGGGCATGTTTCTCGATTGGGTGGGCATTTTGCTGCTGGCCGTGCCGATCTTCGTCCCGATCGTCAAGTCGCTTACCTTCGATGGCCTGTTCGGCATGCCCGGGCCGACGCCCGATGCGGTGGTGCTGTGGTTCGGCGTGCTGTACCTGATCAACATGCAGATGAGCTTCCTGTCGCCGCCGTTCGGTTACGCACTGTTCTACATTCGCGGCGTGGCGCCGCCGGAAATAACAATGGCAACGATCTTCCGGTCCTCGCTGGTGTTCCTGGGGATCCAGTTTCTGGCACTGGCACTGGTGGTGATTTTCCCGGTCATCGCCACCGGCCTTCCAGAGCTGGTCTACGGGCATTGACTGTGGACGGGGCCCGCTTGGCGGGCCCCGTCGCGGCGATACATCCACCCGCAGCCAGCGCCAGCAGCGCAATGGCGATCCGGGCACGCCCCCTACAACACCCGCTTCAAATACACCCCGGTATGGCTGTCCGGATTCGCCGCGATGTCTTCCGGCGTGCCCTCACCGACCACCCGTCCGCCACCGGCACCCCCTTCGGGCCCCATGTCGATGAGCCAGTCCGCCGTCTTGATGACGTCGAGGTTGTGTTCGATCACGACGATGGTGTTGCCGGCGTCGCGCAGATGCTGCAGCACCTTGAGCAACATGGCGATATCGGCGAAATGCAGCCCGGTCGTGGGCTCGTCCAGAATGTACAACGTGCGGCCGGTATCGCGCTTGGAGAGCTCGAGCGCCAGCTTGACGCGTTGCGCCTCGCCGCCCGAGAGTGTCGTGGCCGACTGGCCGAGCTTGACGTAGGACAGACCGACATCGAGCAGGGTCTGCAGCTTGCGCGCGATGGTAGGCACGCTCTCGAAGAACTGCGCCGCAGCTTCCACCGTCAGGTCGAGCACCTGGGCGATATTGCGGCCCTTGTACAAAACCTCCAGCGTCTCGCGGTTGTAGCGCTTGCCGCGGCATACGTCGCAGGGCACATACACATCGGGCAGAAAGTGCATTTCGACCTTGCGCACGCCATCGCCCTGGCAGGCCTCGCATCGGCCGCCGGCCACGTTGAAGCTGAAGCGACCCGGGCCGTAGCCGCGTTCACGTGCCATGTTCATATCGGCCATCAACTCGCGGATGGCGGTGAACATGCCGGTGTAGGTGGCCGGGTTGCTGCGTGGCGTGCGCCCGATGGGCGACTGGTCAACGTTGATGACCTTGTCGAAATACTCGATACCCTGGATTTCCCGGTGCGCCGCCGGTTCGCCGTGCGCACGGTAGAGCTGGCGCGCGACGGCGGCGTACAGGGTGTCGTTGACCAGCGTCGACTTACCCGAGCCCGATACGCCGGTGACGCAGGTCAGCAGCCCGACCGGGAAGGCGACACTCACGTCGCACAGGTTGTTGCCGCTGGCATGGACCACCCGGATCGCCTGCAGATCGCCCTGGGTCGCGATGTGATCTGCCTGGCGTTCGGCCCAGGCCTGCGCGGCCGCACTCGGCCGGCCGCGCATCGCCTTGTCGGGCTTCGACTCCGGCGCCATCACTGGCGACCAGGGCATACGTTGGCGCGGCACCTCGATGCGCAACACCTTGGCCAGGTATTGCCCGGTCAGCGACTCGGCACTGGCCTGGATGTCTGCGAAACGTCCCTGCGCCACGACACGGCCACCATGCACGCCGGCGCCCACGCCCATGTCGATCACATGGTCGGCGGCACGCATCATGTCTTCGTCATGCTCGACCACCAGCACGCTGTTGCCGATATCGCGCAGATGTTTGAGTGTGTCGATCAACCGGTCGTTGTCGCGCTGGTGCAGGCCGATGCTCGGCTCATCGAGCACATACATCACGCCGGTCAGGCCGGAGCCGATCTGCGAGGCGAGCCGGATACGTTGCGACTCACCCCCGCTGAGCGTTTCGGCGCTGCGGTCCAGGCTCAGGTAGTTCAGGCCGACGTCGTTGAGGAATTTCAGCCGCAGACCGATCTCGCGCACCACCTTGGAGGCAATCTCGCCCTTGGCGCCGTGCATTTGCAGGGAATCGAAATAACGCTGGCTGTCGCGCAGCGTCGCGTGGCTGACCTCGTAGATCGCCCGCGCCTGCTCACCTTCGCCGATCTTCACATGGCGCGCTTCACGGCGCAGCCGCGTGCCGCCGCATTCGACGCACGGCTGCGTACTGCGGTAGCGTGACAGGTCTTCGCGCACCACCACTGAGTCGGTCTCGCGGTAACGCCGCGCCATGTTCGGCAACACACCCTCGAACGGATGCTTGCGGGTCAGCTTCTTGCCCTGCGAGGCGCCCGACTCCATCACATAGCTGAACTTGATCTCCTCCTCGCCCGAACCATGCAGCACGGCATGGCTGGTGGCTTCTGGCAGATCTTCGAACGCGGTGTCGATGTCGAACTTGTAATGCCGGGCCAGGCTCTCGAGCATCGCGAAGTAATACGCGTTGCGCCGGTCCCATCCCTTGATGGCGCCGCTGGCCAGGCTCAACGTCGGAAACGCGACTACCCGCGCCGGATCGAAGAACTCCATGGTGCCGATGCCGTCACAGGCCGGACAGGCGCCCATTGGCGAGTTGAACGAAAACAGCCGGGGTTCGAGTTCGGCAATCGAATAGCTGCACACCGGGCACGCAAACTTGGCGTTGAAATAGTGCTCTGCCGGCGCGGTGGCCGCGGCCGCTGCACCCTCGGCCGACTGCGCCGCATCGAGCTCCACCACCAGTGCGCGGCCTTCGGCCAGGCCCAGCGCGGCCTCGAAACTCTCAGCCAGACGCTGGCGCAACTGGTCGCGGGCGGCCGGGTCGGATTCGCCCCGCACCTTGATGCGATCGATCACCACGTCGATGTTGTGTTTCTCGGTCTTCTTGAGCTTGGGCAACTGGTCGAACTCGAAGGTCTCGCCGCCCACCCGGAACCGCACATACCCCTGGGCCTGCAGGTGCGCGAACAGATCGACGAATTCGCCCTTGCGTTCACGCGCCACCGGCGCCATCAGCATCAGCCGCGTGCCTTCGGGCATGGCCAGCACGGCGTCCACCATCTGGCTGACGGTCTGCGACTGCAGCGCCAGGCCATGGTCGGGACAATACGGCGTGCCGGCACGGGCAAACAACAGGCGCAGGTAATCGTGGATCTCGGTCACCGTGCCCACGGTCGAACGCGGGTTGTGGCTGGTGGCCTTCTGCTCGATCGAGATTGCCGGGCTCAGGCCCTCGATCAAGTCCACATCGGGCTTGTCCATCAGTTGCAGGAACTGCCGCGCGTAGGTGGACAGGCTCTCGACATACCGCCTTTGGCCCTCGGCGTACAAGGTGTCGAAGGCCAGGCTGGACTTGCCCGAACCCGACAGTCCAGTGATCACGACCAGCTGATTGCGCGGGATGTCGAGATCAACGTTCTTCAGGTTGTGGGTACGCGCACCGCGGATGCTGATGCAAGACCCGGCAGTCGGTGTGGAATTGTGGAGGGGATCGCGGTCGGCAGGGGACATAGTGGCAGTGGCTGTGGCAGGTCCGGCGCCGGTGCGACCGGCCCGGGCCGCACCGAGAGTAACCCGTAATGATAGGCCTTTGCGGGTCTACTACCCATGCCGGCGCAAGTGACCAGGCATCGCTGCGGCACTTTTGCTATCGATCACGTCACTTGGGCAGTCCCGGCGGTCACGTCACCATTGCGGACGTCGTGACCGGCAGGACATGGCCGCAGGTCCACTTGCCGCCGACGACGGGCGCTTCCAGTGCGTTCCGGGACTGCGCGGCGGCAAACGACATGATGGCGCCGAATGTCGCGCCGAAAGGCCGGGCCCTACACTGCATTGATCCGTCCATCGAACCGGCCCGCCACGACCCATGCCTGATCCCGCCCGAAAACGAACCATTCCCAAGGAAGACGTGCTGCAGTTCGCGCCGTTCGACTTGCTGCCGCGGGACCGGATCGTGCTGCCGCAGTCCGACGCGCAGCGTGTGCAGGCACGCGCTGTGCTGCTCGATACGCCGTTCCTGGGGTTCGACACCGAGGTCAAACCCACGTTCAAGGCCGGCGAACCGCCGCGCGGACCAGACGTGGTGCAGTTTTCGACCGGCACCCAGGCATTCGTGTTCCAGATGCACGACGGCGCCAACGCGGACCTGGTCGCCGAGGTGTTGACGACGCGCAACGTGGTCAAGGCCGGATTCGACCTGCGCAGCGACCAAAAACAGCTCAAGCGTCTGCTGAAGGTCTACGCCCAGCCCATGCTGGACCTGGATTTCGTGTTCTCGAACCAGGGCTATCCACGCTCCATCGGCGTCAAGGCGGCCATCGCGCTGCTGTTCGAACGCCGACTGCTCAAGTCCAAGCGGGTCACGACGTCCAACTGGGCCAACCCCCAGTTGGAGGAACGCCAGATCCTGTATGCCGCCAATGACGCCTATGCGGCCTGGGCCGTGCTCGATGCGCTGGGCCTGCCGCTGGACCAGCTACCCGTGTGGCACGGCGAGTCGGCCGACGACGCCGGCTGAGCGATTACGCCCCGGCATCAGCCGCCGCGCCGGCGCCGTGCGCGCCAACCCAGTGCGGCCAGGCCAACGGTCATCATGGCCCATGTGCCGGGCTCCGGTACCGGCGTGAGCACGAACAGACGGGAGTTGGGCGTGCCGGAATCTTCCGCCACCAGATAGATGTTGCCGAGGTTGTCGATGGTGACGCCCTCGATGGCCTGATTCGTCACGCCGGCGATGTCCAGGCTGCTGACGATCTGGCCGCTGCGCGTGGCCTCGACCAGCTTGTGTGAACCCAGCGACAGGATCAACAGGTTGTCGGCCACCGTCGTACCCAGGAACCGGTCCACCGACGACAGCGTCTGCACATCGGACAGGCTGGCCAGCCCCAGCAAATTGGCATCGAACAATACCGGAATCGACGAGCTGCCGCCCCCCTGGGCGAACGTCATCTGGCCGGCGCGCACCTGCTGCGGTCCACGCGACGGGTTGTTGTCCGCACTCTGCTTCACGGTGACAAAACTGCCATCGCGCGCATCGAAGCTGATGCCTTCGATGCCGATGTTGCTTGGCGAGTAGTTGCTGATCGTGGCATACGGCGCGCTGCCCAGTGCCACCGTGGCACCGCCCTGGTAGCTGAACTGGTAGGCGCGTTGCGGGCGCTCGTCGACCAGCACGAACTGCCCACCGCCCATGTAGCTCAAACCTTCGGCATCGTTGTTGGTGCTCCCGGTGCCGGCCCAGTTGAACGCCATGGAGCCCAGCGTTGTGCCGGTCAGACTGATCTCGACAACACCCATGCCTTCGTCCCCAACGAAGAACAGGCTGTTGCGGTCGCGGGCGAATGTCACGGCAGACGCCTCCAGGCCCAGGCCGCCGAGCGTATCGAGCGTGTAATTGCCACTGACGGTGTAGCCGGAAAGACCGAGCGATGTCTGGGCGAGCGCGCCAAAGGTGGCGCAGGCAAGCAAGGCGGCAACCGCAACGCCGCGGATCGAATCATGTTGTTGCATAGTGCGTGTTCCGACGTTCAGCGCGCGCGGCGGCGGCGTGCGATGGTGCCGATCAGCCCGAGGCCGGCCAGCAACATGGCATAGGTTTCAGGCTCGGGCACCGCGGCCAGAATGAATTGCCCCGGATTGCCGACATCGCCCGACAGCGCCAGTGTTGAACCGTACGCATCCAGGGTGGACGACAGCACCCAGTTGCCCGCCGTCACCGTGCTGGGGCCCAGCGCCGCGATCGATACCGGCGTGCCACCGGCTGTCTGCGTGCGGATCGTGCCGGGAAAGACCACATCGCCATAGGCCAGCCGATCGACCAGGTTGCCGCCGGCATCGAACAGATTGATTTCATCGGCGCGACCGAGATTGTTGGCATAACCACCGAGCACCTTGACGGAGCCGGCCAAGCCCCAGTTGGCACGGAAACTGCCAGCATCGCCCTCGGTGATCAATACCGAGGCACCGGCACCGACAAGGCCGAGCGCAGTCAGGCTGAATCCACCGGCCGTGCCGCTGGAGAAGCGCGATGCGTCGTCATAGACCCAGCCGGTGAAGTCGATCACGGCAACACCGAGATTGGTGAACTCGATGTATTCGTCGCTGTTGCCGGAATACATCCATTCGGTGATCTGGACCTGGGCCATCGCGGGTACAGCGGCGGCGAGCGCCAGCGCAAGGGTCAGTGTCTTTTTCATGTCGGCTCCATTCATTTGAGAAAGAAGCTTTGACGTTAGTCATGCACGGTGACAGGGATGTGACAAAGGTCAGCGCACATCTGCACCCGCCGGACACCGGTGGGACATGCGCGCCCCACGGTCGTGCGGTCACGTGGTCACGTGGTCATTGCCGGACGCATTGCATCACCGGCGCATGGCGCGCGGCATCGCCGCTCTCGGTGATGGCGCAGGACATGGCGCCACACATGCAATGCGCGACGCGACTGGTCATGCCGGTGATCGACACGGGCGCGGAACACTGGCAGGCGGGTGCCGACATCGGCCCTTGCACCTGCACCTGCGCCTGGGCCGGGGCGCCACGCAACAGCAACACCACGGCAGCGGCGACCGTGGCCAGCACTGCGGCCATGCGAAGGGTGGTGGATCGTTTGGCTCGGACATGCGCGAATCTCCCTGATGATGCAACCCGGTTACAGCAACCGTGTTTGATCACGCTACCACGAAGTCCCTGCTCCGGTGCGCAGCTGATGCGGCTGATGCGGCTGATGCGGCTGATGCGAAAATATGGCATGCCCGCGACCCCCGACCACGTCCCGACCGACCCCGGCGCTGCAACGTCGCTCGACCAGTCGACGGAGAGCCATCTCGAGACCTTGCACCGCGCTGCCATCGGGCCGTTCAACGCCCACTACTACCTGCCGATCCTGTCGCGCTTCGAGGCCTATGGCCGCGCCAGCCCGAGCTGGAACTGGGCCGCCTGTGGCAACACGCTGAACTGGATGGTGTTCCGCGGCATGTGGATGCCGGCATTGCTGTATGGGGTGGCGGTGGCGGGTGCCGCACTGGGCGTTCAGGCGGCCATCGCGCTGGCGGCGCCGATGACCGCGTCGCTGCAGTGGAGCTTGTGGGCGGCGCTGGTTACGCTGGCCTTGCTCATTCCCGGATTCTTTGGCAACGCCTGGCTGCATGGTGTCTATCGCAAACGTCTGGAGAAGGCGCTGAGGGCAACGCCCAACCTGAAGGACGCCAGCATGCTGCTGACCCGGCGGTCGAGTTCGCGTTCGCGCCTGGTGGCCATCGCGGTGGCCAACCTGGTGCTGGTGGGCCTGATCGTGACCTGGGTCTGGCCGTCGAACCTGCAGATGCGCATGTGGCCGCGGGTCAGTGGCAGCGTTGAAGACATGGCGCCACCGCCTTCGGTGGCTGCATCTGCATCTGCATCTGCGGCTATGGCGGGGTCAGGGTCGGGGTCGGGGTCGGGGTCGGGGTCGCCATCACAGCTGACACCAGAGACGGACCCGATCGCATCAACGCAACCGCAGCCAGACCCGGCCGTCCCGCAAGCCAGCGCACCGGGCCCATCGTCGGGCAGCGCGGCGCCGGAGTCGACTTCGGAGCCCACGGCTGCCGTAGCGTCCGCCGCTGCAGCCACAACGGCAGCTATCGCAGCAGCGCCGCTCGCGCCAGCGACCGTACCCGCCTTGACTGCACCCGCTCCAGCCCTTTCGGTTACATCAGGGGCCGTCACATCAGCACCGCAGCCAACCGATCCCCTGTGGCAACCGCTGGGCCCATCTGCCCGCGCCGCGGCCGCGCAGAATGCCGCCATCGCCGCCGACGCGCGCGCGGCCCGGTCACGGCCGGCCCCCACGGCCATGGCCAAACCGCAACCGCAAACGCAAACGCAACCGCGATCAGAGCCACAGACCCAGGCCGCGCCGGCAGTCGTCAGGTCCAGCAAAGTGCCGCCCCCAGCTGGCCGTTACCTGATCAATGTCGGCTTGTTCGCGCAGCACGACAACGCACAACGCGCCCATGCCAGGCTCGCGCAAGCTGGCCTGCCGGCCATAAGCGACACGCTTCAAACGGTCAATGGCGAGCGCACCCGCGTACGGGTCGGGCCATTCACCACGCAGACACAGGCCGATGCAGCAGCCGAACGGGTGCGTGCTTTGCAGCTCGATGCCATCGTGGTCCGGCGCTAGGAGCCGGTCGGGCTTGCGAATCGCCGGCAACAGGCCGAACGCAAACAGCGCCCAGCGCCGGCGCTCAGGCCACCGGCGCCGGCGCGTGGCTCGACTCCAGCAGCCAAGCCTGAAACAACGCCACCACGGCGCTGTGCGCAGACGCGCCTTGTCCGGGTTCGCGCGGCTCAATGAACCAGTAACCATGCCTGGCTGTGAGTTCATGGCTGTCGAGCCGGCGCAGCCGCTGGTCGGCCAGCTCACGCGCCACCATCGGCGCATCGACAACCGCCACGCCAGCCCCCGAAACCGCGGCGTTGATGGTCTGGTCCATGGTCGAGAACGCGATACCGGGGCGCGCGTCGATGTGACGCAAGCCCAGTGACGCAAACCAGTTTTCCCACAGCGGCAAGCGGCTGCGGTTGTCTGCCAGCACATGCAGCAAGGTCGCCGTTTCCAGGCTCGGCGCCAGCCCGTCGCGCCACAGGTCCGGGCTCGCCACCGCGACGTAGTGCTCCTGGCGCAGCAGCCGGCACGCACCCTTGCTCCACGGCTGATCCAGAAACATCACCAGGCAATCGTATTGCTGGGCGTCGCGCAGGTTCGTGACCGGGTAGTTGCTGATGGTCAGATCGATGTCCGGATGGCGGCTGCGAAACGCACCCAGGCGCGGTGCGAGCCAGCGCGAGGCAAAGGTCTCCGGGACATTGACCGAGATGCGCTGGCGCGCGCCCAGGGTGCCGATCTGCTCCACCGCGTCCTGGATCATGCCAAACGCCGCGTCCAGGCTCTGGGCCAGCAGGCTGCCTGCCGGCGTCAGCGCCAAACCCTGGTGCTGGCGCAGGAAAACCGGCTTGCCCAGCCAGTCTTCGAGTTGCCTGATCTGCCGGCTGATGGCGCCCTGCGTCACATGCAGTGCGTCTCCGGCGCGGGTGAAACTACCGGTGCGCACCGCCGCGTCGAAAGCGCGCAATGCGGTCAGGGGCGGAAGCCTTTGCATGTACCTGTGGCTTGTCGCCATGTCGAGCGCAAGGGTGGCCGCTCTCAGGGCACCACACCGTCGATCGTCAATACCAGCTTGCCCGAACCGATATCGACCGGGCCGATCTGGCCGGTCAGGTCACCGCTGCGCGGTGTTGCATCGCCAGTGGCCGAAATACGCGCGCCGATGACAACCTGCTTGAAGCCGGAGATGCGGAGCTGCGGCGCCATTGCGCTGCTGTCATCGAGCGTGAACGTGAACGGCAGGCCCCCGGCCGATCGCTTGATGATGGCCAGCGGCATACGCGGTCCTTCGGTGGCGCGCGCAAACACGAACAGGGTGTCTGTGGGTCGCACCCGCTTGGCCAGAATGTCCGTCACCCGGACTTCGCCACTGACCTGTCCGGCGCCGGCCAGCGCCGGTTTCGCGACCGTGGCGGCCGCTGCGGTGGCGGCTTGGGGCATCGCCTTGTCAACCGTGGCGGCTTGTTGCTGACCACTTTGCGCAGCAGCCGCACGCGCCTGCTGCAGGCTGTTCGCCAGACCGGTGGCGAAGTCGGTGCCGGGCGGCGCCAAAAGCTCGGCGCGGCTCCAGTAGTTGATCGAACCGGCATAGTCACGACGCTCGAAGGCCCAGCTGCCGGCCATCGTCAACGCCTTGAGATTGTTGGGTTCGAGCTGCAAGGCGCGCATGACAAGCTTGCCAGGCTCACCTTCGACACTGCGGCCCTGCAGCATGGCCAGCACATCGGCATGGTCGACCAGCAGTTGCGCGCTCTCGGGCGACAAGGCGCGGGCCCGCGCGTAGGCCTTGCTGGCCTCGGGGAATTGCTGCATCACCGCATAGGAATTGGCCAGCATGGTCCATGCCTGCAGATCGCCTTCCTGGGGCGCGGTCTGACTTTCCAGCCGCTTGGCCAAGCTGTCGACCATGGCTTCGATCTGCAGCTGGGTCATCTCGCCGGGCGCCGCTGCCGCCACCATTGCTGGGTCGAGCGACTGTGGCTTGCCCAAAGCGGCGTATGTCAGCAGTGCGAAAACCGGGACCGACAGACCCATTACCAGCGCCGTCTTGCCAGCGCGCCGCGCCACCACCGGACGCTGTTCGGCGGTTTGCTGCTCCTCCTCCACCGCACGGCGCTCGATCTCGCTGCGCGCAAGCTGATACTGCACGTCGTCGAGCGTACCGGCCGCATGATCAGCCTCGAGGTTGGCGAGTTGCTCGCGCAGCACCAGCACGTTGGCATGGCCCGCATCGACGGCAGCACTGCCGCCTGAGGGCGCCTGCCTGCGCCGCAACAAGGACGGCAAAAGGATTACCAGGGCCAGGGCGATCAGGCCCACCGCATACACCAGGAACATACTCATAGGGAAAAAAGCGCTTTCACGATCAAACCGGTCCATCATCGAGTAAGGTGCGCGCGCGTTGCGCCTGGGCCTCGCTCCATTCCTGTGCCATGGCACTGCGCCGGCGTCGTCGCACATTGACGGCCATCGCAGCCACCGCGACGAGCAGCAACACAAACGGCCCGATCCACAACAAGACCGTGCTGGCCTTGAGCGGTGGGCGGTACAGCACGAAATCGCCGTAGCGCTGCACCATGAAGTCGAGGATCTGCTGTTGCGACTGGCCAGCCTGCAGCTTGAGCCGGATCTGCTTGCGCAGGTCGACTGCAAGGTCGGCATGCGACGCGGCGATGGTCTCGTTCTGGCACACCAGGCAGCGCAACTCTTCAGCGATCGCCAATACCCGCACCTCGAGCGCCGGGTCATCCGAGGCCGGGGTCGCCTCCTTGGCATGCGCGGTGACGGTCAACACGGCCAGCGTCAGGACCAGCGCGGCCGGCAACATGTGTCGCCACAAGGCGGTCATGGGCTCACGCACCGAGTTTCCTTACCAACGGGATGATCTCGTCGCGCAGCACTTCCGGCGTGACCGGGCCGATCTGCTTGAACCGGATCACGCCCTCCTTGTCGATCACGAAGGTCTCGGGCACACCATAAACACCGAAGTCGATGCCGACCAGGCCTTCGCGGTCGGACAAGGAGCGGGTATAGGGGTTGCCGAACTTGTTCAGCCAGCCGATGGCGTCCTCGGGCTTGTCCTTGTAGTTCAGGCCGTACATCGGTACCACACCCATCTTCGAGAACTCGACCAACAGCGGATGCTCGATACGGCAGGCGACACACCACGACGCCCACACGTTCAGGATCCAGACCTTGCCGCGCAGGTCTTGCGCCGACAGGGTTTGCTCCGGCGCATCCAGCAGCGGCAGGCTGAATGCCGGCGCCGGCTTGTTGATCAGCGGGGACGGCACTTCGCGCGGATTGAGCCCCAGTCCGACCGCCAGGAAGCCCACCAGCACCAGAAAGATCACCAATGGAATCAGGAACTTCTTCATGGGGTTGCACGCCCCGCCCGCGCTACGGCCACGCCGCCTGTCGGCGCCGGGCCACCGGTCGCCGATGCCATCGATGGTGCTGCCACCTGGCTGTGCACGCGCACCTTGCGATAGCGCCGGTCCATCACCGCCAACAGGCCGCCCAATGCCATCAACAGGCAGCCGATCCAGATCCAGTTGACGAACGGCTTGTGGTGCAGGCGCACGCTCCAGGCGGTGGCGCTGACCGGGTCGCCGAGCGCAACATACACATCGCGCAGCAAGCCCCGGTCGATAGCTACTTCGGTCATCGGTGAGCGGCTGACGTTGTACACGCGGCGGTCGGGCGTGACGACGGCCACCAGCTTGTCATCCTGGGTCACGGTCAAGGTGGCGCGCGAGGACTGGTAGTTGGGGCCAGTCACGTCTTCCACCTTGTCCAGCCGTACCCGGTAATCGGCTACGGTGGCGGTGTCGCCGGGCTCCATGCGCACATCGGTCTCGCTCTGGAAACCACTGACCACGGTGACACCAACGACGAACACGGCGACGCCAAGATGCGCCAGCAACATGCCGTAGAAACTGCCCGGCTGCGCGGCAAAGCGCCTGGCCCAGTCAGCCGACTTGTTCTCCTGCAGGCGTGTCACCAGCGCCAGCACGACGGTGCTGGCGATCCAGGCTGCCAGCGCGAGCCCCAGACCCACCATCGGCGTCCATTTGCCGATTGCGAAAAACGCGACCACTGCACTGGCGACACTGACACCAAAGGCCCAGCGCAACCGATAGGCGATATCCGGCAGGCTGGCCTGGCGCCAACGCGCGATCGGGCCAATACCCATCAGGAACAGGGCCGGTGTCATCAGCGGCACGAACACCGTATCGAAATAAGGCGGGCCGACCGACAGCTTGCCCATGCCCAGTGCGTCGATGACCAGCGGGTAAAGTGTGCCCAGCAACACGGCCGAGGCCGCCACCAGCAACAACACGTTGTTGGCCAGCAGCATCGACTCACGCGACACCGGCTCGAAACTGCCACCCAGGCCAACCCGCGGCGCGCGCCAGGCGAACAGCGCCAGAGATCCCCCGACCACAAAGGCCAGGAACCCGAGGATGAACACGCCCCGGGTCGGATCGCTGGCAAACGCATGGACCGAACTGAGCACGCCCGAACGCACGATGAAGGTGCCCAGCAGCGACAGCGAGAACGCCAGGATCGCCAGCAACGCCGTCCACATCTTGAAACCGCCGCGTTTTTCGGTCACCGCCAGCGAATGGATCAGCGCGGTGCCGACCAGCCAAGGCATGAACGACGCGTTCTCGACCGGATCCCAGAACCACCAGCCACCCCAGCCCAGCTCGTAATAGGCCCAGAAACTGCCCAGGGCAATGCCCACGGTCAGGAAGCACCAGGCCACCGTGGTCCAGGGGCGCGACCAGCGCGCCCAGGCAGCATCGAGCCGACCCGACAACAAGGCCGACACCGCGAACGCGAACGCAACGACAAAACCGACATACCCCATGTACAGCATCGGCGGGTGAATCACCATGCCCGGGTCCTGCAGCAGCGGGTTCAAATCGTTACCGTCGGCGGGTGGCGGAAACATGCGCTCGAACGGGTTGGAGGTAAGCAGCGTGAACAGCAGGAAACCACAGCTGATCAGCCCCATCACACCCAGCACCCGCGCCACCATGCGGTCATCGAGCTGGCGCGAAAAAATCGATACTGCCAGTGTCCACATCGACAGGATCAATGACCACAACAGGATGGATCCCTCATGGTTGCCCCATACCGCCGTGATCCGGTAGTGCAGGGGCAGCGTCGAATTGGAGTGATTGGCCGCCAGGGCGACCGAGAAATCGTTGGTGATGAAGGCGTGGGTCAGGCAGGCGTAGGCGATCAGCACAAACAGGAACTGGCCGCGCGCCGACGGACGGGCCAGCCCCATCCAGGCCGCGTTGCCGGTCTGCGCGCCGATCAGCGGCAACACGCTTTGCGCCAGCGCCATGGCCAGTGCAAGGATCAGGGCGAAATGGCCCAGTTCGTAGATCATGGTTTGACTCCGGTGCTTGGCGCCGACAGGGTCGCCGTTGACTGTTCCTTGTGCGCGGCGGCGTCTTTCAGCGCCTGCGCTGCCTCCGGCGGCATGTAGTTCTCATCATGCTTGGCCAGCACCTGGTCGGCATGGAACACGCCGGCGGCGTCGAGTTTGCCCTGTGCGACCACGCCCTTGCCTTCCTTGAACAGGTCGGGCAACAGGCCGGTGTAGGTGACCGGGATCTTGTGCGCCAGGTCGGTCACGGCAAAACGGATCGTCAGCCCCTGCGTACCGCGCTCAATGCTGCCCTCCTCGACCAGCCCGCCGATGCGGAAACTGCGCTCGCGCGGGGCCTCGTTGGCCATGACCTGGCTCGGGCTGAAGAAAAATACCAGGTTGCTCTGGAAGGCCTGCAACACCAGCGCGCTGGCCGCGCCCAGGGCGGTCAATGCCAGCACCACCGCCAGCGCCCGTTTCGTTCTCGGTTTCATGCGCCCGCTCCAGCGTTGTCAATGCCGCCATCGTCATCTTGCAGCGCCGCGCGCCGACGTGCCGCCAGCAAGCCGACTTCCAGCATCAATACAAAAACACACATGGCAAACGAACCCCACACATACAGCCCATACCCGCCCATGGCAAGAAAATCGGACCAACTCGACCAGTTCATGTCACATCCTTCGGGTGGTCGGTCATGCCATGGCCACCGCTTTTTGCACCCAGGCGGTATGCCGCTCGCGCTCCAGGATGATGGTGCGCGCGCGCACCAGCGCCACAGCGATGCAATACATCCAGAAAGCCAGGGTCATCACCAGCATGCCGATCAGCATCGGCGGCGCCATGCTCGGCGCGCTGGTCAGGCTGACCGACGCACCCTGGTGCAGCGTGTTCCACCATTGCACCGAAAAATAGATGATGGGCACGTTCACCACACCGACGATGGCCAGCAGCGCGGCAGACCGGTCTGCGCGTCGCGGGTCGTCGATCGCCGCATGCAGCGCCATGTAGCCGATATACAGAAACAGCAGCACCAGCTCGGACGTCAGCCGGGCGTCCCAGACCCACCAGGCACCCCAGGTCGGCTTGCCCCACAAGGCGCCGGTCCACAGGGCCAGGAACGCCATCCAGGCGCCGGTGGGCGCCAGCGCGGTGGCCAGCATCGACGACAGCCGCGAGTTGAAAATCAGCCCAATGGCGGCCCAGAAGGCCATCGCCGTGTACACCACCATGGACATCCAGGCAGCAGGCACGTGGATGTAGATGATGCGGTAGGCGTCCCCCTGCTGCGCGTCGGTGGGGGCCGCCCACAGGCCCAGGTACAGGCCACAGGCGGTCAGCACGGCGGCCGCTATCGACAGCCATGGCACGAGCCGGCCCGCCAGCAGATAAAAATTCTGCGGGGCCGCGTATTTGAACCAGTTGACGCGTTTATCAGTCATGACAAATATTGACAGCCTCTGAATTTACCTTAGTCGCCATGGCTGTAGCGCATACTGGGGTAATCGACCTGCAATCAACTCGCGATGGCCGCTCATTGGAACACCTCCGCCCTGCGGGCTGCGGGCTGCGGTGCGAGCTTGCTTGGGGGCGGCACGGCACGGCGCTCATTCGAGCGCAATCCGCAAGGCGGTGGCGGTGGCCCAGGGCGCACCCACGACGGCCAGGGCTAGAAATGCGGCCAAAAGATAAAAATACCCAGCTGTATCCATGCCGTTCCGACTCGCTTCGACCGCAGCCGTTCCAAAAATCAGCACGGGAACGCACAAAGGCAGTATCAACAGCGGCATCAGCACTGCCGCGCCACGCACGCCGACCGTCAACGCGGCGCCCACGGCGCCGATCAGGCTGAGCAACGGGGTGGCCGCCAGCAAGGCCAGCAACAACACGCCGGTGGCCGGCCAGCCCAGATCGAACTGCAGTGCCAGCAACGGCGACACCAATGCCAGCAGCAGGCCCGAACAGATCCAGTGCGCCAGTATCTTGGCCGTCACCAGCAAGGGCAGCGGACAGGCCGACAACAGCAATTGCTCCAGCGTACCGTCCTGGTAATCGTCGGCAAACATGCGTCCGAGCGACAACATGGCAGCGAGCAGGGCCGCCACGAACACCACGCCCGGGGCCATCGTGCGCAGCAGCACCGGTTCCGGGCCGACGCCGAGCGGAAACAAGCTGGCCACCAGTACAAAAAACACCAGCACGCTCAGCGGATCGGCACGCCGGCGGAGCGCCAGTCGCAAATCGCGCGCCAGCAGGCCGCGCATGGCGCCGAATATGGATGCGGCGGGCAGGCTCGATGGCAGCGGCGGGTTCATGGTGTGCTCACAAGGTCAGCACGACGATGCGTTGCGCCAGCGCATCGAGCGCCACGTCCTGGTGGCTGGTCAGCACCACCACGCCGCCGCGCGCGAGTTGGGCGCCGATCAACCCGCACAACCACTCGGTCGCTGCAGTGTCGAGCGCGTTGAATGGCTCGTCCAGCACCCACAGCAGCGCACCGGCCGACAGCGCCAGCCTGGCCAGCGCGACCCGGCGACGCTGGCCTTGCGACAACTGGCGCGCCAGCGCCCGCCAGCGGCCCGGCAGACCGGCCTGGGCCAGTGCCTGCACCGCTTGTTCGCGGGTCACGACCAGCCCGCCCAGCAGGCAGGTGGTCTGCAGGTTCTCCAACGCGGTGAGATCGTCCTTCAGTGCCGCGGCATGGCCCAGGTACACCAATTCCCGCCCGAACTGCCCGGCGAGATCCCGGATCGGCTCGCCACGCCACAGGATCTGCCCCTCGGCCGGCGGCAGCAGCCCGCACACCATGCGCAACAAACTGGTCTTGCCGGCGCCATTGACGCCACGCACCCGCAGCAGCTGGCCTTGCCCGGCCTGGCAACTGAGCCCGCCAAACAGCGTGCGTCCGCCGCGAACACAGGTCAGGTCGCGCAGTTCAAGCATGAGACGCCGCCGGGACGACCGGCCATAGGCAAAAAAACGCGTCGGTGACGCGGACGGACTCTCTCACATTGGGTCCCGGACAGGCAAAACCCGTGATTATCCCCGTAGTGGCAGGTCCGCTGCAGCACTCAAGCGCCCGGCACAGCCGGCCTCGCTGGCTCAGATCGCGATTCCCTGGCGCTCCAGTATGTCGCCGACCAGTTCCAGTCGCACCAGCGGGTTGTCCAGCGACATCAGGCGCTGCTGGAGTTCGAGCGGCAAGCCCAGCAATTCACACCAGCGGTTGGCAACCCAGGCGCAGTCATGCAACTCGTAGGGGGGCTGCAGCGGGAGCTGATCCAACGGCACGCCACGCTCCTTGAGCCGTTCGATCAGCTTGGCCAGGGCCAGGGCGATCGGCGCCAGATCCGGCGGAATGGGCGTGGCCGGGTCGTCGGGCATCTGCTGCACGTCGGCGATCCACAAGCCATGGCGTAGTTTTTCGCGCCGAGTGACAGTAAACCGCTGGGTCCCGCTGCAGCGGACCTCCATCAGCCCGGGCTGGGGCCGACTCAGGCTGGTGATGGTGGCCAGAGTTCCCACGCCGTGAAAACCTTCATCGACAAAGGCCTCCTCGCCGGTCGGCCCGGAGTCGGGGGCGCGCATCACCTCCGAGCCCTGGGACAGTGCCACCACGCCGAACGGTGCGCCATGGCTATGGCACTTGCCGATCATGTCGAGGTAACGCACCTCGAATATCCGCAACGGCAACAGGCCGCCCGGAAACAACACCGCGCCCAGCGGGAACAGCGGCAGGGATTCGAGTGTCAACGGGCGTTCCATAGCTGTGTAAATAGACTCAGGTTGTGCGAGAACATTCCCGCGCAGTCAGGCGACCGTTGTTCAGGACTGCAATGCCGCTTCGGGCTTGTTCGACGATGCCACGGGCTTGAGCTTGTCAAGCGCCGACTCCAGGTGCGCCACGGTACGCGGAATATCGTGCAGCTTTTCCAGCCCGAACAGGCCAATGCGAAAGCTCTGGTAATCCGCACCTTCATCACATTGCAGCGGCACGCCGGCGGCGGTCTGCAACCCCAGGCCGAGAAATTTCTTGCCCGACTGGATGCCCGCATCGTCGGTGTAGCTGACGACCACGCCCGGCGCCTGGAACCCCGGCGCGGCCACGCTGGGTATGCCATGCTCGGCCAGCATCGCCCGAACGGCGTCACCCAGCGCCTGCTGCTCGGCCTTGACCTTGGCGAATCCGTAGGCGCGCGTTTCCAGCATGGTGTCGCGCACCCGCGCCAACGCATCGGTCGGCATCGTGGCGTGGTAAGCGTGGCCACCGCCTTCATATGCCTCCATGATCTGCAGCCACTTGCGCAGGTCGCAGGCAAAACTGCTGCTGCTGGTGGTCTCGATCTGTTTGCGCGCGGCCTCGCTCAGCATCACCATCGCGCAGCACGGCGTGCTGCTCCAGCCTTTTTGCGGTGCGCTGATCAGCACGTCGATGCCGCAGGCCTGCATGTCGACCCAGATCGTGCCCGACGCAATGCAATCGAGCACGAACAGGCCACCAACCGCATGCACGGCGTCAGCTACGGCGCGCAGGTAGTCGTCGGGCAGGATCATGCCGCTGGCGGTTTCCACATGGGGGGCAAACACCATTGCAGGTTTGTTGGCCTGGATGCTGGCAACGACCTCCTCGATCGGCGCTGGCGCAAACGGGGCCTGTTTGCCCTGGCCGACCCGGTGCGCCTTCAGCACGATGGTCTCGGATGGGATCTTGCCCATGTCGAAGATCTGGCTCCAGCGGTAGCTGAACCAGCCATTGCGGATCACCAGCACCTTCTGGTCGTGCGCGAACTGACGTGCCACCGCCTCCATGCCGAAGGTGCCGCTGCCCGGAACAATGACGACGCTGTGCGCGTGGTAGACCTCCTTGAGCACACCCGAAATGTCCTTCATCACGCCCTGAAAACTGCCGGACATGTGATTCAGCGCACGATCCGTATAGACCACCGAATATTCGAGTAGTCCGTTCGGGTCTACATGGGGCAGCAATCCAGGCATGGGTGTCTCCGATCAAGCAAAAAGGTCATTCTGGCAGACTGGCGCGGAAAAGTCGTGCCTGGGGTTGCTGCTGTGCGACCTTGCGACAGGGTCGACGGCGGCGCGCTCCGGCCCGAAGGGTGCGGTCCCGCCAATACGGGCCTCGCACAGGCGACAACGCCGCATGCGGGATCTCACGTGTGTCCCGGCAATTACCTCTCAGGCCGCGCCGCTTTCCATCAGCCGCTTGAGGTTCTTCTGCGTCTGCTGGAACGACTGCAGCAGGAAGGCATGGGTTGCCGGCAGCAGCGCATACCCGGGTTCCGGATAGACATGGATGTCGTAGCGGCACTTGCCGGGTGACAGCGCGGTCAAGCGCGAATGGAACACCGCGCGCACGTTCAATGCCGGCGCCAGTTGGAGCTCGTAATAGTCTGCTTGCCGGTCGCTGACATCAATGCGCATCGGTTCGAGTTCGACTCTGAAATCGTCGAATACGCAGCTATGTTTGCTGCCAATGGTCGATATCGCATGGTCCTGTTCGACCGCACGCACACCTTCGACGAACTCCGCACGCCGTGCGCCGTCGGTCAGGACCGCAAGCACGTCCATGAAACCGGCATCAATGTCGATCGACACCCCAGCGGAGTCGTCCGTTGCCACTTCCCGCTCTGGCCGCTCCAGCACCGGCAGCGCGGCGCGCACTGCGCCCAGCGTCGCAAAATCAAAACCGACCGGCCCTATCGACGCATAGTCCTCGACCGCCGATGTCCAGCCAAGTTCCATCGCCTGAGCGCCATCGGCTACATGGTCGAGGTATTTCCGCGACAGCAGCAGGTACTCATGCCCGTCAATGCGGTTCTTCAAAAGGCGATGGGCGATCACCATGTCCAGGCCGGACGCCTTGACGAACCGGGCCACCTTGATCTCCGAGATAGTGCCGTAATGGACGACGAACTTCAGGGTCAGCCCGGTAGCGCCCTGACAAGCGCCGCATTGGCACACGCTGGTGCTGCCGATATCGCGGATCGCACGGTGAAAATCGCTGAAAGTCCGGATGCACTGGTCTACCAGATCGCGCTTGGAGGGCGCAACGCCCTTGCGATACAACAGCACCGCGTCGCCTTCGATTTCGGACACCACATAGTCTTCGCTGATCGATTCGACGATCGTCTCGAGCAGGTGATTGAGCACGTGCGAGCTGTGGTCAAGCTCTGTCTTGCTGACGAACTCGGTATAGCCGCTGATATCGGGAATCAGGATCGTCGCTTGTTCTACCGCCATGGGATCTCCTGCTTGCAGAAAAACGCTGATTCTGCGCCACCCGTATGGCGGGTCGGGCGCCAAGGGCCTGCAGGCGCCGTGAATCAATCGGATAGACGCTTGCCTCGCACCGCCTCAACTGGCATGTATGGAACGTCGAGGCCAGGCCCCCCTTAGGCACGGGTCCACAGCGCAGCCCGTGGCGGCGTCACCAGGTGTCGATGGCCAGGCCGGAAAACGATGCGGGCCGGGTACGGCTCGACCGCAGCGACGCGACGATACGATCACGTGTCTCGGCCGGATCGATGACCGCGTCGATCTCCAGCGTCGCCGCCATGTTGATGGCACTGCCCTTGTCGTAGTGTTCGTCCAGCAGCCTCTGAAACAGGGCATCGCGCTGGGCACCTTCAGGGGCTGCGTCAAGTTCCTTGCGATACCCCAGTCGCACTGCGCCCTCAAGCCCCATGCCGCCAAACTCGCCGGTGGGCCAGGCCAGCGTCGCCATCGGCGCATGAAACCCGCCCGCGGCCATGGCCATCGCGCCCAGGCCGTATCCCTTGCGCAACACGACGCTGACAAACGGCACGCGCAGATGGGCTGCGGCAATGAACATGCGGCTGACATGGCGCACCTGGGCCAGTTCCTCGGCCTGCGGCCCGACCATGAAGCCCGGTGTATCGACCAGGCTCACGATCGGCAGACCATGCGCATTGCACAGTTGCATGAACCGCGCCGCCTTGTCTGCGGCATCCGCGTCGATGGCGCCACCCAGGTGCTGCGGGTTGTTGGCCATCAGCCCGACGGCACGGCCCTCCAGCCGGCCCAGCGCAATATGAATGCCGGCGCCAAAGCCGGTGCGCAGCGGCAGCAGGCTGTCCGTGTCCACCAGGGCGGCCATGGCGGTACGGCTGTCGTACACCCGCAGCCGGTTCTGCGGCACGACATCGCGCAATGCCAACGCATCGGGCGCTGCCCATGCAGTCGTGGTGCCCTGGAAAAACGCCAGGTAGCGGCGCGCCATGGTGACCGCCTGCGCCTCGTCGTCGACCAGTATGTCGATCACACCGTTGCCATGCTGCGCCGGGGCAGGACCGATCTGCTCGGGGTGAAACACCCCTAACCCACCGCCTTCGACCATGGCAGGGCCGCCCATACCGATATTGCTGCCCGTGGTGGCAATGATCACGTCGCAGCAGCCGAGCAAGGCGGCATTGCCGGCAAAACAGCGCCCGGCTGCGATACCGATCACCGGGACACAGCCATTGAGGCGCGCGAAGCTGGCGAACGTGGCCACATGCAGGCCCGCCACGATGGGCATGTCCACATCGCCCGGGCGCCCACCACCACCTTCGGCCCACAACACCACCGGCAGCTTGTTCTGCAGCGCGATACCCAGCATGCGATCGGTCTTCTGGTGGTTGCGCATGCCCTGGGTACCCGCCAGCACGGTGGCGTCATAGGCCATCACTACGGCGCTGGCGCGGTCGGGCCCGAATGCAGCCCCGTTGATGCGCCCGATGCCGGTCACCATGCCGTCGGCCGGCGTGTTGCGCATGAGGTCGTCCTCGCTGCGCCGCGCACGCTGCGCCGCCACGGCCAGCGCGCCATATTCCTGGAACGAACCGGCGTCGCACAGGTCGTCAATGTTCTCGCGTGCGCTGCGCAGTCCCAGCGCGTGGCGTTTGTCCATGGCTGCGGAGCGGCTCGCGTCGTGGGTCAGAGCGTGCCGGTCCAGTACCCGCTGCAGATCGGCGCGGATCTCCGTCGCCGGAGCGCGCGCGCTTGCGCTGTGCTGGCGCTCGGGCGCATCGGCGCTGCCGGGGGCGGCACCATCCGCATCGTCCGCGCCCGCCGGCGCAACCATCAACAGCAGCTGCCCCTCGCCGACCACCTCGCCCTGCGCGCAGAGCAGCTCCGCGACCCGGCCACCCGCCGTGGCGCGCACTTCATGCTCCATCTTCATGGCTTCGAGAATCAGCACGACATCGCCTGCGCGCACCCTCTCTCCAACGGCGACCTGGATGGATACGACCTGTGCCTGCAACGGGGAGTGGATTGAATGCATGCGGTGATTTTGCTGCAGGCCAGCGCCGGCGCACCGTCAAGCGGGAGACAGATGTCGCCGCCGAAGGATTGGGCGCCAAACGCAGCCTGGTGCGGGTGATCACCGGCATTTCCTGCGTCAGCATGGCCATGGGCCCGCTCGGCGGTTCGCTGGCGATGTTGATCGGGCTGCGGTTGTTGCCGGGCCGACCCGACGCTGGCTGACAAGCACGGCGCGGCGACCGATGGCATGGCGGGCGTTCAAACTTTTTTACCCACTGGTAAACCCCGATGCCCCGGCGCCCACGAAAGTGCAGAATCTGACGCTCCCGGCACCCCGAATGTATTCGTCTGGTGCCCCGTGCGCCACTTCAGTGCGGCGCTTTGCGCGCCGCGATTCGGGTACCATGAACTCAGAATTTGTTGTCGTCCTGACGCATTAGGAGAGCCCCTTGAAAACCATGTTCATCCGTTCCGCTGCGGCGCTGGCGATCGCCACCGCGTTCGCATTGCCAGCCTCCGTGCTGGCCGCCACCCCGAAGGACACGCTGGTCGTGACCTGGGCCATTGACGACATCATCACGATGGATCCGGCCGAGTCGTTCGAGATCTCGGCGGGTGAAGTCATGGGCAACTCATACGACCGCCTGATGCGGTACGACGTCAACGACCCGTCCAAACTGGTGGCCGACGTCGCCACCAAATGGTCCGTTTCGGCCGACGGCAAGACCTACACATTCGAGTTGCGCCCGGGTGTGAAATTCGCCTCCGGCAACGCGCTGAGCGCCGAAGACGTGGTGTATTCGCTGCAGCGTGCCGTCCTGCTGGACAAGACCCCGGCCTTCATCCTGACCCAGTTCGGCCTCACCAAGGACAACGTCAAGGACAAGATCAAGCAGACCGGCCCGTTGTCGCTGACATTCGAGACCGATCAGGCCTACGCGCCGACTTTCGTCTACAACTGCCTGACCGCCAACATCGCTTCCATCGTCGACAAGAAATTGCTGATGTCCAAGGAAGCCAACGGTGATATGGGCTACGGCTGGCTCAAGACCAACTATGCCGGCTCCGGCCCGATGAAGGTACGCGAGTGGCGCGCCAACGAAGTGGTGGCCCTCGAGCGCAACGACAACTACTATGGCGAAAAATCCAAGCTGGCGCGCGTCATCTACCGCCACATCAAGGAAGCCGCGACCCAGCGCCTGATGCTGGAAAAGGGCGATGCCGACATTGCGCGCAACCTGACACCACAGGACCTGGACGCATTGGTCAGCAATAAGGACATCAAGACCACGGCTACCCCCAAGGGCACGATCTGGTACATCAGCCTGAACCAGAAACACCCGATCCTGTCCAAGCCGGAGGTGCGTGAAGCCTTCAAGTGGCTGGTCGACTACGACGCGATTGGTGCCACGATGATCAAGAACATCGGCGTTGTGCACCAGAGCTTCCTGCCGGTCGGCTTGCTCGGCGCCAGCACCGACAAACCCTACAAGCTCGACGTGAACAAGGCCAAGGCCCTGCTGGCCAAGGCCGGTTACCCGAACGGCTTCAAGATCACGATGGACATGCGCACCAGCCAACCGGTGCAAGGCATGACCGAAGCGATCCAGCAGACGCTCAAACGCGCCGGCATTGAAATGGAAATCCTGCCCGGTGACGGCAAGCAGACCTTGACCAAATACCGCGCACGCAAGCATGACCTGTATATCGGCCAGTGGGGCGCCGATTACTGGGATCCGCACACCAATGCCGACACCTTCGCGCGCAACCCGGACAACAGCGACGACGCCAAGTCCAAGCCGCTGGCCTGGCGCAATGCCTGGGACATCCCCGAGATGACCAAGATGGCTGACGCCGCCGTGCTCGAGCGTGACGCCAGCAAACGCAAAGCGATGTACCTGGAGATGCAGGCCGTGCACCGCAACACCAGCCCGTTCGTGATCATCGGGCAAATGATCGAGACCTCCGCCATCCGCAGCAATGTGCAGGGTTACAAGATTGGCCCGACGTCCGACGCGACCTACATGTTCAAGGTCAGCAAGTAAACCGGCCATAACGACACTGGTTTGAACACTGCAGTCCAGTCGCCGCCCGCCAAGTCGGGCGGCGCGCGTTTCAAGGGTGCCCTCAAGAGCGGCGTGAACTTCCTGGGCGTCATCGCACTGACCTATCTGGGTCTTCTCGCGGTGACCTTCTTCATCGGCAGGGTGATGCCGATCGACCCGGTGCTGGCCATCGTCGGGGACCGGGCGCCGGAACATGTGGTGGAGCGGGTACGTGAAGAGATGGGGCTGAACAAGCCGCTCTACACGCAGTTCGGCATCTATCTGAAGAAGATCGCGACCGGCGACTTCGGCACCTCGGTGCTGACGTCGAACCCGGTCATGGTGGACATCAAGCGCACCTTTCCCGCCACCCTCGAGCTGGCCACGCTGGGCATCATCATCGGTGCGGGGATCGGCATTCCGCTCGGGGTCTGGGCCGCGGTGCGCCGCGGCTCCATGGTCGACCAGGTCGTGCGGGTGATGGGGCTGATCGGTTATTCGGTGCCGATCTTCTGGCTTGGCCTGATGGGCCTGATGCTGTTTTATGCCAAGCTGGACTGGGTCGCCGGGCCGGGGCGCATCGACGTGAGTTACGAATACTCCGTCACGCTCGAGAGTGGTTTTCTGCTGTTCGATACCGCGCGCCAGGGTCAATGGGACGCGTTTCGCAACGTGTTGTCGCACCTGATCCTGCCGGCGAGCCTGCTCGGCTATTTTTCGCTCGCCTACATCAGCCGCATGACGCGCTCGTTCATGCTCAATGAACTGGCGCAGGAATACGTGATCGCGGCGCGCGCCAAAGGCCTGTCCGAGACCCGCATTATCTGGCGCCATGCGCTGCGCAATGCCATGGTACCGCTGGTCACCGTGGTCGCACTGTCGTATGCCGGCCTGCTGGAGGGCTCGGTGCTGACCGAAACCGTGTTCGCCTGGCCGGGTCTGGGCCTGTACATCACGAACTCCCTGCAGAACGCCGACATGAACGCGGTGCTGGGTGGCACCATCGTTGTGGGGTCGGTTTTCATCGGGTTGAACCTGTTGTCAGACCTGCTCTACAAAGTCCTCGACCCGCGCACCCGCATCCGATGAACAGCCCTGCTGTATCCACACCGAGGGAAAGCCTGCATGACTGGCTGATGTCCGAGCGCCCGCAGTCGCGCCGCCAGGCGTCGCTGGGCCGTGCCTATGGCGCCTGGCGCACTTTTGCGCGCAACCGACTCGCCATGCTGGGGCTGGCGATCATCATCGTCCTGGTGCTGGTGGCCATCTTCGCCGACGTGCTGGCACCGTATTCACCCTACATCGGCGACCTGCGCACCACGCGCCTGTTGCCACCGTCGAGCGCCCATTGGTTTGGCACCGACGATCAGGGGCGCGACATACTCTCGCGCATCATGCACGGCTCGCGCGTCACGCTGTATGTGGTGGTGCTGGTGGCGGTGCTCGCCGCGCCGATCGGTCTGGTGGTCGGAACAGTGGCCGGTTACGCTGGCGGCTGGCTCGACGCAGCGCTGATGCGCGTGACCGACATCTTCCTGGCATTTCCGCGACTGATCCTGGCACTGGCGTTTGTCGCCGCGCTCGGCCCCGGTATCGAGAACGCGGTGATCGCGATCGCCATCACGTCGTGGCCACCGTATGCGCGTATCGCGCGGGCAGAGACGTTGACGATCCGGCAGGCCGACTACATCGCCGCGGTGCAACTGATCGGTGCCTCACCGTGGCGCATCGTATTGCGCCACATCATGCCGCTGTGCCTGTCGTCGGTCATCGTTCGGGTCACGCTCGACATGGCCGGCATCATCCTGACCGCGGCCGGCCTGGGTTTCCTGGGCCTGGGCGCACAACCCCCGATGCCCGAGTGGGGCGCGCTGATCGCCAATGGCCGGCTCTATGTGCTCGACCAATGGTGGGTCGCCGCCGCCCCTGGCGCTGCGATCTTCCTGGTCTCGCTGGCGTTCAACCTGCTCGGCGACGGGCTGCGCGACGCGCTCGACCCCAAGGCGGTGAAATGAGGACCGCTCCCAAACAACTGCGCACCGCAGCGCGAAGTGCGGAGGATGCCAAATGAGCATCATCGACAAGGCCATGGCCAAAAAGGGCTTGGCGGCAGACCCGGAGGGATTGCTGCAACACGGCAACAACGCGGACACGGCGCCACCGGGCGCCGCCGCGCAAGACGCGGTGGCATCTCCGCCCGCATCGGAAGCTGCGGCGCAGGATACGGCTGTGGTTGCCGCTGCAGACGCTGCTGCGACTGCCAATACCGCGGTCGGTACAGTAGCGGCCACGCCTTCTGCGCTCGCTGATCCGGAACCATCCATCGACGCCGGGGCACCGGAGCCCACCACCGCTTCCGAGCCGCAGCCCCCGGCCATAGCCACGGATGCAACGGCTGTTGCGGTGGTGGCTACAGCAGCGACGATGGCGCCTGAACCCGGCCGGGTCGAGCCGGTATTCAAGACCGTTCCGGCACCCCGGCCGGTACTGGTCGTCGACGACCTGCGGGTATCGTTTCCAAGCCGCGACGGCGGGCGCACCGAGGCCGTGCGCGGCGTGTCGTTCACGCTGGCCCGCGAACGCCTGGGCATCGTTGGCGAGTCGGGTTCGGGCAAGTCCCAGACCGGTCGAGCAATCCTGGGTCTGACCGCACCGGAAGGCCTGGTCACAGCCAAACGGCTGGAGTTCCACGGCACCGACCTGCTGCGGTGCTCGAACAAGGAACGCCGCGAATTGCGCGGCGGACGCATTGCGATGGTGTTGCAGGACCCGAAGTTTTCACTCAACCCGGTCATGACAATAGGCGACCAGGTAGTGGAGACCTTGCGAGCACACCGCCGCATTTCCGGGCGCGAAGCGCGGATCAAGGCGCTGGACGCGCTGGCGGCGGTGCAGATCGACCAGCCCGAACGGGTCTACAAGCTGTATCCGCACGAGGTCTCGGGCGGCATGGGGCAACGCGCGATGATCGCGATGATGCTGATCGCCGAGCCGGAGCTCCTGATCGCCGATGAACCCACGTCTGCGCTCGATGTCACGGTGCAGCTGGAAGTGCTGGCTATCCTGGACAAACTGGTAGCGGACCGCGGCATGGGCCTGGTGTTCATCTCGCACGACCTGCGGCTGGTGTCGACCTTCTGCGACCGCATCCTGGTGATGTATGCCGGCAAGGTGGTCGAAGAGGTGTCGTCCGGCGCGCTGGCCGACGCAAAACACCCCTACACCCGCGGGCTGCTCAACTGCCTGCCCAAACTGGCAGACGACCGGCACCCGTTGCCGACACTCGACCGACAACCGGAATGGGCGTTGTGAACGTCGAACCTCTTATGGACACGCAGCAGGTGGCGGCAGTCGGCCTTGAGGCGCAACGCCTGCGCGTGGTCTACGACGGCTTCGTCGCCGTGGCCGAAACCACCTTGCGCGTGGCTGCGGGCGAGAGTTTCGGCATCGTCGGCGAGTCCGGCTCCGGCAAGTCCACGGTGCTGCGCGCCATTTGTGGCCTGGCGCCACTGGCGTCTGGCACGGTACAACTGGTCGGTGGCAGCGGGCTGGACTTGCCGCCACCGGGCAGCAAGCCGTTTCGGCGTCTCGTGCAAATGGTGTTCCAGGATCCGTACGGCTCGCTCCATCCACGCCAGACGGTAGACCGCATCCTGGCCGAACCGCTGGCGATCCACAACATCGGCGACGCCGAAGCCCGTATCGAACGCGCGCTCGACGAGGTCGGGCTGGGCAACGGGTTCCGATTTCGCTATCCGCACCAGCTCTCGGGCGGGCAGCGCCAGCGCATCGCGATTGCACGTGCGCTCATACTGGAGCCGCAGATCATGCTGCTCGACGAGCCCACCTCGGCGCTGGACGCGTCGGTGCAGGCCGAGGTGCTGAACCTGCTGGAAGACCTGCGGCGCAAGCGCGGACTGACCTTCATCATGGTCAGTCACGACCTGGCGGTGGTGACGCATATGTGCGAGAAGCTGATGGTGATGCAACGTGGCCAGACGGTGGAACTGCTGTCCTCAAGCGATCTGGCATCCCACACGGTCACACAGGAATACACCCGCAAACTGATGGAAGCGTCGAGCGGATTCAACCGCGACGCGGCCAGCGCCTGATCGACGACCGACCGGGCGGCAAGAAATGCCGCCTTGTGTGATGATTCCGTCACGCACCTGCATTACCCATCTGACGACCAGAACGCCACCAACACGGGACACACACACCATGATTCACTGGGAAGCCCACGCCTGCCTGCCATTGCACCCTGATGCCGACTTCGCGCCGATCGCCCGGATGCATGCCGCCGGCGTGCACTACGTCTCGATCAACATCGGCATGGACATGAACCCGCTGTCACAGGTGATGGCGGTGATCGCCGGATTCCGCGCCACCATTGCCGCCAACCCCGACACCTATGTGCTTGCAGCCTCAGTGGCCGACATCACGCGCGCAAAGGCCGAGGGCAAACTCGCGATCGGGTTCGACCTGGAGGGCGCCATGCCGCTGCTCGAACAGCCCGACATGGTCGCGCTGTACAAGAGCCTGGGCGTACAGCAGATGCACCTGGCCTACAACCGCAACAACAGTGTCGCTGGCGGCTGCCACGACATCGTGCAGGGCTTGAGCCCACTCGGACACAAGGTCGTAGCCGCGATCAACGCGGCCGGCGTGCTGATGGACTGCTCGCACACCGGCCGGCGCTGCAGCCTGGACATCATGGCCGCGTCCAGCGCACCGGTGATCTTCAGCCATTCGAATCCGCTGGCACTGTTCGACCACGGCCGCAACGTCACCGATGCCCAGATCAAGGCCAGCGCCGCGACCGGCGGCGTCATCTGCGTCTCTGGGGTTTCGATTTTCCTCGGCGTGCAGGATCCGACCGCTGACGACCTGGCCCGCCACGCCGCTTATGTCGCAAACCTTGTCGGGATCGAGCACGCCGGCATCGGCATCGACATCAGCTTCAGCCAACCGGAACTGAACGACACCCCACCCGGCGATTACGACGCCACCTATTGGTGGCCCAAGTCCGCCGGGTATGACCGCGCCATCACGCGCTCGGCCTATCCGCCCGTCGAGAGCTGGACCGAACTGCCAGCAGCGCTGCAGCGCACCGGCATGACAGCCGATGAGGCGTCGCTGGTGATGGGTGGAAACATGATGCGGGTGGCGGGGCAGGTGTGGGGGTAACGAAGGGCCAGCGCCGCTATGCCCACAAAGCGACGAATCAAAGCACAACCTGAAGACCACGCTGAGGTCATCCAATGGTGGCAACCGGTCGCTGAAGCAAAGGCAAATCAGCCTGGATCCTCTACCAGACAATGTTGTTGTCGCCTGTGGCATACCCGTGTGCCAAGGCATTTCGCAACTCTACTGCGTCAAGAGTAGGGCACGCGTACAGGCATGGAGGAAGTTTGTCAGTGCGTGTTCGCGCGACACCAGCCAGTGCCAAGATGACCTGAGTTACCAAGCCGGCACAATCCACCGATGCATGTCCAGCCCACGATCCGCCTGGCAACGTCCGATGAAGCACCGGCCATCGCCCGCATGTCGCGCGACTGGATCGAACACGGCCTTGGCTGGAGTTGGACGGCGGCGCGCGTGTCGCAGGCCATCGTCGACGCGTCGACGAACGTGGCGGTGCTGCTCAACGAAGAGCGGCTCGAGGGTTTCGGCACCATGCAGTATCTGGACGACGATGCAGCGCATCTGGTGTTGCTCGCGGTGTCGCCGCTGCTGCGGCACCAGGGCATGGGTCGGCAGCTGCTGCTCTGGCTGGAGCAGTCGGCACAGGTGGCCGGCAGTACAGTGATCCGGCTCGAATGCCGGGCCGACAACGTGAACGCGATCGCGTTCTACCTGCACCTGGGTTATCGCCAGGTCGGGACGGTCAACGGTTATTACGAGGGACGGGTCGACGCAGTGCGACTGCTGAAGCGCCAGGTAACCCGGCAAACCTGAGCGACATCAGTCGACATCCACCGACGTCAGTCGGCGTCGAGCCGGGTGACCAGCGGTGCGCCAGCGCCCGTGGGCACATTTGACAGCGTGATCAACTCCGCGAATTTGCCGGCAGCCATTTGAGCCGCTGCATCATCGGCCGCATGCACGATGGCCAGCGCATCGCCGGCGCGCACCTGAAAGCCGACACCCAGGACCTCGCTGAACCCGACCCGATGGTCGATCCGGTCAGCGGCCTGGCGGCGACCGCCGCCGAGTTCGATCACCAGCAGACCGACGTCACGCGTCGCCACCTGGCTGATCCAGCCATCGCGCGGAGCCGGTACCGGGCACGACACTGGCGCGGCCACGAGATACTGCTCGGGCCGTTCAACAAAATCCGACGGCCCGCCCAGCGCCGCGACCATGCGCGCGAATCGCTCCAGCGCCGAGCCGTCGTCGAGCACACGGGTGATGCGTGCGATCGCATCGTCGTGGTCCGTCGCCAGTTTCCCCAACACCAGCAATTCGGCGCACAAGGCGTTGGTGATTTCCAGCAGCCGTGGCTCGCGCCGCTTGCCACTGAGGAACTCCAGCGCCTCCCAGACCTCAAGCGTATTGCCGCTGCTATGCCCCAGCACCTGGTTCATGTCGGTGATCAGCGCCCGTGTCGGCAGACCGGCGCCGTTGGCCACCGACACCAGCGACTGCGCCAGTGCGCGCGCCATCGCCGTGGATGCGGCAAACGCGCCGTTACCGGTCTTGACGTCGAGCACCAGGCCCTGCAGCCCGGCCGCCAGTTTCTTGGACAGGATGCTGGCGGTGATCAGCGGTATCGACTCGACGGTGGCAGTCACGTCGCGGATCGCGTACAGCCGGCGATCGGCCGGTGCCAGATCGGCAGTCTGGCCAACGACAGCGCAACCGGCGCCCCGCACCGCGGCGCGCAGCATATCGTTGGACGGCGCGGTCTGGTAGCCCGGGATGCTGTCCATTTTGTCAAGCGTGCCGCCGGTGTGGCCCAGGCCACGCCCGGAGATCATCGCCACGAAGGCACCGCAGGCGGACAACATCGGCGCCAGCATCAGGCTGATCTTGTCGCCGACACCGCCGGTAGAGTGTTTGTCGAGAATCGGGCCTCCAAGGTTTTCGGCGCGCCAGTCCATCACGCTGCCGGAGTGCGTCATAGCACGGGTCAGCGCAACGGTCTCGGCGGTGTCCAGACCACGAAGGAAGGACGCCATGGCCATCGCTGCGGCCTGCCCTTCGCTCCAGCTCCCGTCGACCAGGCCGGACACGAAAGCGCCAATCTGCGCCTCGTTCAGCACCCCGCCGTCGCGCTTGATGCGGATGATTTCCTGGGCCAGCATCACCATGGCGTCGCAGCCAACTTCACTGGGGAACCTTCGTGCTGCGCAATGCGGTGCTCACGCCAGATGCTCCGGCCCGAAGCTGTGTGGCAGCAATTGCGCGAGCGTGAAGCTGGCGCGCACATGCTGCGCATCGGCGACCAGGATCGGGGTCTGAGGCGCAGCAAATTCGCGGATTTTCTGGCGGCAACCACCGCATGGCGTGACCAGCCCGTCGCCCCGGCCCATCACCAGCACCGCACGCACGTCAGTGCCACCTGCCAGCACCATGGCGCTCAGCGCGCCGGCTTCGGCGCAAACACCCTGCGGATAGGCGGCGTTCTCAACATTGCAGCCGGCATGGATGCGACCCTGCGCGTCCAGCACGGCCGCGCCAACGTGGAACTTCGAATAGGGGGCATGTGCCCGCGCCATCGCTGCACGGGCCGCGGCCAGCATGGCGTCGCGCTGGTCGTCAGTGATGGGGGGCATTGCCGTCATCGCGTCAACGTTCTTTCAGGTAGGGCTTGCCCAGCGCCTGCGGCGCCAAGGTGCGCCCGATAAAGCCGGCCAGCAGGATCACGGTCAACAGATAGGGCAGCGCCTGGATGGCCTGCACCGGCACCAGTCCGATACCCGGCAAAGCCACGCCCTGCAACCGGATCGCCACCGCATCAAGGAAACCGAACAACAGGCAAGCCCAGAGGGCACCGACCGGATGCCACTTGCCGAAAATCATCGCGGCCAGCGCCATGAAGCCGCGCCCTGCCGTCATGTTGGGCACGAAGGCGGCGTTTTGCGCCAGCACCAGATAACTTCCGGCCAGGCCGCACAACATGCCGTTGAGCGTGAGCGCCGCGTAGCGCATGCGCGAGACCGACACGCCAGCAGCGTCGACCATGTGGGCGTTTTCGCCCACCGCGCGCAGGCGCAACCCGAAGCGGGTGCGGTACAACAACCACCACACCGACGGCACCAGCAGCAGGGCAAGGTAAACCATGATGTTGTGGCTCAGCAGCCCCTGGCCGATCACCACGCCAACGATCGGCACCTCCGCGAGCGCCGCGACGGCACCGGGTATCAGGGTCTGCATGCGCACCTCGTTGGACACCGATGGCGTCTGCCCACCTTGCGAAAACCAGGCGATGCCTAGCACCGCCGTCATGCCCACCGCGATGATGTTGATCGCCACGCCGGAGACCACCTGGTCGCCCCGATGGCTGACGCATGCCACGCCATGGAGCCACGACAACAGCACCGTGGTGCCCATCGCGATCAGCAGCGCGATGATGGTGGAGTTAAATACCACACCGGCCGCGCCAGCCGCGAAAGCGGCAAACAGCATCTTGCCCTCGAGCCCGATGTCAATAACGCCGGAGCGCTCCGACAGCAGACCGGCCAATGCGCACAGGATCAGCGGCGTGGATACCCGCAGCGTCGACGCGATCAGCGAACCGATCATGGCTTCATCCATGGGATGCTCCTTGCTGGACGGTAGTCGGCGCGCGGCGCAAGCCGTTGACAGCCCAGCCAACCGCGGGCGCCAGCACATAGGCCATGGCACCCGAGAACAACACAATGAAGCCCTGCAGCATCACGACCATGTCGCGGCTGAACCCGCGCACCTCGAAACTGACCTCGGCGCCGCCCTGGAACAGGGCGCCGAATAGAACACTGGCCAACACAATGCCGAACGGATGGCTGCGCCCCATCAGCGATACCGCAATGCCGGTGAAACCAGCGCCGCTGACATACTCCAGCATCAGCCGCCCGCTGACACCGGCGATCTCGTTCATGCCGACCATGCCGGCCAAAGCGCCCGACACACCCATCGCCAGCATGACCTGGTGGTTCGGGTTGATGCCGGCATAAGCCGCAGCGCGGGCGCTGGAGCCGGTGGCGCGCAGGTCGTAACCGAAGCGGGTATGCCAGAGCAGGAAATACACACCGACCGCCGCCGCGATCGCCAGGAACACGCTGGTGTTGAGCGGCGAGTTGGGCCAGTCAACACCGATCCATTGCATGAAGGTGTGCATGCTCGGCAACTTCGCCGAGTCGGCGAACGACGCACTTTCGACCGACATATTGCCCGGCACCTTGAGGTGATTGACGAGCAGGTAGACGAGCAAACTGCTGGCCAGGAAATTGAACATGATGGTGGTGATCACCACATGGCTGCCCCGGTAGGCCTGCAGGTAGGCCGGTATCGCCGCCCACACCATGCCGAATAATGCGCCCACCAGCAACATCAGTGGCAGCATCACCCAGGCCGGCAGGCTGGCCGACAACCACAGGGCCACAAGCCCGGTGCCCAGCCCGCCCAGGATGGCCTGCCCTTCGCCGCCGATATTGAACAGGCCGCCGTGAAAGGCGACCGCCACCGCCAGCCCGGTGAACACGAAGGTGGTCGCGTAATACAGCGTGTAGCTCAGGCCGCGGGTGGTGCCGAAGGCCCCATGCACGAGCACCGTGATGACCTCCAGCGGGTTCTGCCCGACCAGCCAGACCATGGCCCCGGCCACCAGCAGCGCAACCGCCAGATTGACGACCGGCAGGACCACCAAATCCGCCCAGCGCGGCAACGCCTGCGTCGTCATTTTGTGGCGCCCCGATCGGTCTGCGCGGCTTTTGCTGTTGCAGCTGGTGCATCCTTGGCACGGCCACCACCAATCATCAACATCCCCAACGCTTTTTCGTTGCATTCGTCGATCGGCAGCTCGCCGGCGACATGGCCCTGGTTCATGACAATCACCCGGTCCGACAGAGCCAGGATTTCATCGAGTTCGCTTGACACCACCAGCACCGCGCAGCCAGCATCGCGCATGGCGCGCAACTGGCTGTAGATAAATTCGATCGCGCCGATGTCCACACCGCGTGTCGGCTGGCCTACCAGCAACACCTTGGGCGACTGGCCCAGTTCGCGCCCCAGCACCAGCTTTTGCTGGTTGCCGCCGGAAAAACTGGCACACAACAGATGCGCGTCACGCGGGCGCACATCGAAACGTTCCATCATGTCGACGGTCGAACGCTGCATCTGCGCATGCTGCATCCAGCCCGCGCGGCAGTACTGCGGCAACCATTCGTAGCCCAGCACCGCCGATTCCCATGCCTCGAAATTCATCACCATTGCGCGTTCGTGGCGGTCTTCCGGCACATGGGCCACGGCCAGGTTACGGGCAGTGCGCGGGTCGATCCAGGCGCCGGCACGGAACTGGCTGCCACCGACCTCCAGCGTGCCTTCACCCGGCGCCAGCAAACCCGACAACACCTCAAGCAGCTCGCTCTGCCCGTTGCCCGAGACGCCGGCCACCCCGACGATTTCGCCGGCCTTGAGATCAAGCGTGAGGTCGTGCAGCCGCACCACTCCCATCCCATCGCGCACATGGATGCCGCTGGCCCTGAGCAGGACATCGCCAGGCGGCTTGTCGTTGTCGTCCACCCGCCCCATTTGGACCTTGCGCCCGACCATCGCCTCGGCCAGGCCCTCGATCGTCGCGTCGGCAATGGCGACCTCCGCCACCACGCGGCCGGCCCGCATCACCGTGACCCGGTCACACAGGCGCATGACTTCCTTCAGCTTATGGGTGATCAGCAGGATCGTCGTGCCCTGTTCCCGCAGCAGTCCCAGCACGCCGAACAACTGCTCGGTCTCCTGCGGTGTCAGCACCGCCGTGGGTTCATCCAGAATCAGGATCTTTGCGCCGCGGTACAACGCCTTGAGAATTTCCAGCCGTTGCCGGTCGCCCACCGATAGGTCCGCCACCAGCGCGTCAAGCTCGACCTTCAGTCCGGTGGAGGTCATGAGCTCGGACAGGCGTGTGCGCACGATTGTCTCCGCCTTGTGCAGCAGCACATGCGGCTCGGCCCCCAGCATCACGTTTTCCAGCGCCGAGAGTGTCTCGACCAGCATGAAATGCTGGTGCACCATGCCGATGCCCAGCGCAATCGCCTCATGCGCATTGCGGATCGTCGCGTCCTTGCCGAACACCTTGATGGAGCCGCTGTCACTGGTATAGAACCCGTACAGCACCGACATCAACGTGCTCTTGCCCGCCCCGTTCTCGCCCACGATGCCATGTACCGTGCCATGCCCGACCGTGAGATCCACATCCGCGTTGGCCTGCACCGGGCCAAAACGCTTGGAGATGCCGAGCATCTCGACCGCAGGTGCGTCAGACAAAACGGTCGCCCTACTGGATAAATGTCAGGTGACTTGAGGTGTTGAAGGTTCCGTAGCGAGCGGGTCGAGGTGGCGCCGAGGAGCGGAGCCGTACTTGCGTACGGCGAGCACCGCAGGCGCCAGATCGGCCCGCGCAGTAGGAAGATTCAATACCTCAATATTTGCAGGCGTTGTCGGCCATGTAGTCGGCCACCTTGATCTTGCCGGCGATGATGTCAGCCTTGGCCGTTTCGACCTTCTTCTTCATGTCGGCGCTGACCAGCTTCTCGTTGTATTTGTCAATCGCATAGCCGACGCCGCCTTCCTTGAGCCCGAGCACCGACATGCCCGGTGTGTGGTTCTTGGATACGTTGTATACCGCCACGTCGACGCGCTTGAGCATTGAAGTCAGCATGGTGCCGGGCTGGATGTGGTTCTGGTTGCTATCCACACCAATGGCCAGCTTGCCGCCGTCCTTGGCCGCCTGGTACACGCCCATGCCGGTGCCGCCGGCGGCGGCGAAGATCACGTCCGCACCCTTGGAAAACTGCGCCTTGGCGAGTTCACCGCCACGCGCCGGATCGTTCCACGCCGCACCGGTGGTGCCGGTCATGTTCTGGAACACCTCGGTCTTGGGGTTGGCGTATTTGGCGCCCTGCTGGTAGCCGCATTCGAACTTGCGGATCAGCGGTATGTCCATGCCGCCGACAAAACCGACCTTGCCGGTCTTGCTGGCCATCGCGGCCATCATGCCGACCAGGAAGCTGCCTTCCTGTTCCTTGAACACCACCGATTGCACGTTGGGCAGGTCGACCACCATGTCGATGATGGCGAACTTGAGCTTCGGGAACTCCTTGGCGACCTTCTCGATGGCCGATGCCTGGCTGAAGCTCATCGCGATGATCGGGCTGGCGCCTTTTTCGGCCATGCGGCGGATCGCCTGTTCGCGTTGCGACTCGTTCGACACTTCGAACTCGAGGTAGTTCTTGCCGGTTTCCTTCTTCCAGCGCTCCATGCCGTTGAAGGCCGCTTCATTGAATGACTTGTCGAACTTTCCGCCCAGGTCATACACGATGGCGGGCTCTGCCATAGCCTGGAAACTGGCTGCGAGAGCCACGGCAAGAATCCCGAGTTGGGTCTGGAGTTTCATGGTGAATATCTTTCGAGGTTGATTGGAAAGGCGGAAATAGTACTCGCAAGCCTAGGCCAGAGCCGGCCCGGTCGCAATCGGGGCTTTCCCCATAAACAGCAGCGAAATCACCGAACTAGACGGTTGCCGGGCGAGTCATGTCCGCATCATAACCACCGACTCGCCCGTACTGCACCGCGATGGCGCTGGCAAGCCGGGCATTGTTCAGCACCAGTTCGATGTTGGTGGCCAGGCTGTCACCGCCGGTCAGTTCCGACACCCGTGCCAGCAGGAACGGCGTCACCCGCTTGCCAGCGATCTTTTGCTGCTGCGACTCCTGCAGGGCCTGCTCGACGGCGGCGTCCATGCGCGCGCGTGGCATCGCGAAGGCCCGTGGCACCGGGTTGGCCACGACAAAGCCACCTTGCAGGCCCATGGCCCACTTGGCCTGCATGGCCCGCGCAATCTGTTCGGGGTTTTCCATCCGGTAGTCCACACCGCAGTCGCTGTCGATGGTAAAAAACGCCGGCAAGGTGTCGGTCTGGTAGCCGATCACCGGCACCCCCTGGGTCTCCAGGTATTCCAGCGTGAGCGGCAGGTCCAGGATCGACTTGGCGCCGGCGCAGACAACCGCCACCGGGGTCCGCGCCAGTTCCTGCAGATCGGCAGACACGTCGAAACTCTGTTGCGCCCCGCGGTGCACACCGCCGATGCCGCCGGTGGCAAATACCCGGATGCCGGCCAGCGCGGCAATGATCATGGTGGAGGCCACCGTCGTGGCGCCTATGGCGCCGCTGGTGACGATGAACGGCAGGTCGCGCCGGCTGACTTTCGCCGCCTGCAGCCCGGTGCAGCCCAACGCCTCGATTTCGTCCGGCGTCAAACCCGCCTTCAGGCGACCGCCCAGCACGGCGATGGTCGCTGGCACAGCGCCGTGGGCGCGGATCTCGGCTTCGACACGCAACGCGGTGGCCACATTGTCCGGATACGGCATACCGTGCGAGATGATGGTCGATTCGAGCGCGACGACAGGCCGGCGTTCGGCCAGGGCCTGCGCCACGTCGGGATGGATGTCGAGGTAGGGATGCGATGGCATGCGGGGCTCCAGTTTCTTGTTTCCGTTTGTTCTCGTACGTTCTTGTGCGTGCTCGTCGGCGCTAGGACACGGGCATGCGGTCCGGCTTTGCAGCTACCGCAGACAAGGCCGGCGCGCCCAGCAACTGCCGCACGTTTGCGACCGACAGATTCAGGTGGTTGGCCTGTGGCGCGGTGAGGGTCAGCGCGGCACAAGCGGCGGCAAACCCAACCGCGTCCTGCAACGGCGCGCCCTCCAGAAACCGGTGCATCAGGCCCGCCATCAACGCGTCGCCGGCCCCGGTGGCGTTGACGACCTGCACGGCCACCGCGGCCTGCCAGCCACTGGCGCCCGCCATGTCGCTCCAATAAAGGCCACGCTCACCGAGACTGAGCACCACCTGGCGCACGCCATGCTGGTGCAGCCAGCGCGCTGCGGCGACCACCTCGGCATCGGACTGCACAGTCTGGCCGGTGAATGCCTGCGCCTCCAGCCGGTTGGCCTTGAGCGTATGGATGCGTGTCAGCCAGGGTAGCAACCGGCGGCATTTGAACGCCGACACCGACTCGGCAAACAGCGGTGTGTCCCGGGCCTGCGAACAGAGCCAGCCCAGTGCTGCGTCCGGCAAATTGCAATCGAGCAACACCGCGCCGGCATGGCGCAGCCGGCCGGCGCTGGCAGACAGGCGCTCGGGCGTGATCTGCTCCAGGATCGCCATGTCGTTGAGCGCCAGCGCCATGTCCCCATCGGGCCCGTGCAGCGACAGGTAGGTCGACGTCGCCTGGTCAGCCAGCACCTGGCATGCCTGCACATCGACACCGGCGCGTCGCGTGTGTTCGAGCAAACTGGCGCCATACAGATCGTCGCCGACCGCACTGATCAGCCGCACGTCATGGCCCAGCCGCGCCAGATTCTCCGCCACGTTGCGCGCCACGCCCCCGGGTGCGCAGCGGATACGGCCGGGCGTGGAATCGTGCGCGGCCAATGCGTGTGGCGAATTGCCGGTGATGTCCATGTTGGCCGCGCCCACGGCTACGACGAACCGTTCGGCCGCCAGCACATAACCACGGCCCACGATGTGCCCCTTTTGCACCAGGTGCATGATGTGTCCGGCGATCGCTGCACGGCTGATGCCCAGCCGGTCGGCCAGCGCTTGCTGGGCGATCAGCGGTTCATCGCGCAGGATGTCGAGTATTTCCTGTTCCCGGCCAGACATTCAAACAAATGTTTCATTGATTGTTGAATGTTTGAATTGTGGCATGTTCCCCGGTTGGGGCGAAGCCAGGCCCCGGTTACACGCGCGCATCGGCACAGATCGGCATCCGCACCACCAGACGTTTGACGCACACATTTCCAATCAAATGACACCCGAAGACCTGCAACACATCACCGCACGCACATTGGCGCACTATGACTGCAACGCACGCGATTTCTGGGAGGGAACGCGTGATCACGACGTGCGCCAGAACATCGACGCGCTGCTCAGCCACATCGGGCTGGCAGCCCCACTGGAGCTCCTCGACTTCGGCTGCGGCCCAGGGCGCGACCTGATGCACTTCAAGGCGCTGGGGCATCGCGCAACGGGTCTCGAGGGCGCGGAAACATAGCGGATGCCCGGTGCTCGAACAGGACTTTCTGCAGTTGGAGCTGCCCGATGCGCATTTCGATGGCGTATTTGCCAACGCCGTGCTGTTCCATATCCCCAGCCAGGCACTGCCACGGGTGCTGGCGGGTCTGTACGCAACGCTGAAACCCGGCGGCGTGTTGCTGTGTTCGAATCCACATGGCAACGGACAGGAAGGCTGGAACGGTGAGCGTTACGCCGTCTTCCACGACTGGCCGTCCTGGCGCGCACACATGACAGCCGCGGGGTTCACGGAGTTGACGCACTACTACCGACCGACAGGGTTGCCGCGCGCGCAACAGCCATGGCTGGCGAGCGTGTGGAGGACGACCACGCGCTAAAGACCGGTGGTAAATGCGGGCGTCGGCATGAACTTACCCGCGCAAACACCGTCGAACTTCGTCAGTATCAACAATGCAATCAGGAGTCTGTGCGATGCGATTACGTTTAAAGGGTTGGCTCGGCTTGTCTGTGGTGTCTGTCTTGACGGCCTGCGTCAGCTATGCGCCGCCGGCCGATCTGGCAGGCAAAACCGGCGAACAGGTGGTGGCCCGCATGGGACAACCTGAAACGTGGCGCCAGATCGATGGGCAAACCCGGCTGGAGTTTCCCCGCGGGCCTTACGGCAAACACACCTGGTTCGTGACCCTGGACGCTACCGGGAACGCCATACGGTCGGAGCAGGTGCTCACGGAGAAAAACTTCAACCAGATCGTGCCCGACATGGAACTGGCCGAGGTCCGCAGCCGACTCGGCCGTCCGGGCGAGGTGCAGGTGCTCGGGCGCTCCCGGGGTGGCGTCTGGAACTACCGTTACGAGAGTGCGTTCTGCCAATGGTTTCAGGTCGAGTTTTCGCAGGAACGGAAGGTACGTTCTGCGGGATACGGGCAGCCACCGGAATGCGACCGGCCTAACACGATCATCGTGCCGTGACGTGAGCGTCCGCCCGCTGCACGGGTCGCCGGGATCTGCAGGTCACGCAGCCTGCCGGCTGGCGGGCCTGGCGTCGAAGCGTGGACAATCGACCCATGCCTGTTTCCACCCTGTGGCACCCCGTCGTGCCGGCACGCGCACTGCGCGCCGGCGACAACGTGCTGGCCTGCACCGTCATAGGCCAGGACCTTGCGCTGTGGCGCAGCGCGAACGGGCAGGTGCAGGCCTGGGAAGATCGCTGCCCCCACCGCGGTGTCGCCCTGAGCCTGGGGCGCGTCACCGGCGATCGCCTGGCATGCGCCTACCACGGCTGGGAATATGCCGCCGGCACGGGCCGCTGCGCGGCAATTCCGCAGCTGCCTGACATCCCGGTGCCGGGCAAGGTGTGCGTCCGGACCTTCGCGGCACGGGAGCACAACGGCATGGTCTGGGTCACGCTGACGGACAGCCCGGCGACCGAACCAGCGGCCGACACGATCACAAAGACTTGGCATTACCTGCGGTCGATGGGCGTGCGCGCACCACTCGACACGGTCAATGCGCACTTGCCAGTGCACGGCTTTCGGGCGACCGCAGCTCCACTGCATTGGCAAGGCCCGCTCGCCGGGCAGCACTTGCAGCTGCTGACCCTGCAGACAACTGCCACCGATTGCCTGCTGCACATCTCGAGTGACGATGCACCCCCCGCTGACGCCGTAGCCGCGCTGTTCGGCGCTATACGCCGTTTGCGCAGCGCGCTGCAAACCTCCCGCGCCTGACCGCCATGCCGTTTTGCACCGCTGACCCGAACATGCGCGACGACTGGTTAACCGTGGGGTCGGCTGCGCAGCTGCACGGCGCCAGCGCGGAGCGACCGGTGCAGGCGCAGCTGCTGGGCAATGCCGTATCGCTCTGGCAGGACGAAGCCGGCCGGCCATGCTGCTGCGCCGATGGCGCGCGCTGGCCGATCCAGTCCCGTTACGGCTACCTGTGGGTCTGCACCGGCAGCGGCACGCCGCGGCCGCTGTTCGAGCTGCCCGAATACCACGAACCCGGCCGGCGCATCGTCGACTGCGGCGGTATCGGCGTGGCGACCTCGGGCCTGCGCGTGGTCGAGAACTTCCTCGACATGGGCCATTTCCCGTATATCCACACCGGAACGCTGGGCAGGGTGCCACACACCGAAGTCGCGCCCTACAAAGTGGCGGTGGATGCCGGCAGCGGTGAGGTCTGGGCCACCGAATGCCGCTTCTTCCAGCCCCGCGCGTCGGCGTCGGCTGCAGACGGTATCGACGCCCAGTACCGCTACCGGGTGATGCAGCCGTTGACGGCCGCGTTGTACAAATCCTGCCCGAACCGCGCAGGCGCACAGGACGTTATCGGCCTGTTCGTGCAGCCACTGGACGACGAACATGTGATCGCCCATTGCCTGCTGGTCTATTTCGAGGACAGCTTGTCCGACGCCGACATGATCGGCTTCCAGCACATGATCTTCGGCCAGGACAAACCGATCCTGGAAAGCCACCGTCCGCGTCGCCTGCCGCTGGCCGGAGCGCTCGAAGCACACATGCGCTGCGACCTCACCGCAGCCACCTACCGCCGCTGGCTGCGCCAGCGCGGTATGACCTTCGGTGTGCATCAAGGGTCGGATACATGATCCGTCTGTACGACTACACGCTGTCGGGCAACTGTTACAAGTTGCGCCTGCTGCTGCACTGGCTGGACGTGCCTTACCAGAAGCGACGGGTCGACTTCCATCCCGGGCGCGAGCACAAGTCCGAGTGGTTCCTGCAAAACATCAACCCGCTGGGCCAGTTGCCTGTGATCGATGACGATGGTTTTCTGCTGCGGGATGCGCAGGCCTGCCTGGTCTACCTGGCCAGCCGTTTTGACACCGACGGCCACTGGTACCCCGACGACGCGCCAACGCGCGCACACATCGCCTTGTGGCTGGCCACCGCCGAAGACCTGACACGCAGCGTCGCAACCGCCCGGTTGCATTACGCCTTCGGCTACCCGGCAGACATCCCGGCCTGCGAACGCGGCGCCCACGCCGCGCTTGGCCTGCTGGACGACACACTGGCCGAAAACCAGTACGCGGGTCGCGCATGGCTGGCCACCGACCGGCCCAGCATCGCCGACGTCGCCTGTTTCCCGTATGCCGCGCTGGCCGGCGAAGCCCGTATCGACCTGCGGCCCTACCCGGCATTGCAGCACTGGATCCACACGCTGCGTCACCTGCCCGGGTTCATCGCCATGCCGGGCATTCTGGATCCGGCCCTTTAGGCCTCTGGTTGCCGAATCTCTGGATGCCGGGCCGCCCCATTACACTGACCGCTTCCATTTCTCTGAAGGACCTGCACTCATGAAATTGCTGATCACTGGCGGCGGCGGATTTGTCGGCGCGCGCCTGGCCCGTACCCTGCTTGCGCGTGGCGAACTCGCCGGGCAGACCATCAAGACGCTGGTGCTGACCGATCAGGTAGCACCCCCCGCCGAGTTGCTGGCCGACCCCCGGGTGCAGGATCGTACCGGTCCATTGTTATCCCAGTGCGAGACGATCAAGACGGAACCGTTCGACGGCGTGTTCCACCTGGCCTCGGCGGTGTCTGGCGAATGCGAACTCGATTTCGAGCTCGGCATGCGCTCCAACCTGGACAGCACGCGCGCGCTGCTCGACGCCTTGCGCGTATCCGGGCAGGCCAGCGGCAAACCGACCCGTTTCGTGTTCTCCAGCTCGGTGGCGGTGTTCGGTCCCGACGCTGCCATGCCGATGCCCTCGCCCGTGGCTGACGACACCTTGCCGGCACCGCAGTCGTCGTACGGCATCCAGAAACTGATCTGCGAACACCTGATTTCCGACTACACCCGCAAGGGTTTCATCGACGGCCGGGCTGCCCGGCTGATGACGGTCTCGGTGCGCCCGGGTCGACCGAATGGCGCGGCATCGTCGTTTTTCTCCGGCATCATCCGCGAGCCGCTGGCCGGCGTCGAGGCGATCTGCCCGGTCGATGCCTCGGTGTCGCATCCGCTGGCGTCGCCCGGCAAAACGGTCGAAGGCCTGATCAAGGTCTACGAAGCAACCCGTGAACAGTTCCTTGGCCGGCTCGGCATGAACCTGCCGTCGATCAACGTGCGGGTGTCCGACATGCTGGACGCACTCGAGGAGGTGGCCGGCAAGGCGGTGCGCGACCGCGTCACATTCGTGCGCGACGAACGCATCGCCGGCATGGTCGCCAACTGGCCGACCGGCGCCACCGCAAAGCGCGCGGCAGGCCTGGGGCTGCAACCGGACGACAGTTTCGCCGACATCATCCGCCAGTACATCGATGACTGCAAGAAGACACCCGGCGGCGAAGCCGCCCTGAAGGGCCTGGCGCAGTAACACGCTGGGTCGCCCACCGCCTGGTCCACGGTATCGGGCTGGTGCTGGCGTCGGTCAGTGCAGCGTGCGCACGGCCGCTGGCGTGGCCTCGCCGGGCTGATCGTGTGCACAGGTGTCGCACCGAGCGGCCCAGTGCTGGCGCAGCCGCTCCAGCACCATCCGGAATTCGGCCGAGAGGTCTGGATGCGCCGCAAGACGCGCCAGATTGGAGACAATCTTCGCCGGCAGATGCACGCAGGCGCGCGGGTGCTGGACGGCCGACATCAGCACCAATGTGCCGGAGATCAGAGGCTCAATTTCATTCTTGGATGGCATCGCGGCATGGACCTGGAATTGGAACAGGCGCCCACTTTAATGCGAATAGTTCTTATTTGCAATAAGAAAACGATAACCCTGACACCGATGGGTGCAAAACCGACCTGGCAAACGCGTCAAGCCACAGCCGGCAGATCGGCCTGCCAACGCCTGCACCAGTCCAGCAGGTCTTGTTCCGGCATCGGCCTGGACAGGTGGTACCCCTGCACTTCGTCGCACGCCAGCGCTCGCAGTTGCGCGAGGATCACCGCGTTCTCCACGCCCTCGGCCACCACAGTCAAACCCAGGTTATGGGCAAGGTCGATGGTCGAGCGCACGATCTTGGCGTCATCGTCGTCTTCCTGCATGTTCATCACGAACGACTTGTCGATCTTGAGTTCGTCGACCGGCAGGCGCTTGAGATAGGCCAGCGACGAATAACCGGTGCCGAAATCATCGATCGACAAGGTGAAGCCACGTTGCGACAACTTCTCGAGTGTTGTCAGCGCCCGTTGCGGGTCGTCCATGATCGCGCTCTCGGTGATCTCCAGGCAGAACGCATCGGCGTCGACCGCATGTTTTTGCAGTATCTCCTCCAGCCGCATCGGCAGATCGAGGTCCAGCATGTCGCGCGTCGACAGATTGATCGACAGGCGCAACCGCACACCCTGGCCCAGTAGCGTCCGGCTCAGCCGGGCCGATCGGTCGAACATCCACAAGGTCAGCTGGCGCACAAAGCCGGTCTGCTCGGCGAACGGAATGAACTCCAGCGGCGGCACCAGCCCACGGGTCGGATGTTGCCAACGCACCAGCGCCTCGGCAGCCACCACCGTATCGTCGGCCAGACGGATCTTGGGCTGCACAAAGAGACGCAACTCGTCATGGTCGATCGCGCGGCGCAACTCGGTCAGCAAGGACAGGGTCTGCGTGCTGGACGAGTCCAGTGCCGGGTCGTACAACTGGATACCGGTGGTGAGGGATTTGGCGGCATACATCGCCACTTCAGCGCGCGACAACAGAGTGTCCGCATCGTCGGCATGCAAGGGCCAGCAGGCCACGCCAATGCCGGCGCTCAGGTCGACTGTCTGGTCGTTGAACGTCAACGGCAACTCGAACGACCTGGTAATGCGCTCGGCCACGGCCAGCGCGGTGGACGCATCACTGCGCGTGAGCAGCACCGCGAATTCGTCACCCCCGAGCCTGGCCACCATGTCGCCGGCGCGCAGGTCCTGCTGCGTCAGGCGCTTGGCCACAGCCACCAGCAGCATGTCGCCGAACGTATAACCGAGCACGTCGTTGACATGCTTGAAGCGGTCGATGTCGAGCATCACCACCGCGATGTTGCCTCGACCCATCTCCGCCACAGCCCCCTGGCTGTCGATCTCGTGCTGCAGAGCTTCGCGGAACCGGGCGCGGTTGGGCAATCCGGTCAGGCGATCCCAGTAGGCCAGTTTGCGAATCTCGCTTTGCTGGGCACCGATGTCGATGCGCATCTGGTCGAACGCCCTGGCCAGTCCACCGATCTCGTCTCCCCGGTCCATGTGCTCCATCGGCACGTCGTACTGGCCGACGCCCAGACGCTGCGCCGCGTTGACCAGCGAACGCAGCGGCGTGGTCACCCGGCGCGCGGCAAACACACTGCCGATGCCGAACAACACCACCCCCAGCGCAGTGATCCAGGCCAGCGCGACCTGTGCCTGGCGAAACGGCGCCACCACCTCGTCGAGCGAGCGCAGCAACAAGGTGCGCACGCCACCCGACGCTCCGGTGTCGAGCTTGACACTGCGTGCGATCAGCAGATCCCCGTGGTCGACCAGCTCCGTCACGTCGCCCTGTTTTTGTTTGAGCGCATGCACCGCTTCGGGTGACAGCGTGGTCACGACCACCTGCCCATGATCAGCACCCACGTCGCTGAGCAACGCCAGGTGCATGTCGGAGATGGCCCGCATGTCATCTGCCAGCTTCTGGTTGATGGGGAAGCCCATCAACACATACCCCACCAGCAGCGGGGCCTTCATCGGCACCATCACGAACTGGTGCGGGATACCCCCGACAAGCGTGACCTGGCTGCCTTGTCCGTCCCGGGTCAACGATCCGACCAGCGCGCCGAATACCGGCTTGAGTTCGTCCGCGTCTGCAGCCTCGCCCACGGCGCGCAACGCCAGTTGCGTATCGACCAGCGCCGTGATCGTGGCTCCGATCCGGGCGCCGTTGTTCTCCAGCGCTGAACTGATGGTTTCCGTATCGCCCGAACTCACTGCGGCGCGAAAGCCGAAATCGGCGGCCAACACGCCGGCACCCTGACGCAGTTGCTGCGCGTTCTGGTCCAGCAGCCGACGCCAGACCCGCTCGCCAACCTGTAGTTCCTTTGCAACCTGGCGACGTGCGCTTTGCTCGATGCTGATGCGCACCACGCTGAATACCGCCGCCTGCACCATCAGCAGCAGCAGCAGCGACAGGGCGACGATGCGCGACGACAACCCCCAGCGCATGGATGGACCGGAACCGGTCATCGGTCGCCCTGCGCCAGGCAGGCGGCCCGACGGGCCCGGATCGCCGCCAGCCCCCTCATGGCGCGATGGCACCGGTCAGACGGAATGTGATGGTGGCGTCGGCAGACCCGACCACCAGCGCCTGGTCCGCCGCTGGCGCCCCGACCGGCAAAGACGGATGCCAGACCCGCAGCCGGTAGTTGCCGGCCGGCACCGGACCCATCGCCACCGCGCCGGCGTCGGTACCGTGCCCATAGAACGGGGTGTCCACCACCAGGATCCAGGCCGTCATGGCATCATGGATATTGCACCCCAGCACCACGATCCCCGCCTTGTCGAACACCACTGGATTGGCGGGGACACCGGCATACAGCTTGAGCTCGAAACTCTTGGTCGGAGAGAAAGAGTACACATGATGGCGCACCGTGTCGCGGTTGGGAAACGTCACCGCCGTGCCGACCGGCACCACCAGCACCTCCGGGTCGAACCGTTTGGCCTTTTGCGCCAACTCGGCGCCTTGCCCCGGCTTGACCAACAACCCGGCCTCACGCGACTCCAGGTACACCACGGCACCGGGCAGCGGCTTGCCACCGCTGTCTTGTACCTGGACCTGAACCGTCGCGGCCATGGCACTTCCCAGGCCGCACACGCACAGGCCAGCGACCTTCAACTTCAACACTGCGACCTCCGATAGGCAACAAGCAATACGGCCAGCATCGGGCACCAGTGCCCCTGACCAGCCTGAGACAGACGGTGCGGCCACACCCACAGCCGCCAGCCGGCGGGAATAGATGCACGTTGCGCGCCTATTCCCGACCGGCGAATGGTAGCGGTTGCCGACCGGTCACGGTCGCATGCAGTTGCAAAGAGCCTGACCACACCCGGGTGAAAATACCCCGACGAAGCGCTGTCAGGCGCTGAAATGGGCATACTCGCCACCCATGCTGCTGCCAGTTGCACCCATCTCCGCGGCCCGCTTGCGGCGCTATGCCGGTACCCTGACGATGCTCAGCGTGAGCGCGCTCGCGTGTGTGCCGGCGCTCGCCGAAACCGGCAAGTTGCGCCTGACCGGCGGCATCAGCAGTATCGAAGGCGCGGCTGGAGGGGGCCTCACGCCATGGGCCACGATCGGCAGCAACGCCACCGCCGGCGAGACCGGCGTGTCGGCCTACCGGACCCACATCCGCACCCAGGACTACGGGCTCATCAGCACCGGCGTAGCCGTCGGCTGGAACGAGCGCGTCGAGGTCTCGCTGGCCCGCCAGGACTTCGACGCCGCGCCGACCGTTGCGCTCAATGGCATTGCCCCATTCGGCATTGCGCAGGGCCAGCACATCCGCATGGATGTTGCCGGCCTCAAGCTGCGCCTGGCCGGCGATGCGATCCTGAACGCCGACAGCTGGATGCCCCAGGTGTCGATCGGTCTGCAATACAAGCAAGTGCGTCCCGGCACGCTCGCGTCGGTACTGCGTTTCCTCGGCGCAGACAGCCATGGCACCGATATCTACCTGAACGCGACCAAGCTGCTGCTCGCCGACAGCGTACTGGTCAACACCACACTGCGCGCGACCCGCGCCAACCAGACCGGCCTGCTCGGGTTCGGCTCGGCGGCACCGGGCCAGGACCGCTACAGCCTGCAACCGGAGTTTTCGGTCACGTGGTTGTTGCGCAAGGATCTGGCCATCGGCGCTGAATGCAGATTCAAACCCAACAACATGCAGTCGCTCGGGGCAGCCGCCGGACTCGGAGCGGCCTTGCGTGAAGACAACTGGGCCGACCTGTTCGTGGCCTGGGCGCCGAACCCGAACACCTCACTCACGCTGGCCTGGGTCGAACTCGGTCACATCGTGCCGGGCATCACGGCCAACCGGCGCCAGCGCGGCCTTTACCTGTCGGGCCAACTGGCCTTTTGACGCCCCTCACCTGCCATGCACCTGCGTAACCCCATGCTCATCCTGTCCAACCTGCTGGTCCGTGCCTTGGTGCTGACGGCACCGCTGCTGGGCACCGTGCAGGCCCAGACTGCCGCTGTACCGGACAGCAGCCTGTACCGCGCGCTGGGCGAAAAGGCCGGCATCACCGCCCTGATGGACGATTTCGTCGAACGACTGTTCGTCGACCCGCGCATCGGAAGGATGTTCGCCGACACCAAGGCGGCGAACCTGAAGGAACAACTGCGCGACCAGATCTGCGCGCTCAGCGGTGGTCCCTGCAAATACGAAGGCGACACGATGAAAGCGGTGCACGCAGACCTCGGCGTTCGCAAGCGCGATTTCAACGCACTGGTCGAGGTGCTGCAGCTGGCAATGGATGCACGCGCGATCGCTTTTCGCGACCAGAACCGGTTGCTGGCACTGCTTGCGCCGATGCACCGGGACATCATCACGCAATGATGCGTAAGTGGTGGTCCACACGTCCGCGCTCCGGGCTGTGCCAGCGCGCTGGGGATGGCGGCCAGGCAGGGCGGCCGATAATAAGACTTGCTCACGCGCCGCCACACGGCCAACAGCCCACCCAACCCGACGGAGAAACCCGATGTTGCTCGACGCCGATGAATGCCAGCTGGTCCTGATCGACTACCAGACCCGCCTGATGCCGGCGATCGCCGACGGAGCCGCCGTGCTCGCCAATGCCGTGCGACTGGCACGCATGGCACAGGCGCTGGCCATACCGATCGCGGCGACCGAGCAAAACCCGGACAAGCTCGGCGCAAGCGCCCCCGAACTCGCCACGGTATTGACCGACGCGCGCGCCCGGGTGTTGTCCAAGATGGCGTTCAGCGCCTGCGCCGAAGGCCTGATGGAGACGTTGCGCCCCACGCCACGCAAGGCCGCCCCGGCAGGCAACGCCCGCAGCCTGCCGAAACACCTGCAAAAGGCCGTTCCCGCGGCTGAGCCCGTGCGCAACACCATCGTGATCGCCGGCGTCGAGGCCCATGTCTGCCTGCTGCAGACAGCGCTGGAACTGCTGGAAGAAGAATGCGAAGTCTGGGTCGTCACCGACGCCTGCGGCTCCCGCACCGACCGCAACCGCGACGCCGCCTATGACCGGTTGGCCGGCAATGGCGCCGAACTGGTCACAACAGAGATGGTGGCATTCGAGTGGTTGCGCAGCGCAGACCATCCGCTGTTCCACGAGATTCAGGGGCTGATCAAGTAAGCTGCGGCGCCCTTCGGACGCCTCACCAAGGGGCCATGCCCGCCCATCCAGTCAACCATGCGTTTTACCCAATACCTAATCGGCGGTTGCGTCGCACTGAGCCTTGCGACATGCGCCTGAACCCCATGTCGAACCGCCAGCGGCCGCCGCCTCTGGAGCTACCGCTGCGCGCGCCTGACGGCCACATGGCCTGGGTGGGCCTGTGCAGTGCGCTCGCACTGGCCAGCCTGTTCGTCGCCTTCAACCCCCATGCGCTGGCGCTGGCATGGCATGCGGCGGCTTGGCAGCACCACCCGTGGATGCTGTGGACCGCCAGCCTGGTGCATCTGTCGCCGGCGCACCTGCTGATGAACCTGGGTGCCTTGGCGGTACTGGCGGTGCTCGGTGGTTTCCTGCACGCCCAATGGCTGGCGACGCTGGCCGTTGTGCTGGCCTGGCCGCTGAGTACGCTGGCGCTGGCCTGGTGGCCCGAGGTCGGCTGGTACGCGGGCATGTCCGGATTGCTGATGGCGATGCTGGCCGTGTTGTCGGTCCACGCATGGCTTGCCGGTCCACGCGCCGCCGCAACTGTGTTGATCATTGTGCTGGCGCTCAAATTGCTGGCAGAGCGCGCCTGGTCGCATCCCCTGGCATTCGACCCGTACTGGGGGTTCAACGTGGTGAACGCCGCACACCTATCCGGCGCGTTGGCCGGCGCAGCGTGTGCGGCCGTGATCGGATGGCTGCAACCGAAGCGGCAACAGCCCACAACCTGAACCAGGGCAATACGGCCGGTCCGCTGGCAGGTAAGCTGAACTTTTGTCCATCAGGGACTCATGGCGTGTCCCATTTCCATGCCGCCATCTGGCTCGATCACCACCAAGCCCATGTGATGCACATTGCCCCGGAAGATGTTGAGAAATCCGTCATCCATCCAGACAAGTCCCAGGCACATCTGCACAGCAAACGGGGCGCTGTGGGCTCTGGCAAACAACCGGAAGACCAAGCGCATCGTCGAGACGCTCCAGGACGCTCTGGAGATTCTGCTTGTAGGTCCGGCGCAGGCCAAACTGCGGCTGATCCGACATACCCACAACCACGGCATGTCAGACAAGATCGCCGGCGTCGAAGCCGTCGATCAGCATCTCATCTCCCTGCACATTGAGGTTGGTGTCGTGCTGGCCGGCAAAACTGGCGTTGGACAGGTCTTCTGCCGTGGCCGAACTGCGCACCGCCACGCTCAGCGTGTCGCCGGTAACCGTCTTGAGTTCAGGCCACGCCGTTGCCACATCGAGTGCATCGTTGTAGGCCACGGCGGCAACCGCAAAACCATCGGGCACGTGCACGCCCAGTGACGTGAGTTGCTGCAACAACTCACCCAGCGATGCGTTCTTGCCTCCAACTGGCCCCAGGTCGTCGAGCGAGAGTTCCTTGAACCAACGGATGTAACGGGTCTCGAGCATGGCGTAACCCTACCGATTTATTACGGAAGTTCATGATCGCCCCGCATCGGTCCCATTGCATTGACGCCGGTCAAGACATCCATGGTTGCCGGCCCTTGGATGGGCTGGTGGACGCTTCGCCTTCCGCCCTGCTTGGTCAACGCGCGGACTGCACGCGCGACGCAACTCAGCGCGTGACGACCGTGTCCATTGCTTCCCGGATAACCACGGCAATGGCTACGCAGTCATCCTGAGTCAGCGTCAGTGGCAGTCGTATGTCGCACAGGCCTGCCAGTATTCGTTGCGCGTTGGGAAGTGGCTGCGGGTCATGCAGATATTGCCAGTGTTGCCATACGCTGGTGAATCCTTTGGCCGCATCGGCACCAAACCATTTGATGTGCAGGCCACGGTCGGCGCACAATGCGAGGAAGGAGGCAATCGTCTCGCCGGTCAGTCCACGCACTGAAATCTGGACGGAACTGGCAACGAACTGTTCCTTGGGCACGCGCGGCGGAACCACGATATGAGGTACCCCCGTGAGGGCGTCGACCAACCACGCATAACGCTGATTCCAACGCCGGCAACGATCAGCCAGTACCAGACCGAGTTGTGGGAGCGCGAGCGCCGCCGGCAGGTTACCCATGCGCAAGCTGAAGTTGGGAACGATATGTTTCCAACGCTCGAATACCGCCTCATTCGGTCTTGCCGCGTGCGCCATGTAGAACATATAGCTGCCGGAGTACAGGATGGCTTGGGCTGCAATATCCGGATCGTCGGTCGCGAGCAGTCCCCCCTCGCCGGCATTCGCGTGTTTGTAGCTCTGCAGGCTGAAGCAGCCAGCCCGACCCCATGTTCCGGTTGCCCGGCCATTCCAGCCTGCGCCCATGGTGTGGGCGCAATCCTCGATCAACTGTATGCCATGCGTGCTGCAGATGGCGGCGAGGCGATCCATGTCGCAGATATGCCCACGCATGTGCGACAACAACAGGAACCGGGCATCGCTGCTGGACGCCTTGCGTTCCAAATCGTCGAGGTCGATGGTGTAGTCGTCGGCAACGTCCACGAGCACGGCACGGGCACCGGCATGGGCAATGGCGCCCGGCACCGGGGCCAACGTGAAGCAATTAGACAAGACGGCGTCCCCGGCCTGTAAGCCCGCGCTCTTGAGCGCCACGAACATCGTCGACCCGCATGAGTTCATCGCGACGCAATAACGCACACCCAGCTCTGCGGCAAACTGCGCCTCGAGCATGGATACTGCGTTCGGGCTGCCGTCTGTCTCGCCATAGCGGTGCAACTTGCCCGATTGCATCAATGCCAGGGCAGCCTGCACCGCCTCGGCCGGCATCGGCTCCTGCTCGCTCAGGTCGATCTGCAGCTTGGGTCGTGTATCAGCCATGGGTCTTAGACGGGTGCCCTGCCAGGGTGCCCAGTTCGAATTGCTCCTGCGGAAAATACTTTTTCAGGCGTACATCGCCGGTGCGGGCATGGCCCTCCATGCCTTCGAGCCGCGAAATCCGTGCCGCCACCTGACCCACCGTGCGCGAGGCTTCTCGTGTCAGTCGCTGCCACGTGACGGTCTTGATGAACTTGCCCACGCTGAGCCCGCCCGAATACCGGGCTGCGCCTCTGGTCGGCAGAATGTGATTGGGGCCGCTGCACTTGTCGCCGTAGGCTACCGTGGTTTCTTCGCCCAAGAACAGCGAGCCATAGTTGCGCAGGGAAGCCAACCACCAATCCAGGTCCTCGGCCATCACCTGCAGGTGTTCGCAGGCATATCGATCGCTGACCCGCACCGCTTCTTCGCGCGATCCGACAAAAACCACCTCGGCATGGTCGCGCCAAGCCGCGGTGGCGGCACTACGCGCGGGTTCGGGCAGGGCAGCAATCATGGACGGTGCCAGTGCCATCACCTGCTCGCCTAGTTCGCGCGACAGCGTGATCAGCCAGACCGGAGAATCCGGCCCGTGTTCCGCCTGCCCGACGAGGTCGGCAGTCACGATGTGCGGGTCAGCGCTCGCGTCGGCAATGATGGCCGACTCGGTCGGCCCGGCCACCACGTCGATGCCCACACGCCCGAACAACATGCGCTTGGCCTCGGCGACGAATCGGTTGCCCGGACCGACGATGATGTCGGCCGGGCTGGAGCCGAAAAGGCCGAACGCCAGCGCGGCAAGTGCCTGCACACCTCCCAGTGCCAGCACCCTGTCGGCACCGCACAGTTGCATCGCGTACAGGATGGCCGGATGGACGCCCTGATCGCCATTTGCCGGCGACGTGGCGACGACCTGGGGCACACCCGCGACCTTGGCTGTGGCCACACTCATGATGGCGCTCGCCGCATGGGCATATCGGCCACCTGGAACATAACAACCGGCAGTCCCGCAAGCGATCAGTTTCTGCCCGGCCACCAAACCCGGCAGCAGCTCGGTCTGAAACTCTTGCATGCACTCACGCTGGCGCTGCGCGAAATCGACGACGCGCTGGCGCGCGAATGCGATGTCATCCTTGACACCTCGGCTCAGCGCACGTTCGGCAGCAGCCATCTGCGCCGCCTCGATTACAATCGGCCCGCGGTAGCCGTCGAGATCCAGCGCATACCGGCGCACCGCCTCCTCGCCAGTCGACTCGATCTCGGACAACATGCGCCGCACGGTATCGCCAGTGGCAATATCGATCGCCTGCGCGGGCGGATCCGCCTTCTTCAGGTATTCAGTAGTCATCGTCTTGTCACGCTCGAAAAAATGTTCGAAGGCCGCAGCAGGCAGCGACCCGGTACGCAAGGTTAAAGTTTCTTGGTGTCGTGCTATAAGTCCAGATCGTCTCAACAGGTAGATCCAGATGGACGGCACCGCCCTCAACGCAGATCCCCATCAAACATCCAGGACCCGGGCCAGGCGCGGCGATTCGGCAATGTGGGCGCGGCTGTTCAAACGCGTCGATAACGGCAGCAACCTGCAGGCCCGGATCAGGGACATGTTCACCTACGCGGTGCATGAAGGCTTGCTCCAGCCCGGCGCCGCCTTGCCCTCGACCCGGCAGTTGGCCGACGAACTCGGCGTATCGCGCCTGACCGTCACCCTCGCGCTGGAACACCTGTGCGACATCGGCCTGACAGAGACCCGCCCGCGCAGTGGCCACTATGTCTGCCAGGACGCGTTGCGCGGCAGAGCGCAGCAACCGGCTACACAACGCGCAAACCAGAGCGCATCTCGGGCGCCGCAATGGGAGCCGCGACTAAAGTTGCATCCCAGTGCCCAGGTCAATATCCGCAAGCCGTCGAACTGGCAGAGTTTGCCGTTTCCGTTCATCTACGGTCAGTTTGACGCCAATCTTTTCCCGCTGGCGCAATGGCGTGAATGCGCCATGGAGTCGATGCACGTCGGGGCCATTCGCAGTTGGGCACCGGACCACATCGACCGTGACCATGAACCACTGATCGATCAGATCCAGCAACGTCTGCTTCCAGCGCGTGGCATCTGGGCCCGGCGCGACGAAATCCTGGTCACCGCCGGCGCCCAGCAGGCGACGTTCCTGCTGGCACAGCTGCTCATCGGGCCCCGCACCGTTGTCGGCGTCGAGCATCCGGGTTATCCGGACGCCCGCAACAACTTCCTGTTGCGCACGGCACAAGTGCGTGCGTTGCCGGTCGATGACGAAGGTGTCGTCATCGACAAGGCGCTGGCGCGATGCCGCTATGTCTACGTCACTCCGAGTCACCAGTGCCCGACCACGGTCACGATGTCGCTAGCCCGTCGCCAGTGCCTGCTCGAACAGGCCGATCGCCACGACATTGTCTTGATCGAGGACGACCATGAAAGCGAGCTCAATTTCCAGAGTCAACCGACAGCCGCGCTCAAAAGCCTGGACAGCAGTGGTCGCGTGATCTACATCGGAAGCCTGTCCAAGACGCTGGCGCACGGCCTGCGCATCGGCTATCTGGTTGCGCCGGCGCCACTGATCGCCGAACTGCGCGCGCTGCGGCGGCTGATGTTGCGCCACCCGGCGACCAACAACGAACACACCGCAGCTTTGTTCATCGCCCATGGGTTTCACGAGGCCTTCATGCGCCGGCTCAACACGGCCTACCGTGAGCGCGCAAGAATGCTGCAGCAGGCGCTGGACACCTTCCTGCCGCAGGCCCGATACCACCATGCGCAGGGCGGCTCCGCGCTCTGGGTTGCGCTGCCAGACGGCAACGACACGCGCGAACTCGCGCAGCGCGCGCTGGAGCGCGGCATTGTCATAGAACCGGGTGCCGTGTTCTTCAACAGCGCAAGGCCGCCGGCCCATTACATGCGACTGGGTTATTCGTCGATTGCCGTCGACCACATCGCACAAGGTATTTCAGAACTGGCTGCGCTGGTCCGGCAAGGGCGATGAGAGGCACCATGGGCAACCACGGCGGTGATGGCGAAGCAGGTGACAGTTGTTCCGCCGATCAGGGAATCAGGGGTGGAACTCGCGCAACACGCGCCCGTTGTTATTGTCCGTGCGCGCGCCGTCGCGCATCGCGAACTGGCCGTTGACCATCACATGGGCGATGCCGCCTGGATAGTTACGTGGTTCGCGCACCGTGAAGCGGCTCTCGATGTTCGCCGCGTCGAATACCGTCACATCGGCCCAGTTGCCTTTCTGCAGCCCGCCGCGATCGCTTACACCCAGGCGTGAGGCCGGTAGCGCGGTAATGCGGCGGATCGCCTCGGCCAGCGGCAACACCTGGCGGTCGCGAACATAGTGCTGCAGGAAACGCGCGGCCCAGCCGTAGCCGCTGAGCGAGAACAGCTGGTCCTTGAGGGCGCCGTCCGGCGCCAGCGCGGCGGTATCGGAGATCACCGCGCAGGCAGTCTCCTTCATGAACATCTCGACCTGGTCCTCGGAAAAGCTGTGGGTTGCCCACATCAGCCGCGGCGCATCATCGCCTTCCTCGATCAACATATCCATCAGCGCGTCGTACGGATCGACGCCACGCATGCGTCCGATCTCTGCAAAGTCCATGCCGATGAGATCGCGATTGGCCCGCGCATTGAGCAATACGATCTCCTTCCACTGCCGCGCCTTGACGATCAGCAGCATCGGTGCCGGGTTGTCCTTGACCTTTTGTCGAACCAGCGACTCTTTCAGACGTTCGAGTGCAGCACGGGTGCCGCCTTCGCGCACCCACTTGGGCAATATCGATATCACGCCGGTGTTGTTCCAGTCGTGCGGTATCACGTCGAAGGCGACATCGACGCCATGCTTGCGCGCCAATTCGATCATCTCGAGCGTGTGTTCGCCCGCATACGACGGGGCACCAAACTTGGTCTGTATATGCGAAATCTGTAGCCGCGCGCCGGATTGCCGCGCCGCCGACAGGGCCTCGGTGAAACCCAGGTCGTAATAGCGGTCACGGTTGCGCACATGCGAGGAATACAGCCGGTTGCGCGCCGCCGCCGCCTCGCACAAGGGCACCAGATGTTCGGGCGCCGCCAGGATGCCGGGCCAGTACTCCAGCCCGGTGGAAAACCCGGCCGCGCCGTCGTCGATGGCCTCCTCGACCAGCCGCTTCATGTTGGCGATATCCTCGACGTCGCCGGCGTGCAGGGCATCGCCGAGCACCGCCTTGTGGACCGTTCCGTGACCGACGAAAGCCGCGACATTCACGCCTAGTGGGCCCTGCTCCAGCACATCGAGGTATTCGCCGAAACTGCGCCACTGCCTGCCATGCGCAGCATCGGCGCCGAACCCAGCCGATAACTCCACCTGGCCGCCACGCTCGCGCAGCGGGGCGCAACTGATTCCGCACTGGCCGATGACCTCCGTCGTGACGCCCTGGTGCACCTGGCTCTGGGCCCGGCCATCAACGACGAGCGTGAAGTCGGAATGGGTGTGCAGATCGATGAATCCGGGTGCCACGGCCAGGCCCCGGACATCAACCACCTGCTTTGACTCGGCAGACGCGAGGTCCCCGATGGCAGCGATCTTGCCGTCGCGCACTCCCACATCCTGGACCACGGGTGCGCCACCGAGGCCGTCGTACACCGTACCGGAAAGAAAAACTGTATCAAACATCAGACTCTTCTCCACAAACACAAGGTCCCCGCACCATCGCGACGGCCATCGGCACCCAACCCTGTGGCGCCGTCAACGGGACGGCCCGTACACCAGGTTGGGCAGAAACAATGTGGCCTCCGGCCACACGATCAGGAACAGCAGGCCGACGATATAGGCTAGGATGAACGGCAACACCGCAATTGACACCTGCTCGATGCTGATGCCCGTGATACGCGCAGCCACGTTCAGATTGCCGCCCACCGGCGGCGTCAGGAAGCCTATCTCGCAGGTCATCACGGTAAAGATGCCGAACAACACCGGATCGACGCCCAACTGTTTGACCAGCGGCAGGAAAACCGCGGTGAACAAAATGATCTGCGCCAGCGACTCCATGAAGGTGCCGATGAGGATGTAAAACAAGCCGATCAGCATCATCACAAGGATGCGGTTGTCGGTGAGACCTGTCACCAGCCCTTGCACGGCTGTGGGCACGTCGTAATAGGCAGTCAACTGGCCGAACGCCTGCGCCGGCGCGAGTAGCACCAGCAGTCCGGCCATCAGGGCGGTGAAACGCAACGCCTCAATGATCTTCTGCAGGTTCAGCTCACGGTAGATGAAGAAGCCGACGAACAGCGAATAGAACACCGCCACCGACGCCGCTTCGGTGGGCGTGAACGCACCGCCATAGATGCCACCGAGTATCAGCACTGGCGCACCCAGCGCCCATTTGCCGGCCCAGAAAATACGCAGACATTGACGCAGTACGAACCGGTTGCCGCTCGCCTTGCCGCCATACCCGTTGCGCCGCGCGATCACATAGCTGGTCAGCAACAGCAATCCGGCGATAAAGATCCCGGGCACGAATCCGGCCAGGAACAGGCGCGGAATCGAGGTTTCGGACACCAGGCCATAGATGATCATAAGGTTGCTGGGCGGGATCATGCTGCCGAGCGCGCCAGCCGAGGCCGACACGGCTGCGGCAAAACGCGCGGAATAGCCGTCGCGCCGCATCGCTGGGATCATCACGCTGCCGATTGCTGCAGTCGTGGCTGGCCCGGAGCCAGACAAGGCCGCGAACAACATGCATGCCAGTACGGTGACCATGCCGAGGCTGCCACGGTAGTTGCCGACAAACGACTTGGCAACATCGATCATGCGGGTGGCCATGCCGCCCACCTCCATCAGCCGGCCGGCCAGGATGAACAAAGGGATTGTCAGCAGGGGGAAGGGCTGTAACGCGGTAAAGCCCGATTGCGCCAGCAGCGTGAATGGAATGTCGATCAGAAACAGCGCCAGCGCGGTCGTGATGCCGATGCCCGCAATAAGCGGAACACCAAACACCGTGAGCAGCGTGAACACCAGGCAAATCAGTGCCAGATCACTCATGGATGGCCTTCAGGAAGTCTGATACTCGGCGGACACACCGGGCAGCTCCTTGCAGCCGTCGGCGTACCAGCGCACATAGATCTGGACCAGACGAAAGGTCATGAGCACGAAACCGATCAGCACGATCGACTCCGGCCACACCATGTCAATGCCCAGCGACGGGGAAGTCGACGTGCGTTCCCACAACACCCCGAGGTACTCGATGCTGACCCGGATCATGAACAGGTTGAAAACCAGCCAGATCAGGTCGGCGAATACCACCAGTGGCAATGCGAGTTTCCTGGGCAGCGCGACGATACCCGCCATGATGCGGATGTGAAAACGTTCGCGCACCGCCAGTGCTGCACCCATGTAGACCGCCCAGACCATCGCAAAACCGGACAATTCCTCGGTCCAGGTCAGCGCGCTATTGAATCCATAACGCAGGATGACCTGCAGGAACACGAAGCAGGCGACCGCCGCCAGGCAGACGCAGGCGACGATGGCCTCGAAGTGGCGATCGAGAAATCGCAATGCGCGGATCATGTCACCTGCCTGCTGCGCTGGTACGGTTCTCTAGCGCAGCCTATTTGGCTGCCGCCTGGATCAGGTTCACCAGTTCCGCGAACTTTGGGCCTCCTTCGGCCGCAAACTCCTTTTGCACTTTCTGTGCGGCTGCGATGAAAGGGCCCCGTGGCGGAGTGGTCATACTCATGCCTCCCTGATCCACCAGCCACTTGCGGATGTCGGCGGTTTCCTTGGTCTGAACTTCGGTGTGATACGCGCCCGCCTCGATCGCGGCCTTGCGGATCGCAGCAGCCTGGACCGGGTTGAATTTTTTCATCAGCCGGTCGCTGGCAAAGAGGGGCGAGACACCGGCAAAGTGGTCCAGGATCACCAGGTGCTTGGCGAATTCGTAGAACTTCATGTCCTTGATCACCGAGGTTCCGTTGTCGCCGCCGTCGATGGTTCTGGTCTGCAGTGCGGTCGGCGTTTCCGACCAGGCTAACGGCACCGGCACGGCGCCAAACGCCTTGAAAGTGGCGATCATTACCTTGTTTTTCGGTACCCGCAGCTTCAGGCCCTGCATGTCTTCTATGGAGTTGACGGCCCGGCGGGAATCGAACAGGTCGCGGTAACTCGGTGCACCGAAGGTCAGCAGGTGCACGCCGGCGTCGGCAAAGATCTGCTTGCGGATGGTGTCGCCGACCGGGCCGGTCGTCACCTTCGTCACATGCTCTTCACTCTGAAAGATGTACGGCAACACGAACACGTCCATCAGCGGCCAATGTGGCGACACGTTGTTCTGGCTTATGAAGTAGGCATCGACGGTGCCCAGCTGCATCGCCTTGAAGGCATCGTCTTCGGTGCCGATCTGGGAGCAGCAGCGCAGCTTCACCTCCACTGCGTTATTGGTGTACTTCTCGGCCAGTTCCTTGAACTTCTTGGCCGGGACGGAGTAAGAGGAGTCCACTGGCGTGGACCATCCGACATTCATGACAATCTTGTCGGCAGCCGCTGCGCCGGTACTGACCACAAGGGTAATCGCGCAGGCCGCCAGCTGGAGGAAGGAAATCTGTTTCATCGGTATTCTCCTGTGCGTCTGGCGCGCTCCGGTCTTTGCTTCCGATGCGCCGCGTAAGGACGCGTTGCGTTGTCGAATCGCCGGTTTGCACCGGGCCTTTCCGTACCATGCTCAGCCACGTTGTTCATGCCCCAGAACTTGTCCGGCACATGCGCCACGTGATGACCATTAATACGAGAGTAAGGTTGTGACCAGACCAGCGATAAGTCCAGATTCACATATTCCGTATAGCCAGAATACGGCTTGAGCATGAGATCACGGGTTATCCCTGAATACGGCAGCTGCGCGTCGCACATGCGGTGCATGACGCCCTGCATCAGTGCATTACGACGCACAGACAAGACCCTCATAGGTGCACGACGGCCGTCAATCCACGCCCTGCGGCATGGATGCCAGTGCTGCCCGCGCTCGCTCAAGGCTTGCCGCGATACCAGTTCTGGTTCACAAAAGGCACATTGTTGTCGACCACCTCGCCCACGCGCGGCGTGACCATATGCGCGCCCTTGTCGCGTGCGGCCGCGACCGCGCGCACGATGGGCTCATCCCAGGCGTGATACGACATGTTGAAGGTGGCCCAGTGCAGCGGCACCATGGTGCGCCCTCCCAGGTCGAGATGCGCCTGCACCGCCGACTCCGGGTCCATGTGGATATCGAGCCAGCTATGCCCATAGGCACCGACCTTCATCAGGTCCAGGTCGGGCGCGCCGAGTCGGCTGCGGATCTCTGAGAAATGGGGTCCGTAGCCGGTGTCTCCGCTGTAATACACGGCATAACCGCCACCCTTGAGCATCCACGACGTCCACAGTGTGGCGTTGTCCAGGCTTTTGCGCCCGGAGTAGTGACGTGCCGGTGTGGCGTGAATATCGACGCCCTTGAAACTGACCGTGTCCCACCAGTCCATTTCATGGACCTGCGCCGGCGGCACACTCCAGCGCTCCAGATGCGCGCCAATGCCTAGCCCGACAAAGAAGTGGGCGCCGCCGCGCGCCAGTTGTAGAACAGTGTCACGGTCCAGATGGTCGTAATGGTCATGCGAGATCACCACCGCATCGATGCCCTCGAGCCGCGCCAGCGCGATCGGTGGCTGATGCATGCGCTCGGGCCCGGCGAACTGGAATGGTGAGGCGCGTTGCGACAACACCGGATCGGTCATGATGCGCACACCATCGATCTCGATCAATACCGTCGAGTGGCCGAACCAGACCGCCCGCAAGCCCGCGAGTGCTGGCGCCTTCAGACTTTCCGGCACCATCGGCAGCACCGGGATCGCAAACGTCGGCTCGCGCACCTGGCCACCGGTGTAGTCCTGGATGTTCTGCCACAACGCCAAATCGCTTTTGTACGGCGGCACATTCGCGAACCGGTCGCCGGCGTATTGCGGCGAGGCACGCATGCGCTCCAGTCGCTCGCCCTCCATCACGCCGCCAAACGTGGGCAACTGCAGCACCAGCACCACGGCCATGCCCACAAGCGTGGCCAACAGCAGCAGGAACAACAAAATCTTTGACAGTCGTGACATGTTCGAACTTGGAACGAAATTGTGCCTGCCGCAGCAGTCGTACGCAATCGCAGCGACTGTCAGGTGCACCAGAACCCGTGCACCGACGGGCCTGGCGCAGCGCTTGCACGCCAGCGAAAAGCGGGCATTATTTCGGAATGATCAGCACCTGCCCTGCGTAGATGAGATCCGGATTCGCGGCCAGAAATTCGTTTTCCTTCTGGATGTCGGTCCAGCGACCGCCATTGCGGTAGAAGTACGCGGCAATTGACGAAAGGGAGTCGGCCGCCTGCACCGTGTAAATGCCACGCGCACCCGTAAGACGCGCCACTTCGTTTTGCGCCTCTTCGAATGCGGCTCGCATCCCGGCAAGTTCGCCCTGCCTGCTCACATCGGTGGCGGCCAGATTCGTGTGTTCCTTGAGCAGTTTTTCGTACGACTTGTTCAATTCTGCGGAGCGCGTCCGGGCATCGCCAAGTGTTTGCTTCGTCGAACCCAGTTCGCGGGACAGACTTGCGCCAGCAGTGACCGCCGCTTTCGCCTGATCCTGAACGGCCGCCAGCTTCTGCACAATAACCTCGTTTTCAGCATTGCGCGCCTGCAGCTTCTGCTGCGTATCCTGCTGGGACTGCTGCATTTGCGTGAGTTCCGCCTGCCTCGCCAGGTCTGCGGTTTCAAGCCGGGCGTGCTTTTCCTGCAACTGCTTGAAAGCCACCTCTCGTTGCGCGGCACTGGCCTGAGCTGCAGCCAACGCCTGCTTGGCCGAACCCAATTCACGTGTCAGCGTCTCGCCGGCGGCGGTGGCCGTTTTTACCTGGTCTTGCGTACCCGCCAGCGTCTGCGCGGTTGCCAGTTTTTCAGCGTTCAACGTCTGCAGGTTCGTCTGTGCGTCCTGCTGCAGTTGCTGCAGATTTTTCAATTCCACCTGCCTCGACGCATCGGTGGTTTCGAGCTGCGCATATTTCTGTTGCAGCTGCTCGAACGCCGCATCGCGCTCAGCAACGCGAGCCCGAGTTTCGTCGAGGGCCACCTTTGCCGAACCGAGCTCCCGTGACAGCTCGTCTTTGGCGCTGGATATACCCTTGGCCTGATTCAGCGCTTGCGACAGCCGTTGCGACTGCGCATCGCGCTCTGCAACAAGCGCCTGCTGCTGCTGCTGCGATTCAACCGCGGAGGCACCGAGTCGCTGCACCTCGGCGGCCTGCTCGTCACGGGTGAGTTGCAGCGTCTGCATATCAGAATCCAGCGCGGTGATCCGCTCGCGCTGTGACAACGATTCTGTCTTGAGGCCATCTCGTTCACTTGCCAGCGTTTGCTGGGCATCGAGCAGTTGCGCCATATCGGTCTTCAACCCCGAGTTGCCATTCCAGAGCCAGCCTGCCGTTATCGCCAGTACCGCAATGATTGCCCAGAGAACCCCCGTCGAGCGAGACTTGTTTTCCATGTGCATTCCTTTCACTATTTTTGCAGGTTTCCTTCGCAACAATGACAGCCGAAAATCAACCCGCCGACCACCGTTTGTCGCACCATCATACGGTTTGGCGTGATCACGTCAATCGCCCATCTGCCTGGGCGGGAATGCACGCCATGCGAAAAGCGACCTGTGACCGGGGAAACGTTCAACCCAATCGCAACGCTGTCGGATCGGCGGTCAGGTATCCGACAGACGCGCCAAAGCCGCCTTTGAAGTTGACACGCACTAGCGGGTCCAGCACGGCCTTGACCTTGTCGTGCACGCCCTTTTCCCAGTCACCGGCATGCTGGAAATTGCTCATGATGTAGGTCCAGCCGTTGATATCGTCGACCGATTGCAGCCCGGTCGACTCGGCACCCGCCGGGCATGACAGGATGCGCGTCAACGCCTTCGTATCAACGTTGTAGGCCCACAGGAAATTGTTCACATGGCGGCCGCTGTCTTCGCCGATGAACAGGGTACGCATCTTCTCCGAGAACTTGATGTTGTCCGGGTTGGCGATCTTGTCGGCATGGGAGATGTTGCCGATGGCGTCAGGCTTGGCAAGATCCTCGCCCACCAGCGCGGCTGGCGCCGCCATGTCAACCGGCACCCATTCGCTGTCAATTCCTTTGCCGGAGGCGTCCTTCTGGCCGCCACGCAGGTTCAGTGCATATACCGCGCCCGACTTCGGGCCCTGCACCTTGATGTCGGTGGAACCGTCCACCATCGAGCCCTGGATGTAGCTCATGGCCGAGTAGGCGACCTTGTCACGCGCGTTTACCGTCGTGCCTTCCATCTTGGTAAAGCCCATACTGCCACCGACCAGGGCGGCGTAACGGTGGGTCTCGAGGAATGCAGCGGCCTTCTCCATGCCGGGCATCAGACGCACCCAGTTGGTCTTGCCGGCAAACGGGATCAACGTGTAGCGCGTGTCGCCCGGGTCCACTGTCCTGACATCCATGATGTCGGTGGACTGGAGCTTGTTGGCCATGCCCTCGATCTCCTTGCTGCTCGCATGGCCGAGTTCGATCCACGACAAGGCTCCGCTACCAGGGCCGATACCCGAGGTCTGGTGCCACCGGGCCACGAACAGGCGGCCGGCCGACAGCTTCTCGGGCTTGTCAGCAATGAACATGAACAAGCCGCCATTGGTGAAATCGTCACCCATCAGCACCGTGCGCCGATCCGGCATCACCTGGACCAATTCATGCGAAATGCGGCCCATGCAGAAATGTTTCTCGATCGACCCGCTGCCATCGGGATGCACCGTCACCTCGGGCAAGTGGCCATAGTGGTAGGGGTTGGCCACCGCCTCGTCGCCGAACAGGCTCTTGCTGAACGCCTTGAAACGCTTGTCTTTCGCGGCGACGGTCGCATCGGGCTCGTACTCTTCGCTCGACAGGTGGGTATTCCACGGTGACAGGCTTGCGCCGCAGGTGATCCACAGGCCATTCACCGACGAGGTGTCGACGTTGTGGTACTTGACCAGTTCGAGCTTGCCGGTGTTCGGATCCTGGTCGAGTGTCAGCACCGCGATCGGTGAGGGCAACGTGCCATAGGCCGAGTCGCCATTCTGATTCTTCGAGGTGTATTCGAACTGCACCACAGCAAACACCGGGTTGCCCTTGACACCCTTGACGCTGGACTTGGCCAGCTGCAGCAACGAGGTGCCGTCCGGGCAATCCGAGAAGAACTGCCGCTCCCGTCCGGACACCGACCGGTCAATGATCGGCCGGTTCACGATGTCGTAGTAGCCACCACTGACGATGCGGCCACCGGCACCGTCCGGAACCATGTCGCCGGTGGTGAAAAACGAACGGTAGGCCAGCTTGTAGGTGTCGACTGCGCCACCGGTGTGCATCACCTGCAGGCTGGAGCCCACCGTGGTGGTCGCCATCGCGGCGGCATCCGCCAGCGAAGGGGCGGCCATCGGCAGGAATCGTACCGATGCGAACCCCGTGGACCCGCCGGAACCAGCGCTCGCGCAGCCCGACAACAGGCTACCTGCGGCGATCGCGCCCAGCGGCAACATCGGCACACTAGCGAGCATCTTGAGCGCCTGGCGGCGCGACGAAAGGGAAGTCTTGGACATGGGAATCGGTTTCCTGGAAAGTTGGGGGGTATACCGGATCTGCCGGGCCGACCTGCGCGCCGTGCAAACATGCACAGCGGCCGGCCCGTACCCGGCGCGCGCTGTCAGAACCGAATACTAGTCATGCCGGATGACAGTTTCATGAACAGCCCATGACGCAGGCAGACTGCCGCGGTAGACCGTCGCGCTGCCCTCCCGCGCAGCCGCCCCCTTGCCTTGCCGTGAAAGACAAGGCGTCAGACGACTGCTCCCAACAGGTCGAGCAGCCTTTCTCACGGATGGTCGTCGAACAGCCCCGGTCCGCCGAACTGCGTGTGTTCGATTTCGAGCAGCCGCAGTTTGGTACGGACACCGCCACGGGCCGAGAAGCCCCCGCCCTTTCCAGCGCCGGCCAGGATGCGATGGCAGGGCACGACTGGCGCAAACGGGTTGCTCCCCAGCGCCTGGCCGACGGCACGCGCCGCGCCCCGATCACCAAGCCGGGTCGCCATCTCGCCATAGGTCATGGTGGTGCCCGGCGGCATGCTGCGCGCCATTGCATAGACCCGCTGGTGAAATGGTGGCACGCCAGTCATGTCGAGCACGATGTCCGACAGATCGACCGGATGGCCTTCGAGCAAGGCCACGACCCGCTCGATCGTCACGCACAGCGCCTCGGGCGCGACCATCTCGGCCGCCTGCGGAAACCGCTACACCATCTTTTCACGGGTCGCCGCCACATCCTGTTCCGCCAGCTGCACACCGGTCAGGCCCAGCGGTCCCCGGGCGATGGCGCACTGGCCTACCGGGGTTGCGAACAACGTGAATCCAACTGTGGACATGGTGTCGGCCATCGTACCGCGCGGGCAACCGGTGCGCCTGCCAGCCGCGCCACGCGCTCGCGACGGCAAAACCCGCATGCACGCTTCAGGACGCCAGCCCCAGCCCGATGCGCACGATCCGCCCATCATGCAATTCGCGCACCACGAACGTGGCCGGACCCAGCACCACGCTGTCACCGGCGACCGGCGGCCGGCGCAGTTGCAGTAGTGCCATCCAGTCGCCCAGCGACAGGCTTGCATCGACGCCATCTGGTAACGGCAGGCCATAGAACGCGCACACGGCCGCGACCGGCGTGCCGGCTTCCAGTACGAAATCGCGGAAAACAGCGCGATGTTGCAGCTCGTCGGCGGCATCGGGTATCGCGACACCCAGCCGACGCGCCATCCAGCCGATGGTGGAGCCCTGCAACAACAAAGACATCACCACGACCACGAACGCAATGTTGAACAGCACATCGGCGTGGGGCGTGCCGGCCATCAACGGAAACAGCGCCAGCACGATAGGCACCGCACCACGCAAGCCAACCCAGGAAATGAACCAGGTCTCCTGCCGGGAAAAGCGGAACGGCGCCAGGCACAACCACACCGCCAGCGGCCGCGCCACCAGGATCAGTGTTGCGGCCACCGCCAGGCCCGGAACTGCATATCCGAGCAGGGTCGTTGGCGTCACCAGCAGACCGAGCAACAGGAACATGCCGGCCTGCGCCAGCCAGGCATACCCGTCCATCACGACCAGAATCGGCGCCACTGCCGCGCTGGCGCGGTTGGCCACGATCAAACCGAACAGATAGACCGCCAGAAAACCCGAGCCGCCCAGCAATCCGGCCGCCGCAAAAATCGACAACCCACCCGCGCCGACAAGCAAGGCCAGCACACCGCCACCCGTATCACGCGAGGCCACCAGCCGCAGCACCAGCGCCATCGCCCAGCCTCCCGCTGCACCCACCAGTGCGCCCACGCCAAACTGCTGCACGAACGACCAGGCCACAGTCGACCAGAGCGCGGTTTGAACACCCTGCGCGCCGACGACCGCGATGAGGGCCAGCGTCAGGTAGACCGCCATCGGATCGTTGACGCCGGACTCGATCTCCAGGGTTGCGGCAACGCGCTCATTGAGCGTCACCCCGGAGCGGTTCAGCAAGGCGAAAACGGCCGCCGCATCGGTCGACCCGACGATGGCCCCGAGCAGGAAGGCGGTGGGCCAGTCCAGACCGACGAACAACACACCCGCCACCGCGATAACAGCCGCGCACACCATGACTCCGACCGAAGCGAGCACCGACGCCGGCCGCAGCCCGGTGCGAAACGTGGCATAGGCAGTGCGCAAACCGCCGTCGAGCAGGATCACGGCGAGCGCGAGGTTGCCGACCCAGAAGCTCAGCCGGTAGTCATCGAAACGGAAACCACCGATACCGTCTTCGCCCGCCAAAATGCCGGCAAACAGGAACACGAGCAGGAAGGAGAAACCGATGCGAGCCGAAAACAAACCAATCAGCACGCTGGTGAAAACCAGTGCGGAAACAGCGAGCAAAGGCAGGTTGACGAAGGCCATCGATCAATTATCCCAGAGGATTTGGCAAGTCGGTGCGGGTGCGTGGGGAATAACCATCTGCGCCATGCCGGCAGACCGCTGCCGGAAATGTCCGGCGCGTTCGCGGCGCGCTTGCCGTTGCTTCGGCAAACAGGGTGCACACCGGCGGCCCCGGCGATCGGCCATAGAATTTGCCGCGCAACCCGGACGAACACAGCGCGACGCCGACACCGGCGCGTGTTGCGCGCCATCAACCACCATGAGGAGACCCCATGAGCACCAACCACCCAAGCGAACTGCTGGAAGAACAACGCGGGTCGGTCCTGTGGCTGACGATCAACCGCGAGGAACGGCGCAATGCGATCAGCCCGGGCGTGCTGACGTGCCTGGGCGATGCCCTGGCCCGCGCCAACCAGGACCGCGCCGTGCGCGCGATCGTTATCACCGGCGCCGGTGAGCGCGCCTTTTGCGCTGGCGCCGACCTGCAGACCGGCACATCGTTCCAGTTCGACTATTCTGAGCCGCACGCCGGTTTCGCCAACCTGTTCCGGCAGGCGCGCCAGTCCGTAGTGCCGCTGATCGCCCGGGTCAACGGCGCCTGCATGGCCGGCGGCATGGGCGTGATGGGCATGTGCCACATGGCGGTGGCAACACCCAAGGCGATCTTCGGGCTGCCCGAGGTAAAGGTCGGCCTGTTCCCGGCCCAGGTGCTCAGCGTGCTCGACAAGCTGCTACCGCGCCGCATCCTGGCCGAGATGTGCATCACCGGCGAACCGATCACCGCGGCGCAGGCGCTCGAATATGGCCTCATCAACCATGTGCGCGAGGACCTGGACGCCGGCATCGACTGGTTGCTCGGGCGCACTCTCGACAAGTCGCCGGCGGCAATACGACGCGGGCTGTACACCATGACGGCGATCGAACAGATGGCGTTCGAAGAGTCGATGTCCTTCACCGAAAGCCAGATCGCGCTGTTCGCGCTGACTGAAGACGCCACCGAGGGCCAGCTGGCCTTCCGCGAAAAGCGCAAACCCGCGTGGACCGGCAAATGACGCCCGGCGCAAGCGTGCGCATCGGCGGCGCATCGGGCTTCTGGGGTGACAGCAGCGTCGGCGCGCCACAACTCGTGGCCAGCGGGCAGATCGACTACCTGGTGTTCGACTATCTGGCCGAACTGACGATGTCCATCCTGGCCGGCGCGCGGCTCAAGAAGCCGGAGCTCGGATATGCGACCGACTTCGTCGCGGTGGCGATGCGGTCGGTGCTAAAGGACGTGGTGACCAAAGGTATCCGTGTCGTCAGCAATGCCGGCGGCGTGAACCCGCACGGCTGCGCGGCGGCGCTTGCAGCACTGGCAGCAGAACAGGGGGTGGGTCTGAAGATCGCGGTCGTCAGCGGAGACGACGTAATGGCACTGATCCCGCAACTGCGCGCAGCGGCCAAACCGGTGCGCGAACTGCAAAGCGGCGCGGCGCTGCCGAAACAGCTACTGACCGCCAACGCCTACCTCGGCGCATTGCCGATCAAGGCAGCGCTGGACGCCGGCGCGCAGGTGGTCATCACCGGGCGCTGCGTCGATTCGGCGGTCACGCTCGGCGTGTTGATGCATGCCTTCGGCTGGGACAGCGGCGACCATGACAAACTCGCCGCCGGCAGCCTGGCCGGCCATATTCTGGAATGTGGCTGCCAGGCCACTGGCGGCTTGTTCACCGACTGGGACACGGTGCCCGACTGGCCCCATATCGGTTACCCGATCGCCGAATGCAAGGCCGACGGCAGCTTCGTGTGCACCAAGCCCGACGGCACCGGCGGGCTGGTCACACCGGCCGTGGTGGCAGAACAGATGCTCTACGAGATCGGCGACCCGGCACGTTACATCCTGCCCGACGTGGTCTGCGACTTCACACAGGTCACGCTGCGCCAGCTCGCGCCAAATCGGGTCGAGGTCAGCGGTGCGCGCGGATACGCGCCGACCGACAGCTACAAGATCAGCGCGACGTATCTGGACGGTTTCAAGGTCGCCGCCCAGCTGACTATCGTCGGCATCGACGCGGTTGCCAAGGCCCAACGCACCGGCGAGGCGATCGTGCAGCGCACCTCGGACCTGCTCGCCAGGGCCGGGCTGGCACCGTACACGGCGACCCACATCGAGGTGCTCGGCGCCGAGTCGTGTTATGGGCCGCATGCGCGCGCGCAGCAAACCCGCGAGGCCATGCTGCGCCTGTCAGCGACCCATGTGCACACGGAGGCGCTCGACCTGCTGGCGCGCGAAGTCGCGCCCGCAGGCACGTCCTGGTCGCCGGGCACTACCGGCGCCGGTGGCGGGCGCGCATCGGCGTCGCCGTCGATCCGGCAATATGCCTTCCTGCTGCCCAAGGTGCTGGTCGCGGCGCAGGTCCACATCGACGGACAGGCGATTCCGGTTGCCCAGCCCCAGGGGCAGGCCCCGGCCATGGGCGCAGCGCAGGACATGCCCCGCGCTGCGCCGCGAAAAGGGTCCGTGACCGGGAACGACACCGTCACCGTGCCGCTGGTCCGGCTGGCCTGGGCACGCAGCGGCGACAAGGGCGACATCTCCAACATCGGTGTCATCGCCCGTTCGCCGGAGCTGCTGCCACTGCTGCGCACGCAACTCACCGAAGCTGCCGTCGCCGCCTACCTGGCACACCTTGTCAAGGGCCGGGTCACCCGGTTCGACGTGCCCGGCATCCATGCCTTCAACTTCGTCTGCGAGCAGGCGCTGGACGGCGGCGGCATGGCGTCGATGCGCAACGACCCGCTGGGCAAAGGCATGGCGCAGATTCTGCTGTCAATGCCGATGCAGATAGCACCGGATCTGCTGGCCATGCTGGCGCCTGCGCCGCAGTGATCGACGACGTCCGGGCATCCTCAGGGCACGCGCCACGCCGGCGATGGGCACAGGCTGATAATGAATGGCCCATCTCCAACCCGCCCCTGCAGCCATGACCCAGCCCGCTGACCCGACCTCCTCGCCACAACCGCGCAGCCGTGCGGCGCGTTACCTGCTGCGGACCGCTGTCGTGCTGGCGATCGCAGCCGGCGTCTTTTTTGCCGGGCCGCGCAACAGTTTCGGGCCATCCAAACCGACCCCGCGCGCGTCGCCACCGACCGACATTGCCGCGCTCGATGACTGGATTTCCAGCAGCGAAGCGGCGACGCCCGACATCCGGCCCGGCACCGCCAAAGGGGTCGTCTGGCACGACGCTGTGCATCAACGCACGCCCTGGGCCGTGGTCTATCTGCACGGTTTTTCGGCCAGCCGGCTGGAAACCGCGCCAGTGGCGGAGCAGGTGGCACAGGCACTCGGCGCCAACCTGTTCCAGAGCCGTCTGAGTGGCCACGGGCGCCTGGCACCGGACGCGATGGGCGAGGCCAGCGTGCAGGACTGGCTGGCCGACACGGTCGAGGCCGTACGCATCGCCCGCACGCTGGGCGACAAGGTGCTGGTGATCGGCTGCTCGACCGGCGCCACGCTGGCCAGCTGGCTGGCGCTGACCCCGGAAGGCGGGCAGGTCGCAGCCCATGTGTTCCTCTCGCCCAACTACGGCCCCCGCGACAAACGCTCGGAAATCATCAACGGCCCCTGGGGCCAGCGGATCGCGCTCGCCATCCAGGGCGAGACCCGGGATTGGACACCGGCCGATCCGCGCGAAGCCATTGCCTGGACCACGCAGTACCCGACCCGGTCACTGTTTCCGATGATGGCGCTGGTCAAACATGTGCGTGACAGCGACATGGCGGCATTCAAGACGCCGGTGCTGATGCTCTACAGCGAACAGGACAAGACGGTCGACCCCGCGCTGACCCGCGCCGTGTTCGAGCGCATCGGCAGCAGCAGCAAAAGAACCATCGTGGTGGACTACAGCGAAAGCCTCGGCCAACACGTGCTGGCGGGCGACATCCTGGCGCCCAAGGCAACGGCACCAATGGTCGCGTCCATCGTCAGCTGGGTCCGCGCGTTGCCCTGAGCGGGTCGGGCAGGTACATCGGTTCCGATCCGCGACGCGCACCATTTATCGAATCTGTAAAGCCGTTGCCAAGCGTGCGCTACGCCGCTTTGTTTTGCGTCACCCCACCATGCCCACCGCCGCACCAATCCCCCCTTCGTCGCCCCTTCCCATGAGCACCACCGCGCAGGCCCTGCGCGCCATGCCATGGATGGCCGGCTGGCTGTGCCTGATGCTGATCATGGCCATCGCCGGCCGCCAGGCCACGCGCGAACTCGATGTGTTCCAGATCATGGAGCTGCGCTCCCTGTTCGGCCTGTGCCTGCTCTACCCGCTGATCCGTGCCAACGGCGGCTTGCGCGCCATGGCCAGCACGCGGCTGCCGCAGCATGCGGCGCGCAACATCGTCCATTACGGCGCGCAATACGCCTGGTTCATGGCGCTGACGCTGATCCCGTTGGCACAGGTGGTGGCCATCGAATTCACGATGCCGATCTGGACCGCCCTGCTGGCCGCCACGTTCCTGCGTGAGCCGATGCATCGCTGGAAAACCGCTGCCGTGGTGCTAGGCGTAGTGGGCGTGGGCATGATCGTGCGCCCGGCCAGTACCGGCATCAGCGTCGGCCAGGCGGTGGCGCTCAGCGCCGCGCTGGGTTTTGCGGTGTCGGTGATCCTGGTCAAATCGCTGACCCGCACCGAGAGCGTTTTATCAATCGTGTTCTGGATGCTGGTGGTACAAGGCGTGCTCGGCCTCTGGCCTGCGCTGGCCGTGTGGCGATGGCCCACACCGGTCGCCTGGGCATGGGTGCTGCTGATCGCCTTCTGCGGCGCCTATTCACACTACTGCCTGACGCGCGCGATCCAGGTGGCAGAGGCCACCGTGGTCGTGCCCATGGACTTTCTGCGCGTCCCCCTGACTGCCATTGCGGGTTGGCTGGTGTTCTCCGAAGGCATCGACCTGATGATGGTGCTGGGCACCATCCTGATCCTGGGTGGCAACCTGTTGAACCTGCGCCCGGGGCCAGCGAGACGCGGTTGAACGCCCGTTGGCGGTGATCCGGGACCGGCCAGCGCAGGGCGCTCAGTGCTGGTGTTCGTTCTCGGACAGTTGGCCGCGGATTGCGCCGGCCGGGTAAACCGTGTTGTGCACGTTGATGTAGAAGCTCGACGGGTTTTTCAGGATGCGCTGAACAAGGCCTGCCTCGTTGGTCGGAAACTTGCCCGGTTGCCCTTCGAACAGGCAATCCGATGCCTGCCCGTCTTGCGGCCAGGCCAGGTTGGCCACGACCGGGCCATTGCTGCCCCGCGCACCTTCGTGGATATGGGCCGCACGGCCATTGCCGGGCGCCATTGCCAGCTCGTCGAGCTTCTTGACATCGACGATCAGGTAGCACAGCGCGGCCGGATTGTTGTCAACGCCGAAGACATAAGCCTGGGCGCGGCCTTTGGGGTCGCCGACCATGGCGGCGTTGGTTGCGCCGGTGGCGATCTGCTCGCGCCCGTCGAGTTGGGTCTCAAGAACGACATTGAGATGGCCGGCGTGTGCGCTGGTGGTCCACGCGGCCAGGGCGAGCAGGCCGGTGACGGCGGAGAGGGAGCGAATGGTGCGCATGGTGGGGTCCTTCGGTTTGATGGGACACAAAGACATCGTCCGATCGGGAGCGAACGGAAAATGCCAGGAAGTCCACCGGCCGTCATCGGCCGTTGGTCCTGGAAGTACGCAGCAGATCCCGAATCGGATTCAGCAGGCCAGCACTTCTTTCCCGGCGCGGAGACCCGCAGGGTTTCGCCGATCTGGCGATGGGGGACCCGGCGCAAGCGCGCCGAAAGCGGGCAATCAGGGAGCTGGCGACCGGAGCCCGACCTACTGCCGAGCGCCAAGCAGCCTGCGTGCCAACAGCGATTGCATGTCGCGACGGCCATCGGCAAACAAATAGACCATGACCTTGCGACATGCCATCCGGCCAACACCACGAAACAGATTGACTTGCAATGCGTACCGCGTCATGGTGGCCTCCAGCATTTCAACAGGGCCAACTGTTGTCTCTCTAAGAACTACGGCGTGGCCGTGTGCCTGTCGGAGTCGGTTTCAGACAGAAAATCCTGCAGGCGATGTTGCACCCAGCCATATCCGATCCGTTCCTGTTCCAGCCGCAAGCCTTTGCGGATACGGTTATCGCGCAAGTCGTCGTACAGCGCACGTTCTTGCGCAGTCAGCCGCGGCAGGTCCACCAGCAGCGGCTTGTCTTCCGAGCCCCAGTGGGTCTCGTGTGCAAGAAGGGTTTCCCGATCCATCAAAAGTGACACCACATGGGCGAAATGCCCGCGCAGCTGGTTCAGGATGGCAAAACCATGGGTATCGATGTCGCCCCAATACACCAGGGCGCAATCGTTCAACCATTGGCTGCGTGCCAGTGATTCCCAGCCATAACCGGCGCCGAACACCACGATGGCATTGTTGACCTGCGGAAAAGCCAGAAAGTTGGTCTCGTTTTCAGTGATGAACACCCGGCGCACGGCCAGCTGCAGGCGGCTGAAACTGCCGGCGTCCAGTGTGACGTCCGGGCAGTCCGATCCGGCTATCAGCACCACTGCCGGATCGAGTACCCGGAAACGAATCCGTGTTGGCTTGTCCAACAGGCCATAACGGCTGGCGAACTGACTTAAACCCGTTGCTTCCACGTTGACAGCGTCGTCCGGCAACGCCAGATCGAGCAGCTCGGCAAGCACGCCACGATGCGCCTCGATGAACTTGCTGTGCACGCCGGGTAGATCCACCTGGCGCAGGTAGATGCCTGGCCGCGGATGGTGGGCGAACCAACCCACCAACGCCAGCAACTGCGTCCATGCCTGCGCCAATTCAAGCGCTTGCAATGGGCGCTTTTCCAGCCACGGCAGCAACACCGGCCGGGTCTGACGTGTTTCGGACACCAGCGCGCAAAAACGATCCCATTCGCGGCGTTTTCCGAGCCAGTGCACAGCGTCTTCGACGCGATCCACCCACGCACTGGCCGGCAGACCTTGTGCGCCTTGTACCCGATGGCGCGTTTGCTGCCACTCCAGGCGGACATGGTCCTGCGCCGACAAACCGGACGCCCAGGCGCGAACCCGATCGAAACTGTGTGTAATGTCCGCTGACCCCGGCACCTTGAGCGTGAGTCGCAGCGGAAACCGGGACGACCCGGACAACGCTTCACGCAAAATCTCACCGCGCTCCCACAACCGTGCCAGTTGCGCCTTCAGGCCCGGCCCATCGGACCAGCTCATTTAGCCAGCTCCAACGCTGGCGGCGCGAACGATGCCTTGTGTAGCCGGTATTCCTCGATCGACAAATTGCGCAACCGGGACGCCCGACCGCCCTCGTTGTGCACGAACCCGACGCTCGACACATGGGGTTCGATGATGTGGATCTTCTGCAGTGGCGTGACGATCAGCAACTGCAAGTTGAGTTGCTGGAACAGCTTCAAGGCGTATTGCGCCGACTCGTCGGAGCCGCGGCCGAAGGCCTCGTCGATCACCACGAAGCGGAATGAGCGTGAGCGCACTGCCCCCCATTCCAATCCGAACTGGTAGGCCAGGCTGGCTGCCAGGATGGTGTAGGCCAGCTTTTCCTTCTGGCCACCCGACTTGCCACCCGAATCGGAATAGTGTTCATGTTCGTTGTTGTCCGCCCGCCAACGCTCACTGGCGGCAAACAGGAACCAGTTGCGCACATCGGAGACCTTGGCCGTCCAGCGCCGATCCTGCTCCGACAAGCCTTCGCGCCCGCGGAATCGATCGATGATGGCCTTGACCTGGAGAAACTTGGCTTCGGAATACTGGGCATCGTCGGAGCCGGTGACCGTACCCTCGGTGCAGCTCCGCAGCTCCTGCTGGAAGTCACGAATATCCGCATCCGGACTGGGCTGCGACTCCAGCACGATGTAGCGCCCCGGGTTGTAATCGATCTCACCCAGCGACTTGTTGATATGCGCGATGCGCTCCTTGATGGTCTCGCGCTCGCGCGCCAGCTGGGCATTGAAGTTGGCAATCTCGTTGATCGTGTTGACGTTAAGCAACTCCTTGAATCGCTCGACAAAACGCGGCAGGTCGTCCCGGTTCAACTTGGTCAGCAGGTTCTGGTATTCATCGGCGGCTTCGAGGCTGGCGTCGATCTCGGCCGTTTCCAGCTTGAACGCTTCGCGAAACGCCGCCATGGACTTGATGATCTTCTCCGCCAGGCGCTTGAGCTTGTGATCTTCCGCGTCGATATCGGTCTGCAACCGGCTGCGCAGGTCCTGTTCGCGGTGGTCGCACGATTCCACCGTCAGCTGGTGTGCGCCCAAGGCCTCGCCGCGCAAGGTATCGAGCCGCGTCGCCAGCGCCGCATCGACAACCGCGCCCAGCAGCGATTCGTCGGTCTGGCGCCGCAGTTGCTCGGCGTCGGCGCGGCGTTGCTCCAGCTTGGCCCGCTTGTCGCGCGCCTGTTGCAGTTGCGCATCCGTTTCCTTCTGCGCCAGCTGCAATGCGCGCAAGCTCTCATTGAGTTGCCGCAGTACGTCCGATGCCGACGCCAGCCGCTCGCGCTCATCCGCCAGCTGCGCTATCTCGGTGACGACGCTGGCCCAGTCCAGCTCCTCGAACGCGGTGAATTCCTCCAGGCCCGCCAACGCATCGAGCCGGTCCGCGAGTGCAGCGCGCTCGTTCTGTAATGCAACGATCTGACCGCCCAGCTCACCCAGCCGGACTTCCAGCTGGTGTCGTTTGGCCTCCAAAGCGGCAACCTTGGCGCTGTTGCTCCAACCCAGCACATATCGACTGCGGTCATCGATGCGGTGCCGATCATCCTTCTCGTGCCGACCGGTCGGGTCCTTGATCTGGCCGGCGCGGGTAATCGCGCGGGTTTCACGGCGAAACTGCTCCTGCGTGGCGCAACAGGCCACGTCGAAGCGGTGCGCCAGTTCGCGCTCCAGCCAGTCATAGTGCGGCGAGTCGGGTTTGATGGCGAGCTTGCGCGCCAACGAATCCCGGTGCAGATCCGGCAATGCGCCGCCCTTGCGGGGTCGCACATGGAAATACACCAGCCGGCCACGCAGATGGGCGCCATCAACCCATTCGGCGACCGTCTTGTAATGGGCATCGGGCACCAACAGCGCCAGGCCAAAACCGCGCATCAATCGTTCGGCGGCGCCCTCCCAATCACGTTCGTCGTCGCGCACCTGGACCAGCTCGCCAGCGAAGGGCATGTCGTCCACGTCCAGCGCCAGCGCAGCACACAGCGCGGCGCGGATCTGAATCTGATGGTCATCAATGTTGCTGCGACGGCGTTTGAGGCTGTCGATTTCCCCGGACACAGTGTCATGTTCCTGCTTGCCCTGGCGCAGCGTCACGCCATGTTCGGTGAGGGCGTTCTGCAGATCAGCATCCTGGTTGCGCGCATCGGCCCGCCAGGCCTGGTATTTACCGCGCTGCGCGGAGAAGGTGGACCCTTCGGCCGCGGCCGGTTCACCCAACACCGTTGCCAACGCGGCGTAACGCCCGGCCTTGGTCCTGCGGACATCGCGCAGTTGCTCCTTCTTGCGGATCTCCCCCGCCAGCTGCTCCAGCCGATCCCCGCCGTTGTCGTTGATCGCCTGCTTCAGCGCGTCGCTTTGGCGAGCCTGCTCCTCATGCACATGTTCGAGCCGCTCTGACTGTGCCTGCGCGCGCTCCCACTCTTGCGCCAGCAAAACCAGCCGCTTGTCGAGCAAGTCAAGTTTCAGCGCGGCGAAATGGGCGCGCAAGCTGTCGCGGCAAACCCGCAGGCCGTCGACTTCAGCCACCGATGCGTCGTGGCGACCGCAGTCGGCCACCAGGGGCGTCAGCAGCTCGAGCTGCCGGCGGGTCTTCAGCACGGCCTGATGGGCGCGGTTGAGATCATCGAAATGGCCAATCAAGGCCTGAATACGTGGCGCCACGTCGAACGGCTCAAGCATGTGGCTGCGCACGAAGTCGGTCAGGTTGCCAACCGACTTCATCGACACCGTCTGGTGGAACAGCTCCAGCGCCTGGTCGTTTTCGATGCCGAAGCGCCGGCGGAACCAGGCGGCGTAGGGCGGAAAACTGTCGTGCAATTCGGCACCCTGCCCACGCAGCTTTTTGCGTAGCTGGGCTATGTCCGAACCGAAGCCGGCAAAGTCGGTCGCGATCGACAAGGCCCGTTCGCTGCCGACGAAAAACCGCGCGGGTTGCCCCTGGGCTTCTTTCATCCAGAACACCTGGGCCAGGCTGACCGTCTGGTCATAACCGGCGTTGTGGAATACGCCCAGGATCACCGAGTACTGGTTGTGGTCGCGCAGCGAGACCGGTTTGGCCGCACCGGTCACTTCGTTGCGCTCTGATTTGTAGTGCCCAAGCACGTAGGACCGCAGGGTGCGTTCCTTGCTGTCGGCACCCGCCGCCTTGTTGTAGGCGACCTTGTTTGCCGGCACCAGCAAGGTGGTGATCGCATCTACCAGCGTGGATTTTCCCGAGCCGATGTCGCCGGTCAGCAAACCATTCTTGCCGTCGAGCTGCAGCGTCCAGACCCGGTTATCGAAGGTGCCCCAGTTGAACACCTCCAGGCGCAACAGGCGAAAGCCCGACAAGGTGTCGTCCGCCACAAAATCCAGCCCCAGGCTTTGCGCTTCATCCACGGTTCATGCCCTCGTTGGACGCATCGCGCTTTGAACTGTCCCCGTCCACCAGTTGCGCCTGGTACTGGGCCAGCCGGGTATCGAACTCGGCCAGCCACTGTGCATCGACAAAGGCCTTCAGGATGCGCCGCACTTCGAAACTGGCGGCACCCGCCGCACTGCCACCGGCCGGTTTGAGCTTGTGCAGAAAGCCCAGCTCGACCACCTTGTTGATCGTGGACTCGATCTGATCGATCAACCGCGCTTCGTTCGAGCCGTCGGGCAAAAACACCCGCACCAGATCCACGATGTCGTCGCGCCCCAGCACCAGCCGGGTGTCGCCGCCGCCGGCGTCGAACTCGGCCAGCTTCTTGCGCAACAAGGCCAGCAACAGACTGACCGGGAAAGACAGGGGCCTGCGCGCCACCAGGCGCGGCAAGCGAGGGCTAGTGTCGTCATCCGCCGGGTCAAGGCGCGTTTTGACGAAGGCATACCCTTCCGCCTCATCCAGCACCAGCTCCAGGTTCAGTACGGCAAGGTAGTCGCGCGCGCGCGCCTGCAGGTTCAACAGAGCTGCCCATTGGCGCTCGTCATCGCCTCGGTACAACACAGCCTTGAGTAACCGGATCAGCAGCACCGACAAATCTGCTGTGGGCGCTGGCGCGGGCATCGACGCTCGTGTTTCGTCCGTTGGTGCGAATGCGTGTTCCATCTCTGGTTCCGTTTCGTTGTTGTTCAGCGCGTGAAAATCACCCGCGGCAACCGTGCGCGCCGGGTGATGGCCTGGCCGTCGGCCGCCCGCGCCTGCCAGGACACAGGCTCCGAGCTGCTTTCATCGACCACGGTGCTGAAGTCACCGCTGCCCAGTTGCAGATAGGCCACCAATTCGGCCAATCCGTGCTGCAGGGGTTGGCTGGACACCAGATCGCCCAGGCTGATCTGCGCCTGGCCCTGCAGCGCGTGGCGGATATGACGGCTCAGGCGCGCCTTGTCCACCACCACCTGGTCGAACAGCACCGAGGGATCGATGTCCTCGTCGCCGGCTTGCAATGCCAGTGCGGCGATCACCGGCTTGACGGCCGGTGTGAACAACGGTCGCTCCAACGGCAGCTCGATATCGGCACCGGACTCGGCGATCTCCATCACCATGCCTCCCGGCGGCGACCCGCGCAAGGCCAGCACCTTGCTCTCGATGCCGTGCAGGATGTCCATGATGCGGCGGTTTTCCAGCCAGGCCTGGTCATCGAGAAAACGCCGCAGCTGTTGCGACAAGGCGGCCACCGTGCGCTGGGTGTGCTCGCCGGCCTCCATCCAGTCGTAGTGCACGCGGCGGGTACGGGGGTCGGGCTCAAGGTCGGCCACGGCAGGTAATTGCAACACCCGATCGAGCAACTCGGTCAGTTCCTCCTGCCGGCGGCTGGACAGCAGGAAATCCCAGAACGCGCGAAAACTCTTGCCCTGATCGGAATCGGCGATGGCATCACGCTCACCCATGATCTGTTCCAGCAACGCGCCCTTGGCGCCCTCCCACAAGGCAATACGCTCGCGCACTCGCCGGTCGAGTTGGCGGAAGTTGTGCTCCACCTCTCGGAAATCGGACAGCAGTTCGCGCGCGCCGAGCGTGAACTGCAAGAACCGGTCTTTCAGCGCGGTATCGTCCAGCAGCGGCACGTCGCCCGATACCACGCGCGCGATCTCGGCATCGATTTCGTCGCGTTTCTTGTGCAACTCGGCCAGACGCTTGGCCGGATCGGCCTCGCTGCCTTCACGCATCTGCTTGAGCAAGTCGAACAAGGTCAACAAGCGCGATTCGGTACCGACGAACTGCCGCTCGGACAACTGCCCCAACCAGGCAATCGCCTTTTCGGTGGCGGGCGTCAAATCGAACTGCGCCTCATCGGTACCGGGCCGGTAGAACTTGCGCAACCAGCCTTTGTCGGGCGCGGCCCAGTCGTTCAGGTAGAGCAGCGCCGGTTTGGGGAATGCGGTCTCGCCCTGATGCAGACGCAACGCATATAACTCATCCTCCAGCGCCTCGGCCAGATCCGCTGCTGCCATCACCCGCACATTGGGCGCAACAAATACCCGCTGCAGAAAACTCGCCACCAGCGCGGCATGGTCCGAACGCAGCAGGCGCCAGGCCGGGTGGTGGGTGCGCAGGGCGTCGAGGGTGGTGAAGTCCAGGGGCATCGATCAGCTGGTGCTAACCAGGGCGAGCGGCAAGTCAGTCATTGCCGCCGAATTGTGTGACCATCCGTTCAAACACCAATGTGCACCATCGATGCGACCACCTTCACAATTGTCAAACTGCGACGACGAGCCATTGAGGACAGTTTTTCCCTGTGTGCTTTGATGAAGCGGATCATGGCTTGAGTGTACTTTCAGGTTGCGTTCTTGCGTTCAACAAAGGCGACCTCCTGCAACCAGCGCGCCACCCGAGACATGCGGGCATCAAATGGAGTTTGACCCCGGCATCCAGGCTGCAATGTCACGCTGGACGTGAAGCGCACACCAGGCATCAATATGGTCCAGCACGCGACGCAGCAACGCGCTTGCGGAGAAAGCGTCAACTTGAGCGCATATGCACTGCCGGGGCAAAATCACCCGCAACCGACACAGTGTCGTAGTTGATTGACTCAAAACATGCCTAATGTCGACATATGGTCGCGCCTGACGCCACAAAGCCAGGCTGCGGTTGAAATGAGCCAAGCGCAATACGCCAATTTGCCCCAGGTACAGGGAAGTGCGACAGACGCCTTGAGCATGATGCGCACAGGTTACAACCATGAGCGGCGCTATCGGAATGCAGCTCCCGTGGACCTGTACAGGGTCCGGGACCTTGTGCTCAAAACCAAACACGAGAACGTGCCACTGAGGCTGTACAAACCCACCGATGACCCGATCCAGCCGGTCATCCTGTATTCGCATGGGGCGCGGCTACATGCTCGGCAATCTGGATACCCATGACCGCATCTGCCGCCTGCTGGCGCAAAAAGGCGGCTGGGCGGTGCTGCACAGCTTTCTGCATTGCTCCCGGCCGGAGCCGATCGCGATGCAGGCGATCGAGGACGGTGCGGCGTTCTTGCGCGACGCAGCCTTACGGTAGCCTCGGGCGGGTACGATTCCGACCTTCACATTGATCAGTCGCGCGACAATCACTTGAGTGCGAGGTTGAGACCGTCGCCAAGGCCAGCGCGCCGATAAGCGAAGCCAGCGCGCAACGGCGCCACGGCCTGTCATGAGCAGAGCACCCACAGCAACCCGACACCCACACGCAAGCGATGCAGCACAACCCACCCCCGACCCTGCTCCAGCGCGGCAACCTGGCATCGCTGGTACTGGTCAACATGGGCGTGGGCACCCACGCCATCGTCTGGTTCATGGTCGTCACCGCGATGCCCAATGTGGTGGACGACCTGCATGCCGCGCCCTACCTGAGCTGGGCCACCAGCGTCTATCTGGTGTCGACTATTCTGGGCGGCGCGATGATGGCACTGCTCAAGGCGCGGCTCGGCGCCCGACTCGCCCTGGTGCTGGCTGGCACGGTGGTCACGGCCGGTGGTTTGCTCGCCGCATCCGCCCCGGGCATCGCGGTGGTGCTGGTTGGGCGCGTCCTGCAGGGCGTGGGCGAAGGCGTGCTGGTGGCGCTCAGTTATGCACTGGTGCGCGAGTTGTTCGACATCCGGCTGCTGCCCCGGGTGTTCGGCATACAGGCCGTGACCTGGGCCTTCGCGATCTTCCTGGGTCCGATGGCCGGTGGCTGGCTGACCGAAACCTGGTCCTGGCGCGCTGCGTTCATCGGCACCGCCGCACTGCCGCTGCCGATGCTGGTGCTGGCCCGGTGGGTATTGCCCAACGCGCACACACCGATGCAGGACAAGGCGACGGTGCCGGGCCTGCGTCTGTTTCTGCTGGTGCTCGGCGTGATGGCTATTGCCGTGTCCAACCGGCTGGAACCGGTGGCCTGGGGCGTGGCACTGGTGCTTGCGGGTTTTGGCCTGATCGCCCTGATGCTGCGGCTCGACCGCGCGAGCGCGCGGCATATCTTTCCCACCGTATTTCCCGGCCTGCATCATCCGGTCTCGCTGGGGCTGTGGGTGCTGCTGCTGATGCCGATGGCGCACATGGGCATCTCGGTCTATACGCCCTTCCTGCTGCAGTTCCATCGCGGGCTGAGCCCGACGATGGCCGGTTACCTGGGCGCGGTACACGCAGTTGCATGGTCGGTGACGGCCATCATGGTCGCACCGCTGACCAGCGTCGGCCAGACCCGCGCCATCCAGGCCGGGCCGCTGCTGATCGCCTGCGGATTGCTCGGCATGGCATGGGCGCTGCCAGCACAGCCGCTGGTCTGGATCGTGGCATCGCTGGTGTTGGTGGGCAGCGGTTTCGGCATCTCCTATGCGTTCCTGAACCAGCGTGTGATGGCCGCAGCGGAACAAGGCCAGGAAGATGCCACAGCGGGCTCAGCGCCGACACTGGGCGCGCTCGGCGGTGCCGTGGGCGCCGCGATCGCCGGCCTGGTCGGCCAGGCTGTCGGGCTAGAGCAACCCCTGCTGTCAGACAACGTGCAGCTAGCCACGTGGACGCTGGCCGGGGCGGGTGCCATGCTCGCGCTGCTGGTGGCAGTGCTGGCGCGGCGTCTGTTGCAGGTGTCGCGCTGAACAACCCGCGACAACGGCTCACGCCGATGCAGGCAGACTGGTACCCCAGCACGCTGAACGCGGGCACCCTTACAAGCAGGCGCCGTGCCGGACGTAACCGTCGCCGGGCCACAGGGTGGCCGACGGTGATCCGCATGAACCAGCGCGCGTGCGGATAATGGGCCCACCCCTGCTACCCTCATTCGCCATGGCTCTCACGCCCCTCGACCCCAACACCATCACCCATGGCATCCAGCTGGCGGTGGCGCCGGTTTTCCTGCTCACGGCCGTTGCCGGCATGATCGGCGCGGTTGCCGGACGCCTGGCCCGCATCATCGATCGCGCCCGTGTGGTGGAACATCAGGCGCGTATCGCCACCGATGAGCTGGCGATGGCCGGCGCCCTGCGTGAGTTGCTGACGCTGCGCCGACGCGGTCAGCTGACCAACGCCAGCATCGCGCTGCTCACTACCTGCGCCTTGCTGATCGGACTGACCATCATTTTGCTGTTCCTGGGCGAAACCACAACCTTCATGAGCGCGCGCTGGGCTGTCTGGGGCTTTCTCAGCGGCATCGTGTGTTTCCTGCTGGCGCTGGTGTGTTTTCTCGCCGAGACCGTGATCGCGACGCGCCTGCTGAACTTCGAACTGCTGCGCCGTTGAGGCCGCAGGTGCGCGTTAATGCGCGCCACCGCCCCCCGCACTGACACCGAGCCGGATGCGTACCGGCACTGCACCACCTTGATCCAGTTGCCGGTCGCGTTCTGGGCCGGCAGCAACGCAAATGCGGCGCCGGTACCGGCGCCCAGGCCCTCGACGGCGCCGTGGTACTCGACCTTCTTGCCGTAAACATCGGCCTGCAGCACCACCGGTTGCCCGATGCGCAGGCGCTGCAACTGGCTTTCCTTGAAATTGGCCTCGACCCAGACCCGGTCCAGCGCGATCAGCGACATCAATGGCGCACCGGCGCCCACGCGCTGGCCCAGTTACACACTGCGCTTGGCGACATAACCGTCGATCGGCGCCACCAAGTCGGAGCGCGACAACGCAAGATAGGCCGCGCGCAGCACGTTCGGATGCTGGTCCACCGCCACGCTCGCGGTCTGTGTCTGGTTCGCCGCGAGTTGCGCACGCCCAGCCAGCACACCCGATTGCGCCGCGGCCACCACACTGCGCACAGACGCCAGCTGGGCGTTGACATGGTTGAACTCCTCCTTGCCGACCGCACCGGTGGCCACCAGCGGCGCACGGCGCGCCACATCGTCCTGCGCGCGGCCCAGTTCGACCCGGGCCCGGGTCAGATCCGCCGCGCGGGCGTCGATCTGCGCCTGGAAGGTGCTGTTGCTGGCGTAGACAGCACGTACTTCGCGCACGGTCTGCGCCAATTGCGCCTCGGCCTGTTCCAACGCCACCCGCGCGTCAGCCGGATCGAACCGGACCAGCACGTCGCCGGCCTTCACATGGGCGGTTTCATCGGTGTTGATGGCAATCACCGTACCCGCGATCTGGGGCGTGACCTGCACGGCATTGCCCTGCACATAGGCGTTGTCGGTGCTCTCGAAATGATTCAGAACCAGTGCCCAGTAGGCACCGTAGCCGATGCCGGCCACGGTCACCAACGCGGCAATGGCGCCGAGGGCTCTGCGGCGCGCCGGATTGTGCGGTGCGGCTTCAGAGTTTCGGGGGTGTGGCCATGGGTGCTCCCGAAAGAATGGGTGAATATCAGTTGTTGTTGGGGCGCGACGCGACGACCGGCACGCTGGCGGCATGTGCGCGGGCCAGGTCGTCGCCGGTAAAGCCGCAATAGCCGCCGCCCAGTGCCCGCACGAGTGCGACCTCGGTATCCATCACGCGGGCGGCAAGGTCGGCTGCCAGGCGCTGCTGCGCCAGCAACTGGCTCTCGGCGTTGAGTACCGCCAGGTAGGTCGCCAGACCTGCGCCATACCGCTGCAAGACCAAGTCGTAGGCGGCCGCGCTCCGGCATGGGTATCGGACTGTTCGCGTTGTTGGCCTGCCAGCGACTGCAGGCTTGCAAGTTGGTCGACCGCGTCGCGCACGGCGTCGCGGACCACGGCGTTGTACTGCTCCACCGCGCCGTCGTGCTCTGCTGTCTTCGCACTCAGATTGGCCCGCAGGCGACCTGAGTCAAAGATCGGAAGCCGGATCGCCGGCCCCACGCCGAGCTGGGTGCTGCCGCTCTCGAGCAGCCGTCCCAGCCCGATGCTGGACAAGCCAACAAAAGCATTGAGGTTCACATTGGGCTAGAACTGCGCGCGCGCAACCGCAACGTCGCTGCTGGCAGCCTCCACGCGCCAGCGAGCGCTGTGATGTCGGCGCGTCGGCCCAGCAGGTCCACAGCGAGCGCTGTGGGCAACGGCATGCGCCGCAGGTCAGCACCATCCACGCTCAGCGTGTCGAGCGCGTCGGGCCGCTGTGCGGTCAAGGTCGCCAGCGCATGGCGCGCCAACATGCGTTGCTCGTCGATCTGGTCGATCTGGTCGATCTGCAGCCGGGCTTCGGGCAGCGCCGCTTCGCCCTGGCGCGCCTCGACCGCCGTGTCCAGGCCCGCCTGTACCCGCTGGTCGATGAGCCCGCGCAGCTGTCCGCGTTGGGCCAGGCTGCGCTGCGCGACGTCGCGCAGCGCCGTCAGATGGCCGACCTGCACATAGGTCCGCACCACCTGACTGGCCAGCAGAACCCGCGCAGCCTGCAGTTCGGCCTCGGCGGCACGTTGTGCGCCAACCGCCGCGGCAATCGCGGCGCGGTTACGGCCAAAAAAGTCAACCTCCCAGCCTGCGCTGATCTGGGCGGTGGCCATGGTCTTGGTCGATCCCCCCAGAGGCGGCGGGTAGATGCTGTTGGCGCTGTAGCGTTGGGTGGTTGCGTCGAAGCCGCCATTGACCTGCAAGCCTGCATTGGCACTGGCGCCCGCGGCCAGCGCCTGCGACCGGGCCAGACGTGCCTGCGCCAGACCCAGCGTCGGGCTACCCGCCAGCGCCTTGTCGACCAGATCGTCGAGTTGCGGCGAGCCAAGGGCCTGCCACCATTGGGCAGCTGGCCAATCGGCAACGGCTGTCGTGGCCGGCTGCAGGCCGACTTGCGCGGGCGTCAGGACCTGGGCCGCCGGCGCGATGCCCGCACTGCTTGCGCAGCCCGCCAGCACGGCACCTCCAGCCAACAGCAGCGGCGCGAGGTGTCTCAGCGCGCTGCAACGGTAGCGCACAGGCGCGGAGACCGACTTGGCGGCGGGGTCGACCGCGGGGATCGAACATGCGTGGGTGCGTGCAATCATGGGACTGAACTGAAAATGAAGGGGGACGAAGACAACAACGCGCGCGCCAGGATCGGCGCCGACAGGCTCACGGGTTGTCGCGCATGCGCCGCAGCAGGGTGAGCAGCTGTTTCCATTCGGACTCCGTGAAACCAGCCAGATGCGCGTTCATGATGTCCGACAGCACCGCGGGCGCCTGTGCCGCTGCGGCCAGACCTTCGGCTGTGATCTTGATCCGCACCACACGCCGGTCCTCGGTCGAGCGGGTGCACCGGCACAAGCCCTTTTTTCGAGCCGATCGATCCACCGGGTGGTGGCGCCGGCATCCAACCTCAGCCAGCGTGCCATGTCGGCGACCGTGGAGTCTGCGCAGAGGCGCAAGCGCATCAACGGCGACCATTGGGCATTGGTCAGACCGTGCTCGCCCAGACGTTTGTCGGCCTGCGACACGATCGACAGCATGACCTGCTTCATCAGGTAGCCGACGCTGTCGTTCCCGGGGGAGGCGGACGGCCGGTAAAAAGCCGCCGGCGCAGGCGGGTTTTGGGCAGGTTGGATGATGAATTCGACACGGTGGGGGCATTCCGCGCAGGGTGCGTACGGGTTTAATTGCCTAGCCCATCTTTGTCATCAGGCACTACAAATCCCAATGGAATCAACAGCGTAGGGGATATTTTTGGCGTGTATGGCACTACATTCGTGTAATGCCGCACGGGGTCTCAAAGCATCGCTGCTGCGTTG